>Ga0209296_1000897_pt1 | contig 24460 bp, 11 predicted proteins | sample S_130206_EF_Meta_FD_187319 | JGI IMG/M metagenome (GOLD analysis project Ga0209296, IMG submission 187319) | Freshwater microbial communities from Lake Simoncouche, Canada to study carbon cycling - S_130206_EF_MetaG (SPAdes) (version 2) | ecosystem: Environmental > Aquatic > Freshwater > Lake ...
ATAAAATCAAGCTGGTGTGCATGGCTTTAATCCATGAAGCACTGGGCTTGGTGCCATGTAATAGGTGCAGGAAATGAGCACCTATGGAATCATCATCGGTTTCGACTTCGATGCGTTTGCCGTTATGCGAGTAATGATACCAGTAAAGCAGCATGGAAGAAAAAGAAGCCATGAGTCGGTCTGCGATATCGCGCGCCCCTGGTTGGTTATGATCATTTTTTTCGGGCAGCACACACCCCAGAACCGAGGCCCCGGTGCGCATTACATCCATCGGGTGGGCGTTTGCAGGCAATGCTTCGAGCGCTTGTTTTAATGCCGAGGGCAACCCACGCAGCGACTTTAGTTTTGTTTTGTAGCTTTGAAGTTCTGCACGGCTGGGTAGTTTGCCATGCACGAGAAGATGCGCGATTTCTTCGAATTCGCAAGTGTTAGCGACATCAAGAATATTGTAGCCTCGGTAGTGTAAATCGTTGCCTGCCTTGCCTACCGAGCATAATGCGGTGTTGCCCGCAGCGACGCCTGAAAGCGCAACAGATTTCTTGGGTTTGAAGGCGACAGGTTCAGCAGTTGACATGATAACTCCAAAAGATAGATATTAAGATAAATCCGGTGTGTATTATTCTTTAATAGTGTTACTTGTGTTTCTCTTTGTTCTTGGCGAAAAGCTCATCGAGTTTTTGTTCATAGCCCAGATAGCCCAAGTATTCATACAATTCCATGCGCGATTGCATGCTGGGCACAACGCTTTTTTGCGTGCCCTCTGTTCTTAGGGTCTTGTAGAAATTCAGCGCAGCAGCATTCATCGCACGATAAGCGCCACAGCAATAAAGGGCGATATCAACACTTGCTTCACGCAGTTGATCAAGCGTAAAGAAGGGGGTGGCTCCAAACTCGGTCAGGTTTGCAAGAATGGGCACCTTCACTGCGGTACGAAATTGCTTGTACATCGAAAGTTCGGTGATGGCTTCTGGGAAAATCATATCAGCCCCTGCAGCTACATAGGCGCAGGCCCGGTCGATCGCTGCATTCAGCCCTTCAACCGCCAGAGCATCGGTTCGTGCCATGATCACGAAATCATCATCTGTTCGTGCATCCACCGCAGCCTTGATACGATCCACCATTTCTTCCTTAGAGACGATTTCTTTACCAGGCCGATGGCCACACCTTTTGCTTGATACCTGGTCTTCCATATGAACCGCAGCAACATCGGCGCGGATCATATGTCGGATGGTGCGTGCGATGTTGAATGCCCCACCCCAACCCGTATCGATATCGACCAAGAGTGGTAGGCTGCAAGCTTCGGTGATGCGCTGGGCATCGGTGATAACATCATCGAGTGTGCTAATGCCTAGGTCGGGCATGCCGAGCGAGTTTGCAGCAACGCCACCTCCTGAAAGATAGATTGCGCGGTAGCCTGTAGCTTGGGCCATGCGGGCGGTGTATGCGGTGATGGTACCAACGACTTGGAGTGGGGATTCCGCAGCGACAGCGTTACGAAACAAGCGGCCTCTAGAATCTTCCCGCATATTGCATTCTCTTTCGATTGTTTAAAGCTATGGAATGGGTTGGCAAGCAAAAGATAGTTGTTTGCAATAAAAGTAATCGCAGTAAGGGATGGATAATCGTAAATTTCATTAAATCATTTTAAAAGCAGAGCCTTGGATTTGCAAGGATGCTTTAGGGGATTACGAGGTCAAAGAAGGCACAGGTGTTAAAAAGCCCATCCACTGCGATGGATGGGAAGCCCTGCCCGCCACGAAAATATAACCAACCCTCTTCAATGAATGGGCGATTAGGCGATTTAATTGGTCGTTTATTTAAGTTTACAAGGAAGTTGTGGATGTAGTATTATTGCCTTCTATGGTTTGATTAATTAAAGAATTCGCTTTGTTCCCAGCTAGGTGAGAAATGAAAAAAATTTCAGGTATAGTAATGATGTTTAGTTTGATGGGTTTGTTGTCAGTGATGGCGCAAGAAGTAAAGCCCAAACAAACAGAAATTGTAGATCTTGGTAAAGGGATAAAGTTAGAAATGGCGCTAATCCCTGCGGGGAAGTTTATGATGGGATCGCTTGAAACTGAAAAGAATCGGGCCGAGGATGAAACTCAGCATGAAGTAACGCTAACGAAGCCCTTTTACATCGGGAAGTATGAAGTCACCCAAGAGCAGTGGAAAGCCGTGATGGGAATAAACCCAAGTGAAATCAAGGGTGCAAAATTGCCATTAACGAATGTATCATGGGTTATGTGCCAGGATTTTATTAAGAAGTTGAACGATAAAACCAATGGCGGTTATCGACTGCCTACTGAAGCAGAGTGGGAATACGCCTGCAGAGGGGAAACAACAACCGTTTATTTTTTTGGGAATGAAATCACACCAAAAGATGCGAACTTTGGTGGTTCAAATTTAGGGAAAGCAGTACCGGTAGCCAGTAAAAAAGCTAATGCTTATGGCCTACACGATATGCACGGAAATATTTGGGAATGGTGTGAAGATTGGTATGGGGGCTATCCCGAGGGCAAGGCAACAGATCCGAAGGGGGTAGAAGTTGGTGACAAACGCGTGGTGCGTGGCGGATCTTTTTATGATTCTGAATCGGATGCTCGTTCTTCCAACAGGTACGCTGTGGGGCCATCCACCCGAAACGGTTACATCGGCCTTCGTTTAGTCCGAACAAAATAATTGCTGTTTAATCACATCTGTATTTAACAAGCCACCCGCTCTCGTCGTTTTCGCAAAAGCTAAAAACCAATAGCCAATAGAGAACGTCAATCAATCCTGGCCCCGAATATGAGAGGGGTGATGATGGTAGTGCGTCCCTTCGGCAAACTTAGGGGCTGGGTTTTATGGGGAGCCAAATTGAGGTTAAGAAAATAAATATCTTAAAGAGTACTAATAATGATGAATAATTCATGAAAATGGTTCTTTTTGCTCATATTGTTTAAATTTTTAGTACAATAATTAATAAAATATAGGTTAAAATTTACATTCGAATAGTTTTAATAATAAATTTGATGAGATCAAAGAATGCCGGTCGCCTTGGAAACATTTCTGTCGCAGTTATCTGATTCCGGCATATTGCCTGAAGAAAAACTCAAGGTCGTGGTAAGCAAGAAAAACAGCTTTGCAGATGGCGAAGCTTTAGCTAGGGATATGATCAAGTCGAATTTGTTGACAAAATACCAAGCGGAACAAATATTAGGCGGTCGTACGAAGCATTTGGTAATGGGTAAATATCAGATATTGGAAAAAATAGGCGCAGGGGGCATGGGCCAAGTATACAAGGCCTATCATTCAGGCACTGGCAGAGTTGTTGCGATTAAAGTTATCTTGTCAAAAAGTAAAATCGATCCAGAAGTTGTTCGGCGTTTTGAAAGAGAAGTCAAAGCTGCGGCTAAACTTGTGCACCAGAATATCATCACCGTGTTTGATGCAGATCAAATCAATGGCAGAGTCTTCATGGTAATGGAATATATCAAGGGCCATGATCTAGCAGCGATAATAGTAAAAAAAGGAAAGTTAGGATTACCTGATGCTATTAATTACATTTTGCAGATAGCTAATGGTTTAAAATACGCCCATGATCAGGGGGTGATTCATCGCGATATCAAGCCTGGCAACATTATTATTGATGCAAATGGGAATGTAAAAATAGTAGACATGGGGCTGGCTAAAATCGAAACTGATTCCAATCAGGAAGATATTTCGATGTTGACTGGGGCAACAGCGATCATGGGTACGGTCGATTTCATGTCGCCTGAACAGGGCTTTTCTTCCCGAGATGTTGATGCTAGAACTGATATTTATAGCTTGGGAGCTACTCTTTTTTACTTGTTAACTGGTAAGTTCATGTATTCGGGGAATACTGCGTTTGCGAAATTGTTGGCGCATCGTGAATCACCTATCCCTTCGCTTTGTACCGCTATGCCAGGCCTCCCGTTAGAGTTGGAAAACATATTTTTAAAAATGGTTGCAAAGAATCCCGTAGACCGATACGCAAGTATGACCCAAGTGATTTCAGCATTATCATCTTTGGGAAAGCAAGACGATAAAACAGCGGATATTGATCGAGTTGATGCCGCAGAAACATATGTTGATGGCCTAGCGGTTACGATTGCCGTCAGTGATTTAAAAAGCATATCCGCCAATGAACCAGTAAAGAGTTCAACAACCCTAGCTGTGGTTTCAAAACCTTCGCTTTTTAAAAGTGCCTTTCAAAAACTTTATAATTCTAAGGTTATAGTAGCTGCGCTTGCCTTGGTTTTGATTTCTGTGGCGTTTGTTTGTTTTGTTTTAGTTAAGCCAAGCCCTAATGTGGACGAAGAAACCAGCAATCAGATTCAACTTAAGGAAGATGAAGAAAAAGCTTTGCAGTTGGAAGCCTTGCGGTTACAGCAGGAGAAAGAGGCAAAGGATAAGCAAGATAAGATTGACCTTGAAGACTCGAGCAGGGAAATCGAGTTGGATCTAGTGTTGATCCCTGCGGGAAAATTCATGATGGGAGATCCAGGCAAAGACCATGAAGTTTTGATTACCAATTCTTTTTACATGGGTAAGCATGAAGTTACGCAGGAACAATGGAAAAAGGTGATGGGGAATAATCCCAGTATTAAAACCAAGGGCCCAACTTTGCCAGTCACCGATGTCTCTTGGAATGATTGCCAAGAATTCATTAGGCGGCTCAACGATAAGACAAATGGGGGTTACCGTCTGCCCACGGAAGCAGAGTGGGAATACTCATGTAGGGCAAAAACCACCACCAAGTATTCGTATGGCGATATCATCACCAAGAGTGATGCAAATTATGGTGGTGCTGCAGTTACTACCATTAAACAAGTGGGAAGTTATAAGCCTAATGCTTTTGGCCTATACGATATGCATGGCAATGTGTGGGAGTGGTGCAGCGATTGGTATGGGCGATATTCCAGCGATGCTGAGATCAATCCTGTTGGCCCGTTAAGTGGGACTACCCGGGTATTAAGGGGCGGATCTTTCAACGATTCTGACGCTTATTTTCGTTCTTCCTATCGGATTTATGTTGTTCCGGGCCATCGGCCTTTTGATAGTGGCTTGCGCTTGGCTCGAAACAATGTTTCTGCTGGTGGTTCAACAGCTTCCAAATCAGTAATTCCAGTAGCAACAAAACTTTTGGTTGCGCCTTTTACTGAGGCTAAAGCTAAAGAAGTTCAAAAACAAGTGGCAAAGGCGTTAAGTAAAGAAGTCGAAGAAAAAGAGGACTTAGGCAAAGAAGTTAAAATTGATCTAGTGTTGATCCCAGCAGGAAAATTTATGATGGGAGAACCAGGTAAAGATCACGAAGTTACGTTAACGCAACCCTTTTACATGGCGAAGTATGAAGTTACGCAGGAGCAATGGGAAAGCGTGATGGGTAGCAACCCCAGTATAAAAACCAAGGGGCCAAATTTGCCCGTCACAGATGTTTCTTGGGCGGATTGCCAAGATTTCATTAAGAAGTTGAACGATAAAACTAAAGGTGGTTATAGATTGCCCACCGAAGCAGAGTGGGAATACGCCTGCAGAGCGGGAACCAAAACTGCGTATTCGTTTGGCGATGTCATTTCAAAAGCTGATGCGAATTACGATGGCGAAACCATCAAGCCCGTGGGAAGTTATAAACCCAATGCCTTTGGCTTATACGATATGCATGGGAATGTGTGGGAGTGGTGCAATGATTGGTTTGCAGATTACGACCTAAAAGAAAATAAAGACCCACAAGGAGTTAGCAACGGGGAACGGAAAGTGGTGCGTGGCGGATCTTTCTTTCTTAACGAATCATTTTCTCGATCTTTCACTCGGGGTGATGGCGATGCACCCACTATTCGAAACAACTACGATGGCCTTCGTTTAGTACGATCGAACTAATTGGCAACTCCGTCGCAAATGCTCGTTCTTTAAACAAATTCACAGTATCAAAAGTTAAGTAACAGTAACACTTACACCAATACTAGCGAAGCGAAGGGGCCCTTTTCCCGGAGGGAAGAGGGTTGGGAGTTGGGGGAAGAAAAAGTAAAATCGGGTGTAGTTTAAGGGAAGCGGACGAATCCCGGATTGATGGTCTTGATTGAGTACAAGGTGCCACCGCCTGTGATGTAGAGAGTTTTTTTATCCGCACCGCCAAAGGCGCAGTTCGTGACTTCATCGGTGGGTATCGGAAGAAAGGTGATTAATCTTTTGCTCATTTCCAAATTAGGGTTAATGACATAGATGCCACCTTTGATATCTGCATCGGGTTCGAAGGGTAGATTAGGCTTATTCAAGCCGCCTGCAACATAGAGGTTGCCTGCAATATCTTCCTTCAAACCATCGGGGCCACGGCCTTGTTTCCAATCATAGATTAATTCTTGTTGCTTGGTGTTGATTGTGCCATCTGTGTTTCTGGGGAATCTCCAAAGTTTGCGCGCACCGTTCTTAACATCGTTATTGTTATCTGCGATATAAAGCCATTTGCCATCTTTGCTAACGAGCACCCCGTTAGCTCGTTCAACTTCTCTAGCGATAACTCGGTGGATTTTACCATCCGGATCGATGCGATAAACGCCTTCGATCGTGTTGCCCTTTTCATCTTTTTGTTCCATGCCATCCTTTGGGCCATAGCGAGGGTCGGAGAAGTAAAGTCTGCCTGCATCATCGAGGGAAAGATCGTTGGGTTGGTTGAATGCGAAGCCATTGAATTTGTCTGCAAGCACTTTAGCCTTGCCTGAAGAGTCGAACTGGACAACGCGTTTTTTTCCGGGTTGGCATGCAAGAAGATTGCCTTCGGGAGAAAAGAGCAAGCCGTTGGTTTGTGCATTTTCAACATGGAGTGAAGCTACGCCCTTGGGGTCGAGCCTGTGAATGCCTTTGTGTCCGCTGGTAAGAATACCAAGGGTTGGATGCCAGGCGGGGCCTTCGCCTGCGGAATCGGGTGGCCCAAGCTTGGTAAGTTTGGATCCTTTTTCAAAGATGTTGTCTGCCGATTGATTGCAAAGGAGAAGGATAAGAAGGAGGGTGTTCATGGGTTACTCTATTTCGGCTGCGGGTTGGGGTAAATTTCGTTCCATGCATTGTCGGCTAGGATCTTCTTATATTTCTCGAAGGATTGCAACTCTTGAGGGGTGCCTGCATCATGAAAAACCTGCCAGATCTCTTTCTTCGCCAATGGCGTAGCAATGGAACCTGGCGCATTGCTGTAGAGTCCAAGCATTAGCCCGCCTTCTTTTGCATGATCGACATGGCGATGAAGAATGAATGCATCAATACTTTTGGAAGCGAGGGCTTTACGGTATCCATAGACATAACCCGCAGCTTGATTTTGTTCGCCGGGCGATCCGGGTTTGCCATGAAATCCCTGTTCAGAAAGAATGATTCGCCTTGGAATACCTTGATAAAGGTTGGTGGGAATATTGACCCATGCGGAGAGTTGTTCGAGATTCTTAAAAGTGATTTTAGGGGTGTCGAGATTGGGCAATGCGGATTTATCAAGCCAGGATCTGGGCTCGAAAAGATTTTCGGGATAAGGGTGGTAGGCGAGGTGCCAATCAAAATCGCCATGAGCCTTGCTAAGTTTGATCAGCCCTTGAAGGAAAGTTTTCCCGGGGATGGATTGTTTAGGATTGGGGTTGGGTTGAATTGCCCAATGATGTTCGAAGCTTGCGTAAATTCTACCGGGGGCGTTGGCCCTTTTTAAACTTGCATGGGCGATGCGCAAGGCTTTGTGATACTCGGCAATGACTTCATCAGGATCGCTAGGGCCACAGTTATACCATTCGTGATGGGCGTTGACTTCGTTGCCAATAATCCAACCTGCAACAGCGCCCTTTTTTTCTGAGGGCCTACTAAAAGATTTGCAAAGTTGATCCATGATCGATTGAAAGGCTTTAATACCTGCTGGGGTTTTAGTGTTAAAAGCACCTAAGTTATTTGGGGTTTTTAAAGGCATGTTCGGGTGCAACAGAAGATTATCGATAGCAGGGTTTCCGGTGCGGTAGGCAAGTATGATGAGGTAAGTGCGAATTCCTTTTTCCTGACAAAGTTTCATGGGGAGAGAATTAATGACATCCTGCCTGATGCCGACTTTGATTCCATCGGCTTCAAAAAAGGTGTCTTCGGGTTTCGGTGGAATTCGTATTAGGGTTGCAATGTTCAAATTGAAGGCTGCATGATTGACTCCTAGGGCGATGGCATCGTCCATCATTTGGACTTGCAAGCCCTTGATGCCACGGTTGGTTGGTAAACCTGCGTCTGGATCTAATTTGGGATCCCAAAGGGTGGGGAAGATGGTGGGGGTAATGCGGTTGCCAAGTTTGTCTGCTAGAAAAAAGCCCTTGGTCTCGCGTGCTTTGGAATTGATTTTGACTTCACCCATTTTGGTTGTTGGGAGGTTTTGGATTAATGTTCCTGCATTATTTGCGAGGTTGTTTTCGATGTCTGTTTCGCGGAGTTGGGTTGCATCTAAAGCGGTGTTGTAATGGATGGTGATTTGATTTTCATGCCAGTGAATTTTTTCAATGGCTGATTGATTTATGAGTAGGAAGAGGAGCGCTGCAATCAGGTTCATGGCTAAAGTTCATTTGGGATATCATTTTTTAAAGCTGAAAGAATTTTAACCGAGAGAATAAACATGTCATCATAAAATATGATGATTGTTTTAGTGTAGCAATCAAAGAGGGATTCATTCTTTAAGATCGGTTTTGACTTTAATCATTTATAAAACTATGATAGTTAGTCTGGAATAGAGGCAAAGAAAACAAATGAATACGGGCAGGCGGGAGTTTTTGCGCGCAGGGTCTCTTCCCCTTTTGGGGTTGGGATTGCCCCAATTGCTTAAGGCTCGCGAAAGCTCCACCACCCGAAAAGGCAAAGCCAAGGCTTGCATCGTTCTCTTCATGTGGGGCGGCCCAGCACAACAAGATACCTGGGATATGAAGCCCGATTCGCCCGTGGAATATCGGGGCGAGTTTAAGCCAATCGCAACCAAAGTGCCAGGCATCCAAGTTTGCGAACATCTGCCCAAGCTTGCTATGCGCATGGATAAACTTGCGCAAATCCGATCGATGACTCATAACGATGTGGATCATACTTCTGCAACCCATTTCATGCTAACCGGAAGAGACAGGCCAACCCGCAGCGCACCCATCAACGAAGATTGGCCCAACTATGGTGCGATGCTTTCGTATTTGGGAAGGGGCAAGGGGCCGTTGCCACCGTATGTTTCGATGATGCCTGTGGTGCCTAATGGTGCGCCACGATTTGTAGAGTCTTCGCATGGGCAGGGTGCGGGCTGGCTGGGCCCACGGTTTAACCCGATGCGCATTGATGCAGATGCCTCGAAGCCTGATTACAAAGTGGGTGAGTTTGATCTCAGCCTTGATGTTCCTGCTTCGCGCATGGAAGATAGGCGGGGCCTGCAAAAATCGATTGAAAGCCAATTCCTTAAACTTGAAACCCTGCAAACAACTCAGACTTTAGGCAGCCATTACCAGCGGGCTTATGATCTTCTGGCTTCACCTAAGGCGAAACAGGCGTTTGATCTTTCCAAAGAACCCATGGCACTTAGAGAACGGTATGGCATGAACCTGCATGGGCAGAGTGTGCTGCAAGCGCGCAGATTGATCGAGGCGGGCGTCCCCTTGGTAACTGTATTCTGGCCCAACGATGGTATAACTAATGTTAGCGTTTATTGGGATACCCATCAGCGCAACTTCATCGATCTAAAAGAGCGCCTTTGCCCCGTGACCGACATTGCATTTTCTGCATTACTTGATGATCTTGAACAGCGGGGAATGTTGGATGATACCTTGATATTATGGACGGGCGAAATGGGGCGGACCCCCAGAGTTGGGCAGTCTGTTGTGGGCGGTGCGGGTGCGGGGAAAGATGGCAGGGATCATTGGGCAAACTGCTTTACCTCGGTACTTGCTGGTGGCGGCATTAAGGGTGGCGTAGTTCATGGCAGCAGTGATCGTTATGCAGCCTATCCATCGCTTAATCCAACGAAGCCTGCGGATCTAGCAGCAACGGTTTACCATAGCTTGGGGATCGATCCGCATTATCAGATCATTGATAAATTTAATCGGCCGGTGTCGTTGACCGAGGGTGAAATCATTTCGCAATTGCTTTAAAAGTTGGGGCGGTGCAGGTGCTGCCATTTGGGGACACCTCGTAAGGCGATTAATCCACAAAACTGGCCTTTTAGTTTAAATAATGGCCCGTTAAGTGTCATTTTCCTTCTGTTTTTCAAAAAATCTTCATTAAAATGGTTTTTTTGGCAAGATGGATCGTCTGTATGGGTATAAGCGTTACCCTTTGACTGGAGCTTTTTATGCGAAGTACTATTTCCCTGGCTGCATTTGTATTGATCCAAGCTTTTTCCCAAGCAGGAGAAATCGGTTTCATCGAAGACTTCAGCTTCTCCAAAGATAGAACCGAAGCCTTGAAAAAGTTGATCCCGGGCACCGAGGATTATTATTACTACCATGCGCTTCATTATTTAAATACGAGCCAGTTCGAAAAAATCGAACCATTGATCAAGCCTTGGCTCGAACGCTTTGGCCAAACGCCTAGGCTGAATGAAATTCAAACTCGCAAGGCGCTTCTTTCGTATGATGCCGATGCCCGCAAAAGCCTGGACTACCTTCGCAACAACCTTGGTTTGAATTTCAATCATCAAAAAGAAACCGCGGGCGCAATTCCTAATCTGCCTACCTCGTTGGATCAAAAACGAATATCGCGCGAAACACTTTTGGCAGAATCATTGACTCGCTGGCAGAACCTTGAAAACTTTGAAGATGCGGCATTGGATTGGCTGGATGCATCCAAGCTTGATGCACAGAAGTTGCGCAATTATCTACAACGGCTTAGAAGGCCCGATGTCGCCAACCTTCCTGCCCTTATCGAACAAGATTTCAAGAACCCCAATCCAGTTCCCTTTGGTGCTTACCCTATTCATCAGATGCTGACGATGGATCAACTATCAGAGTTGCAGAAAATCCGCCCAGCACTTTTAAACCAATCTGCGTTTGTAAATGCGTGGGTCATGCGATTGCAGCCTGATGCAGATTCCGATTGGCGCAAAAACCCTAAGGAAGCAGAAAAGTATTTTGATCGCCTTTGGCAGTTTGTTGCAACCCTTGCACCGGTGCATAATTCTTTGAAGGCGCATGTGCTTTATCACCGCCTAGCCCATGATCGCGCTCAGGGGATCTATAACCAAGAACGGTTCATGATTTATTTGAATCTTCCCCGTCAGCAGCCTTACATGGCTTTAAAGTTGATGGAACAAGAGGATTCGCGCAGGTTCCCCGCAACACTAGGCCTTGATTTTTCCAATGCTACCCTTCTTCCCCAAGTAGGATTTGATGAGCCTTTGGTACGAAGCTTTCTGAAACATTTTTTCTTGGAAGTGAACTCCCCCAAGGAATTTGAGCCTTATATCAATGATGTTTACCTAAGGCATTTGTTTGCTGAAACCAAAATTGAAAACAGCTTGGGCGATGTCGAGGCATGGGCCAACCAACTGCCTCCTGAAAAATTCAAAGAGTTACGCGAACGCATCGATATTGATTTTGGCTATGCCAACAAGACGCAATTTGCTTCTGCAGACCCTGTGGTGTTGGAGTTGAACATTAAGAATGTACCTTCTCTTTTGGTGAAGGTTTTTGAAATCAACACCTTCAATTTTTACAAAACCCAGTTCAGTGAAATAGAGACCAACATTAATCTGGATGGGCTTGTTGCAAATTCTGAAAAGACTTACACCTTCAACGATGGACCCTTTCGCAGAATTTCTAAGCGGTTTGAATTTAATGAGATGAACAAGAATGGTGTCTATGTTGTTGATTTCATCGGTTCAGGAAAAAGCAGCAGGGCGCTTGTTCACAAGGGTAAGCTCCGTGCTCTCAGTACTGCTGGGCCTGATGGCCAAATTATTAACATCATTGATGAAGCGAAAAAAGGGATCAAGGATGCAACCGTTTGGCTCGGTGGTCAGGAATACAAAGCAGATAAGGATGGCTCGATCATTATTCCCTTTACAGCGTCCCCAGGCCAAAGGCCAATCGTGATTTCCAGCCAAGGATTTTCTTCCCTCGATACCATCAACCATCTGCCCGAAGCGTATCAATTACAGGCGGGGATTCATGTTGATAGGGAATCCATGCTCTCATTGAAAGCAGCGCAGGTGGTGATTCGGCCTTCGTTAAAGTTAAATGGGGTTCCTGTTTCCATAAAGATGCTTGAAGAAGTTCGTTTGCTGATTACCTCGACCGATCTTTCTGGGATTGCAAGCACGGTTGAAGTCCCTGACTTTAAATTGTTTGAAGACCGTGAATCCGTGCATGAAATTCGTGTGCCAGCAAGGTTATCGAATCTGAACATTACCCTTGCTGCCAAGGTTAAGAATCTTAGTCAGGCAAAGTCCGTGGATCTTTCGGCTTCGCATTCCGTGGTTATCAATCAGATCGAACGATCTGAAAAGATCGAGGATCTGCACTTCGCAAAGTTTGGTAATGATTATGTAATTGAACTTTTGGGTCGCACGGGTGAACCCAAGATGGATCGTTCGGTTTCATTGGTCATCAAGCATCGCGATTTTAAAAATACAATTCAATTGGCCCTGAAAACTGACAATCTGGGCAGGATCAATCTAGGGCCCCTTGTTGATATTCAATACATTTCTGCAACCGGCCCCGAGGGCACTTCGCATAACTGGGCGCTTAATTCGGATCAACATACCTACAAGCAACTCATTCATGCGCGCCTAGGCGAAACGATTACCCTTCCTCATATGGGAACAGGCGTTACGGTTCTGCGTAGTGATTACGCACTGTTTGCAATGGTGGGTGGCGTTATCCGAAACGATGCATTTACTGCGCTTTCCATTAAGGATGGGTTGTTGGAAATCAAGGGTGCAGAAGCTGGCGATTACGATTTGTATGTAAAAAGAACAGGCGAGAAAATTCGAATCAGAATCGTTGCGGGTGTTTTGGAATCAGGCTTTGTTTTAGGCAATACCAGGTATATGAGGCTTCCACTTCTTAAACCTGTTCAAATTCAAAGTGTTACCACCGATGAAAAAGAATTAGTAATCCGCTTGAAGGATTCCTCTGCGGTTGCAAGGGTTCACATTTATGCAACCCGCTATACCCCTGAGTTTTCCGCTTATAACGATTTCGGTAAAATCCGCGATGCAGAACTTGATGGTATCATTCCGGGCTACTCTGAGTCGGTTTATCTTTCAGGTCGCAACATTGGAGATGAGTACCGCTATGTGCTTGATCGCAAGGGGCAGAAAAAATACCCAGGCAATATGCTGGAAAGGCCCATGCTTCTTTTGAACCCTTGGGTGATTCGTTCTACCCAGACGGGCGAGCAAGCTGCGGTAGGTGGTGAAGAATTTCAGCGCAAAAGTCTTGGTGAAGCAGGAAAATCAATGCCGCCCCCGAACGCCCCATTAATGGATGACAGAGGTGGAAACGTTGCGGGTGGTTTTGCGAACTTGGATTTCTTAGCTGATTCCTCTGCAGTTCTTTTAAATCTTGTTCCGGATAAAGAGGGCGTGATCAAAATCCCCAGAAAAGAACTTGGTAAACATTCCATGATTCATGTGGTTGCAATCGACCCTGTAAGCACCACATCGCGCCATGTTTCGCTTCCCGAACAGGCAGCAAGTTTTCTTGATCTTAGCTTTAACAAGGGCCTCGACCCTGCAAAACATTTTACCCAGCAAAAGCAGGTTTCAATTCTTGAAGCGAACACCAACTTCAAAATTGAAGACCTTTCAGGTAGCAGGTTTGAAGCCTATGACTCCCTAGGCAAAGTATATGGCTTATATGCAACTCTTTCGAAAAATGAGAACCTAAAAGAATTCTCTTTTGTAACGACTTGGCCCAAGCTCAAGATTGAAGAAAAGAGAAAGCTTTATTCCAAGCATTCGAGCCATGAGTTGAATTTCTTCATTTATAAGAAAGATGCAGCCTTCTTTAAAGAAGTGGTTCAACCTTATCTTGCTAACAAAAAAGATAAGACATTCATGGATCATTGGCTGTTGCAATCGCCATTGGATTCATTCCTAGATCCATGGTATTACGATCGACTTAATGTGGTCGAAAGAGTTTTGTTGGCTCAAAGAATCAAGGAACAGGGTGTTAAAACCCAGCGGCATCTTGATGATATGCTGAAACTAATTCCGCCAAACCTCGAGCAATTGGTAATGCTTTTTGACACTTCCATCAAGGTGGATGACTTATCTGGACGGGATCAGTTTGGAGTTGTCGCCCAGAAGGAAAAGCAGGACGCAAGGCGGGAGCTTAAGCGGGCCGAGCAGGCAGAAGCCAAAGGCGGAGACTTTAAAGGTGCGGGGGCTCCTGCGCCTGGATTTACTGGCGGAGGCGGTATGCTCGGTGGCATTGGTGGTTCCAATGGTACGAAAGCAACCCCTTCTGCAGCCGCTGCTCCCATGGATGCTGCCGCCAAGAAACAAGCACTGCAAAACCTGCGGATGAAGGATGGCAGAAGTGCCGCAGCCAAGGAAAACGAATCTTTAAGGGAGCGGGATGGCGAAGGTGCAGACAAAGATATGATGATGGATAAGCTTGCAATAGGTAAGGACGAAAGTTCCCTTTATCGTAATCGTGGGCTTGCTTCGAATTTAAAGCAGCTTTATCTAAAAATCGATCCCACCATGGAATGGGCTGAAAATAATTACTATCACCTTCCTATTCAATCTCAGATTTCCACCCTAGTGGGGGTTACTTCCTTCTGGAAAGATTACGCTTCTGTCGATGCTACAAAACCTTTCCTGAGCAAGCACTTCCCTGAGGCTTCACGCAATTTCACGGAGATGATGTTTGCGCTTTCCGTTCTTGATCTTCCTTTTGAATCGAAGAAAGCTGAAGTCAAATTTGCTGCCGGTAGCATGGAATTCAAACCAGCAGGCCCCGTTGTAGTATTCCACGAAGAAGTTCGACCTGCAGAACCTCTTAAAGATCAGATCAACATTCTTGTAAGTCAGAACTTTTACAAGCAAGGCGATCGTTTCCGCGAAGAGAATGGCGAAAAACTTGATAAGTTCATCTCGGGCGAATTTGTGGTTCATACTGTTTATGGCTGTCAAGTTGTTGTAACCAATCCCACTTCATCTAGGCAGAAACTCACTGTGTTGTTGCAGTTGCCTGTTGGATCGATTGCATTAAACAATGGCCAGTTTACCAATTCAATACTAGTGAATCTGGAACCGTATCGCACCCAGACGATTGATTACTTCTTTTATTTCCCGATGCCGGGGAAGTTCAAGCATTTCCCTGTTCATGTTGCCAAGAATGAAAAGTATGTCGCATCTTCCAAGCCCTTTGAATTTAATGTTTTTGCTAAGCCCAGCAAACTTGATATTTCTTCTTGGGATTATGTTTCCCAGCAGGGTACGAATCAAGAAGTGCTTGATTTTCTTGAACGGGAAAATGTCCGCTCGCTTAATCTTTTGAAGATCGCTTTCAGGATGAAAGATAAAGCCTTTTTCGCAAGCATTATTAAGCTTTTGCAAGATAGGCATTTGTTTAATAATGATCTTTGGGCCTATGGCGTATTGCATGACGATGTGAATGCGATCAGGCAGTATCTTTTGAATTCCGCAAAAATCATCGCCGAATGCGCTGGCCCCATCGATTGCAAGATACTTTCCTACAAACCTGTTGCTTCAGGGCAGTATGAACATCTTGAATATAAACCGTTGGTAAACGCCCGTGCTCATTCCTTAGGCCAAGCCAGACAAATTGTGAATGATCGGTTGTTGGAGCAATACCAGCACTTCCTTAAAACACTTTCTTATCGCACGAAGCTAAACGATGCAGATTTGTTGGCTGCAACTTATTACCTGTTGCTGCAAGATAGAGTTGAAGAGGCGCTGGCTTATTTCAGTCAGGTTGATCCTGCGAAAATTGCAACCGCAATCCAATACGATTACTGCAGGGCTTACCTCGATTTTTACACGCAGGAATACCCAAGGGCGCGAACTGTAGCACTTAAGTACGCCAACCATCCGGTGGATCGTTGGAAAAACACCTTCGCCACTATTATCAACCAGCTTGATGAAGCAGAAGGCAAAGATGCCAAGGTTGTTGATCCTGAAAGTAAGGAACAAAAGCAGGCCCAACTTGCTGCGAGTGAATCCAGTTTCGATTTCAACATTGATGCCAAGAAAATTAATGTTAACTACCAGAACCTTGCTTCAGTAAAAGTTAACTACTACCTCATGGATGTAGAGCTTTTGTTCAGCAGAAATCCTTTTGTGGCACAATCAGGGAATCAGTTTGCATTCATTAAACCCAATGCTTCCCAAACTTTGGAGTTGATCAAAGGCCAGGCTAAAGCTTCGTTTGATCTCCCTAAAGAATTTGCTAGCAAGAATGTTCTTGTTGAAATTTCTGCAGGTGCGAAAACCATCGCACTTCCTTATTACGCAAACGCTATGTCTGTTCAGGTTATCGAAACCTATGGCCAAGTAAAAGTGGTGGACAGTGTTACTTCCAAACCACTTGCGAAAGTTTATGTGAAAGTTTATTCCAAGACTGCACAAGGGGTGAAATTCCACAAGGATGGTTACACCGATGTGCGTGGCAGATTTGATTACGCAACCGTTAGCACACCCGAGAAATCACCGATCGAGAAGTTTTCGATCTTGATTCTGAGTGAGCAAAGCGGCGCGATGATCAAAGAAGCGAACCCCCCGCAGCAGTAAAAATCTGAAGGGGATTTGGTGTACTTACTTCGTGGGAAGTTTGAGTTGTAATTGAACTTCGTAGTAGCGAAGTTTCTCGGGCATGAATGGACTGTTGTACCCCATGACCTTTAATTCCCCTTCGATTTCGTAAGCTTCTGGGGCGGTCTTGATTTTCTCGATTAGCCATCGTTTCGCAGATTCAATTGCTTCAGCAGTCGGTGAGCCACGCATACCGATACTAGCAACCATACATTCTTTGGTGTCAAGAACTGCGATATTGCCCTGCGGTCCGACTTTTCCCAAGGTGGTTTCCTGATAAAGAAAAGCCATCGATGACTCGGTGTACTTTCCATTTTTCTCCGCCATCGTCATTTCAACAGGTGCGGTCATCTCGATATTGTTTTTCTTGATGTGATTAAAGAGGGTGAAGAAGTTATTGCCTCCCCCAGTATTGTTAACTTTTGCCATGCGGTAAACAGGAAGCTTTTTAATTTCAACAACACCAACTGGGGTTGGAGCAGGGAATCCAGCGGGCACGGGGGCTTCAACTTTTGGCTTGAAGGTTAGGATAACCAATGCTTCCAATAGGCCAGCACGAAGGGTATCTGCTTGTTTCGCAATATCTTCGATTTTAGAAACATCCTTCGTTGCTTTTGAAAGTATATCTCTAACCATCATGTTATCTTTGCACGATGCTAGGATTTTGTCCGATGCTGCTTTTAATAAATCGAGCCGTTGTTTTGGGTCTTTGATTTTGTTGGCTTCATCGATTGCGGTGCGAAGGTTTACAGCTTCCAATGTTTGAGTTGGGTTTTCAAAAGCATAAGTGGGGTAACTGATGAACATTTGGACGAACATAATGATAGAAAGATAAATAAATCTAAAAATTCGCTTCATGACAAACCTCGAATATACAATTAATAATCAACTAACTCTATATTAGGGCAGATTCTGTTAAAAAGCAAAAAGGTGATTCTAGTGGGGGTGCTGTGTCCCTGACTTTTCAAGGTTGTGATGGGTGGTTACGATATCTGTAAGAGGCAGAAATCTGAAACCGAAAATCAGAAAAATGATAATCCAAAGTGCGATCATTTCCCTTAATCGGACTTTGAAAATATCAGACCATTCTACTTTCTTTCCGCAAAATAACTTGAAGTAAACCATGAGTAGGCTTATGGATATCAGTGCCTCAGAAAAGACGATGACCATTCCGAAAAAAGGCGATGATGGAATGATTTCATCTGCTAGCATTTCAAAACTGATGAAAGCGGATGTTCCAGGAAATCCAACACATCCAAGACCGCATACCAAGAATGCGATTCCCAACATGGGCGTAGATTCGTAAAACCCATGGTTTTGAAAGAGGGATAATCTGCCATGCCTGGCTTCGAGTGCCCGAACCACAATCGCCATCCCAATGAGGGCAACCCATAAGGAATTGCGCAGAGAAAAGGCTGCGGTAAGCTGTAGGGCTTCGTGAGAGCAAACTCCAAGCACGACCATTCCGGAAAGTGCTAGGCAAAGGTATGTGAAGAAGTTACGAAGTGATCGTTGAACAAGAGTCAAACCTGCGAAATAAAAGATGCTTGCGATTGCAAACCACGATAGGTAAATGCTTGCATGGGTATCGTGGAGGAGTTGATTGTTTTTAAGAATGATAAGTATGGGTGCCATTGGGGTGATGAATAAAAGTGCGATGGTGAAGCTGCATTTTTCAGTCAAATAAACAATCCATGTGTGACCGGGGAATATGCCCATGCGAATGACAACCATTAAACTTAGGAGGATACCGGTTAATTCCATAGGCAGACTGTTTGCAAATGCGAGGGTTAATGCAATCAGCCATGTTGGAACCCAATGGATGAGGAAAATCTGGATGCGTTCGCCTCGTCTTATAAGGTCGACCAAAGGAATAAGAGGTTCCAAAGCCAGTAGCAGAAATAAGGTTGAGTTGTTGGATGATGAGCAGATTAAAAGAGAAAGAGTTTGTGAGAGTAGAAGTAGATTGGATGGGAAGGGTTTATCTGCACCGATGAATTTAGTGCGCGGTGTGCACAAAAGCACCACGAAATAAAGCAGGGATGAAAGTGCGGGTAAGGGAGCGTTAAATTCCGAAAGTGTGATATAGCCCTGGTAACTAAAATAAAATCCTAGGTAGGAAGCGAAGGCGCAGAGTGTGGAAAAAAAAGAGGAATAGATGGTGATGAAGCGGATTTTTTCCTGGGACTTTGCCAGGGAAGAGATTAACGCGCCCAGAAGACAAATGAGCATGCTTGCTTCCAGAAAGAAGAAATAGTTCATGATCTTTCCTCCTGGTTTTTAGTTTTTGATGGATCAATACCTGCAAGCATCGAACCCCATTTCTTTTCAAAAATATCTGCTAGTTTAAACATCTGCACAAATGGCTTGGTGATGAATTTTTCAAGCATGGAATCCATCCCGCCCCGGTTCAGCGCGAAACTATAGATCGCAAGCGAAAGCGGCCCTGTTTGCGCTATCTTGCCTTTGGGTGTGTATTTGTTTAGGTTGGTTCTTCCCAATGATTCTTCCAAGCTTTTATAATAAGCAAATGAGGATGGCGCCCTTAAGAACTGGTAGGTTCGTAAGCTTGCATGCCCAATGATGTGGATGAGTGGTAGCAGTTCAAGTCCGAATCCAATTTCAGCAATAATGATTCCCACCTGAGTGAGTGTTGCGTATGCCAGAATACTTTTAATATCGGTCTGGGCATTGGCAATGATGCCAGAAACCAAAGCTGTCAAGAGGCCAAAAAAGACAACTGTCCAAGCTAAAATTGGAGAAAGTTGCACGATGGGGTTTAATCTCAGTAGAAGGAAAGCCCCCAGATGGATTGATAGTGCACCATAAAAGATAGCACTAGTAGGTGTAGGGCCCTCCATGGCTCTGGGCAGCCAGCCTGAAAACGGGAATAATGCAGATTTACATGCTGATGCGAGGAAAATTAAAACACCTGCACCTACCAAGACCGGGGATGAAACCTCATTTGCAAGCCCTTCCGAGCCTTGTTCTAAAATTGCCTGAAAGAATCCTTGGCCCAAAGCGTGATGCAGCAGATAACTTGCAAGGAATAACGCAGCATCAGATATTCGGTAGACAATCCACAGATGCAACCCATTGCGGGTGGGCATGATTCTTTCGTGAAAGAATGCCACCAGAAGGGCGGAGGATAGCCCGACCATTTCCCACCCTACAAAAAGTGATTCGATCGTGCCAGAAAGCGAAGCGATAACAATGCCAGAGACAAAAATAGCATAGAGCACGAAGAAGCGCTGGTAACCCGGTTCGCGGTGCATGTATCGCTGGGAGAAAAAAGCGATTACAAAACAAAGGAGCAACGCAAGTGTTGCAAAGGATAATGAAAGCCAATCGAAGTAAAACTGAAAATCAAAGTGGAAAGATTCGAGATGAAAAGTGGGGAATGGTTCATATCCCCATTTCTTTACACCATTTGAGAGAAAGAGGGAAACAAGCCCGAGGATTCCTGCAAGTGCTATAAATACGCTTAGTTCAACTACAAGTGCGATGATTTTTTCGGGCAACTTGATTTGAAATACAAATGCAAGAAGCATGAAAAACGCAAGTGCTAGGGGAGAGAAAATCGTCATGGCTGCAAAAAAGTCCAGAGCTGATTCTATGCCATTCATACATTCACCCCGGCATTCATCGCATTGGAAATATGCGGGTAGCCCAGATGGTTTCTCTTGCCCCGATACCAATCGATGGAAGATTTGACTTTTGGGGCAGGTGTGCCCGAGAATTCGTAGGGAACGAATTCTTTGCCTATAAGGATACTCGCCTGAGATGAATCGGGGTCAAGCACCACCAGATTGATCCATTGGTTGTAGCAGAGATTTGCAAGGGGCGGGCATCGCTCTAATATTTTTAGCATGATCTCTGGCGTGGATTCAATGATGAAAAGAAGCCTTACTGCTTCATGAATTTCAACCACCTGCCAAGGAAGTCCTGTTCTTAAATCGCTTGCTGCACCATCCATCACACCTAGATAAGAAGTAGGGTTATGGGGTAACTTGGTGCCACAACCCCAACCCGTCGGGTCGACCTGCGAAAAAAAGAATTCCAGATTGATGCCCGAACAAACAGGCATAGCAGCATTAAGAATACGGTTAAGAATGTCGTGGTTTGGGTTGTCTTGCGTGGGATCGTACGAAACCAGAAAAGCCCTTCGATCCAAGTAAATGCCCCGCGTGCGTTCTCGTCTACCTACAATACAAATAGCATTGGTCGCATGGCCAAGTTCGGGCCTGGGTTGTGCCAGATCTTCAGCACGGCCCTCGACATGGCGTTGGGCTTCTTCCAAAGAAATGTCGAGCGGTGCAGATTGAAACCTTCTGCATCGTTCGTGGGCATTTCGCATACAAGCTTCGCGCAATGAAAGCTTTGCTTTTTCAAAATCTTGGTTGTGAATACTTGGCATCAGATCTTTGTCAAAAAAATTAACATGATTAATGCTGGTGTTGCTTAGCCCGCCCATGAAATAAGTATCATCGGGGATATTGATGCCATTGTTTTGCAGGATGGATCGTACTCTTTTATCGTTGAGGATTTGCGCAAGTGCCCTAGCATTTGCACCGCCTGGCGAACCACCACAAGCACCGCAATCGTATGCTGATTGATGTGGATTATTGATGCTGGTTGAGCCATGTCCGAAAATGAAAACAAGCTTGCAGTAGTTTCTGGTCAGGCCAGTGTCGCGTAGGAATCGTTCGCCCATTGTCGCCATTTCTTGCAGTGAAAACCCAACTTGATTTCCGGTGGGGCCTGCTTTTTCACTAAAGCGTTCCAGCTTGAGTTTGGTTTCAACTTTCTTACGAAGGAAAGGCGTGAGATACCTTCGTATCTTTGCGGTAAGGCGTGGGAATAAAACCGTCATTGCAAGTGGAATGGCGGCTAGAGTTCCAAAGGTTGCAGAAAGCAAAGCACCCAGTGCACCACCTCGTGACCCCAAATGCAACTTATGACTTGCCATTTGAATGGTCTTCATGCCACTTGCACGGGTTTTGTACGCTTTTAAAAATTCTTCCTCGGGTAATTCTTCAACCCAGTTTGATGGCGTGATGATGATGGGGCAAAGAGGAGTATAGAAAGAATCGAGGGTCGCCTTGAAATACATGGGCACATTAAAAAATCCTGCAGCGCCGTAGGTTTCAAACGAAGGGTCAACTTCTTCTAGATGCCTGCGAAAAGACTCTTCTCTTTCATCAATGCAAAATACCGCCTGAAACCTGAAAGGCTTGGTTTCCTTTTTTTGTTCCAAGGTAATGATGCTGTCTAAAACCTGCCTGTATAAATGTTTTTCGTATGCGAGATGGAAGATTTTTCGTTGATCTAATTGGGAGAAATTTTCGATTTCAAATACGACCTTGGCCCAATCATCTGCGGTAAAGTCTGGGATCTGTTTTTCCCAACCTAGATCCAGTGCTACGCAGAAAACCTCGAGCCCCAAAGCTGTGTGGTCCTGTTTTATCTCGGAATGATTTTTTAGGCTGGCAAGTTCATGTTTAAGGTTGTTTGAACTTATTTTCCTGAAGGAGAATTCTTTTATAATTTTCTTCATTGCTAGGCGATCTAGCAATAATCGGATTGCAAGGAATTGCGCAAGTGTGCCGGGTGAGACGGGTAGGGGGACTTTATCTGGCCTGACTTCGAGTTGCCAAATCATTCCTGCCCAGCCCCGGATTGCAAGTAGGCTTTGAATCAGAAACGGTTCCCAATTGTCCTGAGGCACGCCCAAGATTTCGAGAGATTCAAGAATCAGTTCAAGAGCGGAGGTTTTTTCATGATGGAGGTTTTTAAAATAATCGGGCAGTGTTCTGGCCCAACTTCCCATAAGTGAGGGATTGGATTGGCAGAAACTTTTGAACGCAGCAATAAAGCCCGCATCCCGGTTTGGCAAGCCCCAGATTGCAAAACCCTGATCCAAAAAGGAACTGCTGAACCGTACCAGAAGTTCATTCACCAATAAGTCAGGATCCTGCCCTGTTACTTCCAGTAGTAAATCTCGAAACCTTGCAGGGGCATGGTGCTCAGTTTTTAAGGCTGCATTTTCAGTATTCTTCAAACAATATTCCAGAACCTGATTCAGATTCTTTTTGTCGGCAGCGCTTTCTGGATGGATGATTTTGTATAGTCTCTTTGAGTTGGCTATAAACCATTGCGCTTCTTTTTCTGTTGCAGCAAAGGGCAGGTTGCGCAGCATGCTTGATTGAATTTCAAACCGGGTGCTTTTTCCAATTATTATTTCGTTCGCTTTTGAACCAAGTTCCGATTTAAGTATTTCCTCTAGGTCTGAAAATAAAATTCTCCCCTTTTCCAGCTCTTCATGATATCTCTCTTCGGAAAGATACATCTGCGAACCGAAAATCCTATCTGCTTCCAATAGCGACTCATGAAATGGCTTTGATTCAAAAAGATGCAGCGGATTATGATGCACGAAGGTGGTTATCGGCCCTTGTGCTGGCAATAGATGTGCGGCATGGCTTATAATTTCTGCTAAGTGCGCTAATTTATTTTCAGGTTGTTCATGCCAGGTTTCTGAAGAATGCTTTGAGTTTGTATGTAAATGGAAGCTCATAAATTCAAATCTTTAGTAAAATCAAGACTGTGATCAAGCCGGTAAATTGGTGCTGCAACATTAGATTTTTGTTTTGTACAAGGGGCTTGCCATCACCATGCTTTTTCTCGTAGCTAGTGGATGCTTAGAAACAGGCTTGAGTTCATCCAACCCAGTGACTTCAATCCTACCCTTTTCTCCATGGGGTTCATGAATTAATTCTTCAAGGTTTTCCATAACCGAGTGATCGATGAGGTTAGAACGACCTAGGTCAATCTTGATTTCCTTGTAGCTTGTCACTTTTCGCAAACTACCTTTAAATGAAAGCCAGTTGGTGAAAATCATCGCGCCTTGCACCTTCAAAACAACATGATCTGCATCCACCACATCAACGGTTAGATCTGGCTGGAATAGGTGCTTTAGCTTTGCTCCGTTCCAAAGGTGGATCATCACCTTTAAGAGCATACCGATTGCAATACCTATCAAGAGGTCGGTTGCTAAAACTGCAATGGTGGTCGCAGTGAAAACAACAATTTGTTCAATTCCGATTTTGTAGGTTTTAATAAATTCGCCAGGCGATGCCAAACGGTAGCCTGTATAAACCAGAAGTGCTGCAAGTGATGCCAAAGGAATGCTATGAATCAGCCATGGTACAAGCGCAACAAATAGTAAAAGAAACATACCATGAAAGAAGTTTGAAAACCTGCTTTTGGCACCGTTATCGATGTTCGCCTTGCTACGAAGGATTTCAGAAATCATAGGTAAACCACCAATCAAGGCGGCAGCCGTGTTAGCAACACCAACCCCCAGCATATCCCCATCTAGATTCGTTTTTCGTTTTTCGGGATCGAGCATGTCAACGGCCTTGGCGCTGATCAAGGATTCCAAGGTTCCAATCATGGAGAACAATAAAATCCATTTTACCCCGGTAAGGGTAAACACCGCGCTAAAATCAGGGAATGTTAGCCCTTCAAGAATGTTATCGGGGATGGTTACCAGAAATTTAGGCCCAAGCATGTATTCATGACTGTCTAAAAAAAGGTACATGTGTTCATGTTCAAGGTCGAAAACATATCCCAAGGTGATCCCTAAGATCAGTACGATCATCGGGGCGGGTAAAACTTTTCTAGCTTTTTCTGGCAGCATGGGTAATC
>Ga0209296_1000900_pt1 | contig 24434 bp, 25 predicted proteins | sample S_130206_EF_Meta_FD_187319 | JGI IMG/M metagenome (GOLD analysis project Ga0209296, IMG submission 187319) | Freshwater microbial communities from Lake Simoncouche, Canada to study carbon cycling - S_130206_EF_MetaG (SPAdes) (version 2) | ecosystem: Environmental > Aquatic > Freshwater > Lake ...
ATCAACACTTATACAAAAAAATACAAACCACCGTATCTAGCGTTCAGTGCCAAGTCCAGTGGTGGCAGAGCCAGTGCATACACCGCAATGATTCGGCGCTATGCTCAAGGATACGAACTACTGTCCGCTGATCAATACCCTGCGGCTTTGAACAACTATATTGAGTTCATTGGCACGGATCAGCCATTTGTACTGGCAAGAACATGATATTACAAGAAGCACTGATCACAGTGGACATATTCTGCCGGTGGGAAGCTGACCCAAAAGCATACAGAATATATATCGATGATGAGTTATTAACTGAGCGCACTTATCACTGGAGAAACACTGATCAATATGTCAAAGAAAACATTGTAATCTCTGCATCACCCGGTGCGCATCAGTTCAGATTAGAGCCAGTGGACCCCAAGTTTGGAGGATTTTACTGGCTGAATTTTACCGTTGACAATCAGCTCATTTCCGTGGACAATGGCCAATTCGTTTTAAACTAATAAATACATTATTATCCAAGGATTCGCTATGAAAAGCAACGATTTTTTATCAGAAGACATCGCGTCAGACGCACACGAAATGCATTTAGATCACGAAGTGCAAATGGCCCGCAAAGACTGCTACGCCGCGGCAGATGATGCTATTGCATTACACAAACTGTTGCGCAATGTCAGCGAGCAGCAAGGGTTAGAGGGTTGGGTTGCAGCCAAGATCACATTGGCCAGTGATTATTTAAACACAGTCCGTGAACACTTAGAATACCAATTAATGTCGCAGGTACAGCCCGGAGAGATGGAATTACCAGTGGCGGAAGGTGCTATGCCAGCCAGTGTGATCCGAGTCAAAGAAAAAATTCGTCTGATGTCAGCTGCTGAAAAGAAAGAATACTTCAAAGGCAAGACTCGAGAACAATTGCAAAAAATGGCTCGCAGTCATGGTTACGGAGAAAATAGCGATGTGTATGCCAAGTACGCAACCGAAACTGTGGCGGAAGGCTCTGAAGATTTAGCATCATTAAAAGCCAAAGCAAGCAAAATCAGCGACAAGATTGATGCTATTGTAAAAGACGGTGGTCGTGTTGGACTAGACGACCCGTTGAGCAAACAGTTAAAATCAATACAAGCAAAGATTCAACAAGCTAAAAAGCAAGGTGTTGCGGAAGATGGCGGTACCAGCAGCGCAGGAGCCATGGCCACTGTAAACAATCCAGGCGGAAAACCCAAGAGTCAAGTTGGTTCATTGTTTGGTGGCACTTACCAACGCGAAAATAAAACCACAGGCAAGTGAGATTAATATGAGCGATATGCGCCGTCTGATAGAATCAATGGATAAAATATCCGAGGCTGGTCCAAAAGGATTGCAGCGGCCAGGTCTTGAACTTGGCCCAGAAATGGGCGGTGGAGGCGGCGCTGGCGGCTTTGGCTCTGGCAGAGTTCCAAATCTACCAACTTTGACCAATGTAGTAAAGCCGGCACCTCCAGCAGTTTGGCGCAATCGAGCTGGTCAAACTTCTGCCACTCCTCCCGGCACAACGGTATCACAGCCACTGCCACCCGGAGTCGCACCCAGTACTGCCGGTGCAGGCAGAGGCACAACTCCAGTTACTCAGCCACCAGTGGGCAAAGATGCAAGCACTGCAAAAGAACGGCTGGCTGCTTTTGACAAACTTGCAAAAGAAATAAGCACTGGATCTGGCGCTAAAACTGTTAAAAAAGATACAGATCCAGTCGGCAGTTACAAACCTGGCGGCACCGACGAGCTGGGCCGTAGAGAACCGGGAACAGGAAAAATAAATCCACCTACTTCTGCTGATAGTAAGAAACCCGAAGATGCTAAAAAGTCTGGGTTGGCCACTGCGGTTGACCGAGTCATGAAGCCGGTCGGTGTGGCCATGGATGTTGCCACAGCTGGCACTCTCGGAGGATTGTATTTGGCTGGAAAATCTGACTCACCGACAGTGCCGGGCAGTGAACCTGCGCCAGCCGCCAGCACTGCTCCGCCAGAGAAGAAACCAGCACCAGCAGTGGCTGCACCTGCAGCAAACTCCACAGGTACACCAGCAGGTGCTACTGCGGATGATGAAAACGCCGAGATCGAACGAAATCTTAAACAGATGGGCGTTAAAGAAACTTTTTCACAAAGATTATTAAATGATTTTACAAAATTTGTAGAATCTAGTACTAAGAATAAAAGTAAGGCAAAATGATATGAGTGATATGCGTCGACTAATAGAATCCATGGACAGCATAAGCCAAGTTGCAACAAAACCCGCCGGACCAAAATTTCCAGGATATTGGCAAGGGCGTGACTCTGCAGCCAAGAGCCGGGATCGAATGGTGGGTGACGAAAGTATAATTCCATCGTTGGCCAAACAAGCCAAAGAAAAAACTTTAGAATGGCAGATTGAAGAAGCATATAAGAAGTTTAAAGAAGAAGATGCAGAAGTAAAAGTTGGTGGACCAATAATTCAAAACAATCCAACGACAACTGAACTTCCACCTTTAGCGCCAGCAGCAGCACCACCAGCAGCATCGGGATCTAACATCTCAGGAATGTTTAACCCAGGACTACCAAATTGGCAAAATAGCCCGTTAAATCCTGCCAATCGTCGGGATAGTACATCGGCACCAGCAGTGGCACCGTTTGGGTCCGGGCCGCCCGACACTAGTTTATTAAAGAATCCTCCCCAAGTAAGTTCGGCATCAGTTGCAGCACCGACAACACCAGCAGCGGCTCCAGTCAAACCAGCGACAGCAGCACCAGCACCGTATAAAGGTAGTGCTGGCTCACAAGAAATTCAAAAATTAAATCCTGCGATTAAAGATGTTAATAAAATACAAGCAGGCCAGACATTTAAAATGCCCGACGGCAGCAACTATACCGTCAAACCTGGTGATACCTTAGATAAAATTGCACGAGGATCTAACAAGCCTGATCAACTTTCTGTTCCACCAAAACAATTGCAGCAAATCACCGACCAGCCAAAATCAGCACCAGTTAAACCAGCAACGCCGCCGGCAGCACAACCTCAAACTCGTTCACCCACAGCACCAGTAGCCATGCCGACAGCAGCCCCTACTCCGGCAACAGCTAAACCCAGAGGAACTACTACTTCAATTAGGCCGCCAGAAGCACAATATACATATACTGCGGCACCCGGAGAAACATTAGGTACAATTCCAGCTGGTTCGTCACTTGCGGTTAGTCCAGTTACAAAACCAGCAGCGCCAGCAGCGCCAGCAGCGCCACCCAATAAACCAGTAGTTGCAACACCAGGCCCAACACCGCGTACGAGTTATGATCGGCTGACCCCCCAGCAAAAGCAAGCGGTCGATGCCATTAATAAACCGGGCACACAGAAAAATGAAGCAATAAACAAATTGGCCGAACAGTTTGCAGCTTTTATGGAAGCACAGGATGAATATGGTCCTGAATATCAAGCCATGGTCAAGCGAGTCGGAGATCGAGCACGGCAAGGCGCAATGAAAACCGTATGGGATCCTGTCAAGCGGGTGTACAAGAATGTGCCCGTTAAACAAACAAAACCAGTCAAAGAATACGAAAACGCACAAGATCAAGACAGTCAGATTACCAGTCCGCCTGCCACAGCAGCCACAGCAGCCAGTCAGACTTTTGTACAGTATAAAGAACTACAAAACATGAATGCGCAAAAGACTTTAGAAGCAGACGCTGGCGCACAAGATCCTAATAAACAAACGACCAGCCCACCAAGTCCTGCCGCAGTGGCACAACCTGTGGCACCTGCAGCCCCATCGGCACCAGATGTCAGCGTGGCCACTGCAAAAACTACCATGGCCGGTCTAAAGCCTGCACTGGGGCCTGATGTGGACACCAATGCAGCAGCCACTGGTGTGACCAAAGCTAATTTAGGACAGCAGCTGAACCCCGCTGAACAACAAGCAGTCGGTGCGCTGACACCATTGGTAATGAAAGCTGCAACCATACCCAGTGCCGCTCCTCAATTGAGATCAGCGCTGACAAATGCCGGAACTATAGCCAAATCTGCAGCGGCCAAACAAGGAAAAATGTAATATGTTAACTTCAGACTTATTTGAAAATAAAACCCCAGCTGCTTGGCGTGCTGGTTATGAACGCGGATTGAAATACTACCTTAAGGGTCCAACGAATCCTTACAAATCTGGCACTGAAGAATACAAAGATTTCGATGATGGTTATCATCATGGTGAATTAGATGGCCGTGAAAAATATAACAGTAGGACTGACGAGGGTTCGTTAAACGAATTTGCTCCTGGTAGTGGTGGTGATGACGACATCGGTGATGATCCTTACAAGTATCCCGAACCCAAGCGTTACGGTCGTAGTGTAAATTTCTTTGGTCAATTTGAAGCAGACCATTTTGATCGAGAAGATATGAATGATGCCACTGGTGAGTTCAAAGGCTACTGGAACTCGGATGGTAAGCCAAAACAAATTGCCTATTTCAAGTTCGACGATCCAGCAAAAACTGGCGGTGATGACTCTGGCATGGGTTGGTACTACGAACCACAGTCAAACAGCCGCAGTGATAATGTCAGTACCGAACCTGCTGTTGATAATTTTAAAAAATTCAAACAACAAGAGTTAGACATGATCCGTGCATTTTTAAAATCTGGCAATCGACCAAGCCCGGGCAGTCAGATTTATCAATTGATGAAAAAACATGGTATAGAGGAAGGCCAAGACAATCCGTACGGATACCAAGTAGGACAAACTGTCAAACTACAGGATGGATCACAAGGTCAAGTGCTTGATATTTTTGATGACAGCATAGAAGTGTTATTAGTGGGCGGACGCACAGTCACAGTAGACTTTCGTGATGCACAGGTAATCAGTGAGCAAGGTGTGGCAGAGACACTCAGATTAAGTAAAAAGAAACGATTGGGTACCAGACACGATAGATTTAAAAGTCTTCGTGTGTCGGAAGACCAAGTGCCATCTGAAGTTACTCACCGTGTTGATATTGATCGCACTGCCGACATAGAAGTGCTTGGTGTTGATCACAACGCAAAAACGTTTAACATAACCTACAACAAAAAACCATACACAGTAAAAACTAGTCTTCTCTCTCAGGAAGATTTCGACCATTGGCAAATTGCCGACTATGAAGTTGAAATTATCAATAGCAATGGTAAAGATCTATTAGACATGATTGATTGGAACAATGAAGGTGATGCCAAGACCGATCGTCAACTACGAATGATTGACACCATCATTGCTTACTTAGATACACAGCGTACATCAGACATACAATACATGGCCTGGAAAGATCTAGCTGATGATGAAGATGCTGCCGAGTTATACAATGAAATAAAAAATTTTTATAATGAAGATCAACAAAAAATAAACCGGGCCACACAATGGCTGTCAAAGAACATTCAAGATGCCGACGTTAGACAAGAGTTTGCAACTTTTTTACAGAAACTGGCGGTCACCCAAGGCGCCAGTAAAACACAAAAAGCTGTCGAATATTTGATGTATCTTGCCTTTAGTTATTCACGCGAAGGCAACACTGAAGTAACGCCGGGAATGAAATTACCAGGGATTCGATTGACTGATCCTGATGATGAAGATGAACTTGCACAAAAAATGGATGCATTGTTTAAAAAAGTAGAGTTTAAATTTGATGCTTTTGAGAAAAAAATAATAGAACTAGGTGAAACATTTGGGTTTGGTACCCCTGATTTAGAGTCTGGACTTGGCGCCCGTTCAATGTACTGGGACCGACCAATTCTAACATCGCAGCCAACAAAGACTGCATCAACCACAGCAACAAATATTTTGAAATTTAAAATTGCCATCGACAAGTATGTTCAATCGTTCAGCAGTTCATTGACAAAGATTGGTTTGCCTGGCATCACTGAACATTCCACATGGGAAGGTGTGCTGTCTGATAAGTTGACAAACCAACAAGAAGACTACTTTGCAACACCAGAAGGATTTGCTAACATTGCCAATGGTAAAATCGATGTGTCAAAAATGATCAATGATAATATTCAAAAGCAAGGTGTAAAGGAAGGTGTTGTTGACACACTAAAAGGTGCATGGGAAAAAATTAAAGATTTTGATAATCCTGCAAGACAAAAAAACAATCAAGAACTTCGCAAAAAGCAACAGTTGAGAAGAAAAGAAATAAAAAATCAAGATGTGTTGGAGGAGTTATCCATGAAACATCAACGAGATCACAAAACACAAAAATATGCTGACAGAAGCAACAGTCTAGCACAGCGTTCTTTTAGTATGGCTCAAGTTCCAAATGTTACCAAGAGTGCAGACGGACACCCCACAGTTAAATACCGAACTGACATCACAGGCAAAGCAGGTGCCACGAGGGTTGATCCAACTATCACTCCAACTACTGTCAAGAGAAAAAACAGCGACAAACCCATTCCTGCTTTCTTAAAGAAACAGGAAGTCATGGTAGACGAACAACAATTGACCGAGCAAGATCTAGCTGAAGCGGTCAGCACATTGGAATTGGCAGATATCTTGTTCAAAGGACTTGAACAAAAGTTTCCCAAAATCATAGAAAGATACGGCCACGAAGTAGTGGGCAATGCAATCATGGATGTGGCTGAAGAGAATCTAGATGTCAGCAGCTTCAGCGAAATCGATATGCTGATAGATGATATCATTGAAAAACTGCAAAATTATAACGGCAACGATTCGGGCCTCAGAGAATCCACTGTGTCTCGACTCTACTATAATGTAGTGGGCACCAGTGCTCCGGAACTGCGCAAAGATTTTGGCATGCGACATGATCGTCGTGGTTGGTTCTTGAGTGAAAGCTCGGGACGCAATCGCGCGACATGATCGTCGTGGTTGGTTCTTGAGTGAAAGCTCGGGACGCAATCGCATCATGGACGCACAAAGAGCATTTGGCAGTCCCAAATTGGTAGAATACAGTGTATCCGATGCTACTGGTGGAGCAGCCCAATTGGGCCCAGACAATGTGATCAGCCCTGTTGGTTCTGTGCCTAAAAGCCAGCGCATAAATACTAAAAAGACAAAAAAGTAATCTACCATGAACGAAGAATTAATCAAGGCGATGAAAATCGCATTTGCCACAGAATATAGTTTTTACTTAAAAGCACATTTCTATCATTGGAATGTGGAAGGCGCAGACTTTGCTCAATATCACACATTGTTTGGCACTATCTACCAAGAAGTATACGGCAGCATTGATCCGTTTGCAGAAAACATTCGCAAATTGGGCAGCTATACCCCGGGCAGTTATACTCGTTTTAGTATGCTGTCACAAATTGACGACGAACTAACAGTGCAACCCGCAATGGACATGATACAAGAACTACTAGAAGATGGCGAAAAAATACTCAAAGTATTAGATATGGTTTACGATCTCGCTGAAGGTGCTCGCCAATTTGGCATCAGTAACTTTCTAGCAGAACGCATTGATGCACATCAATTGCATAATTGGATGCTGCGGGCCACATTAAGTTAACCGATGAATTCAAATTATTGCAGTGCAGTTGACACAGGTCTCTTTGTCAGTGTGCAAGGCGAGGTCGGGTTATGTTGCAGCGGTTCAGAGCCACTCGGCAATATACGCAATGAACCCATCAAAGATATTTTTGCCAAACAAAAATTCTTAGAAATTCAAACTGCTGTCAGATCAAATCAAAGTCACAGCTATTGCAGTGGCTGTGATCGTATAGAACAAACGGCGCCAGGCAGTAGTCAGCGTAGTGCATTTAATATTCATTTTTCTAAACCCGAACAACGACAACTCAGACTGGCAGATATTCGTTGGAGCAATGTTTGCAATCTATCCTGCAGATATTGTAACACACACGACAGCAGCGAATGGCGCAGACTGCATTCATTGCCCATCGAATCAGTTAATAGAGATTATACCGAATCGTTGTTTGAGGAAATAGAGGAAAACAAAGGGACTCTCGAAGGTGTGTATTTGCTGGGCGGCGAGCCACTGATGCAAAAACATAATATTCGATTGCTGGACATTATCAATAAGAATACCAAAATAGATTTACTGACCAATCTCAGTGTACTATTGGACAATAACAAGATATATGAAAAACTAAAATCATTTCCCAATGTGTATTGGAATTTAAGTTTTGACAATATAGGAGATAGATTCGAATATGTGAGACAGGGCGGACTATGGTCAGTATTCACAGACAATGTAAAAAGACTGTGTGATGACTTTGGCGCAAATCATGTGACCTTTCATCCAGTTTATACTATCTGGAACAGCATCAACTTAGAAGAATACTATGAGTATGCTGCCACTGGTAATTTTAGAGTAAATTGGCAATTGGCGCAGCCCAAAATAGATTCCGCTTATGGATTGGCCACAGACAGCTTTACCACATTTGGTCATAAGAAGTCACTGATAACCAGAGCTGTACAAGAAATAGAACTACTGACTGTTAAAGATCCTGTAGTAGACGGCATCAAAGCCAGTTTAATCTCTGATATAGAACAACCCGACAAAGACAAGGATTTCTTAATTTGGACCGACAAAATGGAAAAATTCATGCCGCCAAACAAATCGTTTGTTGAACTGTGGCCCGAGTTAAATACATTACTGTCCAACTAGGAACTCGATGAACGCACTCATATACACACTGATAGTAACCCACATTACCATAGTGTGTGTGACAGTATTTTTACATCGAGGACAGGCTCACAAGGCTTTGGTCTTTCATCCCGCACTGGCACATTTCTTTAGATTTTGGTTATGGATGACCACTGGTATGGTTACCAAGGCATGGGTTGCCATACATCGCAAACATCACAGCGCCACTGATATACCAGGTGATCCACATAGTCCCCATGTGTATAGTATACAGCGTGTGTTGTTTGGTGGAGCATTATTATATCACAGTGCCAGCAAAAATACCAAGATGGTCAACAACTTTGGCAGAGGCACACCAGACGATTGGATAGAACAAAACATTTACAGCTCACACAGCAGAGTGGGCATTTTGATAATGTTGGCCATTGATATACTCTTGTTTGGCTGGGTGGGGTTCTTGGTATGGGTCGTTCAAATGATTTGGATTCCGTTTTGGGCTGCAGGTGTGGTCAACGGTGTAGGACACTGGTGGGGCTATAGAAACAACGAAACCAAAGACAAGAGCCGTAATATCGTGCCATGGGGCATTATTATTGGCGGTGAAGAACTGCACAACAATCATCATTTGGCACCCGCTAATCCCAAACTGTCACTGAAAGCGTGGGAGTTTGATATTGGTTGGGTATGGATTACAATCTTTAAGCATTTGCGGCTGCTTAGAGTAACTGGACCTGCGCCTTAGGACCGGGTAGGCGGCTGCTGCCTTGACTTATGCAATTCGCTACTGTATAATCTGAAGTGAGCTTTTACATTTATAAATATTTAAAATATCAATTATGACTATTCGAATCAAACATCAAAGTTTAACTGAAACTAAAACAGTTGCCAAACCCTGGGGCCAAGAAAAATGGATCCAAACTGGCGAGGGTGAGCATACCTATGTGCTCAAAGAAATTGTGTTAAATGCAGGCAATAAAACCAGTTTGCAAGTACACAAGTTCAAAGCTGAAACAAACTACATACTAGAAGGCACAGGAGAATTAGTTTACAGCAATGTAAAACTAGACTGTGATCGCTATGTTGCAGGCAAGTATGCACCACAAGAACTAGATGATATTCTCAGTGACCTACAGTTCCAAAAATATGGACCTGGCAGTGTGATGAGTATTGAACCTGGCACAATTCATCGTATGATTGCCACCACTGACTTGCGTTTCGTCGAAGCCAGCACCACACATCTAGACGATGTAATTAGACTACAAGATGATGCCAACCGTCAACACGGTCGCATCGAATCCGAACACAAATAAATTATGCTCACAGTATTAATTCTGGCCGCAGGTTATGGCCGCCGCATGGGACCTTTCAGTCGAATGGTCAACAAAGGACTTATTCCCTACGATAACAAGCCATTGATTAGTCATATCATGGAGAAGTTCGACCCGGAAACTAAATTTGTCATTGCCTGTGGCCATATGGGACAACAAGTCAAAGACTATGTGGGAGCCGTACACACAGATAAACAAGTGGTGTATGTGGATATACCCGACTACGCAGAAGGCAGTACTGGGCCAGCCACGACTATTCAATTGTGTGCAGAACATATTAACGGAGCGTTCATATGGCTCAGTTGCGATACATTGTTTGACTTTGATTATAAAAACAAATTAGATCACAACTGGATCGGTGTGCATCCAGTCAACAACGATATTGCACAAGACTACTGTTGGGTCCGACGTGACGGGGAAACTATCACAGAAATTAAAAATAAAGAACCCAGTAATCAAGCCGTGGATGCGTTCATTGGTCTAATGTATTGCAAGGACATGCAGTATGTGGAAAACTTGCGGGCTGCGGGCGCTAAAGAAGCATATCAAGGGCTACTGAGTAATCTAGAACTGCGGGCACATACTGTGCGTGAATGGAAAGATTTTGGCACTTATGACAAGTGGGTTGAACTGAGTGCAGGACTCAAAGAAGTCAGCTTTCCCAAGCCCAACGAATTGTTTTACCATGACAACGGTAAAATTATCAAGTTTACCACAGACCAGACTTTGGCCGAAAAGAAAGTTGATCGTGCTGGATTGAATCCCACAGTAATGCCCACAGGTATTAAACGCAGCGGACAGTTTTTGGTATATAACTTTGTCGAAGGCGATATCATTTACAACCAACTAACTCCTGAATTATTGGACAATCTGTTGGAGTGGGCCAACAAGGATCTATGGAAACGCAAGTGGTTTCCCAACACCGAAGACATCTGCAGGAATTTCTATTTCGACAAGACCATGGATCGACTGGCCCAGTTCCGTGTCAAGTACAGCGACTGGAGCGAGCCCAGCACTGTTAATGGTGTGGCAGTTAAAAGCATCGACGAATATTTGAAGATGATAGATTGGGACAGCCTTTGCAGCAACACCCAATGGGCATTTATACACGGCGACTTTCAATTTGAAAATATAATTTACAATTCAATAACTGACAAGTTTACCTGTATTGATTGGCGCACAGATTTTGGCGGCGACAGCTACGGCGATTTGTACTACGATTTGGCTAAAATGGCGGGCGGCATGATACTGGACTATCAAGCAGTCAAAGCAAACAAGTTAGAATACTCGGAGTCAAATGATAATGTTACGCTGAACGATTGCGCCGTTCCGGACGGGCTGGTTTATGTAAGTCAGCTGGCAGAATTTTGTATAGCATCAGGTTTGGACTGGACAAAGGTTCAGCTGCTATGGTGCATTATATATCTTAATATGAGTCCGTTACACGATGCACCATTTGACAAATATCTGTTTGCATTGGCGCAGCTACAATTTTCAAGGTATTTCCAAAAATGAATCTGCAAAGTGCAATCGATTGGCAATCCAAGAGCAAACTGTTTGTAAGTCTTGCGGCCAAGCCCGGTAAGACTGGCGAGACTTTTTATAAAACACTGTTCGATCATCACAGCATTGACGCTGATTATGTGGCCTGCGTTTGCACAGACTTGGCACAAGACATGCAGTTGATTCGTCGTCATTGCGCAGGTGCCAGCATTACTATGCCGTTTAAGCGCACTGCGGCACATTTTGTGGATACCACAGTATCTCCAGTCGCTAGTGCAATCACACCCATCAACACTGTGGTCAACCGAGATGGTATTTTAACTGCTTATAACTGCGATTATCTAGGATTAGCAGATGTGGCAGCACAGAATTTCAAAGGTCTGCATGTGGTTATACTAGGAGATGGGGCCATGTCAGAAAACGCATATTTGTTGTGCAAAGATGCTAAAATAACATCTGTCAGCAGACGCAAAGGCACATGGCATTTGCGCAATACTTTATGCAATGTGCTGATTAATACTACCAGTATTGGCATGGGCACCGATGAAAGTCCCGTGGATTATATCAACGCTGAAACAATAATAGATTGCGTTATTGGCAATACCAAGTTGATTAACTCTGCAAAATCCATGGGAGCAAAAGTAATTTCAGGTGCCGAAATATATAAAGCACAATTCAAACATCAATTTAAGTGCTACACCAATCAAGAACCAGACTGCGCAGTAGTTGATGCTGTGGCCCAACAATTATTCGATTATGTTTAAGTATTTCATTTCAGACATAGACGGCTGTTTAAATGACGGCAGAATTTATTGGGACGCCCAGGGGCAAAAGCCTTTTAAAGCATTTGGTAACTATGATCACGATGGTGTCAAGTTATTACGAGATCATGTCAAACTAATTTTTATCAGCGCAGATCGACATGGGTGGGACATATTGCAATCTCGAGTTGCAGACCATATGAAATGCGAATTGCATTATGTGCCCGAAGCTGATCGATACAACTTCGTGGCGCAGTACGGATTCAACGAAGTTGCTTATATGGGAGATGGTATATTTGACGCCAAGATTATTCGTGCAGCCAAATTGGGAATCGCACCAGCACAGGCAAGAATTGAAGCCAAACAGGCAGCAGATTACATTACACCCAGCAACGGCGGCGAAGGAGCATATCTGGATGCTTGCGTACATATTATGAAACAAATGGAAATACCTTATGAATTTTAATCTAGGTTTTGGGCCAATGAGCTCGATAGTCAACGATGTTTTGGCACGATACGCCAAAGACCGACAACGACCAGTAATGTTTATTGCCAGCCGTAATCAAATTGATGCCGACAGTGGTTATGTAATGCGAACCAAACAATTTGCAGAGCAGATATATCCTTTACGCAGTGACCACCTAATGCTGTGCAGAGATCACTGTGGGCCATATTTTCTAGATATCGAAAAAAGTCTTGGCATACGAGCAGCAGTTGAAGCCACCAAGCGTACAATTTCTGCAGACATTGAAAACGGATTTGACCTTATACACATAGATACCAGTCGCTGCGACAATCCTTACCAAGTTGCAGATGAACTGTTTAATTTTAGCTTGAACTTAAATCCCAATATTAAATTTGAATTCGGCACTGAAGAAAATGTCGGAGTTGCTGCTGGTGTAAAGAAGTATCAAGACGATGTTAGATTTGCCAGTCAATTTCCCAATATGCAATTTGTGGTAGCACAAACAGGCAGCTTGGTCATGGAAGACAGGCAAGTGGGCAGTTTTGATGTGCCCATGGTTAAAAAATTAGCCAAGTTTGCTGAGTCGGCTGGCATTAAGTTAAAAGAACACAATGCAGACTATTTGACTGCCGCACAGGTTGCACTGCGTAAACAAGCAGGAGTTCATGCTTGCAATATTGCACCACAGCTGGGAGTTATACAAACTAAAACTGTACTGGCGTTGGCTGATCAGTATGATGTGGACACTGGCTATTTTAAACAGCGTGTGTTGGACAGCGGAAAATGGCGCAAGTGGATCATTGACGGTGACGACTCTGTTAAGATTGCAGTGGCTGGTCATTATTGTTTCACTGAGCAAGAATATCATACGCTGGAAGACAAGATAAACTCACACTGTGATGTGGCCAAGGAAATAGAGCAGGCAATACACTCCTGCTTAGATTTATACTACGAGAATTTACTATGATTGTTTGGTTTAATTGTAAAATAAGCGATATTCGCCCCAACCCGCAGCCGCGTTATCATTTGAGAGATGACAACAGATTTGACATTGCTCGTTATAGCTTTGCAAGTTTTGTTCCCGTATTGCCTTTGATTAGCAAAATTGTTTTTAATTTGGAAATGGCCGATGGTCACTCACATCAACAAGCAGAAATGGAAGAGTGGCTACGCAAAATCTTCCCGGAAGATAAATTAATTATCAATTGGTATCGATGCAATAATATTGCGCAGTGGCGGGAAATGCAGGCCGTATTCAATAAAATCGATGATGATCTGATATTTCCTGCAGGCAATGAAGATCATATCTTCATGGATAGTGATATTAGTGTTTTAAAATATTGCGTGGACAATATGAAAAGTCCAAAATTTACAACAATTAATGCCACTATCATGACTAGTCATTGGCCCGAAAGTGTCAGAGCAGCACATTATTTTAATGGTATCCACCTTGATCATCATCCCTGGGTTAGTTATTCCATAGGAAATAACGACGCCATTCGTATAATGAGGAAGGAATTCTTTGATTGGTATATAGATCAAGTAAAAGATTCCGATATGTTTGTTTTCAGAACAGAACACTGGAATGCAATTACTCTGCCAGAAAATTTTCTTCTGGTACCAACTAAAGAACAATTTAGGCATTTTGATGGATATACTCATGTTGGAATCGGAGCTGATTATGCGCCTCCTTTGGAAATTCCTCCTGGATTCTTTGAAGAAAGCATCACAATAAAATACGGATTCGATAAACACGATCCAAAATGCGTAAACATCAATCCCCTGACTGAAAATTTGTATGCTGCTGATGGTCAAGGCACAGACTATAAATGGTGCATAGAAGATATTCCAGCTTTTTGGAAATCTTACATAAAAGAAATCATCACAGCACCCGGCATCGACGAGTCCGCAATGAAAGAAGCGAGAGATATAAATTTACTGACCATGAGTAGACTGCATTTCGATTGGCCACATTATGGAATTCGATTTGATGAATCAAATTATCCACCTGTTGCGTGGTTAAACCCGCACATGCTTCTGGCAGAATTCAGTGATTGACTTTGCCAACAAAACACTATATAATAACTTTTTAGGAGAACACTATGTCAGATTACGACCGCACATTCAACGGCGAAGCCAAAATTAAACTTACTCAACTCGTCAACGAGGGCATGGGTGTACTACAAGAGATCGAAGATCTCACCGTGGGTCTAAACGAAACTATTAAAGCAATTGCAGAAGAGTTGGAAATCAAACCAGGTACACTGAAAAAAGCTGTTAAGATTGCTTACAAAGCCAAACTTGGTGAAACAAATCGTGATCACGACGAGCTGAATACTATTCTTGAAACAGTTGGTAAAACACTTTGAACAATGTCCTTTCAGGGATAATTGACTGGATCCGAGATGATTATCGCACTCATCCTTTTCGCTTTGTTGTCGAGCTACTTGCTTGGGGCATTAGTATCGGGTGTAGTATCACAATGGCACTTACGGTACCCAATCCTCCACTTATTACTCTGTATCCTGTGTGGATTCTCGGTTGTAGCATGTACGCTTGGGCTGCTTATACTCGCAAGAGCTTTGGTATGATTGCCAACTACTTACTGCTGGTTACAATTGATTCTGTTGGTTTATTTAGGATGCTGTATATTTAATGGCTAATATTATACCAATAAAAGCATCATTCCCAAAAAAGCAACTACAAGATCTTTATTGTTTAAGTCCATTTATCAACATTCATATTGAGGTAAATGGATCAGTGTCGCTATGTGGCTGTCCGGGCTGGGGAGATCTATCAATTGGTAATATTTTTGAAACACCACTGATTGATTTACTGTCTTCCCCGAAGGCCGTGGCAATACGAGAAAGTGTTATTACTGGCACATATGAGTTTTGCAATGAAAAACAATGTGCTGTTCTAATCAACAATGAGCTCAATACCAAAGAGACTGTGCCAGACAATGTTAGTTTGCTACTACAAGACAGTACAAAGTTTGATTTGCCATATGAAATAAAAATAAATGGAGATAAAACTTGCAATTTAAGTTGTCCAAGTTGTAGAACTTCGATATATAAATCTAGCGAAGATGAAATTGCAAATCAGCAAAAATTGGGACTGATATTATTCAATAACATTTTTGATAAACCATCAGATAAGTTAATAATGGTGGGCACATCTGGTTCGGGCGAAGTGTTTGCCAGCCCTATGCTGCTCAATTTGCTTGCTAATATTACATTAGATAAATTTCCAAATTTTAAATTAGAGCTGCATACTAACGGATTACTGAGTCAAAAATTTTGGCACAAGATACAACATTTAGAGCCGGCTATAGAAAAAGTAGTGGTATCAATTGATGCGGCATCAAAAGAAACTTACGAAACCGTGAGAAGGGGCGGCAAGTGGGAAGATCTTCAATCTTCGCTGGATTTTTTAAAAACCATGAAGCGTAAAATTAAATTTGAATTTAATGGACGAATGATATTTCAAAAAGAAAATTATAAAGATGCTGTGGATTTTTATCATTTTTGTAAGTCATACAATATAGATCGAGTAGAATATTCTAGGCTTATTAGCTGGAACACATGGAATAAACTTGAGTTTCAACAGCAAGATGTGTTACACTTAATGCATGATGAAAGACCGATGGCATTGAAACAGATACAACAACTACAACTCTTACCCGGTGTGTGGTTCGAAGGGAACTTTGAATGAGCTATGTAGACGCACTTTTCGATCGATCCAAAGATCGTATTCATGTGGTTGAACGAGTTGATGGCGAACGGGTATACAGAGAATATCCGCCCAACTATGTATTTTATCATGACGACCCCAAGGGCAAACATAGAACTATTTACGGAACTCCGGTAACTCGATTCACCACAAGAAACGGCAAAGAGTTTCAAAAAGAAATTAGAATGCATGGCAACACTCGCCTATGGGAAAGTGATGTCAAACCAGTATTCCGCTGTCTTGAAGAAAACTATCTGGGTGCCGAACCACCCAAACTTAACATTGCATTTTTCGACATTGAAGTAGACTTTGATCCCCTGCGTGGATTTAGTCCGGTGGAAGATCCATTCAACAAGATCACTGCAATCTCTGTGTACATGAGTTGGTTGGAAAAGATGGTTACTTTGGCAATTCCTCCCAAATCAATGAGTTGGGAAACTGCGGAAGAAATTGCAACACGATACAGCGACTGTTTTATTTTCGAACGAGAAGAAGACCTGCTGGATACCTTTCTAAACTTGATTGATGACGCAGACATTCTAAGTGGCTGGAACAGCGAAGGTTATGATATTCCCTACACTGTGGGTCGTATTACTCGTGTGCTGAGTAAAGATGACACACGACGATTGTGCCTATGGGGCCAACATCCCAAGCCGCGCGAGTACGAACGCTTTGGTGCAACCAAAGGCACCTACGACTTAATTGGTCGAGTGCATATGGACTATATGCAATTGTATCGCAAGTATACCTATGAAGAACGACATAGCTATAGCCTAGATGCCATTGGCGAATACGAATTAGATGAACGCAAGACTGCTTATGAAGGCACTCTTGATCAGTTGTATAACAAAGACTTTGACAAGTTTTTGAAATATAACAGACAGGATACTCACTTGTTGGCAAAGATGGATAAGAAACTCCGCTTTCTAGATTTAGCCAACACCATTGCTCACGACAACACGGTGTTGTTACAGACCACAATGGGTGCAGTTGCAACCACGGAGCAGGCAATTATCAATGAAGCACACAGTCAAGGATTGGTCGTACCTAATAGAAAAGGTCGAGACTCAGAAGAAGATACTCAGGCAGCAGGTGCCTATGTTGCTTATCCCAAAATCGGCGTCCATAAAGACATCGGGGCAATCGATATCAACTCGCTCTATCCCAGTGCTATTCAAGCCCTCAACATGGGCCCAGAAACAATCATAGGACAGTTGCGGCCAGTGATGACTGATAAGTTTATTGCTGACAAGATTGCTGCCGGCAGCAGCTTTGCGGCTGCCTGGGAGGGGTTGTTTGGCAGCTTTGAGTATGAAGCAGTTATGCGTGGAGATGCAGGTGTTGAAATTACCATCGACTGGGAAGCAGATGGAACCAGCGATGTAATCAGTGCCGCAGATATCTGGCGTATTATCTTTGACAGCAATAAGCCATGGACATTGAGTGCCAATGGTACTATCTTTACTCATGAAAAGAAAGGTATCATTCCAGGACTGTTGGCCCGCTGGTATGCAGAGCGTAAAGAAATGCAGGCCAAACTCAAAGAGATTCAAGCTACTGGTAATACCGGCGAAGCTGAGTATTGGGACAAGCGACAGTTGGTTAAGAAGATTAATCTAAACAGCTTGTATGGTGCTATTCTTAATCCTGGTTGCAGATTTTATGACAATCGTATTGGGCAGAGTACCACATTAACTGGGCGAGCCATTGCCAAGCACATGGACAGTTTTGTCAATGAATGCATATTTGGCAAATATGATCATGTGGGCGAAAGTATTATCTATGGTGATACTGACTCAGTGTACTTTAGTGCATGGCCTGCCATCAAGGCAGATGTAGAAGCAGGTCGTATGGAATGGAACAATGATATCTGTATTCAACTGTACGACAACATCAGCGATAAAGTTAACGAAAGTTTCCCGGGTTTCATGGAGAAGGCATTTCATAGTCCCAGGGCCATGGGTTCGGTCATCAGAGGCGGTCGAGAGTTGGTGGCCAGTCAAGGTCTGTTTATCAAGAAAAAACGCTATGCAGTTCTTATTATCGACAAAGAAGGCAAGCGATTGGACACAGGCGGCCGGCCAGGAAAAGTAAAGGCCATGGGGTTGGATCTTAAACGCAGCGACACTCCCAAGGTAGTGCAAGACTTCTTGAGCGAGATCCTTGTTGATGTGTTAACCGGTGCTGAACGACTCAGCGTGATTGACAAAGTTCGTGAATTTAAATTGGCATTTCAAAGTAGACCAGCTTGGGAGAAAGGCACACCCAAGCGTGTAAATAATTTGACCAAGTATACTGCGGCTGAAAAAGATCAAGGCAAAGCCAATATGCCAGGACATGTGCGAGCGGCCATGAACTGGAATAGTCTGCGCCGCATGCACAGCGACAACTACAGTCTACAAATTGTGGATGGTATGAAAACGGTGGTGTGTAAGTTACGAGACAATCCATTGGGATTTACCAGCGTGGGTTATCCCACAGACGAAACACATATTCCGCAATGGTTTAAAGATCTGCCATTCGACGATAATTTGATGGAAGCTGGCATTGTTGATCAAAAGGTAGAAAACTTGTTGGGTGTATTGGAGTGGAAAATCTCCGAGAATACTGACATCAACAGTACTTTTGACACACTGTTTAGTTTTGAGTAAAATAATCACCTTGGTCAATGTCAACAATGCTGCTTATTCTAATAGGCGGCCGTTGACCAGCGACGATGTGGCCTCGGATCATAGTTGGACTTTTGTTCAACGGAATATGAATTTTGAAAAAGACCTTAAATTAAAAGGCAGATATTGTTATCATCCGTTTAACACTATTACCATAGACAGCTCAGGAAATGTGTTTCCCTGCATATGTCAAGCATGGCTACCAATCAGTTTAGGAAAGATTTGGGATTTTGAAAGTCTAGATGACATTGTTCGTACTTCGCGAGCCAGAGAGATACAAGCCAGTATCTTAGACGGCAGTTATCGATATTGCGACGATAATACCTGCGGTTTACTACAAACAAATGATCTGCAAGGGCACATCAACCACAAGCCCGATTCAATTAATTGGATTAATTTTGCAATCGATCCCAGTTGCAATTTAACTTGCCCCAGTTGCAGAAAAGATTTTATTTTTATCAATCAAGGTCCCGAATATGAACAAAGGATACGCATTGTTGACCACGCAGTAAAATTAATTGAGCAACATGATCAATGGATTAAATTTAGTTTGAGCAGTGATGGCGATCCTTTTGCCAGTTTAATCTATAGAGATTTACTTTCCAAATTAAATGTAACCGGTAAGCCAGTAGAAATTGAAATTATTACCAATGGCATATTGGCCAAAGCGCACTGGCACAAAATGTCAGGTGTACACCACAATATTATAAGATTCAAAGTTAGTTTTGATGCAGGATCTGAAGAGGTATATAACACCATAAGACGCGGCGGCGATTGGAATAAGTTATTGGATAGCTGCGAATTTATATCCAAGTGGAAACAAAAAAACTATAGTAAAATGTCATTGACTGCAAATTTTGTGGTACAGACCGGAAACTATCGGGACATGGCCAACTATGTAGATTTATGCGATCAACTTGGATTTGATGAAATTAATTTTCAATCTATTAATGATTGGGGCACATTTGTTGACTTCAAAAGTCATGCAGTTTGGCAATCTTCTCACCCGGAACATGAGGAATTTTTAAAACAGTTGCATCATCCAAGTCTAAATAATAGTAAAGTAAACTTGACTAACTTAAAAGATATAAAAAATGCGACTCAGTGATCTAGTAAGACTAAGAAATAATTTTGAAAAATTTAACGCAGTTCAGGCCAAACTAGAATTGGATATACTAGAAGGGCACATGAGCCAGCAGTTAAATCTGCCCTTGCATTCGGACTACAGCGATAATGTTCTAAGTTTGATCGGCTATTTGGCCAATTCAAATCAACAGATCATGGAAGTCGAACGCAAAATACCCGGGCTAGTAACTCAAATTGACCAAGAAATAAAAGAAATAACAGACGATTATCTTTCGCGTGGCTATGAGATAAATGGGTATTACGGGTCTAACCGTACTGATGTGACCACTGAACGAGACGGAAGAACGATGCACATCAGTGATGAAACTAGAAGCGAAATCATTGTCAGACTCCGTGGTTATACAGATTGGCATTATCCTTGTTTAGAAATTGGCCCGGGTGACGGTGTGTGGACCGAACACCTTGTGGCAGGCGATCCGCTTTATATCATTGATATTCATCAAGAATTTTTAGATTCGACTCTGTCAAAATTTAACGGCATTTATAGAAATAGAGTCCGCCCGTATCTAGCAGACGAAACTCATAGTAATTTACACGGCTCCATGGACATGCTGCCCAAGAATCAATTTGGATTTATATTCTCATGGAATGTGTTTAATTATTTTCCCTTGACTGAAACTAGAAATATGTTGACACAGTCCATGGAACTCTTACGGCCCGGTGGTACCATGATGTTCAGTTATAATAACTGCGAAGTACCGCAGTGCGCAGAATATGTGGAACAGGGATTCAGAAGTTGGATGCCCCGAAGTTTGTTAGTAGAAACTTCTAAGTCTCTTGGGTTTGAAATAATTGCCACTAGAGCAATCGAAGAAACAGTTCATTGGATTGAAATACGCAAGCCCGGCGAACTTAAAACGGTAAAAGCACATCAGGTATTAGGTAAGATAGTTACCATTAACACTTGATTTGTCTAAATAAAACATATACAATTAACTTTATTATTGGAGTATACATGAAAGACCATCTATTAGACATCGTGCAACACACGCACGGACTTGGAGTTATCGACCTTGTTAAAATTACAGGCACTGACTCAGAAACACAGCTCGAAGCACTGGCCGAAGACCGTAGTGTTATTGTGCAAGCTAAATTCAAAGGCGTGGTAGCCGAATTTGTGGGAACCTTTGGCATGCCGAATTTGGGCAAGCTAAACACTATTTTGAATATTCCTGAATACAAGGAAAACGCAGAGATCAGTGCAGCCACTCAGGACAAAGAAGGAATCAAGATTCCAGTCGGCGTACACTTTGAAAACAAAACAGGCGACTTTAAAAACGATTATCGTTTTATGAGCGCAGATATTGTCAATGATAAACTCAAGACCGTCAAATTCAAGGGTGTTAAGTGGAATGTGGACATTGTGCCAAGCAACAACAGCATTCAACGGCTGAAGTTTCAAGCCAGCGCCAACAGCGAAGAAAATACATTTCTTGCTAAAACTGAAAACGGGGAACTAAAGTTCTTCTTTGGAGACCATTCGTCTCATGCTGGTAACTTTGTGTTCCAGACTGGTGTCAGTGGTACACTGAGCAAGGCATGGGCTTGGCCTGTGGCTGTGGTTATCAGCATTCTTAGTTTGCCCGGCGACAAAACCTTCAAGATCAGTGATGAAGGTGCAGCAATGATTACTGTTGATTCAGGCATTGCAGAATATAACTATATTCTTCCTGCACAGACAAAATGATGATTCAGGATTCGCTGACTACTTTACAAGTATTGGCACAGGAAATTCAATTATTAAAATCTAGAATCCGGACCACCGATACCGGACATATCTATACCACAATAGATGTATTGGAGTCACGAGTTGTTGAGTTAGAAAATACACTGACCCAAGAAGAAAATACTTGGTACGCATTAAACAAAAATATTTAAAATGGCAACCTACGACGATTTAACCAGTAAACAAAAAGACTATGCAGTCTTTTTGCCTGCCCTCAGCAGTTTTTATAGCCGAGATGTCAGTAAGCAACGACTGGATCCCAACTATATCGACCCTGCTCGAGTGCCCAGTCAATTTGAAAACGGCATCGAAGGTATCAATTGGTTGAACAAAGAAGAAGGTTACTTTACTTACAAATGGAGTTTGTACAGTGCGGGACACGCTGATATCGACATCAATAAACCGCCGGGCCGTGATGATATGGTGCGTAATCGAGATCGCGTCAACACTTTTATTTTGGGCGACAGTGGCGGTTTCCAAATTGGCAAAGGCGTTTGGGAAGGCGACTGGAAAGATCCTAACTGCCCCAAGGCCAGTAAGAAGCGCAGGCAAGTACTGGAATGGATGGATGCCTATATGGATCGCGGCATGATCCTTGATATTCCGGCGTGGGTTGCTCGTAGCCCAGCTGGTCAAAAGGCCACTGGTATCAGCACTTACATTGAAGCAGTACAAGGCACTTATATCAACAACGATTACTTCATGGCCAATCGTAATGGTAATTGCAAGTTTCTAAATGTGCTGCAAGGCGAGAATCACGGTGAAGCAGATGACTGGTATGATCGCATGAAAAAGTATTGCGATCCCCGGCAGTATAGTCAGCCGTTTGAAGGTTGGGCCATGGGTGGTCAGAATATGTGTGACATTCATTTGGTGTTACGCAGATTAGTTGCATTGAGATTTGACGGACTGTTAGAGCCAGGTCTACACGACTGGATGCACTTTTTGGGCACCAGTAAACTAGAATGGGCCACTCTACTGACTGATGTTCAACGAGCGATTCGTAAGTATCATAATGAAAACTTTACTGTCAGCTTTGACTGCGCCAGCCCATTTTTGGCCACTGCCAACGGACAAATTTACTATGATGTGGTAACTCCGGATCGTGGCAAGTGGAGCTACCAAATGCAGGCCAGCGTGGACGATAAAAAGTATTCGTTGGACCAAAGGCAATTCAGAGATGCCGTGCTAACTGACGGAGTATTTGATACCTTTATGGAAAGTCCTATCAGCGAACGATTGAAGATCAAAGATGTTTGTATTTACAAGCCCGGTGATTTGAATAAGATCGGCAAAGAAGGTCGCACTTCATGGGACAGCTTCAGCTATACTTTACAAATGGGACACAATGTTTGGACTCACTTACACGCAGTACAAGAAGCCAATAGACAGTATGATTCGGGCATGTATCCAGGCATGCTGGTATCTGGTTCAGCTGATAAGAAAACCGTGCGTATGTATGATCGAGCATACTTTAGAGACATTGTGGACGATATCTTTGCCACCAGCGACAGAGGCAAAGCCGAAGCATTAATCGAGCATTACAGCAAATATTGGATGAGCATTGTGGGCACCCGAGGTGCAACTGGTAAGAAAACATTGAACAGCGGTACCATGTTCAATTCATTGTTTGAGAATTCCGAACCAGAATTACCCGCCGTCGACGACAGCGGACTAGATCAATCTGCATTAGACCAATTAGAAGTCATAGAAGATTGACAGTAATAGTTAATTATATTAAACTACAATTTTAGGATTTATTATGAATATCGAACAGGCCTCTAACTTTTTGGTTGGAAGTATATTAGTGGGAGTGGGCTTTATTGTGTTGGTGGCTGCAATAGTTGTCATTAATAATATTCTAAGCAGATACTGGCGTCCAGTTAACTTTGGTATCATAATTCCAAAAATATTTTCAGAATCACCTGGACGATTTGCCACCGATGAAGAAATTGCCCGAATTGCCCCGCAATTTGATAAAAAATCAGTAGACCTTAGCAAAAATAAATGAAAAGTCTTGTAGTCGGTATGGGCATCGGCCAGTTATACAAGGCCGTATTATTAGAACTCGGACATACTGTATTCACTGTTGACCATGACATCAACCGAGGTGCAGACTATGTAAGTTATGAACTTGCATTTATTGAACAAGGCCCATTTGATACTGTGCATATTTGCACTCCGAATTTTACACACTTGGATTTGGCCATGCAGGCCGGGGAGATGCAGACTGGTATTGTGTTTGTGGAAAAGCCCGGAGTCCGCACCAGCACAGAATGGCTGGCCATGTGCAAAGTATTTCCAAAAACTCGTTTTATGCTGGTTAAGAATAATCAGTACAGAGATGAAATTAAAAAGTTTACGGACTTGGCCAATCAATCAAAGTCTGTTAAGATTTGTTGGAATAATCATAATCGTATACCCAGCCCGGGCAGTTGGTTTACCGATAAAAAATTTGCATTTGGTGGAGTCAGTCGAGACCTGATCCCTCACATGTTAAGTTATTACTGTGCCATCGCAGACTGGCAGACTGG
>Ga0209296_1000902_pt1 | contig 24413 bp, 24 predicted proteins | sample S_130206_EF_Meta_FD_187319 | JGI IMG/M metagenome (GOLD analysis project Ga0209296, IMG submission 187319) | Freshwater microbial communities from Lake Simoncouche, Canada to study carbon cycling - S_130206_EF_MetaG (SPAdes) (version 2) | ecosystem: Environmental > Aquatic > Freshwater > Lake ...
CTGCTAGGCTTGCTGCTGAGGCTGAGGCTGCTAGGCTTGCTGCTGAGGCTGAGGCTGCTAGGCTTGCTGCTGAGGCTGAGGCTGCTAGGCTTGCTGCTGCTGCTAAGGCTGCTGAGGCTACTGGTGGCGGTGGTGCAGGTGGCGGTGGTGCAGGTGGCGGTGGTGGTGCAGCTGGAGCAGCTGGTGTAGGTTCTGGACCAAATAAAATGATTTCAGATGAGAATATTAGCAAATTAGCTACAATTATAGATGATACAGTTAATGACATTCGTTTGCAAAAAGGAAAAAAACCTAAGGAAATGGTAGGAGTATTGATTGCCCACCTCAATGCGCTTCATGTAAACGATATAATCAACGTAAAACTTCTTGAAACATACAAAAAATATGCTATACAGTTACTTGTAGAAAAGTTAAAAAAGGGAAAGCAGGATTTTGATATACATAACCTCGAACATCTAGATATAAATAGACGTCTCTATTTAAGTTTTATAGATTATATATATTCATTGAACACAGATAACAATGATACAAACAAAGTAAATGTTGCAATTATAGTATATATATTAAAGGAAATTCAAAAGGAACCCATTTCAAATACAAATACAGATACTGACTATAAAAATAATCATGTAAATATAACAAACGCTAGGAAAAACTTAGCAAACACAACAAAAAAGTATACACTAAATACTCCTTATAAAGGAGGTACCAGAAAAAGACGTGTTACACGTAAGGCTAATGCTAAGGCTAAGGCTAAGAATAAGACTAATAAATCTAGACGATAAATAGAATGGCATGTGGTTGCGGTATTAAATTTGGAGGTAGACGCACCTTAAAGAAGGGCAAGAACAAGAACAAGAAGCAGAAGCAGATGCAGACAAAAAGGCGTTAAATATACCTTAGATTTATGTACAATCGTATAGAATGATTGTACATAGAGCCCCTATTCAAATAGATTTCTTTGATCCTAAACAAGAAGATAATAGACCTCGTACACGATGTGGATATCTTGTACCCGATGCATTCCATGCCTATCAAATAGCATTAACTGAATCAGGTTCAGCCGCCAGTGCAAAAGCCCTTCATTTTGCCGCTGATATTATTTGTAGTGGCGGTATTGATATATGGATTAGAGCCGCCTACACATTCGCAATAAAACGAATTGCTTTAGGAAATCCCCGTTCTCTCGTCTATATCCGTGATGTAATACAACGCCTCGATAAAAAGGCAACCGTACTACCTCAAGAAGGATTCTTTGCAAATCCCGATGTACAAGCAATGATTGGAGAAACTATTTTTATTCTCCAATTATGTCCTAAAAAACCATTAGTAAACTGGCCAAAAATCGATGAAACAACAAAGAAACCCGGCTGGTTACGAGGAGTGGCATCATCTCCTGAAACAAAGGCAACAAAAACAATTTGGTCTTCCGATGGAGATAGTACACCCCTATATCTTATCTCAAACGAACTATGTAAGGCTGTGCAAGAAGGATTGACCGAACGAGCATTATTCTGGATACGCTGGGCATATGAAGAAGATTCTCGTATACGAAAAGAAACAAAGGGGCCCGGCCTTACAAAGAAAGAAAGACTTATGATTGGCTCTTCTGCTCAGAAAACCGATGTTGGCCTGTATTTTATTGCACTTCTCATTGAAATATATAAAGAACTTGCTGAAAAACAACTTGTACGTATGCACGAAGAAGTATCAGAAATTGCTCGTCTATGGAAAAGCGGCGAGAAACGTATGGCCGCATCAAATAAGAAAGATCTTCTCACTCTTCTTGTTACTATATGTTGCGAAGTACCTAGATGGAAAGTCCCTGCCGCCCCTCCTCTAACTCAAGATGCCACTCGCCTAGCACGTGCAGTAACACAAGTACCAGGATTCTTTCAAGAAGTCCTTGCGTTCAAACCACTCGCTGTAAATGAACAACTGAAACCAAAAATGATGCAAGCTCCTAAAAAGAAAAAAGAAGCTAAAGGGAAAGAAACCCCAATGGAAGACCATTTAGCTGCATATGATGCTGCTATGGAAGCATATTTGAATAAGTAGTACGCAGTAGGCAGTAAAAAAATTGAAAGCATCTACCCCTTACTAAAAGTCCTACTCATATAATGGATATTATTACACTCGCAGAAACTCTGCAAAAAGCAATTTGGGCGTATTATAATACTGATACCCCCATTATGACAGATGACGAGTATGATATGCATTTAGATGAATTGAAGCGACTAGCCCCCGCACATCCATTGCTTACATGTATAGGTGCAACACCTGAGGTAGGAACAATGCTTCCTGTTCCTCTCGCATCTCTTGATAAAGTCCGTATGGGAGAAGCCGGTCTTCAACGATGGCAAAAGCGTCGAGGAATTATGGGCATAGACTCATGTATCGTCAGCGAAAAGTTAGACGGTCTATCAGCCCTCTTTACATCTACAGCCCTCTATCTTCGTGGAAATGGTATTAAGGGCGTAGATGTTAGTCGTATTCTAGAGAAAGTAACCATCCCAAAACTTAATTGTATGGTAAGAGGTGAACTTGTTCTTCCTGAAGCAAATACTCCTCCTGGTTCAATTGGTCGTTCTCTAATTAATGGATGGGTACATCGATCCCTTGATCCAAAATCATCTCTCCCTAAAGAACTTGGGGCAGTACATTTCGTCGCATATCAAGTAATTTCCCCGGCAAATATGACACGTTCGCAGCAAATGATCTGGCTAACTGCGAATGGATTTCGTACTCCTGCATGGCAGAAACTTCCCCTCCTTCCTCTATTGGAATCTACTCTCTATGATATCCTAATAAAGGCAAAAAGAGAGTCTGCCTATCCTCTCGACGGAATTGTTATAGGCACAGATACAATCCCTGTAACTCTGGGGGGAGGAGAGGCAAAAAATCCCCCTGATGCAATCGCATTCAAGGCATCCCTTGAAGAGCAGAAAAAGGAGACGAAAGTTGTCTTTGTGGAATGGAATGTGAGCCGTCTAGGTGTATGGATTCCTCGTATACAAATTGAACCTGTCGTAATCGGTGGAGCCAAAATCGAATGGTTGAGCGGTCATAGCGCGAAAATAATTACTGAAGGAGGTATTGGAAAGGGTGCAAGAATTATTATCAGGCGCAGCGGCGATGTTATTCCAACCCTAGATACAGTCCTTTCTCCATGTGCCGAAGGGGCTAATATGCCCCCTAGTGGCTCATGGGAATGGGATGTGAATCATGTACATGCTGTAAGAACTAAAGATGCTGCTGAGGGTGGTTCATCACTTTCTGAGAAAACATTGCTTCATGCCTTGCAAACACTAGAGATCGAAGGGATTGGGCCTGGACTTGTGGCCAATCTCGTCAAGGCAGGAATCCATACTCTTCCAACTCTTATGACATCATCAGATATTGTCTTAAAGAATGCACTAGGGCCGAGTAGATACCTTAGTCTAAAGGAGTTGTTAAAGAAGCGAATTGAAGCGGCGAGTCCTTGTACATTGTGTATAGCCAGTAATCTTCTTCCTAGAGGAGTTGGTGAGAGGAAGTTACGGCCTCTATTTTCAAAAGAACCTTCTCCCCGACGATGGACTCCAAGTATAGGTATTCCTGATGGATGGAGTAAAGATACTCTTGATTCTCTCTTTGAAAGTCTTCCACATGTATTCGCCTGGTGCGAATCAGTAAAACCTGGATGGTGTGATTCTGTTTCTGCTGCAGCTGTATCTTCTGCTGCAACTGCAACTGCAACTGCAACTGCAACTACAACTCAAGAAAAGCCAGGAAAAACGGTCGTATTTACGGGTGTTCGACCAGATGCTCAACTCCTGGCTAAGATGACACAGTCCGGTTGGACAATGATAGATTCTATAACAAAGTCAACACATCTCGTAGTACATGCAGATACAGAGAATACATCTACGAAAATCATAAAGGCACAGAAATACGGAATTGCTGTATGTTCGCTCTCGCAGTTTCGTACCATGTGTTAGATGGCAGGTATCCTCGAAGATATTGTAGTATATTCATTTATAGTAGGAGTATGTATATTTATTTATTTTAGATTTATACATGCAAATATAAATGCAAATGCAAAAGTCGAAGGATTTGCAAATGTAAGTGATGTGCAAAATCGTATAAATGCCGACATTGAGTCAGTAAGAAAGGGTTCTGCAGCATTACAAGCATTTCCCACCTTTTTTACCCAGACTTCATCTATGCCATATCTCCCTGACAATCAATCTTTTTTGGTGAATATATGTCCACTTACTGCTTATCTGGGAGGATATTTGGGTCCTCCTGAGAAACTCATGGATGCAAATGTATACCTGAAGTTAGCCTTCCAAGCAGGAATTCGTTCCTTCATCCTTCCCATAAGTACCTATGTAAATCCTTCGAAAACCCCCCCTGATTGGCCCATGTCAAAAGAACCTGCCTTAGTATGCCGCGACAACTCAGATATAATAATAAGTGATAATGGCCTTTCAATTGAAAAATTTATTCAAGCTCTCGTATCAAATAAATCAATCACTGGCCCAGGACTGAATTCAGATCCAATTATCCTCTATCTTGAAGATCATGTATCAGACGTAGATAGAACATATATTAATTATGTGCATTTCATGAAAAAAATAGTCGCTGCATTAAAGCCGCTTGATCCATATCGATTGACAACCTTTGGTTCCTATGGATCCTGTGTAGGAGGAACAGCTAAACAGCAGAATATGTTACTTACCCAGATTCCATTATCAGCAATGAATAATAAAATACTTATTTTTACAAACTTTGATACTGCCCAAGATGATTCAAATAGCCTTGCATCCTATGCAAATTTCATTTATTCACCTACCGACAATACTCTTCCCGTTAGATCGATTATGTTAGAGGATATTGCTGGAACCACTGTAAATTATGTATCAAATGCCCGTATTAACTGGTATATCGCACATAGCAAATCGCCTTTACTCACACCAAGTATGGCTGCAGTGGAAGGGGCATTAAAAAATGGTATACAATGTATCCCAATTCCTTTCTTATCTACCCCGATGAGTACAGTAAGTGATATATGGGCTCTTTGGAAAAATGCATCTTCTAGGCTAAAGGATGAGAAGGCAAGATATACACGACCCGATCCTGTAGTACCATCAAAGGTGAATAGCAAATTAAATGCAAGTATTGAAGGAAAAGAGCCTGGTTCCTTAGTTGTTCGTTAGAATATTCCTATTCGTATATAATAGTAATGGAGGAATCTCCTAAAGATATTTTAAGTCCTATTTTAAATAAACCGATTGTACAAGAACAATTGGCTAGGCTCGATGATGCTGTGAAAGATGCAAAAAAACGTATTGATTACACAGTTGCAAATGATTCTGAAATTCAAAAAGCAATTCAAGTTGTAGAGAGATTTCTTCGAAAGAAAAAGCGCGTCTGTTATGGAGGCCAAGCAATAAATGCCCTTTTATCAAAAGAAAGAAAATTCTACAATGAAAAATATTCTATACCTGATTATGATTTCTTTACTCCAACATATAAGGAAGATTCAGATGAACTCATCGAAGAATTAAAAAAAGAAGGGTTTGAGGATGTTAATATGAAATTTAGTATGCACGAAGGAACTAGTAAAATCCTCATGAATTTTATCCCTGTTGCTGATTGTACTGATATGCATCCTAGCCTATTCAAAATAATCCAATCGCGCGCAAAAGTTGTCAATGGAATATATTTCGCAGACCCAGAATTTCTTCGTATGATGATGTATGTTGAACTTAGTCGACCGCGCGGAGAAGTAAGTCGTTGGAAGAAAGTATATGAACGCCTTACCTTATTAAATTCTGAATATACTCCTGGGAAATGTGCAGACCCTATACGTGTTGATAGTGTAGCAACTGCTGAACGTGAATCAATACTCGACCTAGCAATTAAACGGAAGCGAGTCCTTGTTGGCCCTGAATGTATTACGCTAATGCAAGAAGGGACAGGAAGGAAACCAATTATTGACTTAGTATCTATGGGAGGACCAATTATACTAATGAGTCCGCAGGCAAAAGTCGATGGAGAAGATATTGCTGATATGTTGAGAATTACACACCATGGCCATGGAAAAGTAACATCAGAAGAAGTTATAACCTTATATTCTACATTGTTTAATTTCACAATGGTAAAACACATGAAACGTCCTATTGCATTAATATTTCAAGAAGATGCATGTCATTCTTATAATATGTTAGAGGTTGCTAAGGGAATTACAATACGAACAGGCAGTCATGATCTTTTGTTACAGTTATATTACAGCATCTTTATTTTCGGAAAGAAAGAAAAGGAATTTTTTAGCATGCCACTAAAATGTTTAATTGAAAAATTGCATGCCATTGAAGCGAAGGCAAGAAATAATCCAAGCGCATATGTTCCCGCATTTTCTATTCGCTGTTCAGGACATCAACAAGGTATAGCAACACTGTTGAAAGAAAGAGCAAGAAGAACGGCCTTAGAAAGGAAAAAAGGGGGGAGAAGAACAAGACGAACAAGGACAAGGACAAGGCGAACAAGAAGGAAAGAGAATCTTCGCAAGATGACTTAAAAAGAGTCTCCCCCAGGCGACATTTCTGTAGCAAGAGTTCCGTCAAGTGCCTTTGCTTTCATTTTCTTCAAATACATACTGCTTTCGTTAGCACTTTTTAAAAATGCTGATACATCTATATCGGGAGATATAAATTTACTAGCAAGAATATTTTTTTTATCAGTTTCCATCTTTTTCAGAATATTAACAACAGATTGTACAATCTCTTCATGTGACATATCTTCAGGCATTGTACATCCAGCATTTTTCTTTTCCATCCTACGAGTATCTTGTACTGTAACTGGACAAATACCTATGATATTTTCAAAGCCTTCTGCTTTCGCTAAAGAAGGATTCATAATTTTCTCAATAATTCGAAACTGTTCGGCTTTTTCTTTAAGACTATCTTTTGATACAGAAGAAATCATATTTTTCTTACGAATTCGAAACTGTTCGGCCTTTTCTTTAAGACTATCTTCTATAATTGGTTCCCTGTCTAATGCGAACCTCACATTGTTAGCACGAAATTCTAATTCTCTCTGAGCATATACAACCATAACCATAAAACTAGCTCCAATCGTTGTAGGAAGACTGTTTAAGAAAACAAGCCATTCCAATTCTGACTTCGCAGTCGGATATGTAAATACAGGACATTGTAACACAGGAACAGTCAATTCTTTTGCCAAATATGCATCGACCTTTTTCAATGTATCATCTGTTGGAGGCTTACTATCGCCTTGTATACCTTGAGCAACTACTGACCTTATTTCAGTATATGCATCGCAGAACTCGGGCTTTAGGTATGGATCAAGTGCTTTCCTTATTACAGTTTCGACCTCTGATGTACCTGTAGCAGCTTCAGCAAACCCTTCGATTGCCTCATTTGCATCAATTGCATTGATTGCATTGATTGCATTGATTGCATTGATTGCACGACCTTTAATCAATTGATTTACATATAAATAAACCACTGTTACAATGAATAGTATAACTAAACACGAAAATATTCCTTTCAACCCATCCATTTCTAGACCTTGATAAGATTAAGGAATGGGGAATACAGAAGGAGGACGCCTTAGTCGGAGTATACATAAACAAATATACTTCAATCAAAGGCCTGCAGTCCTGGAAATATGTTCGCAGACATCGCAGACATCGCAGACATCGCAGACATCCCGGACATCCCGGACAACATTATCGACAGAAATAACACCCACTGAAAGTTCCCGTTATGCAATGAACCCATATAAAGAAATTGTTATTGGCCAATCTACCCCTAGAACAACATATCAAGCAGGAGTATCTCAAGAACAAATTAATATCTTACTTAATGCACTCTCTTCCAAAAAAAACTTTTCAAGTGAAGGAGAAAGACTGTCAAATAGATTCTGCGAAGGATACACTCCTGCGTTCAGCAGTATAATACCTCCTGTCCCAGTCTGCCCTCCTCTTGCTCCACCACCTTTACCCCCTATGATCCCCGGAGTAGATCCAACAAAATGCACTAATAGTATATACTAGTAGATATGGGCGTAACAAACCGTGATTCATCTGTCTTAACAATGAAACGTAGAGGCATGGCTGAAAATAGTTACTATACACAATGGAAGGATGCGACAATGAATACATCTAAGCCAATGCCAGGTGTAACTGCACCTGCAAGAGTTTCCGCCGAAGTTGTTGCTGAAATAACTCTTGGCTGTAGTACATGCACAGCAATCGCTGGAACTGATCCTAACATGAGCCAGTACCCCTTTAATCCTAGTTCCGGTGGTGCAGGAAGAGGATATTAAAGGCGTATAAGTTGATATATAAGAATGCCGATAACATTCGTTAGTGCTTTTCTAGATTTGGCAGAAGATAGAAAAGGGCTCCGCACACGTGATATGTATATATCACATTTTAAGAAATTAGCCGATACAGGAATTAATATCCATTTATTCTTGAATGAGGCATCTAGGTGCGTGTATGATATATTCGCCCTTTATTCAAATATATATATCGAATGGATTGAATTAGATGTGTTAAAAAGTTTTACGGTGGGATCACTTCCTGCAATAAGAAATATGGATAAAGACACAGTTAACTATTTAATTATTATGAATGCAAAACCAGAGTTTGTATATCGCGCAATTCAGCGTAATGTATTTGAAGGAAATAGTTATTATTGGATTGATTTTGGTATTTTCCATGTAATAAAGAATGAAGAATCTCAGCAATATTTAAAAGATATTTCATCGAAAGAAATTAGTAACTTAATTATTCCTGGATGTATTCAATTAAGTAATGATTATTTCAATCAAATATGTTGGCGATTTTGTGGAGGTGTGTTTGCCGGCGACAAAGATTCATTAGTTAGTTTCTATAAAACAATTACACGAGAATATGATACGATCGTAAGAGAAAAGGGACTTACATGGGAGGTAAACCTATGGGCGTATTTAGAATCTGAAGGTAAAATAAATCCAGTATGGGTGCATGCAGATCATAATGATACTATTCTAAGGATTCCTGTTGAATATTTGTTATAGAGATAAATGGCGATAAATGTTTTTATAGACTATTATATACTCTAAAAAATAAAAATTTAAAAACCAAAAAAAAGTACCGCCTGCGGGGGTCGAACCCGCGACCTTGTGGTTAAAAGCCACACGCTCTACCAGCTGAGCTAAGACGGTTTGTTTTTTTATCAATTGGTTCAGATTTGGCGATAAATCCTATCCAGAACAGCCGCGAGGAGGCTTGATAATTGTTCCATGGTACCGATACCGGGTACTGCCCCCGGCCCAACGCCTTGAAAGGGCGCTATCCTAACTAATAGACTATATCGGTGAAACTACTCCAGGAGGGACTCGAACCCTCAGTCTTCAGCTTAGAAGGCTGACGCGATATCCAATTTCGCTACAAGAGCATATTTGCCCCCTTTGAGTATCGACCTCAATACCTTCTGCTTTACTTGTAAGCGTGTGCAGTACAAGGCAGATGCTCTACCATTTGAGCTAAGGGGGCGTACAGGACTTTTGAGAGGTGTCCTGAAACCTTAGTGCGCCAGCCGGTAATCGAAACCGGGTTATCAGATTGGAAATCTGATATTCTACCACTAAATTACTAGCGCGATGTGTCAATTGGTTCAGATTTTATGAGAAATCCTATCCAGAACAGCCACGAGGAGGCTTGACAATTGTTCCATGTTACCGATACCGGGTACTGCCCCCGGCCCAACGCCTTGAAAGGGCGCTATCCTAACTAATAGACTATATCGGTGCAAGTGGTCCAGGTGGGGGTCGAACCCACGACTTTGGCGTGCCATAAGTATACACGAATGTATAAGCACCACGCTCTACCAACTGAGCTACTGGACCGTTACGAATGTTTTTAGAGATACATTCAAACTCGTGTGACTTAGGGGAGTGCCGCCCTCCCTACCTCTTCCGTGTAAAGGAAGCGCTCTACTGATGAGCTACTAAGCCGATGTACGAGGAGTGGGGATCGAACCCACGCGGATTGCTCCAGCAGATCTTAAGCCTGCCACCTTAACCACTCGGTCATCCTCGTTTGCGAGGATGCAACCCTTGCTTCGCAGCAAGGTCATCCTCGTTTGCGAGGATGCAACCCTTGCTTCGCAGCAAGGTCATCCTCGTTTGCGAGGATGCAACCCTTGCTTCGCAGCAAGGTCATCCTCGTTTGTGTGTCATCTCTCATGTCTCATCTTTATTTATTTGCATGCATGTATTTATTTATTTATAATTTGCGGAACCTGCGTTCCAATCTATAGTATGTCATGTGGTTTAGGCCTTCGGAGCAGCCTTCTTGATCACCTTCTTCACCGTTGCAACAGTCTTTGTGGGAACAGGTGCTGGAGCAACCTCGTCCTCCTCATCATCGTCGACAAAGTTGTTCGTTGCCTGAACAGGTGCTGCAACAGATGCATCATCCTCCTCCTGAGCATCCTCATCGACAAAGCTGTAGCCAGAAATGCCACCAGAAACCTTGTCAATGCGCATGTGAACAGCCCTCCAACTCAGACCAAACTTGTCACCTGCAAACCAGACGCTCGTGCACTCAATCAAGCAAGTGAACTCGGAGCGCCTCAGAAGAAGATCCTTGAACGGCACCCCAGTGATAGGAGATGCATTAGGATCATTGCGAGACTTTGCATCAAACACAACCGTCTCGAACTCCTCACTGTCCTTCTTCTTTCGCAGATTCAACTTGATGTTAGGAGGATAGGAAGACTGGTTGCCATCCTTGTCGCGACTAAACTTTGCAGAACGAGTGTAGTTACTTGCAACAATCTCCTTAGTCAAATCCTTCTTAAACCATAGCTTACAGTTCTTTGTTGCAGTGTCAATCATATAATTATCAATGTCTACGAGTGCCTTGTAAAACTCATTCACCTTACTACCCTCCTCCTCATAGCCAGTCAATGACAAATCAACGGAGTACTTGAGAGCACCACCCTGCTTGTTGTCAAAGGAATTGAAGCCAAAAGGGGAAGGAAGACTGGGAGTCTGGAAAGTGAGCTTACTCTTCTCACCATCATAATTTACATATGCGCTCTTAGCACCCACTGTGCCAGGGATTGGCCTGGGTGCGGTGACATTCATCTTGGAAAGCTTAAAATTCTTAGGTTGAACGATTGGAGATGACATATTAACTGCTGGACTTCCAAGTGAGGCCGGCCGGCCCGTCAACTTTTTTCGGAAACATTTTTGAACTCGTTGACGTGGAAGATGATTGGGTATTTTTATTTTGAAGTCTGTCAGCAGAATGAACTACGGAGAATATATGAGAAATAAGGAAAAGTCTCTTAGCAAATTGATTGGAATGAAAAATACACAGGATGCCTCTCAAGTAACTCTTAAAAACCAGGCTCTTGCTACCACACTGACTCTTACAAGTTTCCTTTCTACGAATGTAGGTTATACAGGAGTTCCTCTTACGACACAGACATCCGACCCTAACTCTTGCCAAAGAGTATCGAATGGATTAAAGAATGCAGATGCAAGACAAAATTTAATTGGATACGCTCAAATGGCATCTATATCGCAGAACATAGAACCCCGCACTACAACTCTTCCATGTATTACCATACTCAGCACAACTAAAAATGCACCAAGCACAAAGACATGCTGTAGTAAAGATACTAGTATACTATACAGAGATAACACCGAACTTATTGCAAATCAAGGACGCAATGCAGATGCACGCACTAAATATAATCTTCCAAGTAAATTGCAAGGATTACGTGGACCAGTAATGAATTCTTATTAACCGAAGGTTAGAGCCAAGGGTATATTACAGCAACATCAGGATTTACTCGTGCAAGAGCCGTTAAAATATAAAGAGCCCCACATCCTCTATTTCCCTTTTCAGGGCTAGCGCTAACAAGAGTATGCATCAATGACAAGTTATGTTTCATCCACCATTTTAAGGTATGCGAATGATACATGACTTTATCTGGATGAATCGAAAATATTAATTTCTTATGATCTGGAACAATCCTTTCTTTATCCTGCTCTGTAAGATGGAGTTCATTATTCCATAAATCATATAGACGAGTATAAAAATTAATATGCCTTGTTATAGTCAATGATTCAAACCAAATTACATTTACACCATATCCGTGTATACGAATCCTCAGAAAGACATCGAGTACTTTCTGATTCCATCTTTGTTCAGGAGTAAGAGTATCTTCTGTAACATAGACCATTGGAAGAGAATGTTTCTGTAAAAAGTCTGACTGCAGCTGTAAACGATTTAGCGCATGAGATGGTATTTCTTCTTGAGTAAATGGATTTAGAACGGTTCTCTCATATTGCATCGATACCATTAGAAAACGACTGTCAAATAACCATAAGTTATTATGGGAATCCACATAACTAAACCTATACGTATGAGGAATTGTACTTACACAATCCAATGTATAAATATCAGTATCATTATTCGATTCTTTTGGAATAAAATAAGCAAGACCATGACGACGAATAAGATTCAATGCAGTAACTTTTTGTAAAAATGTTAATACCTTTTTACCATATGTTTTTTGTGCACGCGTCAGCATTGTAAGAGGTTTTACCCATAGTATTTTATTCTTGCAGCGATGGTGTATAGAACAAAATGTACCCTTTGTTGCAGGACGATCACATTGTGTATTAGTATCCTTCTTTGATTTTACACTTATACAAAGTGCTTGCATTCTTATTCTGCTCTCAGCCAAGAATTGTCTTTGAACCGGGGGATATTATATTCCTTTAGGTATATTTTTTAAACTATATAAACCTGTATCATTGGCTGACCTACTTCAAAATAAAAACAAACGCACTTAGGAAATTGATTTCTTCCGGCGTTTGTATCAGCAAAAAATTGATTCGGCACGAAACTCTAACTATTAGTCCAGTGCGTAAAATGTCCTCAACTTCTACCTTGTCCAGTAATATAATGAACGCCTCTTCCGCAAAGTCTACCAAGAAGGTGACCAAGAAGACCGATGAGACTGTAGTCCCTGTGGCTGCCCCCGTGGCTGCTGCAGTTGCCCCCGTGAAGGCAAAGAAGGCTGCTGCTGCTGCTTCTGCTGCTGCTTCTGCTGCCCCCGTGGTGGCTGCCCCTGTGGTGGCTGCGGCTGTGGCTGCCCCTGTTGAGGATGCAGCAGCCGTTGAGGAGGTGCGCCTTGACACTGAGGTGAAGGCTGTGACCTCTCGCCTGCTGGCACTTCGTGAGATGGTGTCTGAGCTTGTGACTGAGTCCAAGCGTCTGGAGAAGAAGTCCACCAAGCTGCAGAAGATGGCCGACAAGCGCAGGAAGCGCAAGGCCCCTGTTGAGGGTGAGGAGGGCAAGCCTGCTCGCGTGTCTATCTTTCAGATTCCCACTGACATCTCCCCTCAGCTGTGCGCCTTCCTTGGCCGCCCTGCTGGAAGCCAGGAGAGCCGCTCCAATGTCACCAAGTTTGTGACCACCTACGTGAAGGAGCAGAACCTGAAGAACAAGCACGACATCAACCCTGATGCCAAGCTGCGCGCACTGCTGAGCGTGAAGCCTGAGGAGAAGCTCACCTACTTCAACCTGCAGAAGTACCTGAACCCTCACTACCTGAAGAAGGCTCCTGTGTCTGCATAATGCATAATCTGTGTAATTAATTATATTTAACTATATTTACTGTAATTTACCTGTAAAAACAGAAAAATACAAAATACAAAACAGAAAAATACAAAATACAAAACAGAAAAATACAAAATACAAAACAGAAAAAATGTTCGTTTCGAATATTTTTATTGTTCTTTTTCTCTTTTTTTATTCTAACCATACAGTTAAAGGTTTATGTATGTATATTCTATAATGCATAAGACTCTACATCCAGACATGCTCGGCTTTATCGATAGTAAACCGTTTGATATCCTAGTACAAGGATGGTGTTTTCATAAGGAAATTACAAGTACAGTACATATAAATCCTCTGAGAGTTCTTATCGATGGTATAGTAAAGGGACATACTACTGTAGAAAGACCAGATGTTGCAAAATTCTATAATAACAATGCAACCCTATGTGGCTGGTCATTTCGCAAAGAATTGACTCAGTCTTATAAGGTACAAGTATATTTAGATACATTAGATGTATGGGAAACAGTATTTGAAGAAAAGGGATTCACTGCTATAACAACAATTAGAACGACAGAAATACTCCCATCCTTTCTTGTCGTTGATAATTTCTATGAAGATCCTGATTATATCCGCAAATTTGCCCTTCAACAAACGCTCGTAAAACATCCAAATAATCATAAAGGAATTCGCAGCGATGGAGTATTTCGGTTTCCAGGATTGAAAGAGCGATTTGAAAGACTTTTAGGAACGAAAATACGCGCATGGGAACACTATGGTACAAATGGATGTTTTCAAATTAATGTGGCTGGTGAGCAAGCAGTATATCATTCAGATGGACAAACATATGCTGGTGTTATCTTTTTAACTCCAAATGCACCTGGTTCTGCAGGTACCCAATTTTTTAGGTCAAAGGATGGTATTCGCAAAACAGATGATTCAAATTATAGCGACGTATTTAAAGGAGGGTATTATGATTCAACACGATTTGAAAAGATGGATGTTGTTGGGAATGTATATAATCGCCTAGTACTTTTTGATGCAAAATTAATCCATGCGGCAGATACATATTTCGGTAAAGAGAAGGAGGATGGAAGATTAATCCAATTATTCTTTTTTGATCTTGATATATGAAATATGAGATATGAAATCTAAATACCAGCATGAGTAAAACGCAATGAATTTCCTGTTACAGTGGTTGCAGATGCAGTTGCAGATGCAGTTGCAGATGCAGTTGCAGATGCAGTTGCAGAAGGGAGATAAATACCCAACCCCTCCAATATATTCCGCCTTCCAATTGTATATCTCCATGCATAAGATGTATGGCTATTTACATTATGTTTTGTTCGAAGCAGATGCTCCTGATCAGCAATCCACTGAGCCTGTTTCTTCCATAATTGGTCTGCCTTACGTAGACTACCTTTTGCTAGAATAGCAATAAGAAAGAGTTCCGCCCACGTTTCTGTAGCAGCCTCTATATCGACTTCACTTCGTGTATGGTCATCGGTACATGCCGCATGTAACAATTCATGTACAAGTACCCTACATACTTCCTCTTCCCTGTAAATAACAATTGTATCATTTGTACATGCAAATGTATATCCACCATTTACATGCTCGGGACCAGGTTCATGATTCTGTGGTGGTAAAGAACGTAATGTTGGATTCGCAAACCATACAATACGCCACGGCTTTTTACCATTATGGAAACCAAAAGCAGAAAAAATATCACCCAGAGTATTCCATGGAATCTTTGTATCAGGATACACAATTGCAAGTACTTTTGCAAAAGAACCAGACTTTGTAACTAATGATGCTTTTCCTGAACGAAGATCCTTTATCATGGTATCCTTTAACTTTAAAATATCATATTTATCACTGCGTTGTTTGAAAATATGATCTATATCATCGTCGGTTGGCTGATCATCAACCCATTGAAAGGGTTCATGAACAATACTCCGTACAATAGTCTCTAGGACAAGAGGTATCATCCTATCTTCTTCTTCTTTTTATCTTTTTTCGGGACAGCTTCAATCAATTTGGGCGCAAGAGCATTCCTCAAAGAACATAAATAATATTCCCATAGAATAGGGATTCTATAGGAAGGAACCGTTTGACCAGCCCCTGTAAAAGGTTGCTTTATACACACCAATGCTACTGCAGATCTAGTTTCTTTACTAATAGGCAATCCATCAATTGCAAATAGCCAATGATGAAACCCATCCGTCCATCGAATATTTCGATGAAGAAGAGCATATACAATCGAGCGAATTTTCTTTACGTCTGAAAGTGCTGGCGCATGTATCATCCACTCTTTACAAATACTTTGAATCTCATCGTGAATATTTACTATAGATAAATGATCGCCATTTTTATCAGATTCACGTTTAATTTTTTCAAGGGATATATCATATCCAGGACTTTTAACAGGAATTTCCAAACACCAATCCTCTAACCGAATAGGTAGTGGTTGTTCACTTGTCATCCATATCACAGTATCCTTTGAATTTTCTTCAAGAAATGCTTGAATCAGAATGATCGATTCACTACTGAGTAGATGTGCATGATATAAGACAAGACATCTCTGCACATGACCGTTACAAAGGACTTGGCTTCCTCTACCCCATTTGGTAAGGATACTTTTTATATATTGTTTATCTTGCAGAGACATTCTTGAAATATCAAAACCCCAATGTAAGACGGAAAATTCCATCGGAAGAAGTGCTTTTTCATCTGAATCATCGTCTACTTCCACTTCAGCACTCGAAGATTGAATATCTTTCTGTAAGGGTGCATTCCAGGGCTGAGTACGAACAGAATAGATTTGATTCATTGAAGAAGCCCATGTATGCAATTCCTGTTGAAGTAATGCACGTTTCCCTGATCCAGGAGGCCCCCTCCAACACATGGATTTGGGTTTATACATTGCTAAATAGTCTAGTAAGGAATGCTTTAGGGCTTTATTGCTTTGTAGGGCATTAGGGCATTAGGGCATTAGGGCATTAAGGCTTTTCGCTTAAACACGATTGATCGGAGATACTTAGGATGGAATGGCAACTACCAGTACAAAAACTTGAAGTAGGCAGTATTTATATAGCATCACCATGGCTACGTGAATCAAAATATGATACAAAGGTAAAGCCAATTTCATCATTGTCATATATAGGCTCGCAATTTCGCATGCCTTCTGTATCTATACTTTTCCCCCCGTTACCAGTCATTGAATATAATGCATCTACTGGAAAATTAATAATTGACATCTCTGAAACAAGTTTGGCGTGTACTAAATTGGCTGCATTTCAAGAAACAATTCTCCAGTCAATTTTGTGTCATCAAACTGCCTGGTTCGGAACAGAGTATAGTATCGAAGAAATAAGATCTAAATATATTCCAATATATAAAGATAATCGTCTGATTCTCCATTGCCCTATAACAACTTTTTCAGGAACACATGGTCCCCCTATATATGTAAATAACGAATGGAAAACTTCCTCTCATGATACGTATCTGAAGCCTGGTGTAAGAATTCGAGTAGCAGTTAAACTGCACGGGATTTCCTACTTGTATAATCAACACTCCCACGTTAATTTATTGGCAGAAATTCCTGAAGGGAATCTTCCTAACCACCCCTTCTGGAGTGGAAAGACCCGTATCCAACACAAGATTGTTGGGATCCTCGTGCAGGATTAAGTCCCATGATATTTAATTCTAAATAGTACAAATGTATACACTAAGAACGATGAAAGAAGACTCGCTGACGCTAAAGATATTACTAAACTTTCATGATATGCATCTATATTTTTAATAATATCTGCATATGTAATTGCTAATAATGCGATAAATCCAAGAAGAATTGGTAAAAATACCTGTAAAAAATAATTCTCATAGGAGTAAGTATCTCCTGTTAAAATTGTATAGGTCGATATTGAAGGTGGGTATACTGCTAACATCAGTGCAACTGCAACACCAGCCATGGGATATAAATTATCTCCTAACTCGGCTCGATATGCAAAAACAACAATTAAATATACGAGTACTGCAAGTACATTAATAACAATGCCAGCTTTAGCCCCATTTTTTGCTGATTCATTGTCTACCATTTATACTCTACGTAGAGACAATTTTAATATTAAAACATGATATATGCAAGGATAACATTGTAAAAATATACGCTACAGCCACGAATAGAAATACGGCTACTTTTCGGGAAGATGCGTCCATTTCGTTAGTCATTCTTGAAAATGCTCCCGTAAATAAAAACATTAATATAGGGAATGCAAGTAAAAAGGGCATCATATCTTTTAATATTTTTGTATGACCGGACATTGCATTGGTAATGGAAAATATCGACATTAATACAGAAATAAATAGGAACAGTGTAAAAAAGTATATACCCGTATTGATTATACCATCAAGGCTGACCATGCTATAGTAGTTAGAGAAGATTACTTCCCGAGAGAAAGATTTAATTGCGTAAGGATCAGACATATATGAAGGGCTAAAAATGTTCCTATGAGCAAGAATATCATGGATTTATTAAAATACTCTTGTGTGTTAAAGACAATGTAAAACATGAGTAAAAATACGATTGATGTGAAGAAGGTTCCAACCCACCAGAATTTTAGATTAGATGTATCTAAACGATTCAGATCTACTCCCGAATTTAGGAAGACAAATCCGAAACATATACATAAAGCAACGGCTAATGCACCTGTAACTGTAGTTGGTGTTATTCCTATCTTTTTGGCACTTTCCATTGCAGTTGCTGCATGATCACTCATACTCTTTTTTGGTTGTGCTGCATCTGCAACTGCAACTGCAACTGCAACTGGAACTGGAACTGGAGCTGCATTTGCACTTGGAGTTCCGCTCATTTTCTATACTAGCAGAAGAATGAAAGCGTATCACATATACTTTTTATTTCTGAAATTTCTCTTAATTATTCAAACCATACTAATTCTATTTCAAAAGGAAAATCCTAATCAAATATCATATGTCGCAGGTGATATTATATTTAAAATGTCCTTGGGCATATTCTTAATCATCTTCTTTAACTTTTCAAAATTACCAGATATGGATTTTTACGATAAACTTATCGCATCCTTTGCCGGCGTATTATTAACATTTGATGCTGTATACGTAAGCCTTCCCGTCCTTCTTAAAAAATTGGGAGTTAAACTCCCTTCTTGGATTGTGGTGCAGACGGCATAGTACCTCTTATTGCACGATCATGATTTCTATTTACGTATGCAAAAACAACCAACAAAATGACTGTCAATACACCATTTACTGCCGTTGGAATGTGTACAGGCGACATAGGCGACATCATCGATTTTACTGAATTAGACGTTGCAGAACAAGTCATCTATTCTATATATAGAGTTGTCATGCCAACATCATTTCGAAAAACACGCCGTCGTACTAAATGGCCAACTCCTGGCCCCTATCAATGCCATCCTCGTGTAAAAGAATTTAGCCATGACACAGGATGCTTACCAAAAGAAGATATTGACAAGGCATTGCATATGCTACATTTACCCCTAGACACAGGAAAAAGCCTGGATATTCTATCTAAAAAACTAGGGGTTGACTCAAAGAATCAACGTTCTTTTTTAAATGCACTTCCCTTTACACAAAAAAGGAAAGAGTTCCTAGCAAAACAGTATTTACGACCAGCATATCCTGAGGCATGGAAAGCAAAGCCTAAGGAATGGCTCGACAGTAATGATATTCGTTATGTAATGGATCAATATCAAGAGGCTTATCCGGAATTCATTTTCCTTGGCCCTTTCCCAATTGACTTTGCATCTCCCGACCCCTATGAAAAAGAGAAAACGAAATGTCTTATCGAAGAGATGTGCGAACTGAATTTGGATAGAGAAGAAATAAAGGGAAAGAAACATATTGGAATTGTATTCAATCTTGATAGACATGATAGAGATGGTTCACATTGGGTAGCAGCATTTATAGATATTGTAAATAATAAATGCTATTATTTTGATTCCTATGGAATGCGACCTCCCAATCAGATTTATCGGTTTATGCAATGGCTAACTATCCAAGAACCAACCATGGAACTTGCAAGGAATGGAGCAAGATTTCAACGATCCAAATCAGAATGTGGAATGTTTTGCATGTATTTCATTGCATCGATGTTATATGGTATGAGTTATCAACCATTTTGTGTCGGAAGACCACCAGATAGCCTTATGTTTAAAATGAGAAAATGGATGTATTCTACGTAGAATAGCCTAAAAATCTGTTGACTCCCCTTTATAGAATGTCATCTCCACCCTTTTTACATACTGATAATAAAGGGGTTTTACAACGTGTTCTTTATAAAGATATTTGCCGTCGCTATGGAGGGGATCTAAATGAAAAGCAGGCATCCCGTTTGATGAGAACAGTTGAATATTACATGGGCGAAGTACATCGTGTAAATGGAAATAAGTCGATTCAATTCTTAAATACAGAAGTTCTCGGCGCAGTTCTTCCTGACTATATGGCATATTTGGAAAGAGGTGAGCGATCTGTTACACGGTCTGCAGTCTCCGATATTGAAGAGGGTCCTTCTTCTGCTTCTGCTTCTGCTTCTGCATCTGCAGAAGAAGAGCCCAGAAGGGAAATTCAAGACATTGACAATGCTTTCAGTGCTTTACAGACACAGCGCCAAGAAGTCAAGCAACGCCCTGTTATGCGCGACTTTCAGATATCATTATCCGAAGAACCTCCTCTGTCAATGGATCTGTTTGAACGAATGAAGAAGGAAAGAGAAGAATCTTCTCTGGTCGTTATTCCAACTGCAACTGCAAGTGCATCGCAAAACCTTGCATCATTTGTCCAAGCATCCGATTCTTTTTCACAGAGCACAAGAAAGGCCAAGGAAGATGCGGAATCTATGTTTGCAGAGCAAGAGAGGCTGAAACTTGAACGAAGGGCAAATGTAACACTTGCGGTTCCTCCCGATATGAGATCTCTGTATGAAAATGTAAATGCAAATAAAAATACATCTGCTGGAAATCCAACTGTATTAGAGAATAGATCCCGTGATACGTTTGCACATCTTCCCCAGGCATTTCTTACAAAAGAACCAGAGATTATGTCATATAGAGAAACAGAAACTAACCTTTTCATATACAGCGGTGATAGAGATTGGGTATCAAATACCTTAGAAACCAGATACAATTTTACAACATTATTTAACCCGGCAGGTGTTCCAGTTGCTACTCCCTATTTTCATACACCCACTGTACTTAATACATTCAAAAATATTGTTCGTATCGAATTCATCAAAGCTATCATTCCTGGAGAGGGATTGGACCCCCTTATTACAAAGTCATCCTCTAATGCATATACTGCTAATACAAATATGAATGCACTTTCATTTCCCTATATTCAAGTAAGAATTCCTGAATTAGAAACAAATAGTTACGGTACAAATCAGGGAATAACCACATCGTTTGCCCTCATTCAGTACGATGCAAATTGGATAAATGATACAAATCTTGGAGCACAGCGTGGATATTTTGCAATGATACCTAAATTTATGAAATGTCAAAAGGTCTATACCACCCCCCTCTCCACCTTACAGCGCCTTAATATACAGATTCAACGGCCTGATGGTAACCTCCTAAGTACTGCACTTGATACCCTTGATATACAAACAATATACCCATCTATTGCCGTAAATTCTACTGTATTTACTGGTGCTGATGCTGTTACAGGGACTGTATATCAGCGAGATGCATCTGTTGACGTGGTTGGATCATCTTATTATTGGATTAGAACAAAGAATTATTTCAACGTGGCTTCTTTTTCTACAGGCGATAAGGTTTTGCTGAAAAATATACAATGGTCTTCTTGGACACCAATATCTCCTGTTGGATCGCAGTTAAACCAATTAATAGCAATTACTGGATTTTTACAGAAACCGTCTGGTCATATTGTCGTATCAGTTGGAACAATCACTGGAACTGGGGCAGCAACGGTATTTAATGATTCTGTCGTACAAGGATATGCAAACGCATTTTTAGTACGAGGTGACTTTCCAGACCCAAATGCAGCAATAACCTTAGGAGTATTTACACCAAATGCTCCTGCTGGAACAGCTGATTCTGAAGTTGCAGCAACAGGTAGTTCCGCCAATTATTTAGTTAATAATCCTGTTACTTCCGGACGTGTATTGAATCAAAGTAGACAAGTTCATATCGCACTTCGCATTATAACAAGGGATATTGATTCTACAGGAGTAATTCGTGCTGACAATTTGTAATAGGTATAAATTTTATTTTCCAAGTATTTTATACTCGGATACATTTTATTTTCCAAGTATTTTATACTAGGAATATAGAATGGCTGATACATTAGCAAATAAAGGAAATCTTGCGGTAGTGGGGCCGTCATTAGGTATGAAAGATATTAACAAGATTCCGAGGATGCAAAATGCTAGTTCAGATGCTCTTGCTAATGCAGCACCAAGAGGAGTACTTCGTGTAACTCAAGTTAATATGAGCAATTTTGATGCAGCAGTAGACTTTTGTAGTAAAATAACAAATTTTGCAGAAATTAAATCGATGAATCAAGCTAAAGGTGTAACATCGACGGAAACATCGTGTGGATGGCTAGCTACTGCTGGGGGAGGTGTTGGTATATTAGGAAATCATTCAAGACCTATCGGTCCTATACCAACGGGTATAACACCCACTCATTATTTTTCCCCTGTGCTTACAACATCAAAAAAAACCCTCGAACAGAATAAACCAAATGCTATACTATGTGTAGCCTCTGCGTCAGGATTTACATGCGTTGGTGGGACAGATGCATTTACAAATCCTATTGGATCAGGTAAATATGCTAGCGTAGACGATGAGTTCACAACTCCATTTTTAGATCAACTGCCTATGAAAGCATTGACTCCCTTGACGAGAGATTCGTATATTCAGACAGATATGAATGCAGGTACTATGGTTGCTACCTTATATCAAGAATCAAATAAAGGATTGACAAATCCTAGCCTCGAAACAAGATCGTCGTATTCTATTTTCAATAAGAATATGGTAAATCCTAGTGGGGTAGATACAGAATCCTGGGAAACTTCATTTAAATCATATCAACCTGTAGGAAATGATATGTATCCTCGCCCGAGTAGAGATATTACAGTAACCTACGGAAATCTCGAACAACATGATTTTTGTGCAGAAATTAATCCACAGACTATAATCAATGAAGATAATATCAGTTGCTTACAAAAAGATTGGATCAAAAAGGGTGGCTCAACGCACGACTATAATTTTCCAACAACTGCTTTATACGGAACATGTTACGGACGTATTCAAAAACATTAAGGTTCGTAGATTATTTAGAATACATTATTTTAAAATAATGTATTTTAGATAACTGATAGTTATATTTTTAATGAATATACTTATATAAAGAACTTAACCATTTATTTCATCAATCGATGATGTATTATTCATTTCACGATTAATATGTATCATGTGATCTTCAATACCATATGCATTTATTTCATCGAATTTCAAAACAAGTTGTTCATCTATTGCATCAATCATATACCTTAGCCATGGTAAAATTTTTGGCTTAATTGCACCATGTCTAACTACATATGCAAATGTTCCAACATTTGGCTCTCCCGAACGGCCTAGGGAACTATGAAGTTTCTTTATTCCTGGTGCTACATTGTCCCCTGTAATATTCCATACACCCATATACACTATATCCCAATCAGATGGTATTAATTCACGCTTTTTTTCCCATTGGCTCAAGAAATCAGTAGGAATGTGAACATCATCATCTAATATAAGATGACCATCTGAATCTGAAAAATACTGTTCGGATAAATGAGTCAAAAGTCTGCGTGTAGAAATAAAACAACCAACTATACCTAGATTTACAAGGTTCTTATGTGTTGTATCATGTCTATCTGGCCTAACCATGGCGTGCCCCACGCCAAGTTCTCTGAATTTCTCATAGGGGATATCTTTTCCATAAGTAGCTGGCCAACGTTCAATAGTAACATTCGCTGCATTTGCAGACTTAATAAGAACTTCCCATCTTTCTGTATCTTTATCTAAATTTATCGCATGAACAGATTTAATATTTGGAGTTGCATTACTGTAGAATCCTTCAGATATATCAATCATTCGCATACAGCTGCACTCAGCTCCACATTTACATTTGGGTCTATTTCTCCTAAAATATATCAAATACATAAATACAATAATTTCAAACACTAATAAAGCATATAAAATATTTTCCATAATAATCTTCATTCACTCTAATAAAATATAGGAAATAAAACCCATATATATTATTATTTATATACGTAGTTTGCCGTAGATATTAATTATATAGTCTGTTAGGAAGACCAAGTAAGTCCAACGCTTGATATACTTCCATCTTTCTTTGCTCCAGTTCTACCTAACACGGTAGATGAAGAATCAGGATTTTTTCTGTAAAAGGAGTCATCCCATTGATAGAGAATATAAGATAGTGCTGGAACACGACCATCTTCAGGATATGCGTATACCTCTCTTCCATCTGGCGATTTCATTCGTATACCACGTGTTACTTGTTTAGGGGCAGTGGGAACACGAACAGTTGCAGATTCAGTAGCCGCATATCCTTCGGCAGCAGAAGCAGAAGGAGCAGTAGAAGCAGAAGCAGTAGCAGAAGCAGAAGAAGCAGAAGCAGTAGAAGGAGCAGAAGCAGAAGGAGCAGAAGGAGCAGAAGCAGCAGCCTCATCATCAGGATATTC
>Ga0209296_1000903_pt1 | contig 24406 bp, 23 predicted proteins | sample S_130206_EF_Meta_FD_187319 | JGI IMG/M metagenome (GOLD analysis project Ga0209296, IMG submission 187319) | Freshwater microbial communities from Lake Simoncouche, Canada to study carbon cycling - S_130206_EF_MetaG (SPAdes) (version 2) | ecosystem: Environmental > Aquatic > Freshwater > Lake ...
GTAGTAGGCGCGACCGTTGTAGTTGGCGCCGTAGTGGTAGGTGCGGCTGTGGTAGTTGGGTTAGTTGGGACAGTCGTCGCTGGTACGCCCGAGAGAGCGGAGAACGCAGCATCTACTTGAATCAGACCGCGGCCCGATGAAGTGTCAGGTCCTGCTGGTGCTAAATCGTACGCAGAATTCTCTAGAACTGATTTGATCGTTGCAGCCGACGCGTTTGGGAACGCCGACCTTAAAAGAGCTGCGGCGGCTGCTGCGTGAGGTGTCGCCATTGACGTACCAGACAGAGTGGCGTAGGAGTTATTTAAATACGTAGAAGTGATGGACCCGCCTGGGGCTGCCACGTCTACATAGGAACCTCTCGACGAGAACGACGAGATAGTTAGACTCTTATCAACAGAGGCAACAGCTAGCACCTGCGGGTAGGCCGCAGGGTATGACGGAAGCGAATTCACTCCCTCATTACCGGCTGCTGCGACCACGAGAACATCCTTTGAGACAGCGTACGCAACAGCGGCTTCAAGAGCCGCCGTCGTTGATGTACCACCTAGTGAGAGGTTGATAATCTTGGCGCCGTTATCAACAGCGTAGATGATTCCGTTAGCTACGCCAGTGAGCGACCCGGATCCGTTGGCATCAAGAACTCGCACAGGGAGAATTTTCGCTGACGGCGCAACGCCCGCAACGCCGAGATTGTTCCCGGCAGTGGCGGCGATCGTACCTGCTACGTGCGTACCGTGACCGTTTAAATCAGTTGGAGTTGAGTCGTTATCAACGAAGTCATAACCTGGGAGAACCTGCGGCGAGAGATCATCGTGAACTGCGACTCCAGTATCAACAACCGCAACTATGACCGACGAGCCAGTTGTTGAAGGCCATACTGCAGGCGCCTTGATGGCGGATGCTCCCCATAGGAAAGAATCATAGGTATCGCCGAGAGCGTATGCTTTAGCGTCCCATGAGCCGTTGGCGTACGAGTTTGTTACTACTTTAGAGAGCGCGTCTTTATTCGTGACACGGTGGCGTGTGAAAACAGGACGAGAACCTGAGTAGCCAACAGTAACGAAATCGTACATACCTGCAGGACGCTTTGCCCAGAGTGCTGTTACGTCTCTAGATGGGGGTTGCGGAGTTGAGGCGGAAGCTAGAGCAGGAGCTACAGCCGAGACGACGAGCAACATGACAGCGAGATAGAAGGGTTTTGAAGACTTGGACATAACAAACACCGTTTGTTGAGTCACACCAAACGCATGGGAGTGTTCAATAAATGTTAACGACGCCCACTCGTCTCTTCCTTTAGGAAGTAGAACGTACAGCAGCCAACAAGTCGTCTAGAGACTGTTCCCAAGTGCGTGCAAGAAGCCACGCCAGCTGCCAAGAATGCACATCGTTGTCAAACTCTGCCGCGAACACTGCAGTTGCCAAGCGCGCGGCGCGCTCGTCACTACTTACATGCTTCACAAGGAAAGAAACACCACGCACAAGCTCATCACGGGGTGCCTGGTACAGATAGTCGAGCGCTAGCAGCGGTTCAGTCGCACACACAGATTCGAGCACGGCTATCGCTTGTCGTGTTTCAAGTAAATCTAATGTCGTCGCTGTTGCTGAGGCAAGTAGAAGTTTGGCGCGGTGTGAGGATGCGGACTTTGAGGACGCGCTCACTACTGCTTTACACAACTCACGCAGAACTATCTGATTTCCAACGACGTGCTGTAAGTCTGGCGCGTTGTACAAAGGCGCGTCTAGCAGCAACTCAGACAAAGCAGGGAGAACACCTTTTGGTGACAAAAACGGCAGCGTTGTTGCGGCCGCTACGTCGGCGTACTGATAGAAGAGTTCAGCGGCACGAGACTGACCCGCTCGTAACGCATCTGACAGCAACAGACCCCACAATGGATCCTGTGTTTTCGTAGGGTCAATCTGAGTCTTCAGAGGCTTCGGGAGGGACTTAACAAAGTCTTGAAGTCCGATCTCTCCAACTCTGAGTGTGAAGGCGTCTGACAAGAGACGTACTTGCTCGTGACCAAGCAGTGAGACGCTGAGCACCTGTTCACTCGTTGCGTACTGAGAGCGCGAGGCTGCTATGACGATCGCTTCTACGTATAAAGCAGCTGGTAGCGAGACCGCTACTTTAGCTTCATGACCAAACACGAAAGAGACAACTGTTGCTGCAGGTGTGTGAGCCGGAGACGACGAACCCATTGTTGCCAGGCTCGAGAACAGGGCTGCCCATGCAGCGCGTGTGCGCTGAGGAGCAACGGGTGTGAGATCATCAAGCAACTCCGACCACGTTGCTGCATCAGCTGACGCTAAAGACGCAAGCAGCGGTGGAGATTCACACCATGTATCAAGTACAGAGTGTGAGAGGCCGTCGGGGCGCTCTAAGGAGCGAAGGATGTTTGAAGAAGCCGGTGTGGTGGTGCGCTTGTCGGCCAGTTGGCAGGCAGCAACGGCTGGGGCGTCCATACATGAATACAAAAGAGGCAAAAGTCGTACTGGCACTCTGGAGACCTGTGCTGGGTCCTCTATGAGTCTAGCTAGCCAAGCAGGACCCTCGCTCCAGACGATCGCCAGCGCTGTCTGCCGCTGTGCTGGGGGCGCAGAGAGCACCACCTCAGTGTCTGCGTTAGAGAGTACGGGGAAGTCCACGATTTAAGTGTGCCTGGTCTGAAAGCAAAGGCACGCTCTTTACTTGCTTTTGAGGGGTTAAAAGCGTGTTATCGAGACGCTGCGTGCCTGTCTGTTTGTTACAGGCACGGTTATCTAGGTAGGGGGCTGAAAGGTTTCGACATAGATACTTGAACGTCACTCCGCGACCCGAGTTGCTCAGACTCGTAAAACAGGGCAAAAAAATAACTGCAAACACGCAGTTCGCACTTGCCGCCTAAAAACGGCAGTGTAATCGTGACTGGGTAACCAGCGCACGGGGCCAACTCATCGCAGCCCGGCAACAGAAGCGAAGAGTGACCGGCGCAAAGACGCCTGACGACGCCAAAGTGCGTGACTTTGAGGAGAGACTCGACGGTGACGGTGCAAACCGTACCCCACCCGTGGGGGCTTTTACCGCAAGAAGTGAAACGGGGACGGTCGTATCGGAAGCGCTAGAGATTTATGGACGGGGGTTCGATTTCCCCCCAGCTCCACCATTGGGGTGTTGACGGGTTCTTCCCGCAACACTTGCGTGTTGACGCAACTTTCGAACGGGCCATCATCTGCGTGAATGCTGGTTGAGGAACGACCAGATTGCGCGGCTCGCATCGAAGTCCATGTACGGCTCGCCAACCACCGCCGCCGATCCCGCGGTCACCGATCGGTGACCCATCCACGCGTGGCTCGCGCCCGCGACCGTCACCAACTCGATACGCGATCCTTCTTCGCAGCCCGACCATACGAGGTTCTCAACATCCGCGTTGGATGTCATCGTGCGATCGCTCGGATCGGTGATGCAGTCAAACTTCATCGCCATCTCCGTCACCGCGTCCCGACCGGATCTGAACTCGACACCCGAAACCCCGGTTCCACGACCACCGTCGATCGGATGATTGGTGTCGGCCAGTCCGTGAATGTGCAGGACAGATACCGGCTCCATCGGCCGGCAGTCATCGATCCCGAGGCTGCCCGCTTGCACGCCGATCGCCACGATTCGATCCGACAATTCGCAGGCGAGCCGGTACGCCATGATCGCCCCATTCGAGTGTCCCGCCGCGAAAACACGGCTCGAGTCGATCTCGAACCGCTCCGTCAAGAGATCCAGCAGGAAGAGTATGAATGCCACGTCGTCGACGTTTCGATCAGCGGCAGGACCGCAGCAGTATCCGCCATTCCATGTCTGTAGCCCGGGACGTTCGGGGATCGCCCGAATCCCGTCGGGGTACACCACCAGAAAGCCGTTCGCCTCGGCGAGTTCGTCGAAACCGGAGTTCGCCGCGAACTGGTCCGAAGATCCCAACCCACCGTGAAGTGCCACGAGTAGCGGAACGTTTTCGCTCTCCACTGCGACCCCCGACGGAACATAGAGCCGAAAATGGCGTCGTCGGCCGTCGGGTGTTGTCACCCACTCGTCTGTGACCGATCCGACGGCTGCCATCGCCGGGTTTGCGTTGTTGTACGGGTCATATTCGGAGGACGGCACCGTCGTCGAAGGGGACGATGACGATGAGATCGCTGGAAAGTCCGAAGGCGCGAGTGACGTCGACGTCGAGCCGACAGCAGCTGACGAATCATCACTCGGTCCGACGGATGTCGTGCAACTTGACATGGCTCCGAGTAGTCCAAGCGACAGAGCAACGACGAGTCCAACCCGCTGAAATAACCGGCTTCTCATGACCATTGATCGTCCGCACAACCGAAGACGAGCACGGAACCCATAACTGACGAGTGTTGCACGTTCAAAGACTGACTGCACGCATAAACCTTCATGAAAATAACGGTGCGCTATTGTTTCTGCAGATCTTGCAGGTAGACGTGTGTGACTAACCCACTAGCAGAAAGAGTTGAGCCAGCACTCAATCTTTACTTTTCGCAGATGGTTCCGTCTCTGTCCCTGTCCATTTTGATGTTCAATTTATAGATAGACGCTGACACCTTTGGCATGTTCTTTTGAGTTTTTGCAGCCGCCATGGACTTGGCCACGCCGTTGGGATGTTTGACTCTGAGTGCTGTGCAGTTCTTGAACGATGCTGCATGTACAGCGCTCGGTGCTATACACAGACTGACAGCCGCCACACCTATAACTATCTTTCGCAGTTCTTTTGTTGTCTTGCCGAGTATTCTCATATCAGAGACTATACACCAAAGGTGGGACAGAGAGTAGGTGTTGCATCGAACCTATTCCTAGAGGGGTGGGTCTTTTGCGCTAACTACCGGGTAGGTGGCACGGCGATACCAGTTTGACACAGTATTAGCTATGATTAAAATGTTGTTGCCTTTCCTCTTTGGTGCTTTCTTGCTCCTGTCTTCACTTGACGGTATGCGTATCGTGTTTCGCGGCACGCGTGACTACCTCTCATCTTCTCTCTCAGTGAACGCGCGCGCGTCACGACTTGCAGCTGCGTTGGCGGCAGTCAGCTGTGCTGCGACCGGCATGGCTGCTCTCATCACCCTCTTTGCATGGATTGGTGGCGTACGTCCTCTAGGAAACTGGCCAGATTCCTCAAACACTCAATAGGACAGCTAACATTTACAGCGTTCAGTCAGACTATAAGGCAGACACATCTTGGAGTCTGGATTGACCACTGCGTAAAAGGACAGTGGTTATTATGACCTTTGACTTTTCGCGGTCACCTCTTGACGTGCTAGCAGTTCGCGGAGATTTTCCCGTATTGAGCCGCATCATCAACAATAAACCTCTTATCTATCTCGACAGTGCGAACACCTCGCAGAAACCAAACGTTGTCACTGATGCGCTCTCTCACCTCATGGCACAAGGTTGTACGCCGGTAAACCGTAGTTCGTATCAACTTGCCGCCGAAGCAACCGATCTATTTGAAGGAACCCGCGCAGCGCTAGCCACTTAAATTTAACGCACCCAAAGCCCATGAAGTCATCTTTACGAGAAACGCGACCGAAGCTCTGAACTTCTGTGGCTAGAGAGGGGACTATTTATCCTGGCCCCGTGCTTCCTGTTTATACTACAGAGACTCTTCTTGGAAAAAGCCTCTGTGTTGTTGTTAGTCGCTTAGACACCCATTTGCGGCTCCGATAATTCGAAGTGCAGTGAGGTCTCCACTTAAAAACTTCTCTGATCCGTTTGAAAACATAAACATCACCTGAGACTCATCTTCTGCGTGGTTTAAACCAACAGCGTGGCCCATCTCGTGCAATACCACATTTTTCCAGCTGACCCAAAGGACATCTGGTCTTTGTGGTGCGGTTGCGTCAAGAATGATATCGGCATGCAGAATCTTTGAGTTATCTCGGCTCACGCTGACTGAAGCGTAACCGAGGACGTCTGGTCCTGGCATGTCTTTTGTCCGAGCGAACTGCACGAGAATGCTAGGCACAGCTGTGCTATCACTCATATGTATCGGCAAGCCTGTTGCTTTACGAATCTGACGCATGGCGTTGATAGCGCTGCGTTTGAAGGATTTCTTTGGAAAACCTTTTGGAGTGTTGCTCCAGTCGATTCGCCAAGTAAGAGACGAACATGGATCCCAGCGAGCTGGTAAGCCATCCGGTCCTAGTGTTACGAATGAGTACAGTTTGCTACTGAGCAAAGTAGAGACAACCGGTGTGTACGTTGGTACAGGTAGTTCCTCAACTTCTGACAGGGTTTCTCGGGGTTGTATCTCATCTAAGGTTGGTGTGCTACTTGCTAACTTTTCGGTGAGTACGCGAGTGTTATCGATGTTTGAAGCGTTGGATTGTGCTTGGTAAGTAGAGCTAGACGCCCACACGCCAAGTGCTAAAAAAGCGAACGCGAGCGTTTTTTTTGGTTTATTGATCATTTGGGCACTCCTTTCAAGAGTGCACACCACGCTTGGCGCCTGACCTTTCGTTCAAACCAGCTCTAAGTAGGAGTTCTTCCTGTCAGGCGCAAGGCGCCTGGTGCTTGACTCTTACACAGTGTTCTTTGTGCGTATTTCACGGGAATCCTTTATCGGAGCAGCTCTAGTTGCTGCTGCCTGGGTGACCCCAGTCTTGCCGCTTGCGCAGAGCCTGGTTGCGGCTCTAGTGATTCTTGGATGCGTCTCATTGACCGCTAGACGAGACCTTCTGCTGCTTCGCATAGCTGCGCCTTTAGCGTCTGTTTCTCTGTTTGCGTTGACTTACTACCAGCAGAGAAGCGGAGGTTTCCTTACGGCAGTCTCTGCAATGTTTGTAGAAGTCTTCAGTCAAGCTGAAGAGAGGCCTCTTCCTTCATTTGCTGCCATGGTTGTGCTTGGTGTGTCGGCAACGCTCATCCAGATTAATTACCGACGGTACTGGTACGCGGCTTTTTCTGCCGCTGGTATCCCATTCGGCGTTGCTCTATCTAGCACTTTGCGGCCCTACTCTTTTGCGTTTTTTGCACTTGTCGTCACACTAGGCACGGCACTCACCCCGATCGAAGACCAACCGCAGTCCTTTAGCGGGAAACCACGATCACGTTTAGCTTTCCTTCCTTTAGGCGCTGCTGTACTTTTTGCTTTGGTGCTCTCCTTGGGGCCGGGAGCTGACGCGATGCAGAGCTTTGGTGAGAACGCTAAGTCGTTCGTAAAAAGTAAAAGCTCCGCGATCGAGAGTGCGTTACCGGTTCCAGCATCCTTAACAAAGAAACTCTCTCAAGACCTTGATCAAGGACGTATCACACCAGAGCAGCTATCTGACATGCTTGGAGAGCACGGACTAGACGCGCAGCTTGAAGCATTCAGCCAGATCGGTGTGTCACCAGGCAGTGCGACTACACCACTCACAAACGAGACACTAGAGCCACAAGAAGCGGGGGCTACAAACGGTGCCACTAGTGGTGTTACTAATGGCACTAGTAATGACCTTGGTTCTGATTCTGGTAATGACAGCACTATGACTCCCGACTCAGCGGCAACAGATGGCGATGGTAGCGTCACGCTAGGTACCTCGCCTGGAACCACTAACAGTCTTTCTGACTCCTCGACAAGCGTCCCTGTCTCTCGTGCTACAGGTGGTCTTGTTCCTGGTGCCACCACTACCAGTAACGTGCCTGAAGAGTTACAGCAGCCAGTCGACGAGACAGAATCTGCGGATTCTCTTCTCTGGAAAGTCCTACCGCTACTGGTGTTACTCGCTGTTGGGTCCTACCTCGTCTGGAGGCGGCGTCGCTCAGTACAGAGAACTAACAACGTGTCAGGCTTGTCGCCCATTGTGACTGAGTGGCGCAAAACAGATGCAGCACTTGCTTTAATAGCTGGCGAGAGAGAGCCTGGTGTGTCTTTCTTTGAACGGCACCGCCGAGTACGAAACCTCGCGCCAGACCTAGCTAGCGCACATGCTGAGCTCTCTTTAATGGCTGATGCGGAGCTTTTTGGAGGGCACCTGCCACAAGGGTCCGGCTCCCGGGCCGAGGTGCTCTCTGCGGACTTGCAGGAACGGTCCTCAAAGCGGTCCCGACGTGCGTCTGCACGGTCCAAGTTGAAGATTTCAGAAGGGGTTACAGATGGCGAGTGACGACGCGTGGGCTAACGCCGCTAAAGAATCTATGCGTGACGCTGAATCCGGTGCGCGAGTGATCAACGCATGTGCAAAAGTCGTGCTTGGGTCGCGCATCGCTGCAACACACGCCGTTATAGCTCTTGTCACTGGCGGACACCTTTTACTTGATGACGTTCCAGGGACTGGCAAAACAACCTTTGCTAAAGTTTTAGCCGACACATTAGGGTTTGACACTTCCCGGTTGCAGTGCACACCCGACTTACTGCCCAGCGACGTCACTGGTGTAGGCGTGTGGAATCCCGGCGACGGCTCGTTCTCGTTCAGACCTGGGCCGGTATTTACGAACATACTGCTAGTAGACGAGATCAACCGAGCCACACCTAAGGCACAAGCTGCACTACTTGAGGCCATGGCCGAGCGCCAGGTCACAACAGACGGAGTGACCAGAGCTCTTAAAACGCCCTTCTTGGTTGTAGCGACACAGAACCCAGTTGAGTCAGTTGGTACATACGCTTTACCCGAAGCCCAACTTGACCGCTTCGCACTATGCACCAGCTTGGGTTACCCCTCCCACGACGATGCTGTACGTATGGTTTTACAGCACAGAGTCCCATGGGCACCAGCAGGGCCTGTCATCTCACGCGATGATGTTTTCTCCATGATGGCAGCCACTGAAGCAGTGCATATCTCTCAAAACCTCGCGTCGTATATCGCCACATTCGTCGAAGCAACACGTTCGCATCCTCTGGTTCTGCGAGGAGGTTCGCCACGTGCCGTCGTGCTGCTCGCTAGAGCTGCTGCAGCTAACGCGATGCTCGCTGGGAGGGCGTACGCTAATGCGGACGACGTGAAAGCTGTAGCCGTACCTTGCTTGGCGCATCGGATAGAGATCACGCCCACTGGGAGACGTTCTGGTGAGACTGCACAATCTGTAGTGGCATCAGTGGCAGCTGCGACACCAATACTCCCATGAGACCAACAGCGCGTGGGTACGGCGCCCTCGGGATCACTCTAGCTACTCTCTTACTAGCTGCAGTGTTAGGGAACGCTACGCTATGGCCGCTGACCGCGCTAGGTGCGTCGTGTCTTATTTGCTCTATTGCCACCATGACGCTGTTTGGTAAAAAAGCGACGCACAGAGTCTGGTTTTCAGCAGACCGTGCGCACCGCAACGAGAAGATCTCACTGACGTGGGAGGCTACGAAATCTGGTGCGCTGGCGAGACAGCTACGCATGCACACCACACAAGGGTCTGGTGTGAAGTTACGTATGGATAGTTTTTCAAAAAAAGAATCACACGAGATGTTGCTCACTAAAAGCCGTAGAGGACCACTCTCGGTTGTAGGTATTGATGAGACAATCCATGATCCGCTGCAGCTGGTAAAACGCTCCAGGTACCACACACCCCAGGCCGCGATGACTGTGTGGCCTGCGAGATGGGATTTATCTAGAGGCGTTCTTCAATCATCATGGGAGCGGCCAGAGTTTGAAAGCCCAGCGCAGGGCCAGGATGCTGGCGTTCGGTCTTTACGCGAATACGTAACTGGCGACGACCCTCGACACCTCCATTGGAAGGCCTCAGCGCGACACGGGTCTCTCATCGTTGCAGAGAGAACGAAAGACACTGACCCGCGTGTTCTTGTAGTGCTCGACACACAGATGACCCAATCAATGCTCGACTTTGGTGCAGATGCTGCCTGCAGCCTTATCGACATGCTCTCGCGAGAAGGTGCCAAATGGAATCTTCTCGCAGGTGAAGTAGTAGTTGAGTCGTCTCATACCAGTACGTACGGACGTTACAGCAGCGACTTAGATGAGGCCTATGACGCCCTAGCTGCGGTTAGTCCTAGCGTCTGCGCTTTACAAGACATCCTTGACGTCGTCAAGCACACGCAGCGAATCGTTATCACAGAACGCTCATCAGAGATCGCTGCGCTAGATGGTGTTGACGTTTTCGTGCTGCTACACACTGGTCAGGGGCGCAACACGAAACAATCTGACTCGGTGCTAGTTGTTGAATGGGATGTGCGTCGTTCTTTCCAGGAAGCTTGGGAGCAAACGGTTCCCTCTTGAGATGAAACCCAGGAGGTCCTGTATGGGACTTACTGTGTCGGTGTAGTAGAAGCTCGTCCTTCATAGATCTCGAGCTTTTCAATACGATCTGAGAGAGGCGGGTGCGTGTTCATCAAGCGTCCTAAAATGCCGCTCTTACCACCGCGCTCTAACGGACTCTCAATCCACAGATGCGATACAGCTGCTACCGATCGAGACACTACCGTCATGTCAGCGTTGAGTTTCTCAAGTGCAGACCGCAGACCTGCTGGGTTGCGAGTGATCTCTACTGCAGTCTCGTCTGCTAGTTCTTCACGCTGACGACTGAGCGCTGCACGCAACAAGAGAGCTGACGGGACCGCCAGAAGGTAGGTCGCTAAAGCAATACCGATCATGACTATTTGCAGCTGACTAGAGTCCTTACCGCGGCCACGCGTGTGGAAAGCAGCACGTAGCGCGATGTCGGCAATGGTTGTCACCAAAGCCACAGCAAGCACCGCGATGGTTGATACCTTCGTGTCTTTGTTCTTGATGTGCGCTAGTTCATGAGCAAGCACACCTTCTAATTCGCGGCGGTCCATCAACTCCAGCAACCCAGTCGTCACAGCTACAGACGCGTTCTTTGGGTTAGTACCAACAGCGAAAGCATTGGGAGCAAGGTCTTGCACAATGTATAAAGTTGGCGTTGGGATACCTGCTGCGATTGAGACGTTCTCCAAGAGAGAACGTGCCTCCGAGTAAGTCCCGTCAGCCTTAGTAGCACCGGTGAACGCCAGAGAAGCTCTTGTTGAACCAGCGTAAGCTATCGCAAGGTAAGCGAGCGTTACTACAAAAGTTCCTAACAGCACCAGCGGGTTGAATGAAGGACCGCATTCGGTCCCAACGTCACACGCTGTGTTGCTGTGTAGCCCTAAGAAATACGCGATGACGTTGAGCAGCAGTAGCGGGAGCGCAACGACGGCAACAATTAGACCCTTAGAAACTCTCTTACTCTGTCTGGAGTCCTCGACGTAGGAGCTCGCCCCCATGGGCTAGAACTTTACTGTAGGAACAACTGAGGCTGCTGCTTCGGCCTCGAACAACTCGCGTTCTTTAAATGAGCCAAACTTTGCGAAGATTAGACCAGGGAAAGTAGTGATTGCGGTGTTCAGCTTTGTTACTGAGTCGTTGTAGAACTGACGCGCGTAAGATACACGATCTTCTGTAGATGTGAGCTCTTCTTGCAGCTTCAAGAAGTTAGTGTTCGCCTTCAAATCAGGGTAAGCCTCTTTTAGTGCGAACAACTTCGACAAAGCGCCTGTGAGAAGACCTTCTGCCTGGGCTGCCTGCTGAACACCAGATCCGTTTGCTGATACAGCGGCGTTACGGGCCTCTATGACCGCTGTCATGGTCTCTTGCTCATGAGCTGCGTATCCTTTAACAGTCTCGACGAGGTTAGGAATGAGATCGTGTCGGCGTTGAAGCTGCACGCTGATCTGTGACCAACCGTTGTCTACTTGCTTGACCAGACGGACAAGTCCGTTGTACAAGGAGATGATCACGATGAGAACTGCGACCAAAAGGCCGAGAATAATAAGTGCTGTCATATGCTAGACAGTCCCTTGGGGCCGTCAAATAGCACATAACTACTAGCTGGGTGCCTGTTGATAGCGAGATGGGCGCCTGCTAGGGCCAGTCTGGGCCGCTGCCATAGTGCCAGGTGGAACCAACAAACGAAGGAGACTACATATGTTGTCCAACGAGCAGGCTGTACAGGCCTATCACAACCATCTCAGCATTGAGCAGGAAGTCGCTACAGCGACTGAAGCACTCAAAGCCCTCAGCGTCCGTTTACACGAACTCACGCACACCCTAGAGGCTGCTAAAGCCACCAGTGAAGTGTTCGAAGGCGTTGCGATGCGCGTCGAAGACGGTCATGTTTGGGCTACTTCTTACGAAGTGGATCGACATGCCTTTGCCTTCGAGCACGCCACGAAGCCGGGAACGTTCTTCGTTCGGGCAGAGACACGCGGACGTGGAGATCGTATCATCGACCACACCTTCCAGACTATGGAAGACGCTGTTCTCGCTGCGAAATCATTCGTCGCTGGCGTTTAAACAAACTCGTGTGCGGATCACTGATCCCACACGCTGTATACAAACGCTCTACCTACATGAGAGCGTAACTGCAAGCTTGCTTCTTTATTCATGTACTCAAACAGGGCTTTCGTCATCCGTTCAACCATACTGACTACTTCTTCCAGACTGCGTTGAATCCGCTCTAGTGCGAAAGGCGCCTCTTGAGAGAACACTGCGGGAAGCTCCACGAGAACGCTCTCATGTCCCTCTACTCTTTTGGCTTGGCCTTCCCACAAAAACCCACGACCCGAACCAGCGCTACGCAGATAGCCAAGCGCCATGCTGCCTGACAATTCTTTCGCAAGGCTAATAGCTCGGTCAGTGCCGTGGTATCCAACCCAACCATTTGGTGAATGCAGATGAATTGTTAGAAACAAATCGCGCGAAGCCGTGAAGTCCATAAGAGCCCTTGCTTCAAGAGAGACGAGTTTGAATCCGTCTCGATTTAAGTCAATGCCTGAAGATCGGCGCTCGAGTTCCTTTAAGCCATCCGGGTTGAGTGTAGGGACGAGGTATATTCCCCAACTAGATGGATTTAGTTCCTTCACAGCCTTCACGAACAATGCAGGTGAGCACTCGTTACCGTGAACTTGACCGACGACCAGAATCTGAGGACCTGAGTGCGATCCGTAGTGCTCGACGACGAGCGGAGTGCCTTTTGATGAGCGTCCGATCACCTCGTACGTTTTGGCTTCAGAGCTTCCGAACGTTGTGCTTTTGTCTAACTGAGCACAAGCATCGCTTGAGGCGGCATACCGTGTGTCTTGAGTAGTACTTTGAGTAGCGCGTTTAGGTTCTGGCCCCTGCTTTGACTTAACTTTTCTTTGAGACTGCGAAGTGGTGAGTTGTTTGCTGGGCACCGTCAGCGGAGAGGTGTCGTCAAAAGAGCTGAACTCATCAGGCAAATGGAACTCGGTGAACTCTTTGAGCACCGTTGTCTTTGGGACACTGCTCTGCACTTTTGTGTCAGGAGATGTGCTGTCAGGCGCTGTAGTGCCAGGCGGCTTAGTGGCAGGCGCTGTGACGTCAGATTTGTCTTCTGACGTGCAAGAAGAGACCAATGAAATAGCTACTAAAGTAGAGATGAACAGGCGCATGCAACGAAACTGTTCGACATGATTATGCTCAGTCACTCAGCTCGCGTTGTTTTTTAGACCTTAACTTTAGTCCAGAGTGTTAAGCCCCAGGTCAGAGCTACTTTGTTGATTTGTGATTTTATTAACAGGCCTCTTTGAGCAGATCGCCATGATGCTCATCTGCCCGACGAACATCATTGTGTGGATCTCCCACTGCGTGTATTTCTGGATGATGTTCTGCAGCGTGTAAGGACTGAACCATACGTTGTGGTCTGGATGGACTGCCTCATAGAAACGACCGGCATCAGCGTCAAGCTCAAAGTGGCGACGGGCACATGAGAAAGCATCAGGGACTGAGATGATCAAAGTAGTGAAATCAATCTCGTCGATCTCTTCTAAAAACGCAGCCATGTTCGGAACGTGTTCTAAAACTTCAGGAACTAAAACTAGATCAAATTTCTGCTTCGGAACATCCTTAAGTGAAGCATACAGCTCCTTATTTTTAAGGTGCGGACGTAGCTCGTCAAAAGACTCTGTTGCGGTATCGACCCCAACTAAGTGAGTGGCTAGTTTATCGACAGCAAGATGCAGGTTTTGGGCGACGTTAGTGATGGGGTAGTCAACGCACCCGATGTGCAGCACACGCTTGTTTGTGCAGGCACTAGGGATGATCTCCATACGTGAGAAGTTTGCGTACGAGGAATCAACCTCGACTTGTTGCAAAAAGTATGGCTGATGGATGTTCTTGATGCTCATATGGCTCCTTGTTGATTTCTTGTCGTCTGTGAGACGTCTTTGTCTTTGAGTTCGTTGTAGTTTTGGCGCGTTGAGCCCCACTCTTGGTCTGCGTACACAACACCGGATCCTGCGTAGGCCATACCGGTGTAGTGGCGCGGTATAAAAAAGTGACTAGGTAAAACAGTGAGACGCGAGTACTGATACTTTTGCCAAGTATCAGTGAGACGCTGAGGCCCGACCGTGCGCCAAGCTTGGTCATTAATCACGCTTGGTGAGACACAGATGTCTTTGATGATCTGCCCCATCAAAGGATCCTTTGGAGTAGCACCAACGTACCCAGCTGCAACTAAACCTGGGCGGACTAACTCGTTCTCCCAACAAGCAAAGACATCAAGACCCAGCATCCAATCGTCAATTGGCTTCAGGCACACAGAGTCGGCATCCACGAGCACGCCTCCTTCTTCGTAGAGGATCTCCCAACGCATCATGTCAGCGACGCCATTCCATTCGCGCTTTTGCATTGCGTTCATGTGGGCTTTATTGATCCAAGTCCGGCCCTGTAGGTCAGAGTTTCCCCAGATGCGAAACTCCCAATCTGGATGATGGAGTCGCCAAGTGTCGATGCAGTTGTCAGGCCGGAGAGAGTCGTCTCCCACCCAGATGACGTGGAGCTTTTTTGGTATCACGCCCAGCACTGTCTCTCAATATGGTGTTTTGTCAAAACAGCAGAAAACCGCGACTATCGAGGCTGCTTTCAATACTTAACAGTGTTGTGACGTTTTTTGGCTATCCCTTGACAGTGATGTAACCGGTGTAAGTGACCTCTTGGTATTCAGACACACTTTGGTGCAACGAGATCGTCCATTTGCCAGCAAACGGCAGCACAACCAGCTGCTCTTGTGCGACAGATACCTCCATCGGAGCTTTAAGTAGGGGGTGGCGTAGTTCCAGCAAAGTTACCCCTGAGAGAGAGTGCGATAGGCGTACCTGGCCAACTGATGACCCGATCTGTACAGAAACAGATTTTGCGCCTGCCTTGAGCGTCACGCTCTTGGTTGCTTTATTACTTTTTGAACTAATGCCGAACGACGATGCACCAACGATGATGTGACCATCAGCTGACGTAACCGAGTAACGCAGTGCGTAAGCTCCCTTGAGTAGCTTCTTCTTGGGCGTAAGTTTGTACTTGGTGCCGTTTTCTTGAAGCGCAAACGTTGTCGAAACCACTTTTCCTTGACCGTCAAGTAGTTGCAGTCTGGCTGATGAAGTAACAACAACTTCATTGAACGCTATAGAGATACTCGATGGCGCACTAGCAGTGACTGAGCCATTTGTTGGGGAGACGCTAACGAGCTGGGCGTGGGCCTGAGCAGATGACGGTTGGCACACCACTGCTAAAAGCGAGAATAGCACTACTGCTAACGCTAGGTATCTTGTTGTTGTATTTAATGTTCTTCTCATTTTGATGCTCCTGCTTTCGTGCTGTCTGTAGTCATATCAATCTCTGTGTTAGCTGTGATGCTTGAAAACTCGTCAATAACAACAGCAACCTTCACGTCCCACACGCCCTCAAACGGGATCTTGATGAAACCCATCACGTGGTTTCCCATCGGTGTGAGTGGCGCAGATAGACCAGACACATTGTTATCTTTGTTTGAGAGTGTGATCTCAGCTTGCGACACGCTTGAAGTGCTCGTTAGCGGCACACCCTGTTCGTCGTCGAGAAACAACATAACGGTGGCTTGCCCTGGAAGAGCGCCGTGTGATACTTCAAGAGACCCGTTCCTGCCGTCGTCAAAGACCAGCTTCGATGTGTGTCGTAGATTCTTGGTTTGTGAGACTTCTGAGCTGTGGCCTATGTCTTTTCGCGCTTCATGCGACGGAGACGAAGAAGCGATCGATGCAGTGAGGGATCCAACAATGAGCAACAAAGCTAGCTCGGCCACAACAAAACGACGTACTGGCTTAGTTGTCGTGGTGGTGTTTTTAGTGCGGAGATGATTTGTAGCTCCGAGGGATAATGCGATGGTCGTGACGAGAACTTTTAGCAACAGCGTAACTTCCCACCGACCAACACGCGTAACGAAGAACAGTGAAGCAAAAGCCAGTACCAATACTGCTGGCACCAGACAGAGCACCGCGATTGATGCGCGTTTTCTAGCCGCAACAAGTGCGGCCTCACTCTTGTCCAGTAGTAAAGCTGTGAGAGACGCGACCCATAACGAAGCACCAACTAGATGTGCGGCATGCGCAGAAGTAATCAAGGCTTGCACTAAGCTGTTTTTAGAAAACAGCAAGTGGTGACCAGACGAGAAGCCCTGGGACGCAAAGAGAAACAGACTCACAAATGGCAGAACACGTCTTTGTTTGACAAGAGGAACACACAGAACTAAAGCGGATGCTGCGACCAGTAGAGCAGCCAGAGCTTCCGGTAAACGCCAAGCGTCATAACCAGATGTCTCAACCATACTTGCGATGCGTAGAGACGCTGCGACAACGCTAACAGAAACAGCACTCAACAACAACGGGCGGCGGCGAGCGAAAAAAGCAGCAAGAGATACGCAGAACGCCACCCAGGCGAACAGCTCTAAGGTTCTATCGACAACAACGGATGGCGCTTTCGTAACAGTACCTGTGGTCGCGGTCTGAGGACTTGCCACTATTCCAATATCAAAACTAAGCACACCTGACACGAGGTGTCCGTCTTTGGAGACAACCTGCCACAACACAGACCAGCTGCCTTCTATCAGAGGGTCGTTTGGAACGATAACGAGCTCTGTACTATCGCTCTTTTTAAGAGTAAAGGCGTACTCACTAGGCCCTGAAGATAACTTCATGGACGACTTGATAGGAGACACTTCCTCATTGAACGAGATCACTATCTGGGTGGGCGCTTCTTTTAAGACAGCGCCCTGATCAGGACTTGATTCCGTTATATCAGCGTGCGCAGATGCAGAGCTAGCAGGGGAGAGCGCGAAAGCAACAACTAGCGCCAGCACCAACCTCGACACGTAACGAGCAAGACGGCAGCGAGAAACCCTGGCAGCACGGATGCTGCCAGGGTTCTTGATTCCCGCTTCCAGACTGGAACTAGAAGCTCGCAGTCCCACTAGGACGTCAGTGTCCACTGGTAGTGGAGCTGTCACCAGGGACGGTGAAAGTGGCGAGCACCTTACCCCCGACTACAACTTCCACAACAGCGCCAGGTGCGAACCTTGCCTTGTTGGCCTTGTTGGCAACAAAGGTGCGGTCGAAGTCACCAGCTTTATCCAGCTTCACTCGGGCAGCCACTTTCTTGTGGTCACCGTTTGTGACGCGAAGAGCAGCTGTCTTTCCGCGATGAATGCTCGACATGTCACCCGACACGTGGAACGACTTCGTGGTCTGCTCGACTGTGACGTCTCCAGTCCAGCGTGCTGGAGTTTCTGGAGCCTTGTCCAATACATTCACAGAAGGCGCAGGGGACTTCAGAGAGTGGGAGTCCTCACCAGCTGCAGGGATCTGCACCCATGCGACTGACGCGGAACCACACATCTGAACAACTGGTGCGTAGTACACGCCAGCTGCTGTCGGGAATTTCACTGAGATACCAAAGTCGTCAAACTGACTATCAGGCAGAGATCCGCCCGACCAGATCACTTCTGAGACGTTAGTGCCGTCGGCTTTCACAGTGGCGACCTGCCAGCCAGCTTTAGCTTGGGCCTTAACACTAGTGAAACCAGCAGGGATCTGCACCTTGATGGTGTCGGTCGCTGCACCGTCACAGCCGTGAGGTACTCGCAGGAACATCTGTCCGTAGCCGCCGGCGACCGGAGTCGATCCGTACAGCTGCAAAGTTGCGTGCGCACTTGCGGGTAGAACTGACGACAGCGCTGCGGCGGTCGTTGTAACAATTGTGGCCAACGCGAGACGCGCGGCCTTGGACTTGAACTTACTCATGGGTTGCCTCCTATAGGCGATATGGGGTTGGTCCGGCCGGGGTGGCGACTTGCGCCATACAGATCAAATGTAGAGAAATGGACGCATCAGGACGCAGAGACAGCTCTATCGACCCCAGCCGGGACAGCGAGGAGGGCGGTCAGTTACGTTGAATGTGCGGCCAGTAGATAGGCGGTGCTCTTGGCGAGGACTGATTCGTTAAAACTGCACGAAGGCTTACTTGGTCAGTAAGCAAATAAGAGAGCGCCTGCGCTCTCCTTTGAACAGTTGAATGTGCTTTTTTCTCGATCGCCGAGCGGATAAAGAAAAGAACCGGTGACAAAACACAAAGAGCGGCGAGACCCGCCGCTATAGGGAGCCAGGTAGAGACTGACGAGAGATGGTGAATGAGATCCGCAGAGAATCCCATGTGCATGACGCGCTCTGCTATCTCAATAAAGAAATACGCCGCAACACCCGCGCAGAAGAAACGAAATGGTGAAGCCGGCTCAGTACGGCTTCGGGTGCGTCCAGAACGCCAAGAACCAAGAGCGGCAGCCAAACCTGCAGCGGCCAGTGCCGGGTATAGTATCCCGAGCCAATCATGGCCTGTTGCTTCTAAGGCGTGCTGTCGAGTGTGTGCGTCTTGGAATGCGAACCAGTAGCCCGCCACGTGCGCGAACAAAGTAGCAACAAGGACCCACGCCCCTGCAGTGATCTTGTTCGCCCGTGCTGACATGACAGACACTGTGGTCCTAGATGGGCGTCGCGCACGTAGGCCTTATATGTAGGCGTCTTTCTAGGTATAGAACGCTTAGAGTTTGATGGTGAGATCAAAAACTAAACGCAACTTTTCAACAAGCTTTTGCAAGTTGACGAGGATAAAACTGCCCGCGATTAGACAATTTAATAAACTCGGTTGTACTGAAAACTTCGATACCAGCTTTAGCAGCTTTGTATGCGAAGATGCTGTCGTCGGTTACAAACGTAGTGACACCCATGCGAATCATCGCCTTGAGATGTCCCAAGTCCTCACCGTCGGGAGCTTTCTGCTCTTTACGGGCTTCTTCTTCGAGAGCTTTGTAGCCTTCCTCAGTGATGACAACTTCGTCGCCGTCACCTTTGGTACGCTTCACAACTCCCATGTATGCGGTCGCGAACGATCCGAATTTGAAGCCGATTCCTAGTTCGTTGACGACTTTTTGCAAAACTGTCAACTGCCAATGTGAGGTACACACTGACACATGCGTACCTGCGTAACCTCTTGCGAGATTCGAGTAAGCCTTTTCTGCAGACAGGCCAAATGGTCCATCTACTCCTTGCAAGACGTGAACAAAGAAGTTCACGTCAAAGTAAATTTTTGGTTTCATATTCTTTTTCCCCTTGGTTGGTGGCTGGTTTGCCAAATACAAAAGGCACCTTTGGGGCGAGAGAGGCTTAGGCCAGAGGCGGCGTGAGGCTTAATTGAGACCGATTTGAGGCCAGACGCGTGCTTCTAGCCTTGGTGCAGGCAGAATGTATACATGAGCAAAAATGCACCCCGTCACATCAGTGAGATCGAAGACCCTGCAGAAGCCGTAGTCGCGTCGGCTGAGTGGGTCTTGGTTGACGAGTTCATCACCTCTAAGCTCGAAGAGCTTCGCAAGTCCCGCGAAGAAGAAGGCTCCTAGTTAGCTAGACGCTTTGCGACGTACGGCAGGGCGTGATCCAGCCAAGGGTCATGCAGCGGGTCTTTAAACACAAGCCAGCGACACCCTTTGACCGTGGTCACGACCCAGCGTTCTGGGCCGGTCTGATCTCTGTTTGCTATGTCTTTAGGCCAGAAACCCAGCTGAGACGCGGCCTCCTGCCAGGCTTGATCTGAACCTTGGCAGTCCTCCCACGAGGGAGTCTTTTTATTCTTCCAACGGAAACTCACCCCGCCTAAAGTGCGGGCTTAGCTCAGGCGCGCTAGTTGCTAACGGCGCAGAAACACCCCAGATGAGTGCGCAAAAGAGGAGCCTTTGCCAAGCTTGAACTCGAAAACTTCACTCGGCTCGGCTATGGGGACAACCTCAGACACATAGCGGCTTGCGCCGTAGACAGCGTCAATGTCTATTGGGCTTGACTTCCAAGTCCAGCTCCGTACATCACTCACCGTTTTTAAGGGCTGTCCCGGCTTTAACGATGAAGCCTCTTTCCATACGCCGTCTGATGCAAGAAAGCCTTGACGGGGTGTGCAGATGATCTCGTTGCCGTTATCTAGGCGTACGGCGACTACTTTTTGACGTTCGTGCATTGCTAAGTGCGGAAAGACCACATCAGCCCAGTGCACCAGGTCGCGACCTGACTCGTCATGTCCGTACGTGTAATGAATCACACCCTTAGACCAGTCAATTGCGATGTCACCCAAGCGGCACGTAGAACCATTAACTAACGCTATTTCTGTCGATGCCCCTAAATAACCACGTAGTGCTGTGCTGTTCATATTACCTATCGTGCGAAGCGGCAACGCTCCTGGCTGGTACCTGCTAGTACTGCCTCAAGAGACACACCACCCCAGCCCTGTACGAAGGTATGTACCTGGCTTAATGTTTCGGGCGGAGCGAGCAGACCTACGCACCTTGTGGCTCGTGACAGCCAAGACCTTGCGACTTGCAAAAAGAATCGAAACAGGCGACCGGGCTTTACTTTTAGAGACCATCCCGCAAGACATCATCGATGCCTTTTCTTTCGTAGATAAAGCCTCACGAACTTACGGAGGCGCTTTTGCGCGTTCTGTCTGTCTTAATGTGTGGACGATGCTGCCTCAAGAAAACGTCGAGTGGTGCCTTGAGAACGTTGCGTACGACGCGGCTACACGACTTGCTGTGCTTGACACATGTCGCTCAATGAACTCCGGACTCGTCGAGCTGCACAGCGGGCGCGTAGACGCTGTTTTAGACCTTGCGCAAGTTCGCCGTGTGAGCGACTTCCCCTACCCAACTGGATTAGAGCTACAGATGCTCGTTAGCTACCGCGACGGCATGCTGCTAGGTGGAGACTTTGGTATGCGTTTTACATCGCAACAAATGTCCCGTGTCCTGGGCATCGTTAAAACATTACTCAATGATAAAGCGTACGAGTATCGAGCTGGTTCTGCTTGGAGCTGGTTACATGAGTCTTTGGTTAAGGCTGATCTTGGTAGCGACGCGAACTGGTGCGAGCTTGTAGCCCATGGGATACTGCACCCACTCGCAGGTGACACTGTCGGATCTCCTCGCGAGGAAGTCGCTCAAGCAATATCAGATGCAGCAAATCTTTCCAATAAAGAACAAGTCGTCGACCTAGTACGCAAGGGCGTCGCGATGCCACTAGTCGTGCTCGACGTGGCGTTCTCTACAGTCTGAAACCAGCATCTTGGTGTCTGACGTAGCGGCGCCAAATAAAACCATACAACGTGGTAGCGACAACGCAAAGTCCGCACAAAACGTAGGCGATCGGTGACGATAGCGCAAACAGCAACGCCGCCAACGACCAATACACCCCTAGCAGTGACCAACGCACGAGCGGCGCGAACACCCGTATGTGCTTAGGGACGTTGTAGGTGTAGGAACAGAAATAAAAAGCAACACACAACACCAGAGCTAGCACAGGTGAGGGGTCTCTTGGGAATAAAAAACGCAGAGCTGACGCTAACGCAGGGGAAACTTTGCTCGATGTATCCCAGGACTCTGGAAACACAACCCCAGTCACTGACCACACGGCAGGGCCTGACGCTAGAGCTAAACAGTGCGCGAACCAGTGTTCCCAGTGAACTCTGATCTTACGTCTGAGTGAGATTCGCTGTTTTGGCTCTTGAGCAACAATCTGCTGAGTGGGTGATGCCAGATCTGGTCCTACCATAAGTACTTGTTGTGTAGCTGGTTGAGGTGCTTGCGTGTGCTGAGTGCGAAGTTTTTCTTTCAGGTCATCGATCTCTTGTTGCTTGTCGTCTCTGACTTTCACTCCTGAATCGTAGAGGGCTCTTTGTGTAGGGTCAGACAGTATTTCGTAAGCATGCAGCACCATTAAGAAAAGTCCCGGGGAGCCGCCAGCGTCTGGGTGTGCAGTCTTTGAAGCTGCCCTGTACGCGCGTCTCACTTCTTCTGGGGCGGCGTCTTTTGCGACTCCTAGAATCTCGTACAGTGTTGGTTCGTCGGCCACCTAACACACAGTGCGTACTTATAGCACCGGCGCCGAGTGGCGTGCATACCGAAAGTCGGCGTTACGAGATCTTGAAGCTGCGCTTGGCTGAGAGAGCTTTATAAAACATCGAACCGGCGTCAGAGACAGTCAGAGCGCACGTACCTTTAGTCTTTGCAGTGATCTTGTAGCCAGTTACTTTGCCTGCAGACTTTACGGCTGCAACAGTGCAGACCTTAGAGCTACGAGACTTCCACACCATTACAGAACCAGACGCTCCTCTAACACGTAACGTGACAGACTTTCCGAGTTTGGCACTAGGATTCTTAGGAGTAGGCTGATCGTCAATCTTAAATAGCGAAGTGGTGGCGGTGCTGGTATCTGGATAGCCGCCAGGAGGGCGCACTTCGATCAGTAGTGGAGCGTTTGTGTTCGGCGCGAGCACTGGCGTCGTAGTCGTTGGCGCAACAGTAGTCGTTGGCGCAACAGTAGTCGTTGGTGCGATCGTTGTTGTTGGCGCGGTCGTAGTCACTGCACCGGTATAGAAAGATGCGAGTGAGGACTGGGTGGATGTGTTAAAATCACCTGTGTTGAAAACTACCCAGGTGTCGTAATTCGTTAAAGGAGTCAGCCCTGCCAAAACCAAGCTTGTCTGCGCTGGTGACACAGACACAGACTCTGCAGCGCAACACGCTTTTTCATAGTAGACATCAACTGAGGTTACGAGCCCTGCGGTCGATCCTGACGGTGCGCCCCAAGTGACAGTTGCGTTCGTTCCTCCAGAAGGCATAACTGAGACGATCGAGGCTGCTGGAGCCATCCCTGCTCTTATGAACTGCGTAGCTAACGCACCCTGACCAGAGGCGCCCTTTGCGCGGGCTTTTAGTGCGTACATCTCGCCGTTTGTGAGACCAGTGACTGTCACGGATGGCGACGCTACGGACTGTGCAGATATGAACGTCTCTACGAGCGTTGTTGTGTCGATGGAGTATGCTTCTATCTCGTAAGACAAGACTGCTTCTGGTAGGTACGTCGGTGCAGACCAGGTCGCCGACACAGACTGCAACCCGCTTGTTAATGTGTAAGAGGCCACTGCCCCTAGGCGGTAACTAGGTGTGTTGGTCCCATGCACAAGTCCAAGAAGGGCTGAGATATCGACGATACCTGCTCCGCAACTTTGGACAACACAGCTATAGTCTGCAGTCCATTCTGGTAGCTGCAACTCTGGGAATGGGTAAGCAGTAGCTTTAAGGGCAGTTTCTACTTGAGCAGGTGTAGCGCTAGGGTTTTCAGCCATGTACTGAGCAGCTGCTGCAGCAACGTGCGGTGTGGCCTGTGATGTTCCGATGTAGCCAGTGTAAGTATCACCCGATGGAGTTGCAGTACCCGAATCGACAGTAGAGAGGATAGGCACGCCAAATGTACCGGCCTCGCCGCCTGGAGCTGCTACGTCAACACCAAGTCCATAGTTTGAGAAAGAAGAACGAGACCCGTCTGACGATACAGAGGCAACAGCAACCACCGAGTTGCAGTTAGCAGGGTACGAACTAGACACGTTGAGGTTCTCGTTCCCAGCTGCCACTACTACTACCGCACCGTTTGCTACTGCAGTGTTGATTGCGTCTTGAATAATGACAGGACACGACCCGCTAGCACCAAGAGAGAGATTGAGTACTTTAGCTGGAGTGGTGTTAGCAGGCACTCCAGGAACTGAACCGCCAGAAGACCAGACGATTGCGTCAGCTAGATCTTGGTCTTCGCCACCTGTGCAGCCCAAAACTCTAACATGGAGGAGTTGTGCGTTTTGCACAACTCCAGCTATCCCTGCTGAGTTATGGGTTGCTCCGATGATGCCAGCTACGTGAGTTCCATGCCATGACGATCCTGCGCCGGAACCACAATCGTCACCAGGGTCGTGTGCATCCGCGTCCCTTGCGTCAGTATCGCCGGCGTTAGTGAGGTCAGTAATGAAGTCGTACTCGCCGACTGGTGCTGGTAAATCAGCGTGGTTGGTGTAACCCGTATCAATAACAGCGACCACTGCAGGTGTCGCTAAAGTCATGCCCCATGTGTAGTTAGCGTGTACGCCGAACTCACCGATCGGATCGTTGGGGTTTGTGTTGTACGGCCCGCCCATGTTCTTTTGTTGCGCGTAGAGAGCGTCAGTTGGGTCAACTGGCGTCGTCATACGATGCACCATCCCAAGCGGGGAGGCTGATTTGATCTGGTTAGACTCCACCAGACGCGAAGCTAGC
>Ga0209296_1000905_pt1 | contig 24397 bp, 2 predicted proteins | sample S_130206_EF_Meta_FD_187319 | JGI IMG/M metagenome (GOLD analysis project Ga0209296, IMG submission 187319) | Freshwater microbial communities from Lake Simoncouche, Canada to study carbon cycling - S_130206_EF_MetaG (SPAdes) (version 2) | ecosystem: Environmental > Aquatic > Freshwater > Lake ...
GACGATAAGCTTTAATGCTTGTCGTCTTATTTTTTTGGAAGTAGCGGAACTTCCAATTGTTCTATTAACGCATTTCTTAATAGTTAAAGCTGAAAACCTATAAATATAAGTAAAATGATGCGCTCACTTTTCAGATGTAGTTTCAAAAAGAAAGCTAAAGTTGGGTTACTTGGAGGACTTTATAGTTTTCCAGTCGAACACCCTAGTTTTTGTTTTGCGAGGCACGTGTCATGTCTTTCTCATGGTTAAACCTGAAGAAATCCAAAACCGGTTCTAACCTGCGTTCCAGGTTTTTTGCTCCAGAACTGCTTGCTTTGGAAAAAAGAGTTAACCCAACTGCTTTTACAGCGGATGTTTTTTATAATAGTAATATTATCGAGGTACAATTAACAAGTGTTGGTATCGGTGCAAATGCAAATACATTAACCGTGTTTAATTCTGGCTCCTCAATCTTTTTTGATGCTGGTTTAGGTAATACGATTCAATTAAGTAGTGATGCTAGCAGTTCTGGACTTGTTCCTTCAACAAACCCAGCTAAAGTGGTAACAATTATTAGTCCAAGTAATAGCGAAGGTTTAACTTTGATTGGGAATGTAGGTCAGGATAAATTTACCCTAAAAGATTTAAATAATGGTTCGAATATTAGTACTACCGGTGAATTTGAAATTTTAATCAATACAAGTTCTTTATCAGGCGCTAATAATCAAGATACTTTAACTATTGATGGGTCGGTTAATGTTATTGGAACTGGTAGTTTCAAAACTAGTAATTCCATTCCAACTCAAAATTTAGATCAAATTGTTATAACTAGTTTAGGTCAAATTAATGCAAATACAGGGGATATTTTACTAATTGCAAATCAGGGTGGGACTAGCAATATTGATATTTCTCAAAGCGCTGGTGGAGCGCCTTCCTTAAATACAACTTCAGGCTCTGTTACATTTCTTGCAGGCCAATCAATTAATATTGAAGGAAAAGTAGTTGCCACCAACGGTGGTTCGATTAACTTTCTTTCTCCTGTTATTTTGAAAGACGCAACCGATCTTGCCACCACTACTACCCCCACTGGAAGTAGTTCAGCAGATATTACTTTTTCTTCCACTGTAGATGGCTATGCCGATTTGAATGTAAATTCTTTAGGAGCTCTTAACTTTAATGGGCTTGTGGGGAGCCGAACAGCTCTTAAAAATATAAGTACAAACAGTATTTCGGGGTTAAATGTAAATGATAATATCACTGCTGATTCTTTTGATACTAGTTCAGGAGTTAGTGGAAATATCGTATTTAATGGCTTACAAACTTATAATACAACAAATGGGTTGAACCTTGTAACTAGTGCGAATGGCGACATTACTATTAATGGCGCAATTACTATGGTTTCTAATGCGATTCTTAATCTGCAACACGAAGGTGTATTAAATATTAATGCAAGTATTACAAATGGTAAATTCACAGAGAATCCAATTGGTTTAAATTCAACCGTTAATATTGGCGATACTGCTTCAGTAGGTATTTATTCTGATGGGGGTATTACCTTTAATTGTCCAGTATTTCTTAAAACAAATGTAAGTCTTGAGGCTGCCAATGATAGTAGTATTACATTTGACAAGAATAGCACTTTAGATGGCCCAGGATCTTTGTCAGTAAATTGCACTGGTAATCTGATTTTTAGGGAAAAAGTTGGCAGTTCAACAACCGTTGGATCCATTGATACGAGATTGGTGGGATTGCTTAATTTTAAAACTAGTGATCCATTAACAATGACTTTTGGCAATACTCTTAATGTTGGGTCAGTTAATGCAATGATTCAAGGCAATGTTTCGATATTGCAGGATCAAGTTTATTCCGGTTCTGGTTTAAGTCTTGTGAATCTTATTGCTAATTCAACAATCGGCCTCGGTAATATTTCAAGCAACGCTTCCAATGCCTCTAATGTTTCTATTAGCAATGCTGGAACCCTGAATCTTACTGGTGATATTATAATCGGTGGTAATTTTAGCCAAGCAGCTATTCTTGCGAGTATTACTTTAACCAATAGTGGTTCAAACTATACTTCTTATCCTGATGTTACTATTATTTCTAACCCTGCCGATATAGGTTCAGGGGCTTTTGCTAAAGCGTCACTTGGTATATCTTCTCTTGTTTTTAACTCCCCCGCCACTGGGCAAGCAATATTAGGCACTGGGGCGAATAGTGGAACTTTGAGTTCTATTGTACCTTTATCCCATGGTTCAGGTTATATTACACCGCCTGCTGTAACCATTTCTGGTGGTGGGGGAACCGGGGCAATTTATAATGCGAATTTAGGTTCTGGAGAGCAATCAGGTCAAGTTGTAAGTTATACTAAAGTTAGCGCTGGTTCCGGTTATTTAACCGCTCCGACGATTACTGTTGACCTTCCTCCAAATTCTGGAATAGGTTCTGGTTATGCGGTTGGTGATTTGGTAACTCTTCAAGGTGGTGGTTCTACTAAATTTACATCGGCTTATGCCGCTACTGCTAAAGTTACAGGTATTATTCCATTAGATGTTTCACCTGAGGGAAACTCGATTGGTTCCATTTTGAGTTTAGCTCTTTTAAATCCTGGAAAATATGATTATTTAAGTAGTCCAAATGGCTTGATTGGGTTAAATGTTGTTCCTATAACTGGTTCAGGATCGGGTGCTACCCTTGACGCTACTGGTTTTGTAAATGCTGTAGAGCTTTTTTCTTCAGGATTAGGTTATGTAAGTACGCCAACGGTTTCTTTTTCTGGTGGTAATGGTTCAGGTGCGGTTGCTTTTGCAAGCTTGATTACTCCGATAGGTGATGTCTTTTCTGGCAAAGTATTAGGAACTTCGGCTACAAAGATTCAGACTGGGTTTGCTAGTAGTATTACTTTTACTACTAAGTTGAATCTTAACCAGGAGTTGTTATTAGATAGTAGTACTTCTTCCTTGTCTAATATCACCTTGGGTGGTGTTGAAGGTCAAAATTCTTCTACTGTCCAAAACCTCACCCTAATTGCAGGTGGTTCGCTCCAATTTAATGGAACCATAGGAGGTATGGTTCCCATTGGTGCAATTGATGCTTCATTAAATCCTGTTGCTACGGTAAGTGCGACTAGCAATTGTTTAGGAATTAATGCAAATTCGTTTAAGTTTGTGTCTTCTGGAAATGTCAATTTAACCTGTCCACAAGTTTACACAGGTTCGCTTGCTGCTGATAAATCTTCATTTTTTGGTTTAGATCTTTCTAATACTACTTCAAGTTCTACGGTAAATTTGGGTAAAATTAGCACTATTGGTGCTACGCAGGTTCAATCTATTTTAGTTACTAATGGTGGCAGTCTTTATACCTCAATACCAACGGTTACTATTTCTTCGCCTTCTTTTGGTGGAACTCAGGCAACAGCCTTTGCGAATATTGTAAATGGTGTTGTGACAAGTATATCTATTGTAAATGCTGGTTCAGGCTACACTACTATCCCTTCTATAACTATCACTCCAGTAGCTGGGGATGTTACCGGATCTGGTGCAACAGCGGTTGCTGTACTTGCTAAAAATTCTGTTCGGATTAGTAATGCTGGGGCCGTAATTTTTACTGGCGATATTAATGCTCATGGTGATTTTATTCAGGATGGGATTGGATCTATTACTTTCGGTGATAGTTCTATTGTTAGTTCTATTGGTGCAACTGCCACTGCTTTATTGAGTAATGGTACTGTTGGATCTTTGGTCAGTAATGTTGTTGGACTAGGTTATAATTCGGTACCAGATGTTACCGTTTCTGCTCCTTATTTATACCAAGCTACAGCAATAGCAAAATTATTTGATGGTACAGTTTCTTTTATCAACCCTGTTTTAAATAGTAATTTTTATAGTTCTCCACCTATTGTTACCATCGAAGCGCCATCCGGGCCCGGGATTCGTGCTACTGCTATTGCTGTTTTAGGTACAGGTAATCAAGTAGGGCAGGTTGTTGGATATAATGTTACTAACGTTGGATCTGGGTATTTAACCATTCCTAAGGTTACCGTTGCTCCTGCGAGTGTTACAGCAACAGCAACAGGAATACTAGGGTTTGGCGTTTTAAAAAGTTCGGTTGTTGGATATTCCATTACAAATCCTGGAGTTGGTTATATACCACCTGTTACTATATCTGGCGGTGGTGGCTCCGGGGCCAAGGCAATAGCAATATTAGGTACGGGTGTAACTGCAGGTCAAGTAATTGGTTACACTATGATTGATGTTGGTTCTGGCTACACTTCTTCACCTACGGTTTCTATTGCCCCGCCTCTTAATGGGGGAACTCAAGCAACCGGAACTGCTGTATTTGGAACAGGGTTAACCGCAGGAAAAATAATTGGTTTAACTGTAACGAATCCTGGGTTTGGCTATGTCCCAACTGTTATTGTAGAGAGTCCTATAATTAAATTGAGCACTTCAGGGGGGGATGTTTCTTTTAAAGCAGGTATTAGTCTTGTAAAAGATATGCAAATTGATTCTTCAAATAATATTTCCCAATCTGGTAATATTTCTTTTAGTAGTTCTATTAATTCAATAGCCAACAATGATCTCACACTGACTTCTGGCCCTTCTGCACTAGGATTGCTCAGCGGAGATATCGTTTTGAAAGCGTCATTGGGTATTAATTCTATGGGGAATATTCTTGTTAATAACCCAGATGATTTTTCAATTTTAGGAAATGTTCTTTCAAATTCGTTAGTGATAAATGGTGCTGAAGGTTCTGTCACATTTTCTGGGAGTCTTAATACTCAAGGTATTACTAAAGTTGGAACGGATTTTGTAAGTCTTAGTATTGAAACTACTCAAGTTTCAGGGTTTATTTTATTTCAACAACCAATTACTTCTGCAGGAAATGTTGTAATTAATAATTCTGGTTCTTTTATAACTACAATAAACGGGGATATGATAAGTTCTGGGAATTTTATTCAGAATGGTACCGGTAGTTCTTTTTTATCTGGTGATATAACAACTATAAAAGGTGGCATATCATTTGGTCAATCGGTCAATTTTACAGTAAAACCATTCTTTAATGCTAGAAATAATAGTTCAAGTACAAGTGTTGCAGATATTAGTTTTTTGAAGGATGTAAATGGTTCGGGTGGTGTTTCTCTTGAGGCATCTGGGAAAATTATTTTTAAAGAAAATATCGGTCTTTTAAATTCCCTTTCTACCATTGAAATTGTGAATGCAGAATCTGTGGAATTCAATAGTCTTCCGACTCAAGTTCTTAATTCTAACAAGATTTTATTGACCAATGCTAAAAGTTCCATAGTTTTCTATGGTAAATCAAATGTTCTGGATACATTGACAACTGTAAATAATTCCTACAATGTAGAATTTAAGTCTGACATTAAGGTAGGATCAAATGCCAATTTCCTCAATAATGGCAATATTACTTTTTTAGGAAGTACAACTTTTTTGGGGTCAGCCTTTTTTAATAACTCTGGCTTTTTGAATTTAGGAGGCAGTAAGTTTAGTGCTACTGGGCCCCTTAATGTTCAGTCCAAAATAAATCTTTCTACCAATCTTGATCTTTTTCTTGGCTCCCTTGGTAACACTTTAGGTTCTGCTGTTTCTTCATTATCTGGCACATCCTTAAATCTTAGTAAGGGAAGTAATCTTGTATTAACGGGGAATTCACCCCAATTTCTAGGTTCAATTGTTCTTTTGGGTGATTCTTTTTCAGCTTCAACTTTACAATTAAATGGTTCTTATTTAAATGCTACAATTTCCTTAAGTGGTGGTAAACTTACTGGCACTGGCAAGGTTAAAGAAGTTCAAAATTTTACTGGTGGAACATTTAGCCCTGGTGCTCCATCTGGAACTTTTACCATAGGCAGTCAGTTAAAACTTGCTTCTACTAATGTTTTTTCAACTCAGATCAACGGTGTTAGTGCGGGTACTTTTGGTCAGGTAAGCGTTGCTGGTTTTGTTAACCTAGATAATGCTATTTTAAATATTGTATCAGCGTCAAATCTTTCAGTTGGCCAAAATGTTATTATTATTAATAATGGGGCTGCTAGTTCTATTAGTGGTCAGTTTCAGGGTTTGCCTGAAGGATCTTTTATTACTGTGGGATCTGTTACTTTAAGTATTAGTTATAAAGGTGGCACCGGTAATGATGTAGTTCTTACAGTAACTAATGTGGTTATTCCCACGCCGCCCCCGACTTACTATGCGATTGGAGTTGATTATGGTGGCGGGTCTGTTGTTCAAATTAACTATGACAATGGTACTAATCTTTCCTTCTTTGCCTATAGCCCAGCATATACGGGTGGGGTTCGGGTTGCGTTGGGTGATGTTAATGGCGATGGTTATAATGATTTGATTACTGGAACGGGTGTGGGCGGTGGCCCGCATATTAAGGTATTTAATTTAATATCAGGGCGACCAGTAGAAATGGTGAGTTTCTTTGCATTTGAACCAAATTTCATGGGCGGGGTATATGTAGCTTCTGGCGATATTAATGGTGATGGGTTTGACGATATTATTATTGGGGCAGGGGCAGGAGGGGGCCCAAGAGTTAAGGTTATAAGAGGCGGTTCAGGTTATTCCATGAATTCCGCAATTCCTCTTATGGATATTTTTGCCTTTGATCCTAGTTTTACCGGTGGTGTTAGAGTTGCTGCGGGTAATCGTGATAATGTTGCTGGAGAAGAAGTAATTACTGCTGCTGGCTATGGTGGTGGGCCTAATATTAGATCATTTAGTGCTGTTGGCCAGGTGATTGATAACTTTTTTGCCTTTAACACTAATATTAATACTGGAATTTTTGTTGGTGCGGGTTATGTGGATGGTGATGGTATTGCTGATATCATTGCGGGTACCGGATTAGGTACTCCAACTCAAATCGCGGCTTTCTATTCCAATGGGGCTAGACCAGTTGCTGTGCCGTTTACTAGTGGTTTTATGGGTGGTGCTAGCGTGGGTGTTGCATTAAATTCTTCTGGACAACAGGTTTTTGCAGCAGCTACCGGGCCAGGTGGGTCTCCTGTGGTTTGTCTTTTGAATAACTCTCTAGCTACCGTTGATTCATTCTTTGCGATCAATCCCTTGTTTAGTGGTGGATTGTTTTTGAATACTTCACTTTAATAAAAATTCAAAAAACTTAAAGAAAGTTCCTTTTAGAACATAGTTTAAAGGGTTCGATTCTTTTTTGAGTGTTTTTATAAATGCATGGTTTTTAAAGTTATTAGCAATTTTTTTGATTAATTACAGAAACTCATTTTATTTCCCGGTTCAAACTTCTCATAGTTTTTGCACTAAAGGTTTTTAGGGTGTAAAGGATTATTGAGTACTTATGTGATTGAACACAAGCATTACATGATCTTTTGATTATGAAATGAAGGGTACGAAGAATAGGTCTTCCAAGGTTGGGAACCTTAAGGATTAAAGGAGTTTGATATGTTAAATCCTTGGTTGAAATCGTTTAGAAATATGTTTAATACAAATGTTTCCAATAAGTTTCCCAAAAAATCACAAAAGCATTTCACAGCTTTAGAGTTATTAAACCTTGAAGAAAGATTAAATTTATCAACTGTTTTAGTAAGTTACGATATCACCTCAGGGGTTTTGACATTAAATTCAGAAGTAGATTCTTATGGGGCAAATTCTTCTTATACTGCTTTTCAGTCCACCGGAATAGATGATAATATTTTGAATTTTAATTCTACCGTAGGTGATTCGGAAACATTTTTTCAAAGTGTTTCGCCTTTAGTTTTTGTAAATCCTCTTTCATCTGGTTCGCAGTCAGTTCAAGTAGATACCAGAAACCTAGCAGGTTTTAGTAAAATTGTTTTCCAAGGTTCTGAAGGTAATAATAATCTAATTCTTGGTAGTATGGATGGGAATGTCATCGGTGATACTGCTTCTGCAAATTTTGATTTCGAAGTAGATATTCTTTCTTTCCAAGGTGGATCCTCTGGTGGTATAGATTCTCTCCAAATTAATGGCATTATTAATCTTAAAGGAAACGGTGCTTTTACCACAGACTCAAAAAGTACATCTCTTCTTAATGCCAATTTAGAAAATTTGAATTTTGGCTCTTCTGCAGCTATTTTGTCCATTGGTTCAGGTGATGTTCGCTTGGTTGCAGATGGCGCTCAGTCCTCAAATATTGTTATGGATCTGGGTTCGTTCATTGATATTGGTTCCGGTTCTGTTTATTTAAGATCCGGCGATACGGGTAGTATTTTTCTTAATGGCAATGCCATAACTACTATTGGGGGTTCGGTTGACTTAGCTACTAATGTTGTTTTGCAGTCCTCAACTTCAATAAGTACCGGGTTGGGAGATTCAAATTCAAATATTAATTTTAGAGGTAATATTCAGGGTGTAATTGGTTCAGGGCAAGATCTTAATCTTGATACTACTGGAACTATTACTATTTCTGGTGATGCTGGTAACATCAATTTACCTTTAGGTGCTATTCGGCTTAAATCGGACGGGTCTAATGGGGTTAGCATTCACGATTTATATGCTAAGTCTCTTAATTCCGTAACTTTCGGTGCATTCCAGAGTAACGGGGTTATTAATTTAAATTACATTGATGGATTGAATATTACGACGACTGATGTTTCTCTTGGTACCGTTACTCTCGGGTCAAATTTACTTAAAGGTTCTTCTATTATTACTTCAGGTAACGGGATTTTAAGCTTAAATAATGCAGGATTATTGCAAATATATGGGGGTTTATCTCTTGACGGATCATTTAGCCAATCTGGTCCTGGGCTGGTTTCTCTTGGTTCTTCAAGTAACAATATTTTTTCGATTACCACTACTTCAGATGCCATTAGTTTTAATTCTCCGGTTACTTTTCATCAGGCACAAAATTTTTCTTCCAATTCCTCAGGTGTTTTGGGAGAAGGCGCTAATATAAACTTTGATTCTACTGTTGATGGTTTTTTTCCTTTAACTTTAGTTGCTGGAACAGGAAATATTACTTTTTCAAATAAAATCGGGTCTACTACTTCTCTTAGTTCTATCCTTGTTTCAAATGTAAATAAGTTTAATGCTGTTAGAAGTATTAATGCAGAATCTCTTACTATAACAGTAGCTAATAATTCTGTTTCTTTTAGTAAAGTGCAAGGTGATTTTGATGTTTATAATAATAAAACAGGGTTATCAATTTCTACTAGTGGCGGCTCCCAAAGTCAGGTTAATTTTTATAATCCTGTTAAGTGTTTAAATGATGCAATTATCAATATTAATAGCTCGGGTTTTCTTAATTTGAATTCTGGCGCTAACCTTTCTGTTCAAGCTGGGTCCATGGTATTGGGAGGTTCTGCAGGCGGGGGTATTAATCTTTATTCTAATATTTCTTCTACTAACAGCGTTGGGACTGGAAGTATTACTTTTGCTAACCCTGTTATTCTTTTGGCTAATGTTGCAATTACTACAACAGACGGTACTGTTTCCTTTGCAAATACTATTAATAGTAATCCTTCTGCAACACTTAGGAGCATTACTCTTCAAGATACGCTCAATCAAGGTAAATTTACCTTTTCTAAATCGGTTGGTTCAGATACTCCTTTAGATGTAATTACAGTTAAATCTTCTGCTGGGGTTTCATTTGCTTCTACAGTCATTGCTAATTCGATTATTATCGAAGATAGTAAAAACACTATTGATTTTAAAGGTAATTTAACACTTTCTGGTTCATTGCAAACTCAAGTTGGGGTTGGGTCTGATATTTATAATTTAACTTTGTCTGGTCCTACCAATCAAATTGGTGGATCTGGTGTTTTTGCTAATACTGGACTTATTACTTTAGGTAATTCAAATTCTTCTTCCTTCTTATTTAATGGGGGGATTTCAGAATCGGGGGGCGGTGGGGTTGTTGCTCAGGGTAGTTTTGTTGCAAGCGGTGCTGTTTCTTTTGTAAGTAATTTTAAGGTTAATGGTAATAATGTGGGTATTGTTACTTTGGATCTTGGATCTGATAGTATCTTCAATGGCCTTGTTGATGTCCAAGCTAGTGAAACAATCAATAAAAATGGGGTTGGCACCTTAAGGTTAATTACTAATACGGGTTCTTCTTTTAAGGGAACCATGGTTGTTAACCAAGGAACTGCGATTTTCTCTGATAATTTTTCAAGTATGGCTAAGCTTACTATTTCCGGCGGAATTGTTTCGGGTGCTGGTAGTGTTGGTAATTTAAACGGTTTTGCAGGCATTGTTGCACCTGGGGATTCCGTTGGTACTCTGGCGACTGGAAATTTTTCCTTGAATTCTTTGATGACGCTTTCTCTTCAAGTTGGAACTACTTCAAACGGTGTTAATGATAAAGTTTCAGTTAATGGCGCCGTTTCCCTTAATAATGCAACCCTTTCTGTTATTACGGGTAATTTTATTACTCTTGGAACTACTTATACAATTATTCAAAATGATGGCACCGATGTTGTTAATGGAACTTTCCTAAACCTTCCTGAAGGAGCCAGTTATACTTCTGGAAATACTATCTTTACAGTTTCATATAAAGGGGGTACGGGTAACGATGTAACTCTCAAAGTTATTAGTACTGTGTTGCCTCCAACTCCTGTAAATGTTCCAGGTGTTAAGCAAACTTTTGCTACTGGTATTGATGCAGGTGGCGGCCCTTTAGTCACGGTTAATTTTGCTGATGGCCATACCTCTTCCTTCTTTGCTTATGCTCCTTCCTTTACTGGCGGTGTTCGTGTTGCTATGGGAGATATCAATGGTGATGGGAATGTAGATTTAATTACTGCTCCCGGTGTTGGGGGTGGTCCGAATATCAAGATATTTAATTTGGTAAGCGGTACCCCAATTCAAGTTGCTGACTTCTTTGTTTTTGAAGCTGCGTTCTTTGGTGGTTTAAACATTGGTGTGGGCAATTTAAATAACGATGGGTATGGGGATATCATCGTGGGCGCTGGCCCTGGTGGCGGGCCTAGAGTTAGTGCTTATGCTGGAAGTCAAAACTTTTCAATCAATGGCAATACGGTCATGACGACTTTCTTTGCCTATGCTCCCGAGTTTACTGGTGGGATTACAGTAGCCGCCGCTGATCGTACTGGTGAAGGTTTGGATGAAATCGTAACGGGTGCTGGCTATGGTGGTGGGCCTAATGTTACCGTATTTCAGCTTCAACAAACTCCACAGGGCGCATTTAATCAAGTTGTAATTCAAAACTTCTTTGCTTTTGATACCCTCTTTACCGGTGGTATTTATGTTGCTGGGGGTAGGTTTACCAATTCTACCTATGATGACATTTTCGTAGGTACGGGCTCAGGTACTAAAGCTACTGTGGCAGTTGCTTTTGGTACGGGTGGAATTCATTACTTAAATCCTTTTGGTAATTTCACTGGAGGGGTAAGGGTAGGTATTTCTTCTAGCTCTATTCAGGGAACTACCCCAAATTACCTAATGGCTGCTGCAGGCCCTGGTGGTGGCCCTCAAGTAAACCTGTATAACACGAATTTTAACCAAGTAGACTCATTCTTTGCTACAAATCCTAATGTTACCTTAGGTCTTTTTGCTAACTCAACCATACTTTAATTAAATTTCACATATTTAGGCTGTACCAGTTTTTCTGGTGCAGCCTTTAATGATTATATTACCTTTTACTTGCATTCCTTTTAATCCTTTGCACAACTAATTTTTAACTTTCTCCTAGGGTTAAATCCCTAAGTAACAAAATTGTATGAGTCGAATTATTGAGTACGGCATGGTCTTACAGGACAAAAGATAAGATTTTCGTATTAAACGAAGTCTGGTAGCCGCTAAGGGATCAGGAGATCACATGATGAAGCCTCTTTGGATGAAGAAATTAGTTAAAACTATTTTTGGCTCTGTTATTAAAAATAGAAATAAGCCAACTGTTTTAAGAACCCTTCAAATAGAACCTCTCGAAATTAGGTTAACCCCAACAACGGTTTCAAATGTTTGTGGGACGTTATTTGTTACGGGAACTACTGGGCCAGATAGCCCTTTTATTTGGATTGACGGTACGGATCTTAATATTGCTCAACAAGGCGGTCTTAATGGGTCAGCGTTTGGTAATAAAAATTATTCAACCGTGACGGGTTCTAATGGCGCTTTATATGGTCTGTTAACTATTAAATTTTTACAAGGTTCTGATGCAGCTCTTCAATTCGATAATTTAACGGTTGATCTTGGTGATGGCCTTGATACTTTAAGCCTTGGTTTTGATCCAATTGGGGGCTATGCCACCAAGGGCCTTGATTTTGCTGACCCTGTTTTTTCTAGCCAGCTTACCAGCACTTCTGTTATAGTTAATTTGAATGGTGATCTTTCAGTGCAAAGTAACCCGGCCCTTTCGGGTATTAATAATCTTTATGCAGGTGGCATAATTTCATCTTATAACTCAGATCTTAATATTAATAATTTTGATGTTATTAATAATGGTGATTTGGGTAATGCCCTTCTTACTTTTAGGGCATCTCAAGGGTCTTTGCTGATTGCGGATCCGAATCTTTTTTTGAAATCTTCTGATGGCAGTGTGAATCCGGATGTATCTGGTACAATTACATTAAATAATTTGTCTATTGATCCATCAAATCCCGTTACTGGCCCTAGTCCCATGGCTATAGAAGCTTCCGGCAATGGAAATAGAATTGTTATTAATAATCCATTAGATAATCAACCTCGTAATAATAATACTTCCGGAACAGGTACATTGACTTTGCGGGCTCAAAACTTAATTGATGATATATTAATTAAGTCGATTGCAGCTAATAGTTCATTGTATCCACTCGCTGATTCAATAACTGGAAATGTGCTAGAAATACAAACCCGAGGTGATGTTTATTTTGAGGGTTCTCTTGATCTTTATCGATTAGATATATTTGATACTAATAATTTTACTGCCAATGGAGATGTTGCTTCTAATAATGGGATAAATATTACTAGTAATACAATTAAAAATTCAACAGTTATAGCTTTTAATAAAAATGTTGATACCAAAGATGATTTTACAATTAATAATTTAGGAAACCCAACTCAGTCTGGCGCTCAGCTTTATATAAATAAAAATGCTTTAGATCTGGGTACTACAGGGCTAGTCTTTAATGTCCAATGTGATTTTAATGCAAATATTCCTACAACCGCTAATGCAATCGCATCTGTTGTTAATGGTGTAGTTACTGGAATTACAGTTTTAAATCCCGGAACAGGCTATACAATTGCCCCTTCAGTACAGCTTGTCGGAGGCGGAGGTAGCGGTGCTGTGGCTGTTGCGACCCTCGACAACAATGGCGGTGTCACTTCTATTTCGGTTACCACCGGCGGAACAGGTTATACTTCTGAGCCAATAGTAACGATTGCTCCGCCTGATGCAGGTAGGTACGATTTAAGTATTTTGGGCCAGAATGTTACTATTGGGGAAAATGTAAATATTAATAATTTAGGTGCTTTTACCTTGGGCACTAATTCTAATACCGAGTACGCAAGTGCAACTGGTGTTGCAGTTTTAGGTACAGGCAGTGTTTCTTTGATTGCGCCTGATAATACTGTTTTTCGGGTTATTGAAACTGCAACTGGTTCTGGTTATACATCCGCCCCTACGGTAACAATTACTGGCGGTGGCGGTTCGGGTGCAACTGCAACTGCAACTCTCCAAGCGAATGGCACAATTACATATACTGTCACCTCTCCAGGATCGGGCTATACTTCTCAACCACAAGTTGTTTTGACTGGAGGTGGCTTCACTGTTTCAGCTCAGGCTTCTGCTGTATTACAGATTCAGGGCGGAAGTGGTTATACTTCAATCCCTGCCGTAACAATTACTGGCGGTGGTGGAACAGGCGCCTCAGCTACTGCTGTATTAGGAACAGGGGCAACAGCGAGGCAGATCGTTGGTTATACTATTACCAATCCTGGTTCTGGTTATTTATCCGCCCCGACGGTAACAGTTACCGGCGGCGGCGGTTCCGGTGCGTCTGCTTTTTCGCAAATTACAACAGTTAATCCTGATACTGTAACTAGGATTATTTCTGTCCTTACTGGTGATGGTTATGTAACGGCACCAAGTGTTATTATTAGTGGTGCCAATATTTCTGCTGTTGGTTTAGCTGTTGTAGGAACAGGGGGATCTGTTGGTCAGGTAACTTCAATTGGTGTTATAAATTCTGGCAGCGGTTATAATACAGCACCTGTGGTGACAATTACTGGCGGTGGCGGTTTAGGCGCTGATTATACGGCAGAATTAGATCCTTCTAATCCCGGTCAAATTAAACAATTTACGCCAGTAACAAAAGGTAATGGTTATACTTCTGTTCCAACTGTAACCATTACCAGAGTTTCCGCTGCAACTGCAACTGCGGTCCTTAATAAAGCTGCTGGAACTATAACCTCCCTTACCCCTAATTTACAAGGTTGTAATTATACTTCTGTTCCTGCGGTTACAATTACTGGTGGTGGTGGAACAGGTGCTGATTATATTGCAGTATTAGGTACCGGAGCCCAAGCAGGTAAAGTTGTGCAGTATATTCAAAATCCTTTAAATCCTAATGCTGCTGGTTCTGGTTATACTTCCGTTCCTACGGTTACCATTACTCCTGACCAATTTACTGCAAATGCTACTGCGGTTTTAAATGGTGGAAGTATAGGTTCGATTTCTCCTGCTCCGGTTAATGCTACCCAAGTTCCCAGTGGGTTAAATTCTAATGGTTTTGGCCTTGGTTATTCATCGACCCCAACAGTTACTATAACCGGTGGTGGTGGTGATGGTGCCACAGCAATAGCGGTATTAGGGACAGGAGCTACAGCAGGTCAGGTTGTAAGTTATACGATTACTAATCCGGGTACAGGATATACTTCTGCCCCTACAGTAACTGTTGCAGATCCTGGTACAGCAAGTGCAATTGCGGTATTAGGAACAGGGGCTACAGCAGGTCAGGTGATTGGTTATACCATCACCGATTCTGGCTGTGGCTATTCTTCTATTCCTACCGTTACTGTTACCCCTTCTACTTCAGTTTCTAATTCTTCATTGGTTACTAATGGTTTTTTTAACGCACTTAATTTATCTACGGATTCAATTACCACCGCTGCTACTCCTTTTAATCTTTTCAGTGATATTGTTGCTGGATTTGATGTTTCCACGAATCGAAATATTTTTGTCAAGGCTGCTTCAAATGCTGTTCCCTTGGGTACTGAAGATCGTACCTTTACCATACAATCCAGAAGTGGCGATGTTGCATTGTCTGGAAACATTACCATGGAAGATTATACTACGGTAACAGCAACTGCCTTGGCTTTTCTAGCAATTGGAAAGCTTTCTAGTATTAGCCCTATTTTATCCGGAAGTGGTTATACATCTGCCCCATTGGTTAATATTTCACCGCCATCGCTTGGTGGTACTCAGGCAAAGGCTATAGCAATATTAGGTTCAGGGGCACAGGTAGGCCAAGTTGTTTCTTACACAATTACTGTTCCAGGTTCTGGCTATACTTTTACTCCTATAATTACAGTTGATCCAGTCCAAGTTGATGCAACCGCATCCAGTACCTTGGTTGGTACATCAATAGGCCCCATCACTCCCACTGCGTTTGGCAGCGGCTATACTTCCGCCCCAACGGTGACTTTTTCATTACCCCCTCTCGGTGGTACTCAGGCAACAGCTACCGCAATATTAGGGACAGCGGCTACTGGAACAGCGGGTCAGGTTGTTTCCTACCTTATTACTAATCCAGGTTCTGGTTATACTACTGCCCCAACAATAACAGTTGGTTCTTCAGCTTCCATTTATGGTTCTAACCTTACGGTTTGGTCTGGTATAGCAACTCCGAGTTTTACTACAAAGGCTATTTCGGGTGTTCCTACGATTTTAAACGGGCAAGTTTTGGCAATTCCTTTGACTACTTTAGGAATAGGATACACTGCAAACCCTGTTGTTAATATTGTTGGTGGTGGAGGTAGTGGGGCTACTGCAATTGCAAATCTCATCCCTGCTTCAGCTAGTGCAACTGTTGCTCCAGTAGGTGTCACTGCAACTGCTGTGGCAAATGTACCCAACCCCAGCCCCATTGGTAATGGCCAAGTTACTAGCATTACTCCTGTGGCACTTGGAAGCAACTATTCTCTTGGATATGCCCCTGTTGTTACAATTACTCCACCAGGTGTTACTGCAACTGCTACCGCAACGTTCGTTGGTAATACTATTGCTGTACCTCTTATAACAAATGGTGGAACAAACTATAGTTCAATTCCTGTTGTTACACTTATTGGAGGCGGCGGAGATGGTCTAGCTAGGGCTCGTGCAGTTGTAACAGGAGGAGTAGTCACTTCTATTATAGTTACCAGCCAAGGTAGTGGTTATACTTCTGCGCCAATAGTGCAAATTGCTCCGCCGGGAGTTACCGCTCAATATAATGCTATTATAACTGGCGGACAAATCACTGGCTATAGCCCAGTTAATGTTGGTTCCGGTTACACGACTAATCCAATTGTAACTATCACTGATCCTGGTATTACTGCAACCGCTGCAGTTACTGTTGGACAAGGTGCAGCTGCAGGCACTATTGTTTCTGTTTCTGTGGTTTCTGGAGGTGTTAATTATTCTCAAGCACCTCAAGTTTTTATAGATCCTCCTAAAAATAGTGGGGTTCAAGCTACTGCTACTGCTATTGTTAGAGGAGGAAGAATTAGAAGTTTTATCATAACTAACCCAGGGTCTGGTTATGATTCGATTATTCCTAATATTACTATTACCAACCCCGGTTCAGGTTATACATCCCCTCCTACGGTTACATTAACTGATCCAGAAGGTGATATTACAGTTCAAACAGTAACAGGGCCAAATCGTACCTTTACTGTTAATGATGCAAAAACCTTTAATGTTAATAGCACGATCCAAGTTAAAAATTTAGTTCTTGAGGCTTTAAACGATCCCAATACCTTTAGTGTTGGTCAATATATTTTTAATGGTAGTATTGGGCTTTTAAATAGTCCTTCTAGTATTACTGCAAATGCTGGTCTTTATAATATTCAGTTCCTTGGTTCTTCCAATTTTTTTGCCGGGGCTAAAGATTTTATTAACAACTCGGGGCAGGTATTGTTGGGTAATAACTCAATCGATACTTTCAATTTCAACAATGGTGTTACATTTGGCCAAAATACTACCGTTGCAGGTATTGCAACAGTAAACGGTAATACTACTTTTCAAGGTAATCTTACCCCAGGCCAAGTATTTGGTACTGGCCTTCCTTCTGCTTCTGCTATCCTAGTCACGGGTACTCAAGCTGTTGCTACCGTAGCAGGTGGCAGCCTTACCGGTTTGGTTTCTGTGGTTACCGGCTATGGTTATACTTCACCACCTATCGTTACAATTACTAGCGGAGGCGGGCTTGGAGCTACTGCAATCGCAGTGTTAGGTTCAGGCGCAACTGCTGGTCAAGTTGTTCGATACATTATAACTAACCCAGGTTTAGGGTATACTTCCATTCCCACTGTTACAATTACTGCTCCTCCAGGAACTGGCCAGCTTTCCGCGATTCTTCCCATTGATTTTGGATTTGGTTATACCGTGGCTCCTGCAGTTATTATTTCTGGCGGCGGCGGTACTGGGGCAAAAGCTACTGCAATTCTTGGTACTGGTGCACTATTTGGTCGGGTTGTTGATTACATTATTACTAATCCAGGGTCGGGATATACCTCTGCCCCGAATATTAGTTTTGCTTCTGTTGGAATTCTTACTTTTACCAACACTATAGTTTTTGATAATGTTACAGCGTCGAAATCATCCAGTTATTCTCCTGTGATTATTGGAAATAGAGCTGGGGTTAACCAGTCGCAAATTATTGCCAAAGCTGGATATTCCTTGCGGGGTGCTCCAAATAATGAACCAAGATTGTCTCCAACTCTTGGAAGCTTAACTGCGACTCCTGGCACTTCTTTTACAATATTGGATCAACTTTCTGGCAGCTCGACAGGTAAATTTTCCGGATTGACTAAACCTGAAACCAATACATATTCCACACTTAATGAGGGGGATATTTTTTATGCTGGAAATGCTACTTATAAGATTTCGTATACCGGTGGTGCAGGTAATAGTGTTGTTCTAACCTTTGTACGCGATACAACCGGAGGTAATAATTTTACTGCTAATGTTTATTACAATAGCGGTGTTATTGAGGTTTTGGTTACAAGCACTGGAATTGATGTTGACGCTACAATTTTGTCCATTTTCAATACCACTGCAAATTCCATTACCATTAATGCGGGTGAGGGCAATACAATCCAATTAACTGATTTTACTTCTGGTAATCTTAATGTATCGTTCGGAAATACCCAAACAGCCTCTATTGGCCTTAATAATAATATTATTCTTGGGCTTAAATTGCTTGGAAATGTTGGGCAGGATAAGTTTATTCTTCAAGACTTAAACTCCAAGGTTCTTCTTAATTCTGCAGCATCATTTGGTGTTGATGTTGATACCAGTTCTTATTCGGGTGGGGAGTATGAGGATACTCTTACCGTTGAAGGTACAGTTAGAGTATTTGGTACGGGTAATTTTAAAACCAGCAATAGTAATCCTGTCCAAAATCTTAACGAAATTATTATGACTGGTTCTGGTATTATCCAGTCGGTTGGTTCAGGGGATATTCTTCTTGTTGCTAACCATGCTCCCACCAGTACTATTTCTATCTTTTCACCACCTGTTTCTGCTTCATCCACGATGATTCTTACAGCATCGGCTAGTGCCGTTTTAGGTTCAGGCGCAACCGATAAAACTGTAGTTTCACTGACTCCCATCTTACTGGGAAGCGGATATACTACCGCCCCAACGGTAATTATTTCCGGCGGCGGTGGAGTAGGTGCTACTGCTATAGCGGTATTAGGAACAGGGGCAACAGCAGGTCAGGTGGTTAGTTATACTATTACTAATCCTGGTTCTGGTTATACTTCTACTCCTACGGTCACTATTGCTCCCCCAACAACTCTGGCTGGTTTTAGTTTGGATTTAGCAACCTCTAATCCTAGCGATTTAACCTCTTCAGGTTCTGTTACATTGCTTGCCGGTTTTAATATTAGCATGGGGGGTAACGTAGTCCGAACCAATGGGGGATACATCAATATTGATTCTCCTGTCAATCTAATCCAAGATTCATTTCTTACCACTGGGAATAATAAGGCCGATGTTACTTTTGCATCCACTATTGATGAAAACTTTGACCTAACTATCAAATCTTTTGGAAGTTTGAATTTCCAAGGCAATATTGGTTCATTCACTCGGCTTGGAGAAATTACCACTCAGTCTCTTACAGGACTTAATGTTATTGGTTATTTTAATGGAAGTGATGTACCTGTTACTGTAAATGCAGCTTCCTTTAATACCGCGGGTGGTGTAACTGGCAATATAGTTTTCAGTGGGTTGCAAAATTACAGCACACTTGTTGGCTTAAATCTTGCTTCAATTAAAAGAAATCCAACTGCAACTGATTCTGGCGCTGCTGGTGATATTACCTTAAACGGTGATATTAATTTAATTACTGGTTCGGTTCTTAATCTGGCACATGAAGGTGCATTAAACATTAATGCGAACATTACTAATGGTTTGTTTGCAGAATTAGCTTCTTCAAATATTGCTGTTGTTAATTTCGGTGGTGTTAATCCGGTAAATATTATTTCTGATGCAGATATTACTTTTAATAGTCCTGTTATTCTTGGAGTTGATACAAATCTTCAATCCACCAAAAATTTTGGTGTTTCTTTTAACAATACTTTAAATGGTGGCAACGATCTTGGCATCAATACCACTGGTTCTTTGGTCTTTACAGGTGCAGTTGGGGCTACCGCACCATTAAATTCCATAACCACAAAATTTACCGGCATTAATTCTTCCACTGCAAGTAATCCTTTACAATTGAATCTGAATAATACCTTGAAGGTTGGTTCTTTTGAAGCGATGGTAAATGGTGATATCAATATGACCCAGGACCAGTTTTATACTGGTACCGGGCTTACTCTTGTTACTGTGACCCCTACTTCTACCATTAGGCTTGGAAAAATTATTGGTAATGTTTCTAGTGCTGCGAATGTGTCTATTAGTAATGCGGGCGCATTGATTCTTAATGATGATATTAAACTTGGTGGAAGTTTTACCCAGGGTGCTTTGTTTTCTGGGATTACTTTAACTAATGCAGGATCAAATTATACTTCCGTTCCTAATGTAGTAATTTCCGCTGGGGGCGGTTCTGGCGCAATCGGTACTGCTTCTCTTGGTATTAATGCTATTAAAACCCAAGCGGTTGCTTCTGCAACTGTTGCCCCTCTTACTGCAACTGGCAATGCGATTATTGCGGGCGGAAAATTATCTACAATTGTTCCTGTTGAGGTTGGCGGTGGTTATATTTCCACACCTGTGGTTACTTTAATTGGTGGTGGCGGAACGGGGGCTACTGCTATTGCAGTATTGGGTACCGGTGCAACTGTTGGTCAGGTGGTAAGTTATATAATTACCAATCCTGGTTCTGGGTATAATACCTCCCCAACTGTTTCTGTTGTTCCACCAACTTTTTCCGTTGTGACCCAAATAAGTAGTTCTTATTCTGGTAGTGGTTATAGTGTTGCGCCCACTGTCAATATTAGCGCCCCAACATCTGCAGCTACAGCAGTAGCAACCATTAGTAATGTCAACGGTTCTGCTTCTGTGGCTTCTTTGATCCCCGTGTTCTCGGGCGCTAATTATACTTCTGTTCCTACTGTTACAATTTCAGCCCCTACAGTCACAACTGCAACTTCAAGGCTTGCTACAGCTATAGCTATATTAGGTACAGGGGCCCAGAAGGGTCAGGTTGTAAGTTATCAAATTACTGACCCTGGGCTTGGGTATATCACTCCCCCCACCGTTACGGTTAGCCCTTCAGGCAAAACCGCGTCTGCAATTGCTGTGCTTGGTACTGGGGCAAAGCTAGGCCAGGTTGTAAGTTATGTTGTTACGGATCCTGGTTTTGGATATACATCTGCCCCTACGGTTACATTGTCCACCACCCCTTTAAATTCGGGAATTACTAATGCCGGGTCAGGCTATGTTGTTGACGATTTAGTGACTCTTGTTGGGGTTGCAGGTACTCCAGCAAATGCTCAAATCACCAATGTAGATGCAAATGGCGGTATCACTGGGCTAACCCTTTTAAGCCCAGGTAATTATACCAGTGGTAGCTTAGTTGGATTGGCTGTTAATGCAACTACTGGCCGGGGAACCGGCGGTACGATTAGTGCTTCTGGTTTTGTTGAATCGGTAACCCTTACTTCTTCTGGCAGCGGTTATACTAGTGTCCCATCTATTTCATTTGTAAATGGCGGCGGCGTTGGTGCAACTGCAATCGCTAATCTTTCGAGTCCAACGGGCCAAGTCTATATTGGCAATCTTGGCAACCCATCGACTTTAACTATTCGAACCGGCTTTGATTCCGACATCACTTTTACCAGTAAAACTTATCTAAATCAGAATTTGCTTCTAGATGCCAATAGCTCAACATTATCTGATGTTACTCTGGGGGCAATCGAAGGCGGTGCGCTTTCCTTGTTGCCCTCTTTGACAATTGTTGGCGGCGGAAATTTAACATTTAATGGCTCGATTGGTTCAGCTAATCCTCTTGGTGCAATCGATGCTTCAACGAATATTCTTAGTTCGGTCCAGTCTACCTCCACCAACCTAGGTATTAATGCTGCTTCTCTTAAGTTTAATGCTACTGATACGGTTAATTTAACTGCTCCCCAGCATTACACCGGTACAACCTTGGCTGATGGCTCGGTTTTTGGGTTAGATCTTACCAATTCAACCAGCAGTGCTTTGGTTAGCTTAGGTAAAGTTACCACGCGGGAGTTTTTTAATACTCAAGTTGGTTCTGTGAAAATTCTTAATCCAGGAAATGGGTATACTACTTCCCCAACGGTTAACTTCTCGGGTGGCGGTGGATCGGGCGCTTCTGGGTTAGCTTACCTTGGAATTGATAATAGCAGTGCTGTTATTTTATCCAGTGGCTCCGGATATACCTTGAATCAAATTGTTCAAATTGTTCAACTAGGGATCAATAATCAAATCTTAGGGTCTGCTATTGCGCAAGTTACCGGGGTTGATGTTGTTAATAACGGCATTGCGTCGCTTGCTATTCTTTCAAATGGTTTTAGTTTTACAGACCTGACTAATTTAAGTGTAATTTCAAGCGGATTTGGTGGAAAAGGGACTGGCGCATTTATTTCCGCTACGGGGTTTGCCTCCCTGGTTAGTATTACTAATGGGGGCACCGGTTATGTTAATGCACCAACATTAGTCCTTTCGGGTTCTGCAAATGGTATCGCAGTTTTGGCACATAAATCCAACTCGGTCACGATTAACAATGCCGGACCTGCTGTTTTTCAAGGTGATGTAAATATTAGGGGTAATTTTAATCAAATTGGTCAGAGCGCGGTAACAATCGGAACCACTTTCTCGGGTAGTATTAATTTGAATTCCGCTGGTGGGGACGTTTTCTTTAATACTTCCGTTGTTCAAGTTCAGGATTTTGTTGTTGATTCCTCCAGTAGTTCTGCAATTTCTGGGAATATAACTTTTAATAGTTCAATCGATTCCGCTGGCTTTAAAGGGATTACTTTGACATCAGGGGAATTTAACCAGCAACTTTTCCAAAGTGGAAATATTCTCTTAAGGGGCAGTCTTGGTATCAGCCCAATGGGGAATATTCAGATTAACAATTCAAATAATTTTAGTGTGATTGGAAATGTAGTTGGTAACTCCTTGGTGGTTAATTCTGCAAAAGGTGCGGTCAATTTTTCCGGGGCCATCACCACTCGCGGTACAATTCCTGTTGGGGCAAATACCGTCAGTCTTAGTTTAGAAACCATTTCGTCTGCTAGTTCCGTGGTATTTCAAAATCTGGTAATTACTTACGGAGATGTAATTATTAAAAATACGGGCTCATTTGTTACTACAAGCATTGCTGATATGAGCATTCAAGGTAGTTTCAAACAAACTGGGGCTGGTATTTCCTTAATTTCAGGCGACATTTCAACAATTGTAGGAGGAATTAATTTTGCTGGCCCTGTTGGGCTTTCTGGTACACCCAAGTTTATTGCTAAAAATACTGTTTCAACATCCAGCTTGGTTGATATCACTTTCCAAAATGATGTTAATGGCTTGGGTGGTATTTCACTCGATACTACTGGCAGAGTGATCTTTTTAGGAAATGTTGGTCTTGTAAACCCACTTTCTTCCATTGAAATTGTTAATGCTAATTACACCAACTCCCTTGATTTGGTTGCAGTTCAATTCAATAGTTCCGCTTCCCAAGTTACCAATGCCAATAAAATTATTCTTCCCGAGTCCACTAGTTCTTCCAACCTCAATGGAAGAGTAATTTTTAATGGAAGTACTAATATTTCCAATGCCTTTACCACCACTAGAAGTTATTACGACATCTTCTTTAATTCCAATGTTACTTTTAGTACTAACACGAATTTCCTTAATGGCGGAAAGGTCAAGTTTTCAGGCACCACTAACTTCACTGGTTCCGCAACCTTTAATAATTCTGGAACCCTTGAAGCAAGCGGTATTATTGTAAGTGCTGGTTCGCTTATTGTTCAAAGGCCTTTGTCAATTACTAATAACTTGCAACTTTACCTTAGCTCTTCAAATAATTCCTTTACTTCCTCTGTATCTGGAAATTCAATTGTTACCATGAATAGTGGCGGAACTCTGGTTCTTACGGGTAACTCCCCACAATTCACAGGTAATTTTGTTGTAAACACCAGTACCATTAATGGAATTAATAGCCCCTCTACTTTGCAAGTCAGTGCATTTTATAACAATGCTACTGTTACCTTGAACGGTGGTACCCTTAGCGGAACCGGCAGAGTTCTCAATGTTCTTTCTGCAACTACCTCAACAGCCATTGCTGTGGTGGGAACCGGAGTTAATGCAGGTAAGATTCGATCGATTAATGTAACAAATCCAGGTTCAGGTTATGTTTCTCCCCCAACAGTTACTATTGCTGCACCCCCTGCTGGTGGTACCCGCGCTACTGCTACTGCTATATTAGGTACAGGTGCATTTGTCGGTCAGATTGTTGGTTTCACCATTACAAATCCTGGCTCAGGCTATACATTTGCCCCTTCTGTTACGGTTTCTTTACCTACTGCTGGGGGTACTTTTTCCCCAGGCGCTGTTCTTGGAAACCTGACTGTTGGTAATCAATTGGTTCTTGGTGCTAATAATACTTTCACGACTTCCATCAATGGTGTATCTCCTGGAACCTTCGGGCAAACAACAATTATAAGTGGTGGTTCTTTTGGTATCAATAATGCCAACTTAGCCATTGTTCTTAATACTAATTTGACTGCTGGAAATCAGATTCCGTTAGTTAATCTTGGTGGTGGTTCCAGCTCTCTTGGTAATTTTACCTTTA
>Ga0209296_1000906_pt1 | contig 24389 bp, 13 predicted proteins | sample S_130206_EF_Meta_FD_187319 | JGI IMG/M metagenome (GOLD analysis project Ga0209296, IMG submission 187319) | Freshwater microbial communities from Lake Simoncouche, Canada to study carbon cycling - S_130206_EF_MetaG (SPAdes) (version 2) | ecosystem: Environmental > Aquatic > Freshwater > Lake ...
TTACAGGTTGTAGTATTGACATTATTATTCTGAACATCCGAATCACTATCATTTTTATTTTTTATAATTTCTAATAGATTTATTAGTTTATCATATACATCATATACATCATGTGCTAGATTATTGGAGTTATTCGCGATATACTTGGCAATCTTCATAGTACAGATTTTCTTATGACGACATAATCCTGAACGATGAGCATATTGTTTATGACAATAGGGGCAAGTATTTGTGGATTTTGTGACATTTGTGACATTTGTGACATTTGTGACATTTGTGACATTTGTGGCATTTGTTATATTTTTCGGTAACCGTTTGTGTTTATTAGTGGTAAGATGTGTGTCATAATTACTTTGCTTATCACATTTAAAGTTACATTTTTTACAATAAAAACGATATTTTGTTATATTATCGTCATTTTCTTTTGTTTCATTGATATTCAAAGTTATTGGCTGCGGATCATCTCGTTGTTGAGGTATTGGTTCTATAATATTTAATGTTGCGTTCAACGATATAGAATATTCTTGTTCTTTCTTCATCGCTTCATGAATGCTATCACAACGAATACAGTCAATTATTTCCATTTTCCAGTTATCCCATCCACCATTACTTCTTATTACTTCATATAACTTACAATTGTAGCTATCTGATGTAGTATTTGTAAAACATATATTATGATAATCTTTTCTCTCGACAAAATTTGTTGTATGACCAACATACAGATCAATAATATTTGGGTCTTTACATGTTATTTTATAAAATATTGTATTTGAATAATCAAACACCATTTTTGGCATAATTTTATATAATATCTTATTATATTTTTATATTACTAATGTCCGAATATAGTTACTTTTTGTAACTGTTATAATAATAGTATTTATAATTTTGGACTATAAAGCAAAAATTATAGAGATTTGTGTCAATTTATCTTTCACGTACATTATTGGTTATTCGATTTGCGGGGTGTCCTTTTCAATCGTCACGCGCTTTGCTACTTTGCGTATCACCTTATCTATATTCCCATCCTTTTCTCCATCGGTGACAATCTTTGACAACTTGAAGTATTTTTCATTCTCTCGGGTATTACTATTCATACATCGCGGGTTGGCCTTCGCCCATTCATTCACTAGCACCACATTCTTCTGTTCCACGGCAAGAATCGCGTTTGTCATTTTCTCATGTTCTGGACCGTCACGTTGCCACTCGTTGTTGTCCTTCACGTATAAGGTTTCGCGCTTAATATCGCTACAATGAACCGGTCGTTTGTATACATCGGTCTTCTGGAGGTTGTCAATGAAGATATTCGACATTCCCTCCACATAGCCAAGCCTGCCAACATTTTCCAAGTCGGTCATATTCAACTGGATGGAATTCACGAATTCCTTCATGTTCATCGCATCCTTACATTTCTCGTTCAGGAACATGTTCATACTGAATGTATTATTTATGTTGTGGCTGTTCACGGCGTTATGGTCTCCTGTAACATTTGACGCGATACCTGTCGCGTTCGGATTTGTGGTTGTCATTTGTGTTGCCTTCATCATTTCCAACATCTGCGCCTGTAATTGGGTATTGTTTGTCATCAGTGTCTGTAATTGGGAGGAATGGGTTGTCATCAATGTCATCATCATCACCCTCATTTCTCGGTTTTCAGCGACGAGGTCATGGGTTGTATTATCGTTATTTTTTTCAAGATTATTATTTGGGTTTTTACGTATAATCTCATTTATAGGCGTTGTATCGTCCAACGTAGTGACAGAGTCTTTATTATTGACTATTGTTGTTACAATTTCGTGGCATTCTTGTTTGTGTCGCCATAATCCAGAATGATACTTATATGATTTCAAGCAATATTGGCATATAAATGAATATCCAGTTTTTGGACATTTTTCGGACAGTATATTTGTTGTATCTATGTATCCGGGTCCGGTATGTATCTGGATATTTTCGATACGAGTGTGCTTGAGTGTTTGTAGGTGCTTATTATAGATGCTTTGTTTACAGCATTTGAAGTCACATTTTTTACAATAGAATGTATGTTGCATGTTTATGATATGTATCCTCGGATATTTTTGGTGTATCCTAAATATATCCTTATACATAAATGTCCTATTTTAACCTACCAAAATGGACGCGCCCACCAACCCCCCAAAAAAGTTCAGTCACAGGTTTTCAACGCAAAAAATACGTTTTGTGAGCATTATGGTCACAACCCCATTTTTTGATGTTTTTCATTTCATGTTTCAAAACTCCCACGCGCAAAGGGCAAAATGGACATTTCTGGTGGACAAATAAATGTCCAAAAATAGGGGGTCTAATTCCTTCGTTTATTCTAGCCTTCGGCCGTTTTGAACGAAATATTTTCGACGGTTTTGTCTTTGAAACATAATGGATGAAGTCTCTGGATTTAAAACTTTTGAAATGAAGAGTTTTGAACGGAATATTTTTGGCGGTTTTATCCTTGAAACATAAATGGCCAAGCCCTTGGATTTGAAACTTTTGAAATGAAGAGTTTCAAACGGAATATTTTCGACTGAAAAGAGAGATTCGGTCAAGATTGGTATTTTGTAAACTAACTGTATTTATTGTGTAGGGCCATTCGGCCTTTTGATATGTCTTTACCAAGTTAGTTTTCAGTGTTGTTATTGTTGTTATTATTGTTGTGGTTGTTATTATTGTTGTTGTTGTTATTATTGTTGTTACTGTTGGTATTCGTGGTGTTGTTGAATGTGGGATGCTCGACATTTATTATGATTTCAGGTCTAGATGAATATAACGGTGATATGGATTTTTCGTTATGTTGTTTCGTCAATTCAACCATTTTGGTTTGTAGTTTGATACTCGTAATCATCATATCCTTCATACAGTTTGTATTATGAACTATTGTATTTTGAAGGTTGTTATCGCATACTTTCATATATTCATCAGAACTATCACCTGTGTTTAATTCATTATTGTTTTTTACAGTTTCGTTACAGTTATTAATGTGTTCTATAAACTCAAGTAGTTTGTCATACTCATCGCGTGTTATCGTAAGGGGGCGATTCGTTGGAATTTTAATACAGGTTTTCTTATGACGGCTCAATCCAGAAAGATGAGTATATCGTTTATTACAGTATTTACAAGTATTGACGCATTCCGTCGTCAGTGTCGATGTATCTAGTTGGGATGATATAACAGTGTTGGTTTTCTTTTGTGACAATTCTTCATTTTTTACCATAATTTTATGTTTGCGCGTAGTAAGATGGTTCTCATAGTTGCTTTTATATGAGCATTTAAAGTTACATAATTTACATTCATAACTATACTCGATTTTTTTACAAGTAATTGAGTTTCTCATTTTCATACCAGTTCATTACTAATGTTCTAAAATATGTCCATAAAATATATCGGTAAAACTGACGAAGTCCGCCCACCACCCCCAAAAAGGTCAGTCACATGTTTATGATGTTTCAGCCGCCATGCTTCTTCCCCCGAGCGAACCCGACCATTTTGTGACGATAACCCTAGCAACAACCCAGTGCCCACCACAAAACACCCACACCATTATGCTCTCATTATTTTACCCCTGACGATATATGGTCACAAACCAGAAAATCCAAACACTAAAAAAAAATCCACGGGCTAAAACACTTTTTTTACAAAAGTCCTGCGCCCAGAAAATGGAAAATAAAGTATCCCCCTTTTTCACCGGTTTTTTAGGAAGGAAAAGTCCAAGTGCCATTTTTGGGGGATCAGATTTAGAGATAAAACCTCTGGAATATATAAACCGGAGGTTTTACAAATTTCAATTCATAAACCGGACAAAATTGAAACTTCAACCTACCAAAATTAGTTTTTACAAGAGAGACAATCCGACGACGCGAGGAGAATGACAACAACAACAACAACCGTGAATGGAGGAGGAGGCAGCGCTAATACGGCGCCTGCGACGCCCACCGACACCACAACCGCTTCATACCAGTCTCTTTGCGCGGGGATGACGTATGAACAATTTATGAAACATCATGTATCGAAACCAGGCGAAGCTTATACGCACACGCGGATTGGGGATAAGGCGTTGAATGTCTATGGCGGAGTTTATACGATTCCGCCTGCGATATTGCCGGTCTTCTGGAAGAAGTATTATACTCATGTGTTTGAAACCGGAAAACAGGAGTTCTTGACCGAAAAACAGAATCCTGAACGGGGTATTATCACGGTAGATTTTGACTTCAGGTATGAAACGAGTATCACCAAACGCCAGCATTCGAAGGAACACGTTTTGGATATGATCCAATCCTACATCCAGACGTTGGAAGCACTCGTGGAAATCCCCGCCGACGCAACCATCCCGATTTATATCTTCGAAAAGAGCGATGTCAATGAGTTGGAAGATGTAACCAAGGATGGTATTCATATGATAATTGGCGCCAGCGTAGAGCGCCCGATTCAGCGAATGTTGCGCACACGAATGCTGAAAGAACTTCCGGAGATTTGGACGGATATCCCAATAACGAATACGTGGAATGATGTGCTTGATGAAGGAATATCGCGCGGCCACACAAACTGGCAGTTATACGGTTCGCGCAAACCCGGACATAAGGCGTATATGTTGAAGTATCATTTCATCATGATGCATGACCCCGATGATACGGACGGCGCGTGGATGTGTCAGGAAGAGAAAACGAGCAAATTCAATGTAAAAGAGCAGTTCGCCAAATTATCGGTTCAAACCGCGGCCAGTGGAGCGCCCGGAGCAATTGAAACCGGATATCCATCATTTTCGATTCTACCGAACAACCCTACCTTAAAAGCCGAATATGACGCGCTTCTGAATCAGCAACGTGGCACAGCGGGGCGAAACGGCGGCGCGAATGGTGGCGCGGATGGCGGAAAGCGTCTGCGCTTGGTCGTCACGGGTGGCGGCGGTGGCATGAATCCGGGTGGTGGGAGTGACGCGTTGATGTCGCACAACGGTATAATCATGATGGATAAAATCACGAACCAGTCCGAACTTACGATGGCGGTTGAAATCATGCTGAATATGCTTGAGCCGAAAGAGTATGAAATCCGCGAAACCCACTATTACACGATGGCGCTTCCATCGCAATACTATGACCCATACGATAAATGGCTCCGCGTCGGCTTGGCACTTCACAATACTAGCGACAAGCTCTTCCTGACTTGGATGCTATTCAGCGCGAAGTCCAGTAAATTCTCGTATGCGGATATTATGAAGAGCTATGATACTTGGTGCGGATTTCCTTATAGCCCCGAGGGCCTTACGCGGCGGTCGATCATGTATTGGGCGAAGAACGATTGCCCCGAAGAATACGCGCGTATCCGCAATGAAACCATCGACAACTTCATTCATCAAACGATTTGTAACGAGACGACCAACGACGCATCCACGGATGTAGATTTGGCGACGGTTCTATACACGATTTTCAAGGACCGCTTCGTATGTGTGAGCGTGAAGGATAACATGTGGTATGAGTTCGAGAAGAATCGTTGGGTGGAATGCGACCAAGGGAATTCACTTCGCGCGCTCATCTCGAAAGACATGCATGATATTTATACGAAGAAGCACCGCGAGATTATGGATCTCACATCAGGGCTTGACCCAACATGCGACCAATACACATCCGCGCGAAAAAGGTCGCGCCGTATCGTGGATATTTGTACGAAACTGAAGACGACGAGTTTCAAGAACAACATTATGCGTGAGGTGCGTGAGCAATTCTATGACAAGGATTTTGAGGAAAAAATAGATACACGCCCTGAGCTCCTGTGTTTCAAGAACGGCGTCATTGATTTCAAGACGCGGACATTTCGCCGCGGTCAGCCGGACGACAATCTATCCAAGACCACGAAAATCGACTATATCCAGCTCGACGAGGAGAAGCATCGAGCCCACATCAACGAAATCAACGAGTTCATGGCGCAACTCTTCCCAGAAGAAGAACTGCGGACGTATATGTGGGAGCATCTCGCTTCAACCCTGATCGGCACGAATCGCGAACAGACATTCAATATTTATATCGGTGGTGGAAGCAACGGCAAATCGAAACTCATTGAATTGATGTCGGCGTGCCTTGGCGAGTACAAGGCGGTCCTCCCCATCACCGCAGTAACGCAGAAACGCGCGATGATTGGCGGCGCCTCACCAGAACTCGCAGTCCTCAAAGGTGTGCGTTACGCAGTTATGCAGGAACCGACGAAGGGCGATCGCATCAACGAGGGTATTTTGAAGGAAATCACCGGTGGCGATGATATGACCGCCCGCGCGCTTTTCAAGAATACGATTTCGTTTGTTCCGCAGTTCAAGTTGGTCGTATGTACGAATGTGCTGTTTGATATCAAGAGCAACGACGACGGTACATGGCGTCGTATCCGTCTTTGCCCTTATAAATCGAAATTCTGCGAGGAGCCGAAAACCGACGATCCCGAAGAGCCGTATCAGTTCCTGATCGATAAGAACTTGGATGTGAAAATAAAGGTGTGGGTAAATGTCTTTATGGCGATGCTCGTCAAGAAGGCATTTGAAACAGATGGAAAAGTGCGGACATGCGCCGCCGTTACAGCGAGTAGTAATAAGTATCGCAATACTCAGGACTATCTCTCGGAATTCTTGCGCGACAAGATTCGCGTCGCAGATGAAGATACATATATCAAGAAGACCGAAGTATATGAAGAGTTCAAGAAATGGTACGTTGTACAACATGGTAAGAATATCCCGAAGGGCAATGAACTATACGACTATATGACGAAGAAGTTCGGAAAACTCACGCAGAAAGGATGGCGTAAGTGTCGTATCATGTACGACGACGACGTCGATGTCGATGCCGAAAACGAGGACGATGACGCATAAAATACGGGTGTAGTATTCGCATTCGCATTCGTATTCGTATTCGCATTCGCATTCGCATTCGTATTTACGCACCCCAAAAACGCACATTCTTCACTCCGAGGGTTTCTGCTATTTTCGTAAGACCGTTCAATATCCACAATACGACCGGTAAGATGTATTTCGGATAAATGCCTAATAATATCAATATAATAATATTGCGCTTATCGTAAGAACCACCAGCGGATGAAAAGAACTCGCGTAGAGACATAAATACGAAAATCGCAAAGACCGCGTAGTAAAGAAACATCACCAAATCCTCGTAAAATGAGAGGCTATTGTATTCGTCATAGTCATATAAGGCGTTTTGCTTGTATAATCCAATATTTTTCTTTTGATTTTCTATAATGGATTTAATATTCTTATCACTAAGTAAAATCTCGTTTAATTTTTCAGGCGACTGACCACCGGTTATCGATAATTTATAATACGTATTCAATAAATCATCTGCTCTATCAAATAGAGTATTGATTGTGTTCGCATATTTATCTATTTGTATATTGGCATTTTCGCATAATTCTCTTTGGATAGCAGTAATACTACCCGTACAATCGGTATAATATTCAGTCCATGGGATAATTGTGTTACTATCACCATCCGAAGAAGCCCTATTTCCTGTTACGTCGGCGTATCTTGGTAGGCGTTTGTTGAATTTCAGGATGGCAGGCGCAGCAGGCGAACTAGATGCGGCGACAGCTATACTATTACCGCCATTATACGCCGAACCGTTATAAAAATCAAACCCCTCTTTTATGCCCCCCCTATTTCCAAAAAAGCCTTCCACATTCTCAGTATTTACTTCGCGGCGAACATGAAAGCCTTGTTTCTTCCCGTCCAATGTGAGAGAAGGGTAAATATCATTATCCGCATCTTTATTGGCGCGACACCGACGGTCGGTTTCGACATATTTATTCGCCTTTTCTATTACATCCGAGACACTTTTGACACAATTGCCTCGAATATCGGTCCATTCTTTGTGAGCTTTATTAATTTCGTGTGTCTGCGCCTTTCCATTCACTAAAGCTGTATATTTCACACTCTTTTCTTTCACATCATTTGTACATTTTTTTTCTAGATTTCGCGAATGAACCCATTCCGCGTGGGCGAGACTTGTTTCGTATTTACATTTTTCAGGCCCATTAAACCCACCCATCGCCATAATTTTTTTGACTTCTGTAATTTTATCTTGCGAATCTTGAAGCACAACATTGAATGGAAGCTGTCCTCCGCCGCCCCCGCCCCCGCCGGATATTTTCAAAGATTCTCCATCAGTTGCTACTGTCTCTTTCATCATCGCCTCTCCTTTTTGGGCTTGTTCTAAAAGTTCGGGTTCAATGCCTTCAGCGTCATTAAAATCTATTCCCATTTATCTATATGAATATAAATTGTTTTTTATTATACTATATTCTAACTACTATATTTGTTAGATTATAATTACCGATGCGTGAATTAAGATTAAAAGCCGGAAATAGCAATACCAACAAGATTGATATCTTTCGTTGTTTTCACCGTGAGCTGTTTCGAGATAGAATATGCGCTTGGGGATAGGGTCATGCCCGTAATCGTAATCGTCGTCGAGCCTGCGGCGGCGATACTACTAGTAATTTTCGTTAAGGGGAATGGTGCCGATACAGAAGGTGTTCCTGTATATTCAGTTCCGGATAACACCGGTGTTCCTGAAAACAATCCAGATGGTAATGTAATTGTAACTATATCCGCAGGAGCACTACTCGACAATCCTCCTGGAACAGTTAAAGTAATGGCGAGTTGGTTGCTGTCGGGGGCCCAAACAGCACTGCCGCCTACACGCCCTCCCGCGCCAGGCATACACTTCCCTGCAGGCTGATTCCATATGGTTCCGACATCGCAGCATCCGGGTCCATAGCATGGCGCCATTCCCATTCCCATTTCCGAGAGATTGGCGGGGTCAGAATTCCGCTGGCTAAGTTGTTTCTTATCATGCTCTTCTTCGTTAAAATTCCAGTCGTATTTATCAAAATCATGATCGTTACGACGAATAATGTCGAATACTTGACGTCCAATGACAATACCTCCTAACGTAAGAACGAAAATAACGCCTAAAGTTGAAATAGAAGAAGGTAGCAGATCTTTATTGCGTAGAATTGCCAATATAATGAGCGCAACAGATACAAAAATGATGTTCTTCATGACTTCAGTATTGGCTTCATAATTGCGGGTATAATAGGTATTGACTTGAGCCATACGCCGTTTATTCGAATTGTCTTCTTTTAACGTGGTTGCGTTACTCGCCGCACGTGCTTTCTCTTTACTGATGAAGTCCATTGCGGTTTTCTGGGCCTCAAATAGCGCTTCAGAGTCAAAGACTTTTCCGGCTTCTTTTACGGTTCCGTATGTATAAGCCAATACGGTGACGAGCGCGGATTGGGCTTTTAGTAATTCGTCCCTTCCTGCGTCGGCTGCCCCCATAGCGTTCAGACGCGTTCTAATACTATTAATCGCATTTTGTATTTCTACCGCGGAACTGGTGCCTTGAGTTGAAGTTGCTCCGCTGCTGACCCCACCAGTAGGAGTTATAGTAATACTTCTCTCATTAAAAAGAGCGGTTGAACCGCTACCAATTACGACTTTAAATGGACCGAAAGTCTCGTTCGAAGCTTGACCAGACTTGGAAAATAATGTTCCCCTAACGCCGATTTGGATAATACTTCCGGCAGTGATATTAGTAGTTAGAGTCCATGATATTTGTCGTGGCCCTGACGCTGAATATACAGGGGCTACAGGAAAGTCTGTTTCGACATTACTAACTATTTGTTTAGCGGAATATTCACTAGCGGTAGCAGATAATGTAACCTCACTCGGAACATCCGCTGGTAATTCAACAGCAATAACTGTGGCATTTTGTGGCACGTTTATTTTAAAATAAATATTGAAAGGTTTATTACCCGTCGACGGCCGTGACATCGGAGTATCAGCAACCATCGATGTAATGAAATTAGAACTGGTCATCCCCTCAACATACCCGCTACGAAATAGATAATCCTTGAACAACTTCCCCGCACATAATACAACAATCGCAAATAACGCGATTAATATTTGGTTTTTCTCGCTTATTTGATACGTCATATAATTACAATCCTTAAATACTAATTATATTATTATTTTGCCCTCTCCTTACTTCGTACTCCTTTTCGCGGAACGCTTCCCGCCGGTGGTTGGAGGAGCACTGGGAGGTTGAACGGTCGTGGCCGTCGTCGCAGCAGCCCCGATTTTATCGATTGCGCCCGATGCGGCTTCTTTTGCTTTATCGACCAAATTATTCGCGCCGTCAAACGCCCCAGTTGCGGCTTCATTCGCGGAATTCACCAAATTGTCGGCTCCTTCGGTGATACCTGTCGCGAGGTTGGTCCCCGCTTCTTTAAGTTGGTCACCGGCGGAGCTTAAGGCTGCCTTTACATCTTCGGTTCTATCGGGAATATCGTCTGTTTTCACGGTTCCTACGCCAAACCATCCAAGGATTGTTGCTAAAAGTCCGGCGCCGCCGCCGCCGTTGCCAGACTCGCCACCGTCATCATCGGCGTCGTCCTGACCGAACATTTCTTTCAGTTTTAAAACCGCTAACACCGCCAATATAGCTAAAACACTCCAAAGAATAAATTTGTAGGATTCGGCCATTAATAGTTTATTCGTTTCTTCGGTTATCGCAAGGAGCCGCTCCCGTTGATATTCAGCATTGGCGATGTTCTTTAAATCAGCGGCGACGCCGCTCATCGCTTGTCCGTAATTAGAAGTATCCTCCATGCCCTCTCTCATAACCCCGAAACCTTCCGCTGCCGCCGCCGCCGCCGCCGGCCCGCCCACATTCGGTGGAAGCGCAATCGCAGTTTGAGCACGGTATTCCGCGGTTTTACTTTCGGTTTCTTGAAATGCTTTATCCACTGCGCCGAACATGGACGTCAGATCGGTTTGTAGTAATGACCCATCTTTGGGAACAATTTCGCGAATATCGCATTTTGAATTCGATGTCATCGCGCCTTTATCTGGATAATGTTGGTATTGCGCACTATCGACGATTTTATACGCACCATTATTCACCTTACACGTTTCATCACTTATTGATCCATTAATCGTCGGGACTTTCACCATAAGTTGTTTCGTTGGGTCGCTAATACGCAATCCAACCGGATACATCTTCGCGCGGTCCTTCAATTCGCATTTCCCATCGCCACCCGCGCTACCCTTGGTATAAACAAACCCGCCACATTTCTCATCCGCGTCACACATTCCGCGGCATTTATCAAACGATGCCGTAATACTTTCGCCAACCGGCATCGTACGCAGACGACGCGCGAATTCCAAGGTCGTCGGGAATGTATTCGCATCGACAGAATAGACTTCAAGATCTCTCAGCGCGTATTGTTGATACGTTTGGCGGCTTCGTCCAAATGGCGCACGCCCATCGTTTGTCGAAAACGTCCATGCGTTATTATACATATTTTGCCCCCAGATATAGAAGTCATGCCCACCGCCGAATGTCGGGAAATATGATTGGTTCATATATGTCGCATATACACCCGACCCCCAAATACCATTTGTCGAAGGAAATTTCGTGGATCCATCATACAGAAATGCGGTAGTATCATTCTGATAATTTTGAATGGACGACGACCAACTCAGGGAGGTATAAGCGCCCAATACGCGGCCATCGTTTATGATGCCACGAGTATAAGTCGCGCCTTTATTATCACATTTTTGGTGAAATGTTGCCGCCGACCAACCATCGCGACTTGCCTTATAAAGCAAGTTACTCGCCTCACTAAAACTGCCTGGCGTGATTTCTTTAAGACTGTATGAGCTTTCAGCGGACCGCGTATCATACCCGCCCAGATTTAAATAGGTGGCTGGCATCGTCTCGCCTTTTTCGTTTTTCGTTGGCGCCATATACGACAGAGCTGACGCGGGATAGTCGTGCCTCTCGCCATTATGGTCGATATACGAGATACGTCCGAGCATTCCGCGCCCGTTTCGGTCGGTTTCATCCACGCCCGCAGGTCCGCCTTTTTTAAGAGAGTAAAGTGCGACAGCCCGTTCTATTTTAGTGCGCGATTGGGGGTTATCATCCAAAAACTCGTATCCTTCGGTTTTTTTACATTTTTCAATGTATTCATTTACGGCGGCGCGTTCCAGCCCATCCGCGTTACGATTCTGAAGCGCATTCAACCATCCTTTCAACTCTTGTTTGCTATAATTATATAATCCTCCATAGGCCCACCATCCATTCCAGTTATTTGGATAACACGTCGCGTCGCCGACATGATGATAATTCTTAAATATACATCTGCTTCGGGTTTTATGGTCACATTCGGGATTTGGCGGATTGAGCGGAACTTCGATCGTGGTTTCCTTTCCGTATAACCTTTTCAAGTTGGAGGTGGTATATGATTTTAAAAATCCGTCTTCATCTGGCTCAGCATTCGTCATTGCGTGGCATTTCTGGGCTTTTTCGTCAAAATTAAATATGCCGTTGATGTTCGGTTTGCCTGTACTGGTATAAACCCAACATCCGCCTTTATTATTCGGCTTATTCTTTTCAGGACCAGATATAAAGAAATACGAGCTGCCTAAATCTTCAGTGCGGCGCTTACATTGCGAAATCGACGCTTCGTTCAGGTCATCTTGAAATGTAAAACCGCGATTTGTTAAATCACTGTCGGTTACGTTGTCGGAGATGACATAGCAACCCATCTGAATCGTATCAACGCCACCTGCGGGAAATTGAAAATCCGCAGAAGGGCGTTCACCAACATATACATTTCCGCGTTCATTTCCGCAAGAAAATAGTCCCTTTCCCCCAACACTATTTCTAGCGTCACGAACGGAGTCATTTATCATCACAAAAAGTGGATTCGTCCGACTAGAATCGGTATCGGCGTAAATTAAATCATATGGTTTGATGTTGTCCCATTTTCCGGCGATTTTGATTTTTTGCGTTGTACCGGATGGCGCGGGGCAGCCGATAACTCCGACATTTTGTTTTATAGTATCAGTTTGAAGCCAATTTGTCGGATTAGAAGAAGGCGATGTCGGGACGTGCCATATCTGAAATACACCGTCCTTGGTGATGTAACCATATTTTGTAACTCCCGCAGAATCAGTCACTTCAACCCAATTATTGCGTCGGTTCTTGTCATCTTTTTCGATTAGACTCATTATTCCCCTTACCTTTTTAATATGGTCTAGTTCTTGTTGCGTATATTTTTTATCTGCGTCGGATTGACTGTTGATGTAACTGGCTTGACTAAGCTTACCGTCGCCGCCGATACCGGTCGCAGGATTCGCAGGAGCCGCGCCGCCGCCACCGCCGCCACCGCCGTCGATACCTTCCTTCATCGGCGCTGAAAATAACCCCTGTATCATATTTTGAAACTGCGCACCGATACTCAACGATGAATGCTCACTATTCATTGGACGGTTATCGTCGAAATGTACATCTTTGCTACTACTGTCTTTTATAGTGTTTGACTGGGTTTCTGTTATAAGCCGACGGGTCTCTTTTGAATTTTGAACATGTCCTGATTTCGCACTCGCGTTTTTTACTAAATCATTTGAGTTTTGATGAAACATTATATATATAGTAATGACGTATCTACTATATATACCAGCGAATATTTTTATAGAATGTTACTCCGAATCACCACCACCGTCTAGGTTTGATTGAATACTCTGTAACCCCGCATCAAATTCCATAAAGAACGATTTGAATGTTGCGTAAAAGAAAATTATAATCAACAATATAATTGTAACACCGACCCACCATAATTGGCCCGTCCAGAATGCTGGGTCGGTCAAATATCGAAACACCATCATTATATTTCCTTTCATATCCCACCCGAATGACGTGATAATGAATACAAGAATGACAATTGTGATAATCCACCAGTTTGTCCACCATCCCCAACCAACATAATTCTTAATTACGCCAATCTGTTCTAATAATGAGATTTTTGACGTATATGACGCATAACCGATTATAATACAAAGTGCTGCTACGAAATAAAAGATGAATTTGTATTTTCTTGCGCGCATTGTTGTCTGTTCGTTGATTTCCGCATAAACATTATTCATCTCCTTGCGTTTTTCAATGATATTATAGGACGCGTCAATTCCTGATACACTTTCATTCATATACTGGTTGATTTTATTGATAAGCTGGCTTGAATCGGCCGCAGCACCGACAAGTGTATTTAATTCGTTATTAATGCCCGCACCAGATGCCGCCGCAATATCTTGCGTGAGAGAATCAACGCGTAATTGAATGTCATATAGCTTAGATGCTGCTGCTATATTTGCTGTATCATCGGTGCCGGTTATCCCTAATTTTGTGTATATATTACTACCGGTATTCCCTACCATGCTAGTATAACCGGTCGAGTCATTACTATCATATGATGCGCTAGCAGGAGCATCAGGCGCGAGTCCGTAGCATCGATTATCCCAATCAGGCTGTCCAAGGTTAGTCTTGTCGGCACCGGTATAAACCACTTTTTTGAACAAACGCTGGTCGGTGGCGGCCATGTTCCAACATTTCTGGGAATTTTTTTTCTGAGCATCAGCATCCGGCATTGAGACCGGAACCACCTTTCCAATATATTTCCAAAATTCGCCGTAATCTTCGCCTGGACGAATGACAAGAGGCGTCTTTGTATCAGAAATTGGGTTCTTATCAGGTGTAATAACGAACTTATCGAACGTGTTATCGGCATAGTTGGTATCGCTCGACATCGCAGGTTTATATGTATTTGTTAAATTACTGTATTCACCCTCAATCTCTTTCAATTCGGCCATTTTTGTCAGTAACCGTGAATAGTCGCCCATTTTCTGTATATTGATATATTGATATATTGATATATGTATCGATTATAACTGATACATATAACATAGAATATTATACAACTGTATATACTGTGTCTGTGTCATTTCGCGTAATACCTACATCTAAATTATAAGTGTATGAAAAGTAGTAATACACGGCAAAGATAACGATGAGCACCATAATTACAATTCCCAGTAAAGAAACACCGCCGCCATCGGCATTTCCTTCTCCGCTCCCGCTGCCGCTGCTGCTGCCGTTGCCGCCGCCGTCACCGCCACCCCCCGGCGAGACAAATAAGAATGCGAACTTAAATATCATAAGAACGGCGACGAGAATAATAAAGCACCAGAATACATATACTGCGGGGTAATAGTAATCCCCTAATAGTTTCTTAATATAAGCTAAAATATCGTCGTCAAGTGAGCCCCATTTTTCAGCGAATGTCTTGTCGCGACTAATAATCGTGGTATTTGCCGCAGTGTTAAGGATGTTTTGGTTTTCTTTCTTTATTTCCGCTACAGTATCGTCGATTTTCTTCTTAATATCTGCGAGTTTGGAATTGATGGTGGGCGATACACTTGCGCGAAAACATTCGGTATTTTCTTTCATCGGCGCATCTTGAGCGGTAGGTATCGAATTGTATTGATTGGTGGTGAGTGTAATGGGCTCGCCCACCACCGATGTAAAACACGACGAATGCCGCTTATCAGGCCACACACCTTTTTCATAGACGTGTTTCTTACCTTCAACATCCACCCATGCGTACTGGTCCTCTGATGATGAAGCACCCGATAATTTCACATTTTTAGTTGTAATACACGGGGTATAACCCACCATATCATAACTTGCTAAATCGGAAAACCGACTAAATCCGCCGCCGATGCTTCCACTGCTAATATCAACAAATGACGTGGTCGTTATCTTAAATGGGTTCATCTTGTCGTCACTTGGGAGTGCGTCGCTGCGCGCAATCGCCGGACATGTTTTGTCGTCATACAACAAGACAGCGGATAAATCCTTATAACGGTGGGTGTATCCAAACTGATTCACATAATAAAAAGCGGCGCTTGCGTCACTGCCAGTGTATGACATGTCGCGCACCAATTTATTCAGATATTGACTGTTTGTCTGTAGAAACCTAGACCGTGTAAGTAAATCTTCTGTATATAAACGATACTGCGTCGTATATTCGGTCGTGAGCTCGCTTAATTTCCTCTCCAAGTCGAGTAAATTTTGACTTTTTCCTGCGCTGGTTGTGCCGACAGTCGTCGTCGTTACTCGGTCATCATTGGTGAGACCTTCTTTATAGGATACGACGCCTGACGATGCTGCTGATTCTTGAATACGGTCGGTAAAGGGTTGAATCGGATTCTTGTCTAAGTCGAATCGTCCATAATTCATAAGGTCGCCTTGGAGTAAATTAAGGTTCAAAGATGTGCCGGTAAGAAATCCTTCGTTATTTTTATTACTATTACTGCCTTGGGTATCTTTTACATATTCCGTCATCAACGATGACATCGATTTATTCAGGTCCTCATCATTTTGAACTGTTACACCTTCTTGAATATTTTGCCGGTTGCCTTTATTTTCGAAATTATCAAGAGAAAAAGGTGTTGCGTTTGGAAACAATATTTCTTGCTGAAATTCCATTACAGTATGTTATATATAATAAATATTATAACATACGTGCCCCTCCTCTGGTTTGTTAGCGATTCGATAAGGAATATGGGTTATTTGAAAACATACTGGTTATTCGTGATCGCCCGCTGCGACCCAACCCAAGACCGCCAAAACGACTAAATAATCCGCTTCCAGTGCCCAAGCCAAATCCGGTGAATAAATTTCCACTTCCGAATCCGAACCCACCACTAGTGCCGCCGCTGCTGCCCAATGAAAAATATTTCTGAACTAATTGCGAGCTTACTAAAAAGATACCGAGGACAACCAAAATAATATGAAGAAACTTCTCTCGGTATATTTCATTCTCTCGGCGCGCTATTTCTTGAAGCGTGGTCTTTATGTTCTGACGTGTGTCATAATGCTGTACTTCGGACAATAACTTTGAATCGCCGGTTGTTGCGGACATACTATTCACTTTTTCGGTTATTTTTTGTTCTAGAACTTCATTGAGCTTCTTCAACCCATATATTCCTTTAAAATTGTTGGCATTGGCATCATCCTGAAAACCTATTGCTGTAGGTGTTAAATCATTAAGATATGTCGTGCCAGCTATATTGGCTGTATATACGCCATTCATAACGGCATGAACGGCCGAACGATAATTTTGGTCATTCGCGCCGGTTGTTGTTAAATACTTATTGAGACGGTAAATATCGCCGGCGGTGGCGTCTTCGCCTTGAAAAGTGGCAAGCTTTGGCTGTTTTCGTAAATAAAATGTAGGGTTCATTTGTAGAGCAGTAGAAATGACAGTTTTTCCCGCAGCCGCCGTGCCGACATACTGCTCTGTAAATTCGCGATGTAATCTATCAAGAATTTTAGTTGCGGTACATACATCTTTAGTTTGTTCGTTGGCACTGATTATGTTTGTACCGTTGGCTTCAATATAAAACTTGTCGGTGCCAGCTACACACGCCATTTATTCTCGGTAATATAACAGTTATATTATCGTGATAAAAAATAATTAGAATTAGGTCATTCGGCTACGTTACGCTACCTTACGCTACCTTACGCTACCTTACGCTACCTTAATTAGCAACACAATACCGGTAAAATTGGCTCGTAACTGACGTCTTGCTTGGTCTCGTTATTTTACAAATCTGCCCTGGTCGCATGCCAATCGCAAGTGCGACGGGATCATACCGTGAAATGCTCGGCATCTGTTTCGTATCTGTGATATTGTATTTCTTGAGGACTTCTTCGTGCTCGGGTTCTGATAAGACGACATGCTCCGGAACATACTGGTGCTCGAGGATATTGAACTGAAGTCGATCGAGAGAATGAATCACGATGAAAATCCGGTCCTTTTCCCAGATCTCGTTGAGGATACTGACAACCGTATCATTCACTTCTTGCTTCATAACAATAACCAACGTGTCGCTGGGTTGAAGAACTTGCTCTAGGTAGAAAAGGTCGTCAATCATATGGTTGATATTCTCTCGGCGAAGCGTTTTGGCTAAATAATATTTGACATACACCTTCCTTGATGGATGGACATCTTTTTCGGTTGTAAGAAGCATATCCAACTGGTTATTCGCATACATTGTCTGAACTTCTGCGACACCATAATCAGTGTAATTCGCGACATCCATACCTTGGCGTGCGAGTAAGTCCAGAAGGATATTGCGTGATTTGAATAAGGCTGTAATGGTACCGCTGCTGACGTGAGACATAATGGAATGAAATGTAATGTAATGGAATCGAATGAAATGAAATGAAATCGAATGGAATGTAATGGAATCGAATGAAATGAAATGAAATCGAATGTAATCGAATGTACTTACTATATAATAATAACAAATCTTTATTATTCAATTTTACTACTTGAAGGGTGTAATTGAAAACGTCCTTACACCTTGCTCATTTGGTTGATTGGTATTAGCTCCACCAGATTGGTTCGCGCCTCCTTGCTGTCCTTTCGGCCCTTGCGGCTGTCCTTGCTGCGGTTGCGGTTGCTGCGGTTGCGGTTGCTGTTGCTGTATCGGCATCATTCCGGCCATGGGCATCGTCGCGACAACTGGAATATTCATTGTCGGTATTCCAGCAACACCAACACCGCCGCCAGTCATCATTCCAGACATAGGTGTGTGTGATTCAGTGACATGTTTCGGAGATACGCCATACTTTGAATGTAAGTAATTATCGAGAACCGTTGAAGGAATTTGTGGAATGAATTTGCCGCGCATACCGCCTCTTTGCGCCCCGCCTTCAAAGATGGATGAATATCCGGGTGATGACGGTGTGCGTGGGGTGGAACCCTCACTTTCGGGTATATTTTGGTCATCATCCGCGTATTTATCCAACATCTTTGCGTTAAATGACGCAACTGCGCCACGAACTCTTTCCGCGTCCTCCTCCTCTCCTCCAACTGGCGTAGAGCTCGTGTATTTTGGACTCTGAGGGACATAATTCGCCGCTGCGGTTTCTTGCTGCTCAATCTCTCGACGCGTCGAATCCAACTTCGTGCGTTCATCTATCAAGCGCGTCATTTGTACTTTCAGGCGTTCCTCTTCCGCGACATTTCCTTCACGTTTCGCGCGTTCGATTTCGCTAGACACCCGCGCGGTTTCTTTCGTATTTGCTTCAATATTGCGCATATTTTCATCCGCCATCAACCCTTCTGCCTGAGTTCGTTCAGACAACTTCCGACGACCGCGCCTTTCCATCAACGAAATAATCGACAACACCCAGTTCAATGGTTTGCGTATTTTACGCAATTCTTCCACCATATCGCTTGGAGAAATAGGTGTATCATCGGGATACATAAGCATTTCAGACAACCATCCATCCGGAAAACGTGTCGGATAGTCGCCCACCCATTGACGACCGCTGATGGTCCATCTCTCAGTAGGTTCTCCATTTTTATCCAGAATAATGGACTCGAGTACAAGGTCTTCGCCGGTTACATCTGCGAGGGTGAATGACTTTTCTCGGCGGATCGATTCTTTCACCGCGAATCTCCAACCTAAGTTGCGAATACTTTGTCGCGTATCTACATCCAAATCATGAATAATTTCTTCGGGATGTTCATCGGGGTCTTGTGTATTCTTTGAGCCTTTTACAATATCCGACGCCAAGTATCGCACTTCTTCTTCTTGTTCTTGTTCGCTGCGGCTTGGTAAATAAACACGACTGCCGTTCGCGGTCTCTTCTTCGTGGGCGGCATCACCAAACCCAGCACTGGCACTAGCACTCGGCATCTGCGAACCGGCCGCGGGACGCGGTTTCAATCCAGCCGCCAAACGGTTTCTCTCAATGATATCATCGACACCCATCGCGCCTTTTCCGTCCTTGAGTACCTTATACACATTCTTGGAATAAGACATACTGGGGAGTTGGTCGATATTGTCTTCCGTTATAATACGCATCTGGACATTCATCACGAGCAGTTCTTGCATGAGGAGTTTCAGACAATACGGGATACGCACGATACTGAATGAGCGACCGAATTTGGTCATATGAATCACACTCGCACCGGCTCCTGCGCCCCCCGACGCCGCATCCGCCAAATTCCCCGAGTATTGAATTGGGCCATCCACCATCGGGCTCATGAAGAGATTCTGGTTCGGATTATAGATCGCAATCATACCCGACTTATTACAAACCGCCATATGATATTCATCGCCGCGCACCATAAGCGACTCATTCAAGAAATGCGCGGCACCGTGTCCCAGTATTCCGTCGCGTTCCATTTCACCGACACGAAGACCGCCGTCATTTGCGCGGCCTTGAACCGTTTGACGCGTGAGTTGTGTGCGCGGTCCCTGCGACCGATAATTAATTTTATCCTTGACCATTTGCTTGAGACGCATATAATACGTAGGTCCAATATAAATATCACTCTTGATTTGTTCGCCGGTCATTCCGTTGTATAGAACCTCCGTTCCGGATGAATGATACCCGTATTCTGTGAGAACGGAACCGAATGATTCATGTTTTGTGCCGTTGTTCGTATATGCCGTACAGTTGCCGAACCCGCCGTGAAGCACGCACGCCTTCCCCATGAGTGATTCGATAAGTTGTCCGATTGTCATACGTGTGGGAATCGCGTGGGGGTTGATAATAATATCGGGGCGGATACCATCCTTCGTAAATGGCATATCCTTCTCCGGAATAATCAGCCCGACCGTCCCCTTCTGACCGCAACGAGAGCAGAATTTATCGCCGATTGACGGGAAGCGTTCCTCGCGGATTCGGACTTTTCCGATGCGGAATCCCGTCTCGCCCTCTGTCATAAATGCTTTATCTACGAAACCGAGTTGTCCTTTCTTTGGCATGGTCGACATATCGCGCATTTGTCCGCCTTCATTTTGGATACTTACGGAGCCCATCCCGATAACGACTTTCTTATCATCCATTTCAGTGTTTTCGCGAATAAGGCCGTTATCGTCGAGATAGCTGTAATCATAACCGGGTTTGATACCGATGGCGCCTTCTTTTTGGATATTTGCGAAGCGAGTATCACGCTGTGCGCCGCGGACACTACTGCTTTCCTCGCGTGCTTCATACATGTTGTAATACGTGATACGAAACATGCCGCGTTTGATCGACGCCTCATTGAATAAGATAGAGTCTTCTACGTTGTAGCCATTAAAGGACATGATTGCGACGATTGCGTTGAATCCGCATGGATGTTCCTCGTGGTTGATGAGGTCAAGATACCGGCTTTTGACGATGGGGACTTCGCCGTTATTGATGACGACGGCCATTTTATCGATTCGAACCTGATAGTTGCTGTGGTAGAGCGAAGCGGCTTGTTTGGCTTGACCGCATCCGAACACATTACGCGCGACGGGATTGTTTTCTGGGAAGCAGATTTGGTTGCCCATAACGCCCATTAGGAGAGATGGGTGAATTTCAACATGTGTGTATTGTTTTCCATCCGCAGAGCGAACGCGCGCACGCGAAATACGGTGGCGGCGATGACGGCGTCTGCTCTTATTTTTGCCTTCGCTGCCCTCGCTGCCCTCGCCGCCCTCGCTGCCCTCGCCCTCGCTGCTCTCACTGCTGTCAGATTCGGCCTTTTTATGTTCCCCCGCAGTTACCGGTCTCTCGAACTTATGACTCATGGATATCAAGGTGGATTCAGTCTCGGATGTATCAATATACTCGAGAATTGCTTGGGTCGCTTTCAAACGTCGAAAATCCTCGATTGTATTTACGCGTGCGGCATCTTCGCGAACTTGCTGTTTCGCCGTGAGCGCAGATGTATCGTGAGCATGACCGTATAATTCATCGATTGTATAATAATTACAGTGGGACGGATTAAATGTCGGGTCTGATTTCGCGGTAAAACCCGTCGTCATCTGTTCCCACGACGCCTTTCCGGTGCGAATCATTTCCAATATTTCATCCTTGTCGTAACTTGGACGGCCAGTATCTTCATCGATGTAGAAAATGGGGCGGCATAAACGTCCAGCATCCGTGAATACATGAATCTCGTTATTTTTAATATCCCAGCGCGAACTTATATAAATAGGAATCAACGCATTACGACGGTGAAGACGGATCAGGCGCATCGTCTCTTCCGGTCGCGTCACCGCGCCAATCCACGTGCCATTGACAAATACTTTCGTTGTATAATGAAGAAACATTCGCGTACATTCTTCGAGTAAATGCATCTTCACGACTTCGCGCAACCATTGCATCATCGGGTAGGCCGAACACTGATTCGTAATCCTCGCTCCAAATGCGAGATGTTTATGAAAACCGATATTCGCGCCATCGGGTGAATCCACCGGATCAATCATCCCCCATTGCGACCCGTGAAGCATACGCGGTTTCACGATTTTCGCACTACTGTCCATCGGCAGGTTGATTTTACGCAGATGTGAGAGAAACGAATTATACGAAAGCCGGTTCAAGTCTTGGATGACCCCAATCCGCTTCGTATGTTCCGTCGCGCCCCAATTCCCTTTAAATGCTTTCTTGAACCCGTTTTCCACGATGCGTTCGCGGAAGAATTCCTGATAGTTCATCTGAATGAGACCGACGAAGTTCTTCTCGTATTTCTTGGGGTCTTTGAAGTATTCGCGGTCCATCGAGAGACGGATATGCTGCTGTTGAAGCGCGTAATACTCCTTGAATAGATCGAAAATGAGCGCGCCGCTTAACTCAACGCGCTTGAATTTGAAGCTGTCGCGGTCGGTCGGTTGGTCGATTTTGAGAGATACGCGGAGTAATTTATACACCATATTCCCGAGAAAATACGCCTTCTGGGTATAATTCGTCTCCCCGACCTGAGGCAGGAAGTAGTTCATCAGAATATCATGGACTTGCGGAATGGTCTTCGATTTGGTGAGCGTGGCGATGAATTTAATCGCGCCTTCTTGGGTGAATATCTTATTCGCGTCGTGGATAGACGGAATGAAGTGGTCGAGGAGTTCGGCATTTTCATCGAGGTCGAGGAGGCAGAACTCGAGAATATCGCGGTCAGAGATAACGCCGAGTGCGCGCATAACGATGAATAGTGGGACGGGCGAACGCACGTTGGGGATATTGACGACGATTTGTTTATTGGTGAGGAGGGTAGTCGGTGCGACGATGCGGACGGACAGTGTTCTCTCGGGTTTGGACGCATCCTCGCTGACGGTGCGAATATCGGCCGCATGAGTATATACATTTTCCTCATTGTTTTCGCGAATATAGAGCATGTTATCGGCGAATTTCTCCTGTGAGATAATCGTCTTTTCCTTGCCGTCGATGATGAAATATCCACCGTGGTCATTTTTACACTCGCCCATATAAAAACGGGCTTTCGGCTCCAGACCGTGTAAAATACAGTGATTGGATTGAACCATGATGGGGAAGCGCCCGAGAAGAATTCTCTCGAGAGTGGCGGTTGTGACTTCGATGCGAGTACCGCTGCCGCCGCCGCCGCCGCCCTCGGAATCCGGAACCGCAATCTTGAATACGACATCGACGTCATAATGTATGGTTGTGCCGTACGTCATATTACGCAACCGCGCCTCGTTGGGCAACATATAATGTTCGCGGTCATCGTCGTAAATAATCGGTTTCCCGAAATAGACTTTGTCGCCGTTCTTTCCACCTAAATATAATTCACAGCGTAGATTGAACTCCTGCGTATCTGGGTCTTGCTCTTTTTGAAGAATAATGGGATTTCTCTCGCGGAATATCTTGTAGATCCCCTTCCCGAAGAAGTCGTTGTATGAGTCGATATGATGACGAACCATCATTTGCGGGTCATCCTCGAATAGACGCTTGATGACTTTCCACGGTAGCTCAGGGTCAGAATCCATTTTAATTAAAATGATGGGTCCTCTAGTATGTATATTTATAATCGAATTATATTTATGTGTTATTATACTTATCGATAATAAATATACTAGCTTATTTGCGACGTGATGAATGATGACGATGTCTTTTATTTGATTTCCGCCTAAAAACATGTGTTTTTTTTCTACGCATGCTGGGTTTGCTACGCCTGTTACGTTTGGTACGCCCGCCCTTGGGTCTTTCTTTTTTTTGTTGTTGTTGTTTTTGTTTTTGTAAATCCCAATAATTACGTACTTGTTGGCTGTGTAATTCTTCTTCATTCTTTTCCAGTTGTTTTTGTTTTTGTTCCCAATCCAATTCTTGTTTATATCCTTCTATTCTACTTATTACTTCAGGAGAACGCGTTCCTTGAGGTGTGTCTGGTGTTGTATCTAAATCATACTCATCTTGGACTTTTTTGATTATGCTATCAACTTCATCATCGCCATCATCGCCAAAATCAACAAATTCTGTATCCTCTTTTGAAACAGGATATCTACCATATACTTTAAAAAACTCTTCTCTTGACTTTATATCCGTTGTCGACATTTCTCTTGATATATATGAAGAAATATTTTTTATGGGTACCCGCGGAAGCTAAACGGATCGATAATCGCCACGCTTGCCTCATTCATCTTATGGGTATTACGGATTTCAGCCGCACCAAACAACAGGAGAGCGAACAATAAA
>Ga0209296_1000907_pt1 | contig 24357 bp, 35 predicted proteins | sample S_130206_EF_Meta_FD_187319 | JGI IMG/M metagenome (GOLD analysis project Ga0209296, IMG submission 187319) | Freshwater microbial communities from Lake Simoncouche, Canada to study carbon cycling - S_130206_EF_MetaG (SPAdes) (version 2) | ecosystem: Environmental > Aquatic > Freshwater > Lake ...
GATGATGACCTGTCATCAGTAGAAGTAGACGTATGTGGATTATCCGCGATGGCTGAGATTTGTCAATTCTCTTTGGAGCAATCATTCGTTTCATTGCAAATGACAAAAGGATCTAACGGTGATTTCACTGTTGCGTCTTTCATGGACTTCTATTGGGGAGAAATGGCGAAAACAATCGCTGAGAACATCGAGAAATTACGTTGGTTAGGTGACACAACTTCATTAGTTCCTGCACTTGCATTGTGTGATGGTTATGTGAAGTCATTGGTTGCTGATTCAGCTAACGTAATTGATATCACATCTCCAGTTGCAATCACTCCATCAAATGTTCTTGCTAAATTAGCATTGGTGTACGCTGCAATTCCTGCTGCGGTTATCGCTAACCAAGAGGAGTTGAGAATCTATGTATCTACACCGGTAGCTACTGCTTACCGTGCTGCGGTTGCTGCTGCCAACACTCAAGCCAACTTGACTCAAGCATTGGATTTCTCTTACTTAGGTATCAAAATGGTAATGTGTCCAGGAATGGGTACAACATCTAAAATTGTCGCTACGTTACGCGGAAATCTTTTGTATGCATTTGATGCTGAAGGAGATGGAAAAGCGTTGAGAGCTATCAATCTTGCTGATACAGTTGCTGAGCCGGTTATCCGTACTCGTGCAAACATGAAAGTTGGATTCACTCATGTGAATGGTAATGAGATTGTATTCTACAACTCTGCATCTTAATTAATATTCTTGAGGGGATGAAATACTCCCCTCTATTTTTTAATATTTAAAACAACAAAAATGGCTTGTGAAAATTTAGAAACTATTGTCAAATCATGTTTGAACAACAGTGGGGGGATTTTCAAAGTGTACATAAATCAACAAGATAACATCGATACAATCGCATTTGCTGCGGCTCCTAACACATGGACAATCGATGAAATTAACCTGATCGTGGGTGGTGATTTATATACTGAATTTGAAATCCGTAGAAATACCGGAAGTTACACCGAAGATGCAGCGATTGACCTTGTCAATGGTAGCTCATATGTAACCGCAACAATCAGCTTGATGTTCCACCGCCGTGATCAAGCGAAATCTCAAGCAATTAAAGTTCTTGGTGCTGGTCAACAATACCTGAACGCAATCATTCAAGATGCTAATGGTTTGTATTGGTACTTCCCATACTTGCAATTGAGTGCAGTTGGTGAAGGCTCAGGAACTGCTCGTGCAGATGGTAGCAAATATTCAGTGACATTGATTGCTGAGAATGATTTCCTTGCATACCAGGTAGATCCAACAATCATCCCTGCGTTGATTGCTTAATATTATCTAAAAAAAGAGAGAGCCATCCATTAGGGTGGCTTTTTTTATAAACATTTTTCCTACTTTTTATAATATATTAGTATGATTTACATTGATAAAGGTGAGGTGAATTCAATTGTGCTGACTCTAACCGAGGTAAGCACTCTCTCGAATCCGTATTATTTGTTCGTTTTTAACAACGAAATGGATACAACCGACACTCCAATCCTATTCACGACCGATGACATCTCCACTTGGAAGGAAAGATTCAATCTCTTCCTATTGGATGAGCCGGTTGATGTGATTTTGGTCAAAGGACAATACCGATATCAAGTGTATGAATCAACAATTCCACCAACATCTATCCAGGACACAACGGGAATCGTTATTGAAGAGGGTAGAATGGTTGTAAGTGGTGCAATACAAAACTCAATCTACGATTAACATGGGATTATTTGACCGATTTAGAACAACAAAACAACAGTCACCGGAAGTGGTGGAAGGATATCAATCCTTTTCAACACCATTCCTTAAAATTGGCTCAGGGAATTTATCTCTTCCATATGTGAATGGGAGGCATCAAACAAGTGGATGGATTCCATTTGGTGATGCGAATTTATTTCCTTCCGTATTGAATCAATTGGTATACTCATCACCATTGCATGGAAGTATCGTTGACTACAAAACAAATGCAGTCATTGGTGGAGGAATTGAATTACAAACAACCACAACGACACCTCAGGAGTTACTTGAATTGTACACATTTGAGAAGAAATCAAAATTGAAAAAGACAGTTCGGATAACAACCGAACAATTGATTGTCCACAACCGCGTATATTTCAAATTGTACTTTGATGATAAGATGAAGCTCACACGAATAGAGAATGTATCTCCGGACAAAGTGAGAAGAGGACAAAATCCTAACAACTACTTTATTTGCGATGATTGGGCAGCAAGAATTGACGTGCGTGATATCCAAAGACATCATCCAACTTGCACCGACCGATGCCAATTATTTGTATATGAGGTTGAGTGTTTAGGTCAAGAGTGGTATCCGCTTCCAAAATACACATCGGCACTTAATTTTGCATATCTCTCGGGCGAGTTATCGTACTTCGCAAAATCAAACATTCAGAACAGTGTTTTCCCATCATTTGCGATGATGTTCCCTAAGCGACCGCAGTCGGAAGAGGAGAAGAATGTACTTCGGTCCACAATGGACAAGATGAAAGGTGCGGCAAATGCAGGAAAAGCAGTTGCATTCTTTGCCAATGGTGCAGAGCAGATGCCTAAAATTGAAGCTATTCCAACAAATCAAAACGATAAACTATTCCAGGAAGCATCCGGATTGAATACTGAGCAGATTTGTTTTGCTCATACAATAGATCCGATACTGATGGGAGTTCGAACAACCGGCTCACTTGGCTCAGGTAGTGATATCAAACAAGCGTATGTGATATTTGAAAAGAATGTCGTGATGCCATTGAGAGAGCAGGTTGCTGATATCTTCAATGAGATACTTCGAATTGCAAAAATTAACGCAGATTTCAGAATCAACAACTTCCAAATCATCAATGAAACAATTGTTGAGGTGGAGGGAGATGCATCCAAAACACAAGACGCATTGAATGCCATGAGTCCATTGGTTGCGACCAAGGTACTTAACACAATGACCACAAATGAAGTTCGTGCATTAGCTGCCTTGGCTCCGGTTGAAGGCGGTGATGTAGTTCCATCCACACAAACACCTCAAGCATAATGTTGTATTTCATCACCGAAACCTACCTCAAAACAAATACACCAATCACTGCCAATGTGGATGTGACTGATGTGACACCATACATCGCTACTCAAGCACAATTGAGAGTGATGCCAATCCTTGGGACTGTCTTTTATGATTATTTATTGGAGGCATACAACGACCAAACATTGACACCGGAAGAGGAAGCTCTTGTTCTATTCATCCAACCGGTGATTGCTTGGCGTTCAGCTGAGGATGCAATCTTTGGATTGACCTACCAATTGAAAAACAAAGGACTTCAAACTCAGTTCGGTGATAACTCATCCAGTGTATCGCGTTCAGATGTCGCATTTGGGATGGAACACTATGCTCAAAAAGCATCATTCTTTGAGATGAGATTGATTCGCTACCTGGTAAAGAACAAAGCAGAATTTCCACTATTCACATCCCATGAGAATCGCGATACCGATTTAAGACCTCAGATTGATTGTCATATGTGTGTTGGAAATTGCTTCATGAATGGAACTTGGACTTGTGGATATCCAACTGATAACGGTTATAACAATCAAATCTTGGTATTATGAGGCAGAATGTGTTGATGTTGACTGCATCCTTTTGGGCGATACTCTCACCAGTGATGCCAATGATATACTTGGCAATGTTAGCCATCTTCATTGATACCTGCTTCGGCATTTGGCGATCAGTAAAAAAAGGAGGATGGAATGCATTCCAATCTCGCAGATTATCCGACACAATTTCCAAGTCATTACTTTATGGTGGTGCAATTATGTTCACCTTCCTCATCGAGAAGTACATCGCAGGAGATATCATCGCACAATTTATCTCGGTTGAGCTTATAATGACCAAAGTATTCGCATTCTTTTGTGTGATGGTGGAAATCAAGTCAATCAACGAATCATATGAGAGTGTGACCGGCAAGAATGTACTCGCAGCTCTTCGCAAATTTATCACCAGGACAAAAACAAACTTAGACGAATTCAAATGACATTGATTGAAAAGTACGTTGTTTTCACTAAAAAGTGGGAAGGTGGACTATCCAAAGATAAATCAGATTCAGCATCTAGCTATCCTTGTCCAACTCCTTATAAGGGAAAAACGGGATATCACACAAACGCAGGAATAACTTACAAAGCGTGGGTTTCGTTTTTTGGAACTGACAATGATTCACGTTTCTATCTTATGAACGCTGAGGATTGGTTTAAGATATTTAAGAAGGGATATTGGGATGCAGTCAAAGGTGATTTGTATATGTCACAAAATATTGCAATATTTGTTACCGGAATGGCATGGGGGAGTGGAGCTAAACAAGCAATCAAATCACTTCAAACTGCAATCAATCACTGCGGAGTTAAATGTGAAGTAGATGGAGTCATTGGAAGTCAAACAATAAATGCAGCCAATTCAATTGAGCCGAGAGTATTATTTGATACCTTAACAAATGAGAGAGAGAGATTTTTTTATGCAATTGGAGTGGGAAAAAATGCTAAATTTATTAACGGATGGATCAATCGACTAAACGCTTATCGTTCTACATTTCGACCTTAATTTTATTAAGTTCATGTTCAGCTGAACATCATTTGAACAAAGCAATCAAAAAAGGATACAAATGTGAGGAGGTATCCGATACCATCCAAATCACATCGGTTGATTCATTTCCCGTGATCGTTAACAACGAAATTGTGTGGGAGAAATTCATCACTCAAAAGGATACGGTTGTAATGTGGCACACGCAGTATGTTCCAAAGACTAGGTGGGAGAAAAAGATTGAGTATAAATTGAAAAGAGATACTATTCGCCAAATTCAAAAGGTGGAAGTTGCAAAATATAAGAGTCAAAGGAAAACACGACCTAACATATGGCTCTTTATAATCGGATTCCTCTTGGGAATCGTTACCAAATACCTCTTGAGATATGCTAAAAAAGCACTCTAAAAACATTCACGAGCTTCATCTTGATGGCGCGACTGTTCAACTTGCAATGATGTCCGACCTTCACTGGGATAATCCGAAATGCGATTGGGATCTATTGAAACGTGATTTTGATTACTGCCTTGAGAACGATATTAAGGTCATGGTGAATGGTGACTTCTTTTGTTTGATGCAAGGGAAAGGTGATAAACGAGGAAATAAGTCAGATATCCGACCGGAACACAACAACGCAAAGTATTTGGATTCAATCGTTGAAACCGCGGTTGAATGGTTTAGTCCATATGCTCACATCCTTACTGTTATAGGATACGGTAATCATGAAACTGCAATCATCAAGCATCAAGAAACCGACATCCTTCAACGATTCGTTGACTTGCTTAATTACAAGAATGGTAGCAACGTAATGACCGGAGGTTATGGTGGATGGATTATCATTCATCAACAATATACAACGAGTTCATGGACCACAACCAAATTAAAATACTTCCACGGATCAGGCGGTGGAGGAATCGTGACCAAAGGAGCAATCAACTTGACCAGGGCATTGGAAACATACGAGGACTTCGATATCTTCTCAATGGGCCACATCCATGAGAATGCTTGTCGAAATGATGTGAGAGATACAGTAACTCATTCACCGAAGCATGGATATGTCAACCATCACAAAAACATTCACCTCATGCTTACCGGAACTTACAAAGAGGAGTACGGTGATGGCTCCAAAGGATGGCATGTTGAGCGAGGAGCTCCCATCAAACCAACCGGAGGAAGAATACTCAAGATAAATGCCAAAGAAATAAAGAAGGAAGGTATAAGAAAAATGTACAAAAGTATCGACTCAATCAAATTTCCTTTGTAAATTAGCGAATCATTAGCGTGTGTTAAGGGGGATGTCGAGAGGCTCCCCTTTTTTTATGGGTATAACCTGAGTTTTGTCAACTTTTTTCAGGCTATAACTTGACAAACATTTGACACTATTTAGATTTATTGTCAATTGTATATACGCATTGATACGAATCGATACGCAAAATATACGAATTTCACCTTCATTAAGTAAATTTACTTTACATGAATACCCCATCGGGTATAGCATTCACAATTAATTTTGTTCAAAAGTGAAAAAAAAGTTAAAAAAGTTTTGCATTTGTGAAACCTTTCATATCTTTGTGGAGTAAACAATTAAAAAACACGCAATGAAAAAACAAGAAATGATTGACGCAATTATCCAGGAACATGATGTTCTATGGAATGAGTACATGGAGATGCTTGAGGCATTTGGAATCAATGATGAGGGAACTCAGAGAGCAGGAACACGAGCTGCAACACTTGGACAATTAATCGACAAACTTGAAATCAGATGAGAACACTAAACGAAAATCAAAAGGACATCCTTGGCACTGTTGTAGCCTTGTCATTATTTTGGCTTGTAATCGGTTATCTTTCGATTAACCAAGCTAACTATTGCAATACGGAGAAAGCTCCGCAAATCGAAGAAAAACACGTTCAATCAAAGGTATTGGATGCATATGGGGAACTAATTACTAAACACACGCAGAAATGAATTGGAAAAAAGAGATTGATCGCATTGATTTAGATTTCATGGAAGTAAATCACCACTCCATGGTTGGATATTATCAAATCAAAGATGTGCATTTCAAAGTGAACATTGATTGGTGGAAAAACAATTATGATTTTGAAACCGCTCGATATGACATTGACATCAAGATGGTAGATGGAGTATGGTGGACCGATGAGGAGCCAACCGATAAGGTCATGGAGTTTGGTCCAGGATACAAGGAATGGATGCTTTCAATGATTGAGCACTTGATGGATGAGAGAGATTTCCTAAATGAATATACTTGGGGAAATGATAATGATGAAATTGATTGGGATGAGTATGGTATTTAAACTACAAAGGATGAAAAGGTTTTGGACAACCAAGTCATCCGCAGAAACAATCAGAGGTACATTTAACGAGGAACTGTACAAAAGAATTTGTGAAATAAAGTTCAATCAAAAGCTATGAGCTACAAAAGAAAAGAGAACTATGAAGCATCAATGCTTGGTATTGCGTTGAGCTTCGGTATCGCAGGAGTGTTAATCATCATTAAATTAGTGTCGCTATGTATAAATTAACCTACATTATCGGAAAAAGAACAGTTCAAAGTTGGAATTTTCACTCAAAGTCACTTGCATACTGGATGAAGTCGGAGCTTTTAACCAAAGGAGGATATGACATGGGGAAATTTAAAGTGGAGCCGTTATGAATCAGCATCGAATCATGCGAGTAATCAAGCTCATTGAATTCCTTAAAGAGAAGCCTCGACACATTTACACGATGAGCAGATATCTTCAAATCAGTGAACGATCAGTATACCGATATCTCAAGATGTATGAGCAGTTAGGATACCAGGTGGAAAGAGATATAAACAAAAAATACTTTATAAGATGACAAAACAAGATAAAATAAAAGCAATCAAACACATCATTCAACGCGATCAATTGGATGTAACAAGTCGACACCAGGTATTGACAATGAGGAGAAGATATCTAATGGCAGAACTGAGGGGATTGAATCTTCCATTTCATGCGATTGGTGAGTATTTCAATCGAGGTCATGCAACAGTGATGCACAACATCAAGCTGCACAATTGGTCCATTGAAAGTGGTGATTTATATTACATCACCGTTATCCAAGATGATATTGACGAGCTTCAGGGGAATGCTCATGTGAAAAAAATGAGATTTCTTCGTGATGAGATTCTTAAATGTAAGTCATACAATCAGCTCAAAGCAATCAAGAGAAGAGTGTTGAGGAACGAATATGAGGAATTGTTATCAGTTGAGTAATAAAATAGGTACACAAGTACACATTTTCGGTCATATACTTATACTTATTTAATTATTTTGAGAATCGGAAAAAATAATATTTTCAAAAAATACCAAAAAAACGTGAAAATGTGTACCAAAATCGCCGAAACACTAGTAAACATTGAATTTTAATAGGTACACATTTAGGTACACATTGAGGTACTAATTGAAAATAAAGTGTATTTTGTTGAGTAATGGAATAAATTACTATCTTTGTTGAGGGGTTGTCGGAGGCATCCACTTAAAAGGTTTTCACTGTTCCTTTCCCCCTCTTTTTTTTTAACAGTGAACTAAAACAGTATTATGATCGTTTCAATTTTTAAGAAGGTAACGGATACCACAAATCCATTCAACAAATCAGCTCTCTATTGTCTTGAAAGAATTCGAGATGGTAAGTCAAAGGAATTGGTTGAGCAAATCAGAGCTTGTGCCACAAAGGATGAGCAAAAACAATACAAGAATCAGCTTCCTGGAGTTTGCTTCAATGGAACTTTCAAGAGTCGCTCAGTGAAAGGTATCGAACAAAGGTCCGGATTAATGATATTGGACTTTGACAACATGAGTCACACTGCTGAGGCAATTCAATTCAAGGATGCATTGATGTTCAACAACTATGTTTTCAGTGCATGGATATCACCAAGCGGAAAAGGAGTGAAGGCATTGGTCAAGATTCCAACTGAGGGAGATTTCAAAGGATATTTCGATGCCTTGAAAACTTACTTTGATTCTGATTATTGGGATAGTTCAGGAAGTAACCTTGACCGATTCTGTTTTGAGTCATATGATCCAGATATTTACATAAATCAAGATTCATTGCTTTGGAGTGCTATCGAAGAGCCGGAGATTGAGGAAATTGGCTCAATGGATGTGATGATTCCAATCAAATCGGACAACCGTATCATTGAAAACTTGATGAAATGGTGGGAACGGAAGTATGGAATGGTACCAGGTGAGAAGAATAATAACCTCTTTAAACTTGCAGCTGCATTCAATGACTTCGGTATTCAGAAAACTGAATGCGAGAATGTGATGCTTCGCTTTGATGAAGGAGGGAAGGAGAATGAGATTCGAAAGATAATCAAATCAGCATATTCAAAGACATCTCAATTCGGGACCAGGTACTTCGAAGATAATACATCTAGGGCGAAGATTGAAAAGCACATTCGAGCAGGTAAAAAGACAAACGATATCATCAAGATACTTCCTGAGTTTACTCAAGATGAAGTTGAGAAGTGCGTTGATGCCATTAAGGAAACCGGAAACATTGAGGATTTTTGGACTTATAACAATCAGAATCGAATTCAACTCAGCATCCATCAATATAAGTTTTGGCTCCAACAAAACAACTTTTTCAAATACTTTCCTGCTGATTCCAATACTTACTCATTCATTAAGAAGGAGCAGAATCTGATTGAGGAAACCAATGAGAAGAGAATCAAGGATTTCACACTCAGCTCTCTATTATCAAGGGAGGAGATTGGATTCCAACCGTATGATTTGATGGCAGGTGCGACAAAATACTTCACATCTGAATTCCTTTCGATGTTAGATAGTGCTCAAGTTGAGATGATGGAGGATACTGCGGATAAATGTTATCTATATTACCGGAATTGTGCGGTGGAAATCACCAAGCAAGGGATATTTAAACACGAGTACATTGACCTGGATGGATATGTATGGAAAAGGCAGATAATTGACCGAGAATATATTTCTAGTGATCACCATAAAAGTGAGTTTAGAACATTTCTATGGTTGGTAAGTGGCAAAGATTCAGCAAAGTACAACTCATTTAAGTCAGTTATTGGATACTTGATGCATTCATACAAGACCTCAGCGAGTAATAAAGCAATAATATTCAATGATGAAACCATATCAGAGAATCCGAATGGAGGAAGTGGAAAAGGATTGTTTTGGAATGCATTGGCTAAGTTAAAAAAGGTAGCATCAATTGATGGAAAGACATTTGAATTCACCAAAGGATTTCCTTATCAAACAGTGTCAACCGATACTCAGCTCTTGGTATTCGATGATGTGAAAAAGAACTTCAACTTTGAGAATCTCTTCTCATTGATTACCGAGGGAATCACATTGGAGTACAAAGGGCAGGATGCCATCAAGATACCAGTGAATAAATCTCCCAAAATTATCATCACTACCAACTACACAATTGGTGGAGTGGGTGGCTCATTCGAGAGAAGGAAGTTTGAAGTGGAGATGAGTAACTATTTTGGTCACACACGATCACCATTGGATGAGTTTGGTCATATGTTGTTTGATGATTGGAATGATGAGGAATGGGTAATCTTTGACAACTTCATGATTCAATGCTGCCAATACTACCTGAAGAATGGATTGGTATCTCATGAGTTCACCAACCTGGATGTGCGTAAATTTATCAAAGAAACGTGTTTTGAGTTTTACGATTGGTCCAATGATGGGAATCTTCCATTGAATGTACGGTTGTACAAAGACGAGCTTCATGAGGCATTCACTAATGAATACACCGATTACGCCAAACTGAGCAAAAAGAAATTCTCTCAATGGCTGAGTATTTTTGGACATTATCATGGATACAAGATTGATGAGAATAAAACAAACAACCGGAGATGGATTGAATTCGGAAGGACCGATAAAACACCAAGTGATCCGGATGATATTTGGGATGAGTTAAACGATAAAGCAAAGAAGATATGACAAAACAAAACAAAGAACGAATCAAAGACCTCGAAAGAGCTCTCACACGAGCGAAGTATCCAAAGATGCCATATGTGGATTCATTTCTCACCAATTGGAAGGATAACTCAGCGAATGCACTCACCAAATCCATATGCGGATTCCTTCAGATGAGTGGATGCCAAGCGGAGCGAATCAACACCATGGGAGTGTATCGCAAAAAGTACCGTACTGATGGAGTGGAGATGGGAGGGCAATGGACCAAAGGAACGGGAACACCAGGCTCTGCGGATATCTCGGCAACCATTAGAGGTCGCTCAGTCAAGATTGAAGTCAAGTATGGGAAGGATAGGCAATCAGATGCACAAAAAGTATATCAAAAAATGATTGAAGATGCTGGAGGAGTGTACTATATCTCAAGAACTTTTGATGATTTCATTGAATTTTACGATGAATTTATTGCCAATCTAAAATAGTTTATTATCTTTATTGAAAATTAACACGCTAAATAATGGAAAAACAAGAGAAAACAGTCGCAACACTGTACCAAAAGTTGCATCTTGCTAAGCAGCAAATCGGAAAGGTAGCAAAGAATGCTACGAATCCACATTTCAAAAAGTCATATGCCGACATCAATGCACTGCTCACCGCAGTCGAGCCAATTCTTTTAGAGAATGGATTGATTCTACTTCAACCAATTGTTGGAAATGATGTGGTGACGAGAATCATTGACATCGATTCAGGTGAGATGGTTGAATCATTCATGACTTTGCCGATTATTACGGATCCACAAAAGGTATTGAGTGCAGTGACTTACTTCCGAAGAGGAACATTGCAATCACTTCTCTCACTTCAGGCAGTGGATGATGATGGAAAGGCAGCATCGATTGCAGTCGCTCCGGTTAAACCTGCATTGGACAATGCGAGATTCGAATCCGCAGTGGCATCCATTCAAGCAGGAAAGTACACAAAGGAACAATTGATTGAGAAATGGTCATTGACTGAGGTACAACTTAAAGCATTAGAATTATGAAATGGCATCCATCCTCCATCGGCAAGTTGATGACCAATGGCCGAGGCAAGAATGAAATGGGACAAACTGCAAAAACTTACATCAAGCAAGTTGCTAAGGAAAACTTCTACGGATACCGCAGTCAAATCAATTCCAAGTATATTGAGAAGGGATTGAGTCAAGAGCAGGATTCAATTGACCTGCTCAACACGGTGCGATTCGAGGGATACGTCAAGAATACCGTGCGAATGGTTGACGAGCTGATGACCGGTGAAGCGGATATCATCACCAACGATTCAATCATTGACATCAAAACATCCTGGTCATTGGATACCTTTCCAGTGATGGCAGAGGATGGATATGATGCAATCTATGAGTGGCAGCTTCGTGCTTACATGATGCTATATGACCGACCTAAAGCAGAATTAATCTATTGCATGGTAACTACATCCAACGAGCTACTGAACGAGTGGGAGAACTTAGATATGCACCGCGTTGACCACATCGCACCGGAGAAGAGAATCACCGTACTTTCATTTGATCGTGATGAGCAGAAGGAGAAGGAGATGGTTGAGAGATTGGAATTGTGTACTGAGTATTATAATGAGTATTATAAATTATTGGAAGCGAAATGAAAATAACTATACAACAATACGAACACACTGTAAGCCACGAAGTACCTCACAATGATGTTGACCTTGACGAAGCATTGAGAATGTGTGAAGGACTACTAAAGGCAATTGGCTACCATTTCACTGGCAACCTTGAGATAGTAAACGAGTGGAAAGATAACGATGAGTGGAAGGAACAAATCAATCAAGAATAAGTGGCAATTTTTACCACATATATTAAATAGAAATGATAACTAAACAACAAGAACAATGAAACAAGATAAGTCATGGAAAATAGAGAAAAGACTTTTTTTCTTAAAAAACAAAATACTTTATTGTAAAGCAAATGGTTTAAGACCTTATTATTTCCATCAACAATTGGAAGTTGAAACAAACAAATGGTTCAAGCAAAGAAGCGAAGAATATAAACAACAAGAACAATGAAACTATACGAGAATTTTATTAATGACGGCACTTTAACTAATTTTTATGGTGGCAAGACAGATAGTGGGTATAAATTACAAATTAACGGTGAAGAAAAAATGAAGATAGATATTGATGACTTCAACCGAAAGGCAGAACACATTATTGAAACTGTTGTTAAACCACAAGTAGCAAAATACGAATTAAGTAAACAATTAAACAAATCAAATATGGAATTAACAGTAACCGGCACAATCAAAGTAATTGAGCCAATCAAGCAAATCAGCGACAAGTTCTCAGTGAGAATGTTCGTATTAACAGTTCCCAATGGAGAGTATCCTCAAGAGGTTATCTTCCAACTAGCTCAAGACAAGTGCAAATTGATTGAGAACTATTCACCTGGTATCGACATCACTGTGAAATTCAATCTCAGAGGTCGTGAGTACAATGGGAAGTATTATAATACTTTGGATGTATGGAATGTTCAATCAACACCGGTAGTAAGTGAGAGCTTTGACGATTCACCTTTCTGATGGGGAAACCATTCGTGACTTCATCGATAGAGAGGTGAGGTCACGAGTATCCAAGAGATACAAATTAGCACACATTGCTGAGGATATGGGAATCACTTACCTTCAGTTGTGGAGATTCTTGAAAGGTCATCCAGTGAATGAGGAATTTTACATCAAATTTTTTAAGTATTATGAGAGATAGATACTTCATTGCCTATGTTGGCACCCAAAATGAGAATCCCCACATGATCATCAATCGATTTCAAGATGTGTTCAGTGGGATGAACGTCAATTATTGCATTGTGTTAACGATGGAAGATGATGAGGTATATATCGAGGAAGTGGATGCAGCTGCATTCGAGGAAGTTAAATGTCAAATGAATTGAGATGGGATGTAAACCACTTACAGGACGAATAGAATACAAAGAACCTATGAAAAAAACAAACCAAGAATTAGAAGATTTATACGATTTAATGGAGCTAATCATGCATGAACTGAAACCAAATACAATCAGCATATATCGACAAGAGCTGAGTGCATTAGGTGAAATGCTTTCGGAAGTGGAGGTCATCCCCGAGGATAAACCAATCAACACCGATCCAATTCTCACCAAGGTCATGACCAAGTATTATGAGCGTTCCGAAATGGGAATCAAAAAATATGGTACAACATTGGAGAATAATTCGTTACCTTTACTCGATTGGTTGAATCATCTCCAGGAGGAATTGATGGATGCGACCTTGTATATTGAAAAATTAAAGCAAGAAATATGACTTACTTAGCTTCACTCGCACTCAGTTGGTTTCTAGTATCATTCGAGCCAATTCAGATGATATGGGATAACATCGCAGTGCGAATCCGACCGAATCACCTAGTCAACTACATTCATGCCGGACTTGGTTGTTGGAAGTGCATGAGCTTTTGGTCCACATGGATCATCACTGGTGATTTCATTCAGGCAACTATTGTGTCATTCATTGCGTTTATAATTGAGGAATGTTTAGCGAAGCTCAAGTAAAATATATCAATGAGATTATCACGTCAAGTGATGCGTCTAAGTATGCCAAGATTACGCTTAAAGCACTGTACCGAATATACGATGAGCACACCGGAGAGATTACAACCGATTGCTTTTGTGCCAGGACAGTGAGAAAGATATACTATAAGCAATTTATTGAATGGTATGAAGCGAACACTTGACCGATATATCTCAAGGCATTATGATGAGGTGAGGACATATACTGAGTATTTCCTCGCAAAATTCAAGGCCAACATGATTGCCGATGTAGTCATCAACAACAGTTATCTTTATGTAGCTGAGATAAGTGATGATACAAAGGATGAGAATAAGGTTAAGAGCTATTTGTTGAACACGATCAAGAAACAAATCCTTTGGTCAACTTCAATCAGTCAACTGGAGGAAAGAGTCAATGCCAATGAGCTAGATATTCCGAATGACTGCGATGACGAGGAGGATTTGGAGTACAAGATTCGAGAGGAAAAGAAATACCACGACCACAAGTCATGCATTGAGATATATAAGAGAGAGGTCAAGGATAGAATCAAGTTGATAATCTTTGAGGCATATTATGAGAAGGGATACACAACCGCCAGGTCAATGGCCAAATACTTTGACATTCCGGTAACCTCAGCTCATTACTATATTAGGGACATTAAACACGATCTAAATAAGATAAAAGATGAGAATAAAAGCAGAATATAAAGGCAAAACTATTGTCAAGCATACAACGGTTAGAAACATTATCGTGGTTGTTGATAATATAGATGTATCAAAGTACAAATATTATGTGTCTATTGGCATGGGATATTTATTTGAGAAGGAATCAGAAACAACAACCGCACCGGAGCCAATCAAATATGAGGGCATCGAGCAGGAAGTGAGTGCAAAACCGATTCCAAAGAGAAAAAGAAGAACAAAACCAACACCAGGAAAAGGAGAAGAATGATACTTGAGAAATATTTATTTGCTTTGAAACGCATCTCATTTGATTATGATGAAACATTGACTCAAGCCAAGGAGATTGCAAGGAATTGGATTAGAAAAGGAGCTGAGGTATATATCATTTCAGCACGACACAATAAAGAAGGCATGATGAAAACTGCTCAAGAATTAGGAATACCAGCATCGAGAGTTTATGCTACTGGAAGCAATAAGAGCAAAATTGAGATAATTCAGAAATTGAAGATTGACAAACACTATGATAACAATCCGGATGTAATCAAGCAGATTGGTGTCCGAGGAGAATTATGGATAAATAAATAGAAATGGGAAGGCCACGCAACTTTGAAACACCGGAGGATTTATATGAGCTATTCGAGAAGTATCGGAAGCACGTTAAGGAGAATCCAAGATACCAATATTCACTGAGCAACAAAACTGGTAAGGCTGAGCCTATTCCATTGGAAGCTCCATTGACTTTGAGTGGATTCAGAGTATTTTGTCACGATCATTCTTTGGTTGTGCAGGATTATTTTGCAAATAGCGGAGGGAATTATTCGGCATTCTCGACAATCTGCTCACGTATAAGCGATGAAATTCGAAACGACCAAATCATGGGAGGGATGGTTGGTCAATACAACGCATCAATCACTCAACGCTTAAATGGACTTACCGAGAAGTCGGACATCACAACCAATGGAAAGGACATCAACGAAATCAAGGTGAACATCATCAAGCCGGATGGAGATAAATAGCACCGTTATCTTTGAGAAGAACTACGAAGCTCTCCAGAATAAGGATGTACGGTTTATAATAAATGAGGGAGGAAGTAGGTCATCCAAGACATATTCCCTTTGTCAAATGATAATTGTCTACTCTCTCCAAAATAGGGGGAAGGTTACCTCTATTATCAGAAAAACGTTTCCTGCACTTCGAGCAACAGTCATGCGAGATTTCCTTGAGATTATGAAGGATATGGATTTGTATGACGTCAATGCTCATAACAAGAGTGAACACATCTACACATTCCCGAATGGAAGCATCGTGGAGTTCTTTTCAGTCGATGACGAGCAAAAGATACGAGGAAGGAAACGTGACCTAGCATGGTGTAATGAAGCCAATGAGCTCTTCTATGATGACTTCACTCAGCTTAACATGAGAACTGAATGGAAGCTCATCTTCGACTACAATCCAAGTGAATCAGCATCCTGGTTGTATGAGCTACCTAAGGAGGAGAGCATCCTCATCAAATCAACGTACCGCGACAATCCATTCCTCCCCGATTCCATCCGTAGGCAAATCGAGGACCTCAAGCGAACTGATGAATCACTGTATCAAATTTATGCACTGGGAGAGAAGGCAATCAGCAAGAGCAACATCTATTCCAATTGGACATTCGTGAAGCATCGACCTGCTAGATTCGTCAACTATGTTTATGGACTTGACTTCGGTTACAATCACCCCACTGCTCTCATGCGAGTGTATTGGTGTGAGGATGACATCTACATCGAGCCGGTGATATACGAGAGCTACCTCACCACCACCAACCTCATCGAGAAATGTGAGCAACTTGGAGTGGAGAAGCACATCACGATCGTGGCAGATTACGCACGACCTGAGATAATCGCGGAGATGAATAATGCAGGATACGATGTGCAGAACGCGAACAAGGTTGTGAAGAAGGGCATCGACAACATCAAGACCTTCGGAGTGTTCTGCGAGGATGAGTCCAGGATTAAAAAGGAATACGAGAATTATAAGTGGAAGAAGATAGGTGACCAAATCACCGATGAGCCGGTGAAGTTATGGGATGATGCGATGGATGCGGTGCGATATGCCGGTACTTACATCCGAAAGGAATACTATACCGATGACTCATACTTCGCCTTCTAAACAAAAGAGGTATTTTTGTTAATATATATATGGCATTTAGAACAAAGAAAATATCGCAGATGGATCCGAAAGGAGCTCCATTAGCATCGACCGATTTATTGGAGATATCTGAATTGGTGAGTGGAAGCTATGTAACCAAGTCAATCACTGGAGCGGAAATCGTTGCCGGAGCGACAACGGGATATGTTCCATACGTTGGTGCAACACAAGACCTAGAACTTGGAGCTAACGAATTATACACGGGTAAACTTTGGTTGTATGATGCGGTCAATGATAACTATGGAAGCGTTCACTTCACCGATACTGATTTTCATATCGAGGATGCGGATGGGCATAAGATGCTAGTCATTGAGGATGGGTTTATGCAAATCCACAAGACCGATACAATTCAATCCAATCTATTCACAAGCGGATTAACTGCGACACGCGACCACTATTTACCAAATGCTAGTGGAACTATTGCCTTGACTTCGGACATTCCTTCATTAGCTGGATACGTTCCAACGACTCGCACCCTAACAATAAACGGAACTACACAAGACCTATCAGCAGATAGAACATTCACTATATCTACGGGAATCACAATCGGTACGACTGCAATCACTTCGGGTACTGTTGGACGTGTATTGTTTGAAGGTACGGGGAATGTAGTTCAAGAATCGGCTAACTTGTTTTGGGATAATACGAATGGAAGGTTGGGTGTTGGAACTTCATCACCTTCTGAAAAATTAGAAATTGTTTCGGGTGCTATTCAACTTTCCAATGCTCAAGGTATTCGTTCAAGATATACGGGAGGTGCAGCTTTTACCATTTTACAAATGTTTAGTGATAACAACACTTACTTGGATGGTGCAAATGATATTTTATTTCGTGTTGCCGCAGGTGCTACAACTGCAATGAGATTAAAGTCAGCAACGGGCAACGTCCTCATCAACACCACCACAGACGCAGGATTCAAGCTAGACGTTAATGGTACTGCGATATTTAGAAGTAACATTACATTGAATAGTAATGCTTTGTACATAGGTACAAATTCAGCTATGCAATTATATACTGCGAGTTCTGACATTTATATAGATAACGGAAATACAAGTAGAAAAATTATTTTTAATTGTACAGGTTCGGGGCAATTTCAATTTAATAACGGAAATGTATTAGTGGGAACAACATCTAATATTGTTTCGTCTAAACTTACAATCGAAAGTACTACACAAGGCTTCCTTCCTCCACGAATGACAACAACACAAAAGAACGCCATTGCATCACCTGCTGAAGGCTTGCAAGTTTGGGATACAACACTTAAATTAATGTCGGTTTATAACGGCACAACTTGGATAACTTTATAATATGGAAACACAAACAAACGGAGTAGCGATTCAACCAATCGTCTACCCACTTAACGAAGGTACTGCGACACGATTATCCGTGTTAGTATTGAACTTCACAACGGATGCAACGACTTGCACAACGTATTGGCAATTGCTAACTGAGGAAGGAAAAACTTTAGCTCAAGACAATTACACCTTGACTGAAGAACAATTCTTAACTTGGGGTACTGATAATTCAGTAGTGAACGAGTATGTCGCTGAAGCAATCGGAGTTACAATCATCTAAAACACGGACTATGTTAACACTATCAGAAGAACAAGTAAAGCAATTAGAAGCAATCTTAAGTGAATTACCGATGAAGTTCGGGGTTCCTATTTTGAATATCTTAAACGAAGCTAGTAAACCAAGCGAAACAGAATGAGTCAATCAACCATTGCATCACCTCAGGCATTCAGTCCGGCATACAATCCTTTGAAGTTCATCGTTGATTCAACCAACAAGAACAACACTGGATTCAAATACATATTCCAAGTATTCGAGGCAGGAACTGCGAATAAAATTGCGGAGTATAAAGTGCTCCCTACCTACGTTGATGGATATGGTGAGATTGATTTATCTAAGTTACTTCAAACACAAGTATCATGGGACCTCAATACACTGAGCACATCATGGTACAACGCACCGAATTCGAGATACCTTTACGATGTCAAAGTTGGTGAGGAGCAATTGGCTGAATACTTTTGGGCTGCCAACCTAACAAACAATGCAGGGAACACGAGAGTCCATGCAACCAACACATTCGTGGTAGGTGACCAGGTAGTGATCACGCAAGATGATGGTGGAGTGGCGAATCCTCAGCTCGAAGGGCTTCATACCGTACTGAGTGCAACGACATCGACATTCACTGTTGGCGTTCCATTCAGCTCCATCACTGATATCACCATGGATGGATTGGTACACTACGCTGATAACCGTAAATTGATTACGTTAAACATTACTAACTTCGATGACTTTGTTGTGTTCAATGGAGCATTCAGATGGTTAGATTGGTCAGTGTACGATAACTCAGATTATAAACTAACCTTCGCAGATAGCTATTGGTTGACAAATCAACCTCAGCAATTCAGTTGCACATTAGGACAAGATTTGTATCTCAACCTCCGCAGTGCTCAAGGGCATGATCGTATTGTGTTCGTCAATAGCAATGGAGCTACATTTTACAAAGCAATCAACAACGTAGATATCATCTCTCAAGTTCCCGTTGGTCCGAACAACTATGGTATCTTGGTTGGCACTGGTGACCTAATCACCAACACTGTGGAATGGTACGATGTGTATTATCGCACTGCATTAGGCATTGAGTCATTCAAGTACCGAATCAACCTGGATAGGAGAACAACCATCTCAGAATATCATATGCTCTTCCTTGACCGATTAGGCTCATACTCATCATTCGCTTTCCAATTGAAATCATATGAGAGAGGTGAAATCACTCGCGAGATATTCAATAAGGATGTCCAAGGATATGTGAGTGGAGCCAAATGGAAGTATCGCACAGAGGATATGGGATTCATGCAGTCAAACATTAACGTAACCAAGTCATTTGACCTCAATACCAATTGGATGGAAGAGAGTGCAGGGCAATACTTCGAAGAGCTCTTGACATCACCTCAGACATTCGTGAAGATTGTGCAGTACAATACCACTGAGGATGGACTTCCAATCATTGGAGAGGATGGATGTCCGATTCACATCGCAGAGTCAACCGCATATCAACCATGCATCGTGCAGAACAACGCATACGAGGTATATCAACAACGCAATAAGAATCTAATCAAGCAAAGCATCACCATCAAATTATCAAATCAAGACAACATCAATGGTTAGAATTCAACTATCAAATGGCTATCTTGACGTAAAGGAAGGTACTGCATTCCCTTTGAACTTCTCAATCGGTGATATCCGTGACCTCACGAAGCGTACCGGTACGTTTTCCAAGACTATCACATTGGTTGGAAGTAAGAACAACCATAACCTCCTTGGACATCATTACGATGTAAATATTGAGGAGGGTACATTCAACATCAACACCATCACGAGATGCACCGTACTTCAGAACGATGTGCCAATCATGGAGGATGCATTGCTTCAGTTAGTCAATGTTCGCAAATCTCAGATGACCGATGCATATGAGCAGATGGTTGAGTACGATGTCCTGGTGAAAGATACTCAGTGCGAATTTTACACCGCGATCACCAACAAGGAATTGACTGATTTGGACTTCAGTGATTTGAATCACATCTTCGGTACCGATACGATATACAACTCATTCAACAATACCGTGGTGGATGGATACAAATACCTTCTCCCATACAAGAATGCTTTGGAGTATTCAGTGAACGAGCTGAAACCTGCAATATATGCGAAGACATACTTTGACCGTATCTTCTCGAATGCAGGATTCACATACGAATGGAGTGGCTTGAGTGCTGCACATTTCGACAAATTACTCATCCCTTACAATGGGGATGTCAATAACTTTGATTATAACGATTACTTGGTTGAGGCATCCAATACATGGACCACATCCTATACTCAACCGAGTGGATTGAACGTTACCTTCTCAGAGCCAATCACCGGATGGACTGAGATAACCGATGTACAATCATTATTCAATCCAACAACCGCACAATATTCCACACCATTCACATCTAATGCAGCAGCAGGACAATACTATCAATGGAAGATATCGATTGCAGGAAATTTGATTCTTGATAATAACTATTCACAAACCGCAGTATTGGCTCCATTGGTTGGTGGCTCAGCTGCATTCAATAGATATCGAGTATTCGCAAAAGTAAATGTGGCAGGATATGGAAATGGTGCAGTATATAGCGAGGGAGTAACAATCGAATACACACCTGGCTCACCTCTTCCAATTGGCAACACAGTAATTCAATCACTTTCAGCAACATTGGACTTTAACGCGTTATTTAATACCGCAGTGGGAACACCAGTTATCAATGCCTCTGATATTCAAATCATGAGCATTGGAGTTGAGGTTGTTCCATGCCTTGATGCTGTGGGTACCATTCCAAGTAACTTACTTAATTTATGGGTGGGTAGCACTTCGGGATATGCTCAAGTGGATGTCATCCTTGACTTGTCATCAATCAATATTCAGGTCCTTCCATCAGACAATATCCAAGTAATCGGTGGAATCCAAGAGGTGAATGATTTCATTCCTCTCAAGATTAAGCAATCGGACTTCGTGAAGTCAATCTTTCAAATGTACAATATTTATGTTGAGGTGGATACTGATCAACCTAACAAATTAACTTTTCGCCATCGTGATGAGTTCTATGATTCGGGTGCGGAAAAGGATTGGACATATAAACTGATGAAGGATAAGGAGCAGAATTTGATGTTTCTTCCGGATGTCACTAACAAGAAATTAAAGCTAACATACAAATCGGATACCGATTCAGCCAATGTGGTGTACACTCAAATGACTGATGAGATATATGGGCAGATTGAGTACACCTTTGACAATGAATATGTCAAGGATACCGATACCAAGGAGTTGATATTCTCACCAACACCAGTGACACAAACACCATTTGGAGCGATTGTGCCAATGATTAGCGGTCAAGCTCCCAAAACAAATATCCGTATTTGTTATGATGGAGGGCAACAGTCATGTAACTCATGGAATCTGATTGCATATGGAAGCACTGGATTGTATGGCATTCAGGAATATCCTGCAATTGGTCACTTTGACAATCCATTGACACCAACATTTGACATAAACTTTGGTACTTGTGACTATTATTTTTACCAAGTTCCAACATTAACCGCGAACAACCTATACAATTTGTATTGGAGGAGAACAGTCAACCAAATCAATGTCGGGAAAATGCTCACCGCATATTTCGATTTGAGAGAAGATGACATCCAAACATTGCTATTGAATGACAAGATTCGCATCGACAACTCATGGTGGAACATCAACCAAGTGATTGACTACGATGCGAACACATCATCACCAACCAAAGTCGAATTGATTTCAGTTGACTCGGATATTGAATTGGCACCATTCCAAACAAGACCAGGAACAACAACGGGAGGAAATGTCATCAATGATGCAATCACCAATGTGCTACGATCAGCAACGACAAGCAACAACACTGTATTGAATGGAGCTGATGTGATTATCAGAGGTCAAGGGAATTCAGCTCTTCCCAATGTGAGAGGATTAATCATTGGAGATAGTCAAACATTAGACCAGGATGGAATCATCACACCTCGAATCAATGGTATATTAACATCGGATGCACTAATCGGATACAAGAAATATACTACTCTTTTGAGTCAAGTGGGCACATCTGCACCAACTGCAATCATCTTTGAGAATGCTTTGACTGCAATCACCTGGACTCGCACCGCTCAAGGTGAGTATCTTGGCACACCATTGATTCCATTGGATACATTGACTACCTTTGTAACTATTGGAAACACTGAACATGATTATCTCGCAACCGCATACATCAACACTGATGGCAATGTGGTGGTGAGAACAACCAAAACATCCAACCATCAACATACCGATGGGAGGCTTAATTATTCACCCTTAGAAATCCGAACATATGAGTAATGAAGTAGCAATTGACTTGACGTTGAATGGGGTATCCTCCCTTAAAACTCAATTAAGACAATTAAAGGCAGAGATTGCCAATGCAACTGATCCAACTCAGATGGCTGCACTCGCACAACAAGCGGGAGAGGTATCGGATAGGATTAAGGATGCGAATGATGCAGTGAATGTATTCGCCTCAGGCTCTAAATTTGAGCAGATATCCAATTCATTTGGTGGCATCAAGGATTCAATCATGTCATTGGATTTTGAAGAGGCAGCACAAAAAGCTCAGACCTTCCAAAAAGTAATGGGATCAATTGGCAAAGCTGAGATAACAACTGCAATCAAAGGTATTGGTAAAACAGTGTCAACACTTGGTGCCACATTCGTGAAGCTCGGTGCTCAGATATTAGCCAATCCAATCTTCCTATTGGCTGCGGTTATCACTGCAATCATTGGAGCAATTGTTTTGTTCTTGAAAAAGATTGGAGTCCTGGATGATGTACTTGCTGCGCTCATGGCTCCCATAAATATCCTAATTGATGGATTTAAGGAGTTGACTGATTGGATTGGATTGACATCATATGCTGCGGAAGAGAATGCAGAGAAGATTGGCAAAGCGAATGAGAAAGCAATCGAGTCATCCAAGAAACGCGTCACAACTATTGGTGACAATTACGACATCGAGATTGCAAGAGCTAAGGCAGCAGGAAAAGATACCACTCAACTTGAATTGGACAAATCAAAAGCACTTGAAAAAGAGGCGATATACCGCAGACAAAAAGCTCAAGAGGAATACAATGCATTGAATAAGGTTGCCAATGCTGATAACATGGAGAAACGCAAGAAGCTCCGCGAACAAATCACCGCAGAGAATGACATCATCAAGGCAGGAAGAAAAGACCGTACGTTGATTGCAATCGCTGATGATGCAGAGGAAAAAGCAAAGGCAGATGCTGCGAAAGAAAAAGCGAAGGCAGATGCTGAGGCAAAAGCGAAGGCATACAAGGATGGAGTGAAAGCTATCCAGGCAGAGATTGCCACTGCCAACAAGCTAGTGGTTGACTCAACCAAAACTCAAACTCAAAAAGAGATTGATGATACCGTTGCCAAATATGACAAGCTAATTGCTGAGGCGAAGAAATACAAGCAGGATGTGACCGCATTGGAAACCGCCAAAAATCTTGAGGTGAATAATATTCGCAAGGCAGATGGAGCGAATGAGGAAACAGTGCAGATTGAAAGTGCAGCGAAAGCGGTCACTAGAATAGTAGCATCAAACAATCAAAAACTTCAATTGCAAGGTGAGGCAAATATGGCTTCATTTAAAGATTTAAAGGCATACAATGATGCAGTGGCTCAAGCGGACCAAGAACTTGCCGATGCTAAATTGGGAGCGGTCAAAGGAACGCTCGATGCAATTGGATCACTTGCCGGAGAGAATAAAAAAGTA
>Ga0209296_1000908_pt1 | contig 24344 bp, 17 predicted proteins | sample S_130206_EF_Meta_FD_187319 | JGI IMG/M metagenome (GOLD analysis project Ga0209296, IMG submission 187319) | Freshwater microbial communities from Lake Simoncouche, Canada to study carbon cycling - S_130206_EF_MetaG (SPAdes) (version 2) | ecosystem: Environmental > Aquatic > Freshwater > Lake ...
CAAAGATTCTTTGGCAGAGTGAACTTCTCGCCGGGTCGATACATCAGGCTCGCAGACTCATCCCGATACTCGAGCAAGAACAGCAATTCACCAAGAACCTTGGGAAGATTCGCTCGATTGATCTCATCGATGATGAGCACATAGGTATTTGTCGGATCATCCGCTGCAGCAGTTGCAAGCAACCGAAGCGGTCCGGGCTCAAGCGTGTACGAGAGCGCACCATCTTCACGAAGTTCAGGGCGGTAACCCTCAACAAAGTCTTCGTAACTCGTCGAGGGGTGGAACTGAACGAGCATGCGTTGCTCATCATCGGGGGCAACAACCTTTGCCAACTTCTGTGCGACAAATGTCTTGCCGGTACCCGGCGGGCCAAAAAAGATCGCTTGTTTATGTGTCGAGAGCAGGCCGTGGAGTTCGCTGATGAATTCTGGATCTAGATAGAGGTCAGCGGCAAGCTCCGAGAGCTTCTGCGAGAGGAAGTCCTCAGGCGCATCAACAAGGTCAACATCCTCTTGCGGTCGTGCTGCCAGCCAGTAGAGAAAACGCATCTCAGCCCAGGCATCACCGGAAATAACCGGATTCAGATACGCCTTGAGTGAACGATTCGCCTCGCGGTGTCGGGCTCCGACCGAAGAAGACGCAGCGGGTACCGGGAGCCCAAGGAACTCAAGCATCCTCGCCTTCCCCTGGTCGCCTTCAAATGGATAGACGAGCATCGTTTCATCGGGATGTGCGATGGCGAGCAGCTTCATTGCAACGGACGCACCCAGACCACGGACCTTCTTTGCCGGGTCCGTGAGCATCGCATCAACACGATCTTCAACCGAAATTCTGCTGTTCCAGAGGAGAAAATCAATGCTTGCAATGATGCGCGCCCACTCTTCATCATCCGCATCTCGGACAGTTGTGTTCAGAACCGACTGAGGCCCGGGTGACCCAAACCGAGAAGCAATGATTTTTCGGAACTCCTGCTTGCTTAACGCTGCGAGTCGGTTCTTATTGAGTAGACCCCGGAACTGTTCTCCACTCGCGATGTTGTCGTGATCAGAAGCTGTTGGGTAGTTCTCTTCGATCTTGAACTGTTCGAATAGACCAGCCAAGCCGCCTTCGACCACGTCCGCGTGTGAACTGTCTGTCTCCAGCGTCGCGGTCGAGATCTCGTCGTCAAAGCGCTGAATAAATGGGGCAAGTTTGTGCGTGCTTGACTCGACCGCGGCTACCAGTTGCTCGCCAGTTGCTAGTTGCTCCATCGTCAGAGGAACAGCGATCTCCGCCCATCTGTCGGTGACATCAGACTCAACGAAGAGGTACTTCCCCGACGCGCCATTCTGTCGAACCCGAAGTAGCCCTGCCGGCAACTCTTCGGTGAACTTGTCTCGAAGAACGTGAATAGTGCCTCTGCGGTTTTGGTAAATCTCTGGATTGAACGAAATCATGACTTGACCTGCATCGACGTTCAGCCGTATCGAGGGCGTGTCCTTGCCTTCACCCATGACCTGCCACGACATCCAACTGCCAGCTCTAATGCCCTTTGTTGAAGGGACCCAGTAAATGCCTGGGATTCGCGCCTTCACGGGACGACCAAGAATTGAACTCACATCACCAGCGAGCTGATCGCCAACACGCTTCAGCTCGGCAAGAACAATCTTCGTGTTAGTAATCGATTCGTCCCATTCCGCCTCGCGCCCGACTGCCTCCTCCGGAGACTGCGGCAACGAATACGTCCAGTCACAGCGTTCGATAAGGGTTGGATCAAGGCCGAGTATCGGCGTCTTCCCGTCAACTTCCTTCGATACCCACGACAAGACATGAGACGCCTTCGCTCTGTCGTCGGTCAGGCGGTCCACGAGTTCGATGTAGTCAACAAATCGCTGACCCTGTTCGGGCACGTCTTTGGTGAGCCAATCAAAGCTGATCAGCGATTGCTCAGCGCGGAGTTGAATCGGTTCCCACGGCCCACCTTGAATCCACCAGAACCACGATGTGAAAAATGGCGCCCGTGCCGAGGCTGCTGACGAAGTTCCGCGGTCCCGCAACGTTTGAGCAAATTCGGCGACAGCGTTGATCTTTCGACGTGCTTGTTCCAAATCTGCGGGGATCGAAAAAGCCTCTCGTAGTACCCGCTCCGCTTCGCCCTTTTCACTGTCCTTCACCAATTGGTTCAAGAACATCGCTCCGGCCATACCCCCGAAGCCAAACGTCTTCTTTCCGCGAGTCCAACTATCGATTTGGTCTTTGAGGTCTTGGGCACTCACCCGACCTTCGACAAATCCCTGGACTACCGGCCGAATCTCGGGAGTGAGCCGCTCTCGCTCTTCGATCGTCTCGGCCATTACCGCTGGACCGCCGGCTGCTTCCCACTCCGCGACGACCTGCGCATATCTCGTCTTACGAAAACCGATTTCCGTCTCGGACCACATCTGGGATTCCCACCTCTCGCCTGCCCCAATTAGGTGCGCTCTGAAACTAGACCAGGACGTGCCGGCGGTATTGCTGCCTTCGCCAGAGATCGATTGGACTTGATCGGACAGCCGCACCCTTGTTGCAGCCATCCGGCAAGCATCCTTGACCGTCACCAGCAATGCTGTTGCCGGCGAGGGGAGGGAACGCATCGTGAGCAAACTCAACTGGGATCGAGAATCACGTAGAGACAAGGTCCGTGAACGTGGCGGAGACCCCATAGATCTTCCTCGCGAACACTCCTCAGGGAATCGATGCAGACACGATTGGTCCGGCTATTTCCGCGCTGCGCTACTTGACCCAAGGTGGCAACGCCGGTGCACGAAATGCGGTCAGTTCAGTGCCCCCCGTATTGATCTACCCGCTGGAGCGAAAGTCACCGATTCGCAGAAGCGACCATCAAAGAAAACCACACCTAAGAATCAGGCAAGGAAGAAGGCTCAAGCAACCAAGCCAACTGCGACCAAAGCTAAATCGGAACGACCAACCGCCCTTTCTAAAAACTCACCGAAGCCCACAACCACGTCGACTGATACTCCACCCCGTTGGGTAGACCCAAATGGTTGGGCAGTGATCGACGAGATACAGAAAAGCGAACGACGGGTTACGCCTCGAAAGAAGAAGTAGGTCGGCTCAGTAGTACTGGACGACGTAGCCATACGCTCGATCGAAAAGATCCTGATCGGTATGGAGTTTGTATTTCAGAAGACTCTTCCGAAGCGCCTTCTGCACCTCCCGCTCCCCGGCCGCAGTTTGCTGCCATCCCGGGAAACGCACTTGACGCACAATCTCGTCGATCTCGGCGACTACCCGCTCAACGATCACAGGAGTTTCCGGATTCTTCACTTCGCCGAACAGTTGCGTTAGTGCAGCCTTACCCTCGTCTTCGGCCTCTTCTGGCGGAAGTTCCTTCTCGGCTTCAACAACATCCTTCGCCAATTCCAGAAGACTTTTGAGAAAATCGATTGATGCAAGAAGACCTTGCTCGTGCTTGAGTCGTAGAGCCTCAAGGCGCTCAGAAAGTGCAACGAACTTAGGGTCTCGTTCATGACGCCGAAGCCGTCCAGAAATCTGGATCTCAATTTCGATCACCTTGCGCTCTGGGTCGCGCATGAGTTCATCCATCACATCAGCATCCATCACCAACGTGTCGAGATCATCGCGAACTGCCTGCACGGTGACGTTGCGATGAATCAAGTCAATGGTCTTCGAACCGAGCGCATGCCAGAGAAGCTTTCCGTTTCCTGATGGTGGCTTCATCGACTCATAGACAGCAGCGAGCCATCGATAGTCATCTTCCAAAGGCGTCAATACGGGATCTGGTGAGAGTGCTTCCCAGATGATTGCGAGTTGCGTGAAATCAAGTGCGAAACCGTCTCGAGTTGCGTTGTCGGGTAGACATTGCTGAGCAGCGAGCAGTCCTTCCCAACCGGCGATCGTTCGATCAACTCCGGGGAACCATGCGAGACATTTCTCCATGATTGGGTTGAGATCATCGATGAGTTCGGCCAAGTTCGAAATGACCTTGGTGATCGTGTCATCGTCGAAGGCCAATGCTTGTGCGACATCGTCAAAGATTCCGAGATAGTCGACAATCAGACCGTGTGACTTGTTTAGTGCTGGTCGGTTTGTGCGACAGATTGCCTGGAGCAATGTGTGATCTCGCAATGGCTTGTCGAGATACATGCATTGCAAATTGGGGGCGTCGAAGCCTGTGAGTAGTTTGGCTGTGACAATCAAAATCTTGAGAGGGTCGGCGGGGTCACGGAACCGGTCGAGGAGTTTCGCTTCCTCATCCTTCGAACGTTGGAACCTGTCCTTCCACGCTTGGGGTGCATCATGCCCAACACGGATCACGACCTCGCTGACTTCTGGAGGGAGGATCTGATCGAGTGCATCCTTGTAAAGGACGCATGCTTCTTGGTCGATCGTGACGATTTGAGCTGCGAAACCCTCCGGTTCAATCTTTGCGCTGAAGTGCCTCGCAACGTCTTCGACAACGGCCGACACTCGAGCAGGAGCTTTCATGAGCAACGGGTACCGGCCAGCTCTTTTCGACACTTCTGCACGGTCTTCGTCGGAAAGGTGGGCAGTGAGTTCCGCAAACCCTTCGTCAAGTGCTGCACGATCAATTCGAAGATCAACCGATCGGGCCTCAAAGCGCAATGGCAACGTTGCTTCATCACGGATCGACTCTTCGAAGGAATACCTGCTCATGTAGCCGCCGCGATCCTCCTCAGCACCGAACGCATAGAAAGTATTGCGATCACGAGTATTGATCGGAGTACCAGTAAGCCCGAAGAGGAATGCGTGTGGCAATGCGTCGCGCATCTTGCGACCTAAGTCGCCCTCTTGGGTTCGATGAGCTTCGTCCACAAGGACGATGATGTTGTCTCGGGCATTAAGTTCGCCATCGGCTTCGCCGAATTTATGAATCGTTGTGATGATGACTTTGCGACTATCTCGTGCAAGAAGCTCCTGGAGCTCTCCGCGCGTCTTGGCTGCGACCGTATTTGGCACATCAGCGGCATTAAATGTTGCAGTGATCTGCGTATCGAGATCAATGCGATCTACGACAATGATTACTGTCGGGTTCCCAAGTTTGGGATGTAGGCGGAGTTTGTTGGCCGCAAAAACCATCAGCAAGCTCTTGCCGGAACCTTGGAAGTGCCAGATCAGACCCTTGCGGATGCGGCCTTCAATTACTCGTTGCACAATCTGATTCGTTGCTTCGTATTGCTGGTAACGACAAATCAGCTTGATCTTTCGACGCTGGCGGTCCGTCGCAAACGTCGTGAAATTCTGAGCTATATCGAGAACGACCTCGGGGCGGAGCATTGAAGTCACCGCACGATCGACCTCGTCTAGCCCGGCGAGTTCGTCGCCACCGGCGCGCCACGGTGCCCATAGTTGGAGAGGCATCCGCACTGCCCCGTAGCGAAACTCCTTGCCCTCGGTGGCAAATGAGAACGCATTCGGCACAAAGAACCCAGGAACATTGACCTCATAGTCATCGTGAATCTGCACTGCTCCATCGACCCAGGAGACTGCCGGTCGCACAGGCGACTTCGCCTCACCGAGCACCAACGGCAAACCATTCACGAACCCAACGAGGTCGAACCGCTTCTCGGGGCCGAGCGTGCACACCACCTGGTTCGCTACTACGAACTCGTTCGCCGACACGTCGTCGAAATCGATGAGACGGATGGTGACGTGCTCACCATTGGGGCCGAACGGCATCGTACGTTCACCACGCACCCAAGCCATGAACTCGTCGTTCGCCCGCACAAGACCGTCTCCTGCGACTCCGAAGATCACAGCGCGGAGCTTGTAAATCACCTCGTCCGCCCGGTCATGGTCAGCAACAATCGCCGAGTTCAAGCGCAGCAGGGCCGCCCGAACCGAGGCCTCGAGCATCGCGTCGTTCGATGACCTCGAGAGCTTTGGCCCGTGCAGGTACGACCAGCCGAGACCGCTCATTCGAGCCAGCAGGAACTCCTCAACGGCATTCGCCTCGCTAAAGCCACTCATAAGTGCGCCGCCTCTACCATTCTCGCGATCAGCGCAGAGCGCAGGTACATGACTTCTGTCCGGCGACCCCTGATTGAGGTCAAGTAAGAGTGAGCCTTGTCAAGACGGTGCGCGGCTTGCTCCTGCATCTCGAGAGGTACTGACGGCAACTCAAGCGACTCAACTTTTCGCAGCCCGAGGTGGTAAAGCTTCGTCCCTGTGGCGAGGCGTTCAAACTCACCAACCATGAACTTGCTCCGCAGGAGCCAATACAGAAATCGTGGGCTGTAGTGCACCCCCTTCGCACGAACCCGGATAATTGTATTTTGCATGCACAGAGGGTGTTTCGGCTCAGCCGTCACGTACGTTGGAGCGCCGACCTTGTCGGGATCACCTCCCTCAACAAGCAGGATGTCATCCTTACGTACCCGGTATCGAGCCTCGTCCGTGGCACTGAAGTCCATCGTCTTCACGTCACCGAAGTCGATCCAGTCCAGCTTGAGGTTGGCAGCCCTCAGGTACGAGACCGGGCGTTCCCCTTGCTGGTAATGCGGTGACAACTGCCGGCCAGGTTGGAGCTCAGCAATCTGGGTGAGCGGAATCTGCGGACTGTTTGCAGTGTCGAGGTGGAGCTCCGCAACTAAGGCGTCCAGCAACTGCTTCGCTTGAACTTCCGCAGCTCGCCAGCCCTCCACCACTCGATCCGTCGCTCCGAGCGCCGCGACTACGCGCCGCTGCTCGTCGAGCGGCGGGAGCACGAACTCGTACTTCGCAAGCTCAGCCCACTTGGTCCGAGGTGACAACGAGCCGGCAGAGGTGCCCAACGCATGGTCGAAGAACCCATCCGACTGGACGAGATAGGGCAGGAACTCGGCGAGCATCCGCTTGTCAGATGGTTCGAACACGAGAATGTCGCCGGAGCAGACTCCCGCGAAGTCGGGAACGGCGACCTTACGTTGGTATGCGCGGCGCTTTCCAAAGAGCACCTGTCCGGGCTCGAACTTCCGAGTGAAAGTTGTTCCGTCGGGGAGGTCTGCAAGGTTGTCCCACCGCATGAGACGCAGGGAGCCCGGGTCGAGGTGGTCAAGACCTACGACACGGTCCAGGCCGTCGGAAGCGAGGTCACGCGAGTTCTCGTTGACGTTGCGAACGACATCTCCGAACTTCACGCGAGGCCAGTCGACGGTTTGGTCCACGGCGCTCATTTCGTCACCGCAGTCGTCTCAAGGATTTCGAACAGGTCGGCGGCGGCGGTCTTCAGTTGGCTCGATGATGTTCGCCAGTCGGCCAGAGCGGTGGCGAGGTCTGGTCCTTTTTCTGATGCTTCCTTCTTTACATACAGCGGGATACTGAGTTTGAAGTCTTGTGCTGCGATTTCGTCGATGGTTGCAATCGTTGAGTATCCGGCTTCTGGCTCGAAGTTGAGGTATGTGCTGGCGATGTGTGCGATGTGTTCCGGCGTCAAGAAGCTTTGTGCTCGTTCCCGACTGACTTCGTTGATTGCGTCGATGAAGAGGATCTTTCCTTTGCGATTCTTTGGCTTCTTTGATCGACAAATGACCACGCAAGCTTCCATCGGAGAGTTGTAGAAGAGGTTTGGGCCTAGCCCAAGCACCGTGTCGATGACGTCAGCCTTGATCATTCGTTCGCGCATTTGAGCTTCCTCCACACGGAAAAGCACTCCGTGAGGAAAAAGGATTGCGGATCGGCCGGTTTCAGGGTTCATGCTGGCAAGAATGTGTTGCCAGAAGGCGTAGTCGGCTCGACCTTGTGGTGGTGTGCCGAACATATTTCGTCCCCACTTATCGGACTGCCATGCTGCGCTATCCCAAGCACTGATCGAATAAGGCGGATTAGCGAGCACCACATCGAATTGTCGGAGCTTGTCACCATCAAGGAATGCTGGATTAGCGAGTGTGTCGTCGCGCACAACATCGAAATCCTCAATTCCGTGCAGAAAGAGGTTCATGCGGGCGATAGCTGAGGTAGTGAGATTGCGTTCTTGTCCGTAGAGCTTGAGCGTTCGGTGTTCTTTGCCTTGACGACGTAACTCTTCTGCGGCTGAGAGGAGCATTCCGCCCGATCCGCATGTTGGGTCATAAATGCTGTCGCCTGGTGCGATTTCCAGCATCTGAGTCATAAGGTGAACGAGGGTTCGGTTTGTATAGAACTCAGCAGCAGTGTGGCCGGAATCGTCTGCGAATTTCTTGATGAGGAACTCATACGCCACGCCGAGTTCATCCTCGGGGACGTTCGCGATGCTCAGCTTTACTTGCGAGTAGTGCTCAACAAGGTCACGCAATGTCGAGTCGGGAAGTCGTTCCTTGTTTGTCCAAGGTGCATCGCCAAACACGCCGTAAAGGCGTGGGTTTTCACGTTCAATTTCACGCATTGCTTTAGGAATAGCGGACCCAACGTTGGTGGTCGTCGACCGGACATCCATCCAATGAGCACCAGTAGGGATCTGGAACCGGTGCTGTTCAGGAAGAGCTGCGTATGCTTCGTCACCGTTTGAGTCAGCAAGTGCTTCAGCGAATTCTTCGTCATATACATCGCTAAGGCGTTTGAGAAACAGTATCGGGAAAATAAAGCTCTTGTATTCACCAGCATCGATGGTTCCGCGCAGAAGTGTTGCTGCACCCCAAAGATAGTTTTCGAGTTCACTCTGTGTGATTCGGGTGGTGCTCATGCGAGACCTCGTTCTGAGAGCAGCCGTTCGAGTTCCTCTTCGGCGGCCCATACTTCGTCGAGTGCCAGTTTGAGCGCTGCAGTGGCTTCTTCAACCGTAGGTATTGGATCCGTGTCTGGCTTTGTGATGTATCCGGCGAGGTTGAGGTTTCCGCCTTGCTCACGGACCTGGTCGAGCGTTACAAGGCTTGCTTTGCCTTCAACATCGACGAAGTCTCTGTAAAGGCCTAGTAGTTCCGTCGCATGTTCGGGTTCGAGAGTGTTTTGGTTACGACCTCTTCGGAATAGTTCAGAGCCATCGACGAGCAGGATCTTGCCTTTGCGGTCCTTTGGCTTCGCCCGACGAGCCACCACGATGCATGCGGCGAGGCCGGCGCCGTAGAAGAGGTTTGGCCCCAGTCCGATGACCGCTTCGATGAGATCCTCGTCGAGGACTTTGGAGCGAATCTTTCCTTCTGCCCCCATGCGGAAAATTGCTCCGTGGGGAAGCACCACTGCGAGACGGCCCGTCTTAGGGGCCATCGACGTGATCATGTGTTGCACCCATGCCCAGTCGCCGTATTTCTTCGGCGGCGTTCCGGCGATGTTTCGTCCGTAAGGGTCACTCGCCCATTGCTCTTCTCCCCAGTTGGATAGAGAGAACGGTGGGTTGGCGATAACACAATCGAAGGTGGCGAGGCGGTCTCCCGAGAAGAACGCTGGTCCACGAAGGGTGTCGCCCCGAACGATTGCAAAGTCTTCGGCGCCGTGCAGGAAAAGGTTCATGCGTGCGATGGCTGCAGTTCCGAGGTTTCGTTCCTGTCCGAAGAGTTTGCCGAGCATGAGCCGGTCATCGCCGCCAGCTTCACGGACGTGTTGGACGGTTTCGAGCAACATGCCCCCTGTTCCGCATGCCGGGTCGTAAACGGTTTCACCTGGCGCTGGGTCGAGGATGTTCACCATGAGCTTCACTACTGAGCGTGGCGTGTAGAACTCCCCCGCTTTTTTATTGGTGAGATCAGCGAACTTCTTGATCAAGTATTCATAAGCGTCGCCGAGAATGTCGTTGGGCACGGACGCGTTCGACAAGTCCATGCCAGAGAAATGGTCGACGAGGTCAACGAGTAGCCGGTCCGGGAGTCGGTCTTTGTTCGACCACTGAACGTCGCCGAAGATGCCATACAGGGTGTTCGGGTTGGCCTTTTCAATTTCGCGCATGGCGCGCTGGATTGCCTGGCCAACATTCGTTGCCCGTTTCTGGAGGTCGCTCCAGTGACACCCTTCGGGAATCTGGAAGCGATGCTGTTCGGGGAGTGAGGCGTATTCCTCATCACCACCGGATTCGTCGAGGGCGATCTGGCGTTCCTCGTCGTAGACATCGCTGATGCGTTTGAGGAACAGCAACGGGAAGACATAAGCCTTGAAGTCCGAAGCATCGACGGGGCCGCGAAGAATGTTCGCTGCTTCCCAAAGCCAGCTCTCGATTGTTCGTTCAGACACGGTTACAGACACGTCGAAGTCCTCCGACTGGTTTGAGGTTCATTCATCGGGGAATTGTCAGGAGTTCTTCTCTGCAGCCGCACGTTTCTTGGCGAGCGACTGCTGGAGCAGACGCGTCGACTCGTCGGCAGCGACATCGAGGAAGCCCTTGGGCCAGTCGGTACTTAGTCCGCCCACCTCGTTGATATCGGAGATGCGGTAGAGGGTCTCGCCTCGATCCTGCTCTGCGAACAACAGCCGAACTATGTCGCTAGTCGCGGATGACTCGTCTGCCGCAACGTGCAGCCGGAGGCGGTTGATCAGGTGCTCGCTGTGTGTCTCGAACACAATCTGTCGTCCTGTGCGAGCACAAGCGAGGAGAAAATCGGCAAGTTTGAGTTGCATCGCCGGGTGGAGGTGCAACTCGGGCTGCTCGATGAGCACAATGCTCTCGCGGGATGCGAGCAGACACAGCAGTACGACGGGCAGTGCTTGACTCACACCGACGCCAACGGACGTGAGGTCGACTGACTGCGATCGGCCTAACGGTCGCACGTAAAGACCGATTCCGAGGCGACCGCGGTCCTTGGCAACTGCACCATCTGCAAGGCCAAGTTCTTCCAGCCAGAGATTAAGTCCCTCGCCGAGAGGCATCTGGCGAGCGCCTCCCTCCGGGAGGGGCACGAGCACTTGACGCGAAGCATTCGCGTGGAGGTAGGCAGCGGCGAGTTCGCCTTCAGGTCCGAGGTCGACCTGACCGACGCCGGGGCTATACATCACCTGGGGCTTCGCCCGCAGCGGGCCGAGGTAGCGAACCTGTTGAAAGAGGGAGTAGGTCTCCATGGTCGCTTGCTCGAGGACCTGATGCACATCTGTCGTTGGCTCGTCGCGAACGACCTCGTCGAGCCAGTCCGCCTTCGCCTTGACCAACGAGGCACGAAGCCGTTCGTGAAACCCGCGTTCACCAAGGTCGTTCATCGAGTTTGCGATTTTCAACTTCTTCTCGGGCTTGAGCTTCTCAAGCTGGTATTCGAACCTAGCCAAGTCGGCGCCGTGCATGGAGAAGCGGCGCATCTGCAACATCCGCCTGCTCACCGCCGATTCTCGGTCGAAGGTTTCGTCGCTGGTGAGGCAGTCCTTTGCGAACTTCAAGGCCCAGAGCGTGTCTTTGCGAAGCGACTCGGAGGTCGCGGCTCGCGTCTCGTCGTTCTCGAGCCCCTCGGCCGTGATTTGGCGAGAAGTGCGACGCTCATCCTCGAGCATCTCGAAGGCGAGTTCCCACCAAAGTCGAAAACGGACGTTGTACTGCTGGTCTCGACGAAAGACGCGGACGGGTAGTCCACCCGACATCGACATGAGGTCAACTTGAGACGTGCGTCCTGTCCTCATGTCGGTGACTCGGCCGTCGATTTCGAGCTCGACCCCGTCACGAATGAAGAACATCATCGGCCGATCAACGGGGGACGCCGGAGGCGCTGTCCCATGAATTTCGCTGACGGTGAGCGAGACACTGGCGGCTGAGGAATCCCCGACTGTCGAGTTAACTTCGAACTCGACCGTGTCGAGCACCGCTTGTCCGGATGCTCCGTCCTCTGCGGGTGGCATCAGGTGTGCGTCCCACTTCACCGTGCCGACAGCGGCGCCACTGTCAGATCCTCGAATGAGCCCCCAGATCCGGTAGTCGATCTCTGCTGTGAAACCGATGTCGATGCCTGCACTCGGATCGACATCAAAGTTCCGAACCTCGTCAAAGGTTCCTAGGCGCACCATGTCGCCGTTGAGTGGGAAAGTCTGGGTGACGACCTCACGACGAACCGCTTGTGCGAGCGCGAGGATGCCCTGCAGAAGCGTGGACTTGCCACTGCTATTTCGGCCGACGATTGCAGTGAGCGGACGAAGTTCCACTGCTGCGCTTCGAACGGACTTGAAGTTCCCGAGGCGAACCTCGCGCAGCGGCGTGGTAGGTCCAATCTCATCTTGTCTGCTTGGTCTGCGTTGCGGCATCGACTTGCGCTCCTACTTGATGCGTCCGGCGCCGGCAATGGACTCCGCGCCGTATGTGACATATGGATGGGGTTCGTTCTGACCAAGGCGAGCCAATGCACGCTCGATGATGCCGTGGAGAACACCGACTCGGAAGGCAAGTCCGTCAGCGCCGAGTGCCGCTTCCCACGCCTCGATCGCCAGGAGCCCGTTCGAGTCAAGGAACTCGACGACCTCAAACGTGAACACCAACTCGTCACCGCGCGTGGTCCAGAGATCGATGATCGCCTGCATCATCAATCCAGCGTTGGGTGACGGAGCGAGCAGGGCGGTGAAGATCTCGACGTCGAAGGAGAACGGGCCACCCTCGAGAGCTGCCTCGGTGCAGTCGGCCGAGAGCCGGGCGAGCGATCCACGCTCGCTGTTTTTGAAATCGGCTCGGGCTTCGAGTGGTCCCGTGAACGCTGTACCTGCCGTCAGCCCGGGCTCGCTGAGCTCGCTTGGGTAGGGACTGAGGCAACTGTGCACCACCTCCGCCGGGGCAGAGGCGACGAGCCGTCCGAGATCCTTGAGCCATACGACGCCGCGCATCCCGGTCTGGACGACGACCGGGTACGACAGACCGGTGACCGACGGATCGACGATGATGTCGCTCTCGGTGGCGTACTCGGAATACGGGTGAATGAGCGTGATCTGCGCGTCCTCTCGGCCGGAGTTGACCTTGAGAACGAGAACGAGACGTTCCTCGCCGCCCGACTCCGCTCGGCGGATGTCGCCTGAGGCGATCGCTCGGTCGGCGCGCGGCCGGGGTGGTGTCCGCTCGGCAAGACGGCGCTGAATGGCTTCGGGGATCACGGCTGCTCCCCGAGTCGGCGGGCGCAGTGCTCCTGGGCGATCTTTACGGCATCGAGGTGGAGTCGTGGCTCGAGGTCGGCAAGAAGTTGTTTGCCGGCGCTCTCGAGGACTCGCTGCTTGATGTTGATAACGGTGGCGCGCGATTTCCCGATGCGCTCGGCGGCCACACCGTCGGGGAGATCTCGGGAGCGGAAGTAGTAGACGACGCACTCCTCGACAGTTAGCCCGTCGACCCAAGTGGTCACGGCGGCGTCGAGTTCGGCGATGGTGGTGGTGTCGATCATGGGCTGTTCGGGTGTTCCGTAGGAGTCCTCGATTGGTACGAGGCTCGTTGGGGCCCAAGGTGTCAGAAGTTTCTCGAAAATCTGTCGCAGCTCCTGTTCGGTGAGCGCTGGACAGGCTGAGAAGAACGCGTCAAGTGCCTTCTCCAGCGACGGCGTGGTGAAGACCTGGCTCTCCCGGTTGGTATCGAGACGACTGTAGAGCACTGGTATCCCGCTGGCGGCGTTGATCGCAGCCTTCTCTTGCTGGGAAGTGATCGGCTGCCAGACGGCCGTCGAGCCGAGGGGCCGGTAAACGGTTGCCGGGCCGGCGACCGTCTCGATCCGACCGCCTGCCGCGAGCGCAGCCACCCGCTTGAGGAGTCTGTCGATCGGAGTAATGGGTCGCCGCTTGCGGAGCGCCCGTTTGACCTGGCGTGTGAGGAGTTTGCGGACCGATTCCACAGACCTCGCCTCGGTGAAGATGTAGTCGAGTTGCCCCTCGTCGAGGAGATGGTTGATCACCACTTCCTGAGCGAGGTCGCTGATGGTTTCATCGTCCCACGTCAACCCGCCGTTGTAGGTCGATTCCGGGTACCGCCGGCAGATCGTCCCGGCGAGCTCGAGGACGAGCCCGAAAATCAGTTCGCCAACCCCAAACTCGTCATACTCGTGGCGCAGGTTGTCGAATGTCATGCGACGCCACCCTCGAGAAGGTGAAGCAATCCGGATGTCTCGTCCTCGACGCACATGCGGTGCCCCTCGATCGCCGCGAGGTCGAGAGTGATCGGGGTGTCGAAGTCGACCCAGCCAACCTTGTCGATGTGACAGGCGTGGACGGTGAACTTGAGGCTGACCGTGTCATGAACGGCAATAAGTTCGCACTCGTGGCCGCTGTGTGCGGGGTGGACTTGTCCGATCTCTCGACTGGCCGAGCGCGGGTAGACGATCAGTCCCCCGTCGGCTCCATCCCGGGTAGCCACGACGCTTCGATTCTTTCCCTGCAGGCGCCGAGGGAGCAGGTCTCCTTCGATAAAGAACCAGGTACCGCATGCGACAGTTCGACCGCCGCCTAAAAGGAAGTTCAGCACTTCGAATTCCGACATTCCGCCCATCATCTCTCCCACTACTGACCCTAGTGATTTCCAGGTCTGCCCGCAGGCGCGATGACTTCCCTCGATTCTTCTGACACCTCGCCGTCGAACGATCCTCGAACACGGTGAGATGGAAGACACGCACGACATACCAACTCCCGAGCTCGCCGATGACGTTCTCCGCGAACTCGCAGACGAGTTACATCGACTCGCCACGAACCTCAGACGAGACCTCCGAAGAAACGCCGTCGTTTGCGGTCTGAGCGACCTGACAGCGATGCGACCTCTTCAACGGATCCTCACCGACGGGCTCACGGAACGCGTCTTCGTGACCGATAGGGCGCGGGATCCCGGCGAGAGCAGAACACAGGAGGTTCCACCGACCGATGTGCATCTCGCCGGGTACCTCTAACAACAACCACCACCACAACCACAACCACAACCACAACCACAACCACAACGAAAGGAGGCTTTCATGACAGCAACTCAACCCATCACCGTCGGTAATCCGACGTTCCTCGTCGATCGACTCGGTATGGACTGTGCCCCGTTCCAGTACATCCGCGAACTGACCCAGAACGCGATCGAAGCGATCGCGAAGCGTCGCGAGACCGGATGGGCTGAAGAAGGACACATCGTCTGGGACGTCGATTGGACGCTGGTCGAGAGCCACGGGATCTACAAGCTCCAGATCTCAGACAATGGGATCGGCATGACGGGCCCGCAGATCGAGCAGTACATCAACTCGCTCTCCTCGTCTGGCGGAACTCAGGGCTACGCGCAGAACTTCGGCGTCGGAGCGAAGATCGCTGCCGGCAAGGAGAACCCCGAGGGGCTCGTCTACAAGTCATGGACCGGGGCAACCGGCGTGATGGCGACCTTCTGGAAGGACCCAGATGTCGGGTACGGACTGCAGCAGCTCCAGGTCGGCGAGGAGTTCGCGTTTCATGCGCCGATCTCCGACCACCTGAAGTGCCATCCGATCGACGACCGGGGCACCACGGTGACGCTCTTCGGCAGTGCCAGCGACGAGAACACCTACTTCCGAGAGACCGAGAAGCAGAAGTGGCTCATCCAGTACCTCAACTCGAGGTACTTCGATCTGCCCGACGGCGTGACCATCAAGGTGCGCGACTTCAGCAATGCAAGTCCGGCCGAATGGCCGAAATCTCCGGACGCGAAGATGGGTCGTGGCGGTTCCCAGATGCGCACAATTCGCGGCATGCACGACTACCTGGCCAACTACTCCGAAGCAAGTGGAACCGTCGACCTCGATACAGCAACGGCGCACTGGTTCCTCCTCCCCGAAGACATGAACGTCTCCGGCGGCGTCTGGGACGAGAAGTCCCATATGGCCGCCCTGTTCCAAGGCGAGCTCTACGACGTCAAGCGTCTCGCGGAGGCGCGCTCCGAGCTGGTCCGGTTCGGAGTGACCTACGGGTCCAGCCGAGTCGTGATCTATGTCGAGCCAAACCTCGCAAAGCTCGAGGTGGTGGCAAACACTGCTCGCAGCAGCCTTCTCGTCACCAGCGGAGAGACAGGCACGCCCCTTCCTTGGGCAGAATGGTCCGCATCGTTCCGGTCGAACATTCCGGACGAGATCAAGCAGATGATGGACGAGATCCTCTCGAAGGCCGACACCGGCGACTATCGCGACGAGATCAAGAAGCGGATCAAGGAGATCCGCGACATCTTCAACATCTCTCGGTATCGCCGGACGAAGAAGGGCAAGTTCACGGTCACCGGGGAAGCTCCGGGCGGCTCCGAAGCGACGACTGACTCGACTCGCTCGGCCCCGACGAATTCGGGCACGAAGGACCGCGTCGGCGGACGCGCGAGCACGCTGTACGGCGACTTCGTCACTCCAGACGGCGACCCCGGACGCAAAGTCGCGTCCGACGACACCGTGCCCCAGGTGGTCTGGATCACGGCCGCCGACGGGACGAGGGAGGAGGGCGACCTCGAGGATCGGGCGGCGAAATACCTGCCCGAGGACAATGTCATCCAAGCGAACGCCGACTTCCGTTGGTTCCTGCGGATTCTCGAGTTGATCTCGCTCGAATACCCGTACGCAGAGCCAAGCGAGGTGAAAAGGGTCGTTGAATTCTCCGTCGCGCTTCAACTAGTCGAAGCCGTAATCGGGATTCAAAACCTCAAAGGCTCACCCGAATGGGCTGGTGACGCTTCTGCTGCAGAAGGACTCACACCCGAAGCGCTTACGGCGGTGGTCATGTCACAGTCAGCCAATCTCACATTCATGAAGCGCCAAGTTGCCAGCATCGTTGGTGCAGCACGAACAAACCACCAATCAGAGGACGAACAATGACAAAGACGTTCATACTCACTTGGCATCCCGACGGCTTTGTCATCGACGACGCCGAGTACGAAGATTCCGTGCAGGACATTCAAAACGGAATCCACGATCCCGACACTTATTGGAGCACCGGGAATCGAAAGTCTGGAATTGAGATCGGTGATCGATTCTTTCTGTTCCGACAAAAGCGTGAACGCGGAATCGTTGCGTCCGGCTATTTCACTTCAGAGATATTCGTTGATGAACACTGGGACGGCTCGGGCCGCTCTGCGAATTTCGCCGGACTCGAATTCGACGATTGGCGTCGCCTCGACGATCGTTTGCGAATTGAAGACCTCGTCCAAGCGACAAAATTCAAATGGAACAACCTTCAAGGATCAGGCATCTTCCTCCCACAGAACGATGCTCTCGTTGTTGAAAAACTCTGGTCAAAGCCCGATAACGGGAAGTCTGAGCCTTTACAAGATGACCACGAGCTCATAGAAGGATCCCCTTCTATTCGTACCTCATACGCATACGACCGCAATCCCTTAGCTCGCCGTGAGTGCATCTCTCACTGGGGCTATTCATGCTCAGTCTGTGGCTTCGAGTTCGCGAAGAAATACGGACCTCGAGGTATCGACTTCATCCACGTTCACCACCTTCACGACATCTCACTTTCTGGCGGAGAGCACGCCGTCGACCCGATCAATGATCTGCGACCTGTTTGCGCCAACTGCCATTCGATGCTGCACACCGAACGTCCAGCTATTTCCATTGACCGGCTCCAACTGGAGATTTCAATAGAGCAACAGCGGTTGACTCTCGCAACCAAGTAGCCCGGGATTCGGAGTGTCTGCTGAATCTTCTGTGAAAACCAAGTCGAAACGACACGAATCGGAATCAGCCAATACGGGTGTGGACGGACTCAGAATGATTCGAAAGCGGAATCCACCAGTCTCAACTGTGGATAGTGACCCTGGGCGCCCAAAGACCCTTTCTGCAAGAATCAGTAACTGTTTCTAGTTTCGACGTCAGGCGGAAATTTTGAAGGCGCTAGAAGATGGTTCAGTAGTAGTCGTTTCGGGAATCATCCTGAACACAAGGCCAGCCGTTGGAACAAAGCCGTCGAATGCAACTATCGACGATTTCGTATACGGGCAGACACAAACAGTGTGGTGGCCACCGTCTGTCCCACCCAAAAAAGGCTCCACGGTCACGGTCCACGGAAAGGTCAGTTTTTTCAACGGCAAGGCCCAGGTCACTGTCCAAGGAACCCAGAAAGATCTTCCAAAAACAGAAGATGGACGAATTGTCGCCTACCTCCGGGACTGCACCGAGGCAGAAGCAAGAGCGGATCTTGCATACAGCGAAAATCGACGTTCGTGCTTGCTCATCACCGCACCCGCTATCGACATTGACAATCCTGCAGGAATCGAATTACCCGATTCCCCTATCGCCACGAAATGGGCCTCCGAACGCAAATACGCCCTCACCGAAACGCTCCTCCTCGGATTCGTCCTAGTCAATGAGACCAGCGCTACATCACAATCCTGGATACCGCTATTTACGGCTGAGGCTTCGATCACTCAAACTTCCAATTCGGCTCGCGCAAGTGCGCACTCCTCGTCGTTGGACATCAATCCGAGCGCTCTTAAAGAGCTCGGTCTTGATGAAACTGAAGTCGATGCAGTTCTTGCCGCTTTACGCTCAGACCCCGATCTAGAGGAAGCGACCACAGGCTCAGCAAGGCTCAATCGAATAATTCAGATTCTCGAAAATCTTGACGCTCTCTCTCAAGAGGAAGCGAAATCGATCTCACTCGTCGGTCTTACGATCCCGATGCAATCACGACGCATCAATAACACCGCTGTTCTAATTGCCTCATCAGGGTCGGCGGCATACACAGCAAAAATGCAGCAAGAGTTGACTGAGATAGCGAAGACAAATCCGGAATTTACTTCTGGCCCCCTCTCCGTGCTTTTCGGTCATAAGTCGGCTCTCCCAGTCCCAACCCCGTCAGCGAATCCAATACTTGTGCCAACTTCGATTCGGCAAGATCAAGCGATTAGTTCTGCTATGACAAATCCGCTCACCGTGATCACCGGTCCACCCGGTACCGGCAAATCACAGGTGCTTGTAAACCTCGTTAACGCATGCGCACTTCGCGGAGAATCTGTTCTATTTGCATCTAAAAATAATAAAGCAGTCGATGTCGTCTTCGATCGGATTGATGCTGTCTCACCTGGAAGTCGCGTTCTGAGAGCGGGGCCAGCGAGCCGGCGCGCCGAACTCGCTTCTTCCATCGAGCGGGCGCTTCTTTCCCCCTCCGTTCCAACCGGGAATTCCAATATCGTCCTTAGACAAAAAGAAGTAGATGAGAAAGCAAATGCGCTTTACGGGCTTATCGGCGATTACTACGAAACTGAACGCGAATTAGTTCGCACAAGACACAATCTGGCTGAGACCAACCTAAAGATTCCAGGAACCGTCACTTCTCGCTCTGACATAAATCTGATCAAGACAGAAATCAACAGCGTTGTTTCTGCTCTAGAGGACCTTCGAAAGCCTCTCCCGTGGTTTCGGCGATGGAAACGAATTCCAATATTTGACGATCGTGTTGAATCGCTTGATCGCTCCGTGGAAATGCTGGAGCAAATCCTCAATTCACAACCGGGCCGCTTTAAGGAGAGTTTCTCGTCAGTCAAAAACCCTCAGGTGACTTCCGAATGGAGACGACAAGCAGCAACAGAACTGAAACGTCTCAAGTCGTTGATAGACCTAATCCGAAAGTCCTACGATTTTCAACTGCAGATTGAGCGCCTTGAGCAGAAACTTTCCGAATTTGAAATCAGCGCAATCGAAAATGGAATACAGGAGCTCAATGCCGAACGAATGGAAGTCGGTCAGCTCCACGCATCATTGAATTCTCGCCACCAATTAGACACGAAATTGACGGCTGTCACTGCAGCTAAAAATCTCATTGGGCATATCTCAACTGCAGCTTCCAGCGGAAGCGGTGCAGTTGCTGCTCGAAATGAGCTGCCAAAAGCGTTACCGGTACTGCCAGCTTGGGGGGTAACGAACTTATCTGTTGGGACAACATTTCCCCTCGTCCCCAAGCTCTTTGACCTCGTCATCATCGACGAAGCATCACAATGCGATCTCGCTTCAGCAATTCCGCTTCTCTATCGAGCAAAGCGAGCTGTGATTATCGGCGACCCGCGACAACTAACCCACATCACCTCCATTGGCCCCGCACGTGAGCAATTAATCGCTGATAGATACAAGCTCACAGAGGAGCACCAAACAGCTTTTAGCTACCGGGCACAAAGCCTCTACCTTGCTGCAGAAAAAGTTTTCGGCGAACCGATTTTTCTCAATCTCCACTTTCGCTCTCACCCAGGCATTATCCAGTTCTCCAATCGTTTTATTTACAATGAGCGTCTGGAGATTTGCACCCACGCAGACCGGAGCGATGGGAGTGCAATCTCATGGGTAGATACTGACGGGGATTGTGCACCTCAACCAGGACGTGGAAGCTGGTTCAACCTCGCTGAAGCAACCGCTGTCGTCGAAGTTGTTCGAGCAATCATCGAGCAAGGTCGAACCGACATCGGCGTCGTAACTCCGTACAGAGCGCAAACAGAAAAGATCATTTCGCTGCTTCGGAGTGATTCTGAACTCTCACATCTTCCAATCCCAGTCACCACTGCCCACAAATTTCAAGGCGACGAATCAGACCACATCATTTTTTCACCGGTTATCGGCCCATCGATGCCGACTACGAGTCTCAAATTTGCGAGTGACCCAAACTTGCTCAATGTCGCTCTGACGAGAGCGAGGCGCTCTCTCACGATCACAGGAAACCTGAGAACCTGCCAACAAACTCGTGGGCTACTTTCAGATCTTGCGAACTATGTGACATCACTGAGTGACTCAGTGTTCGACAGCCCGCTAGAGCTTCAACTCCACGATGCGCTGCTCGCCGCTGGAGTTGACTCGACTCCTCGCCACCAAGTTGCTGGGCATCGATGCGATTTGGCTGTAGTTCGAGGAAACAAGTTGATTGACATCGAATGCGATGGCCGGGCGTTCCATAGCGATAATGCGCGGGACCAAGATCGCGATGACGCACTTAAAGCGATGGGTTGGTCGGTCATCCGATTTAGTGGCCGAGAGATTTCACGGGACACGAATCAATGCGTACGGCGTGTCCTCGACGCTCTCCAGTAGCTGTTGATCCGACCACTCTGCCAGCCGCCCCCCCTATTCAATTTCCATCGAAATTCCATCGCACGGGCAAATACGGAGCGATATCAGCAGATACGGCTATCCGATCACCTTCCGAATTCCCCATATAAACAAAGGTGAATCGACATCAACTGATATCAGTCAAGATGGGCTTTGACGGACTACGGATCAGAAGGTTGGGGGTTCGAGTCCCTCCGAGCGCGCTTTACAGATTCGTCGCTGAAACGAACATCCTTGGCCTTGTCTGACCCGCCTCGGGGATTACGACAGCCCCACGAGCCAGAAAACTGCTCCGACCAGTGCAAAGAATCCAATAAAGGCGAGGACCGCCAATACCGGTCGTCCCTTGAATTTCGGATCGATGCGATCTCGCAACAGGTTGTAGAGAGCGAAGATCACACCAAAAATCACGGCGGCAACGAAGAATTTCAACATCGGGCGAGGCTACTCCCGGCCAGGTAGGCATTGGAGATCAGAACCATCGGGTCGCTGCCGATAGTTGCGGTCGTCAGTGGTTTCGCTTGGAGTTGCGAGCACAACAACAATTGGCACCCTAGTCACACCGCAAACGCAGCCGAACCCAGATCCGTCGCTCCGCTTTCGATGCCGTCGCAGATCACGCGCGCGACAACCGCTGGCTCTAGCCCCTCGCCCATCTTCGGAGCGGTGCCTCCAATCGCCCGGCCAGCAAGCCCGGTTTCAGTGTGCGGTGGTCGGGCGTCAATCACTCGCACGCCTTTGCGTCGTGCTTCACGCGCCAACCCTTCGTCGAACGCGCGCAACGCGGCTTTCGACGCGCCGTAGGCGACCATGCCGGGCAGGTTCTGTTCGGCGATGACACCAGAAATGTTCACGATCACACCGCCGGTGGAAAGTGTGTTCATCGCTTCGGTGGCAATCATGATGGGAATGAACGTGTTGGTCATGAACAGGTCTTCCATCACGTCGGTCGACAGCGTCGCGACGTCGCCAAAGGCCACGACTCCAACGGCGTTGATCACAACGTCGAGCTTCCCGTGATTTTCCACCGCGGTTCGCATGGCCGTGGCGCACGCGTCGGGCGATCGCAGATCGAGCACTACCCGCGGGCCGGCGACCGTGAGTTGGTCGAGGCGTTGTTGGTCGCGCCCCACCAGGGTGAGGGCGGCACCTCGTGCGGCGAGTTCTTCGCCGAGCGCCCGGCCTAGTCCCCCGGTGGCGCCCAGCAACAGAACCGATGCACCGTTGAGCGTTGTGGTTGTCATGGCCCGAGTTCTACCGCATCAGGTGCCAATTTCTCTGATGCGGCGCCGCATGGGCGACGGCCTTTGCCATAGCTGCGCCCAAGAAATCCACGGCCTGGTGTCCTAACAACCCACACATTCCGACTCCTCTCTATAGATGAGGTGTCGTTTGCAGCCCCACTTCTCTGGGCCCGGCCCGCCGCTCTTCAGATAATGGGCTCCCTTACTGCTACCGTCATACCAATCGTCATTGGCTCAGTCGCCACCGGCATCCTCATTCGCCAATTGGTAACGGAGTCCCAATGAAGCGCTTTCTTCTCACCCTCACAATGGTTACCGCCGCGCTGCTCGCGTCGGTCGGTCTCGCCGACGCCGCCGGCACGTGGGGTAACGCGCAGCCTGTCACCGGATTCGATGCCATCGGAGGCACGGGCGATTCGCTTGGCGATCTCATCATTTGCTCTACCCCAGGCAACTGCAGCGTGTATGGCGCCTTCGACGAAACAGGCAATCCTGGGTTCGTTGCCTCTGAGATCAACGGCGTCTGGGGTCCCGCGTCTCGGATCCCAAGCCTCGATGCACACACCGGGAACGGCAATGTGCAATTTCAAACTTACGGTTGTTCGCCACAAAACACGTGCGTTGTGGCTGGCGACTACGGAAGCACCAGCATCAATAGTTTCGTCATGGAAACCGATGGTTCTGCCGCAATTCCTGTTCCCGGTCTCGAAGCGCTGAACGTCGGCGACTTCAGTGCCGTCGAGTCACTTTCCTGTTCTAGCGAGGGAAACTGCAGCCTCGTAGGCGCATACACCAATGTCTCAAATGACTTTCAGGCCTTCACCGCCGATCAGGTGGGCGGCGTGTGGCAGAACGCAGTACCTGTCACTGGCATAGCCGGGGGCGACCTGGGTTCGGTGTCATGTTGGGCCGACGGCGAATGTGTCGCAATCGGCAGTGCTGAGAATGGATCGGCTAATTCACCGATCGTTGTGACTCGTTCCGGCGGCACTTGGGGCGTAGCCGAAGCGATTCCAGGAGTTAGCGGTCTCTCAAGCGCCGGCGGTGTCGGACTCCATATTTCTTGCAGCGCCGGCCCCGTTTGTGTCGCAGTAGGAATTGCCAACTCGCCGAGTGCCAGCGTGATCTTCGTGACGTCACTTGCGAACGGAGTGTGGTCCAACGCATCGCAATTACCCTCATTCGCTGCACTCACCACCTCGCAATTCCCCGGAGTCAACGCGCTCTCATGTTGGACACCAGGCAACTGCCTTCTCAGTGGTTCGTACGACGATGCGGCAATATCGAAGGTTTGGACAGCAGAACTCGTCAGCGGCGTCTGGCAGTCCGCGGTTCCTGCACCTGGAATGGATGCGCTCTCCACGAATGCTTTCGGCCTGACCGGACAATCGTGTGCGTCAGACGGAAGTTGCGCTCTTGTTGGCTACTACGACGACGGAACCAACTACCAAGGATTCGTATTCAATCGCAATGCCGACGGCACGTGGTCAGACGCACAACCGATCCCCGGCCTTGCCGCATTGAACGTCGGCGGCTACGGAGACCCGCAGGATGTCTCATGTGTTGTTGGCGGATGCTCGGCAACGGGTTGGTATCGACCTTCAGCGAACGGTACCGCTGCGTTTGTTGTTGACATGGTGAATACGCCTGATCCCGCTCCGACGCCTGACCCCGTAGCTCCTGCGTTCACCGGCTGACGCCAAGTCAGGCTTTCGCTTTATGCGTCAGCTTTAGATCGTGACTGCGGTTCCGTAGGCGACGATCTCGACAATTCCGTCGGCGATATCGCTTGAGTCGAAACGTACGCCAGTCACTGCGTTGGCCCCCATCGCAACTGCGTGATCGACCATGCGCTCAACCGCTTCGCGCCGGCCCTCTTCGAGAGTTGAGGAGTACTCGGTGATGTTGCCCTTCTTCAAGGACTTCACACCACCAACCACGCCGCGGGCGAATCCCATGGAACGGGCGATGACGCCGAAACATGGCCCGAGCACATTGCCGGCGTGACCATTGATCTCAAACGTGGTGCTCACCGGAATGGCGAGCGGTGTGATTGGTGCACGATCATCTGCGACCATGAGATTCCCCCTTATTTCGGGCCCGCAGTTTGGGCGTAGGCGGACAGTAGCGGAATAGTCGCAGCTTGGGAACGCAGATCAGGATCGTTTGTCAGCCGACGGCTGACTTCGCGCCACCATCCACGCCAACCAGATAAAGACGAACTGGAACGGCAGCCGAGCCCACG
>Ga0209296_1000909_pt1 | contig 24309 bp, 28 predicted proteins | sample S_130206_EF_Meta_FD_187319 | JGI IMG/M metagenome (GOLD analysis project Ga0209296, IMG submission 187319) | Freshwater microbial communities from Lake Simoncouche, Canada to study carbon cycling - S_130206_EF_MetaG (SPAdes) (version 2) | ecosystem: Environmental > Aquatic > Freshwater > Lake ...
ATAAATAAAACAAAAACAAATATTTTAAAATGGGAGCATTATTAGAATCAGGTCTTGTTGGTAACATCGGTCTTAAGCACCTTAAAGTTATCAAAGAAGATACAATCAACAAATGGGACAAATTAGGCTTTTTAGAAGGTCTTAAAGGTCACATGAGAGAAAACGTAGCTCAACTTTACGAAAACCAAGCATCATTTTTAATTAATGAAGCATCATCTACATCTGATACAGGTGCATTTGAAACAGTAGTTTTCCCTATCGTTAGAAGAGTATTCTCTAAATTATTAGCAAACGATATCGTTTCAGTACAAGCAATGAACTTACCAATTGGTAAATTATTCTACTTCGTACCTAACATTCAAAATTATGAGACAGGTGGTGGTCAAGATGACGCTACAGGTACTCACTACGCACCTTACGGAGCACCAAATGGTCCTGCAGACCCTAACGTAGGTTACAACTATAACAATGGTAGAGACCTTTACGATAGATTCTACGAAGGTAACGAACCAGCATTAGACCCTCCAGGTTTATATGACTATTCTAAAGGACAATTTAGTTCTATCACATCTGCAGTTACTTCTTGTGTTACTGCACAATGGAATAGTACAACATTGAATTTAGAACCAGCAGCTTATGCTTTATCTGATTACAGAAAAGTTTTAATTCTTATGACAGGTTTTGCATCAAGTGCGGCAGGTAAATTAGTTGGTCCAGATGGTAACCCAATGGATACTGAAGCTTTCTTAGCTGATTTAACAATTTATGGTGCAACTGGAAACACAACAACTACGGGCGGCGGTCCTTACTTATTTAGAGTTGTAACTCAAAGATATGGTAAAGGTATCGTTCAATACGGTAACAATAACCAAAATTTAGCTTTCCCTAACTCATTAACAGACGGTGGAAGCTATGACGACATTTGTGATGTAAACGGAGTTATCTATTTGGAAGTTGACTTACAAGTACCGGTATGTATTACTTGTGGTGGTTCTATGGACGGTTACACAGGTTCTACATTCTCTTCTTCTACAGCGTCTAACAACGCGTTCACAGCAACTTATAGAATCTATAAGAACTTAGAATTCGAAGATAGAATTGGTGAGGTTTCATTTGACTTAATGTCAGTAACAGTTTCTGTAACTGAAAGAAAATTAAGAGCACAATGGTCTCCTGAAATGGCTCAAGACGTTGCGGCATTCCACAACATCGACGCTGAAGCTGAATTAACAGCATTATTATCTGAGCAAGTTGCTGCAGAAATCGATAGAGAAATCTTAAGAGATTTGAGAAAAGGTGCGGCTTGGAACTTACGTTGGGATTACAACGGATGGAAGAGACTTGGTGGTTCGGCACAACCTTACACACAAAAAGACTGGAACCAAACGTTAATCACAGCAATCAACCAAATTTCTGCACAAATCCATAAGTCTACCTTAAGAGGTGGTGCTAACTGGATAGTTGTTTCTTCTGAAATCAGTGCTATCTTTGATGACTTGGAGTATTTCCACGTTTCAAATGCAGCTCCTGAACAAGACCAATACAACATGGGTATTGAAAGAGTTGGTACATTAGCTGGTAGATACCAAGTTTACAGAGACCCTTACTTCCCACCAAACCAAGTGTTAATGGGACACAAAGGAACTTCTTTGTTAGATACAGGTTACATCTACGCACCATACGTTCCGTTACAACTTACACCTACAATGTACAATCCGTTTAACTTCACACCAATCAAAGGTATCATGACTAGATACGCTAAGAAGATGGTGAACAACAGATTCTACGGTAGAATTACAGTTGATGGCGTAAGAACATTCGACTTAAAAGAATTGAGATAATCTATTCTTTAAAAATACAAAAAAGGTCCTCACAAGGGACCTTTTTTTATGCTCGTTATATTTATTACTATGATTAAGCAAAATTGGAATATTTCGACAGATGAAGCAAAAAGAATATTGATGATGCATGAAGGTGCAACAAAAAATTTATATCTTCTTAAGGAACAAGAAATAAACCCCGAAGATAATGAAAATACTATTCGCAGTAATGATAAGAACGATAAATTTACTTATTTATTGTTTCAGCCTGGAACATCAAGACAAGTTAGTAAATTTAATTGGAATGAACCTTATGTTGTTGTTGCGGATGATGAGGTTAATGCATATGTTGCACAAGTTGCTGAAAAAGATTCTAATAATCGACCGATTAAATTTAAAGTTGAATTAAATCGACCTTTACCTGTGTGGAACCCAAAAAACATAAATAAAAATGAATTTAAATTTTCTTTTATAAAAACAGGGAATAAAGGTATTGAATGGAATGTGGATTATGATAATAAAACAAAAAATGCATTACTTACGGAAGATGGGTTATATTCATACTATGGAGTCATTTTTGGAGATAGTCTTATGATTGCTCCTATAAAGAATGAAGGTCCGCTCAATAATTGGTCTTTTGATTATGAACAAGAAGGAGTGATAGATTTGAAAGATGTTAATGGAAATGAACAAATTGAATTTGTGCCAAGATATAATGTAGTTGTTAGCAAAAATTCTTCTAAGGGATTAGTAGTTCCAACTACATTTGGATTTTTTCCAATTCCAAAAGGTAAAGAAACACCACCTACACCACCAAAGATAATACCAAAACCAACGCCTCCACCTCCTCCATCAAATTTCGGTGATAATTTTGGTGATAATATCTCTTTCCCTAATTCGTCTACAACTCAAAACCCTCAATTCCAATCGTTTGTGAAGTTTGTAAATGGAAATGATATTTCAAATTACAAATTTATAATTCAAGCATCGGCATCCAAATGTAGAGCTAAGACTGTTGAAGGACAAGGAAGTACATTATGGAAAGATGATAAAACACAATATCCTGATGTAGTAGTTGATAAAAACGCAGATATGTCTGATGTTGGTAATCTTAATTTAACTAAGGCAAGAGCTCAACATCTGAAAGACTTTTTGGTTAAAAGTATTCCAAAACTGAAAGATGCTAATTTTGAAGTTATTGCACAAGGTTCAGTAGGGACATGTGGAAGCGAAGAAGAAAATAGAACACTAAGAGTTGTATCTCTAACTGTTCAAAAAATTAAATAACTTATTTTTTTAGTTCTTCAGCAATTTTTATTTGTAAAATAAATTTATCTGAATATTCTGTAACGAATGTTGTAAAATATATTTTTGATAAAACATGAGGAATTTCAAATGGTTTTTCCCCATCCCATTTATAATCTTCATTTTTTAATTGAACATATTGAATATCTTTTAATGACATGTTTCTTTTATCTAACTTTGAAAAAGATTCATCATCTAAAAAGTACACCCCATATACTTGGCTGTACCATTTCTGAAAATATTCTTTATAATCAAAAATCACTTTTTGTATTTTGGGAAAATATTGTAAATCAATTTTATTTGGAGCAAACTCTATTTTTAACCCTAAATCTCTAAATTCTTCTTTGGATTTATTTACACTATCAACATTTTGATAGAATATCTTTCCGTTTTTTTGTGCAAAAGTAGCAGTGGCGAAAAGAAAAGATAAAATTAAAATTGATATTTTCATAAAAAGTATTTTTACAAAGATAAAAAAATAATTGTTTCCAACAAAATATTTTTTCGTATAATTATTTTTAGATTTTAGTTTATCAGTCCCCAGCCATAACAAGCTGTAGAATATTCACGGATATAAAGGTATTGGTAACGTAGTCATAAGCTAATATAAAATTAAAAAACATGAATTACGCAACACAAGTGGGCAAACCGACTGCGCACATCACAAAGAAAAAGTCACGTCTAAAGGTCTATAATGGCCACATTGTCTTCTTAAATGATAAAGACAATTTTGAATTTGAAATTCACAATCCTAAACAAAAATCGGTTCTCTGTAAGATTAAATTAAATGGTGAATACATTTCCACAAGTGGTGTTGTATTAAGACCAGGTCAGAGAGTGTTTTTAGAACGTTTCCTTGACTCTAATAACAAGTTTGAGTTCAGTACCTACAAAGTAAAAGACACGTCTGAAAATAGGTCTGCAATTGATTTAAATGGAGATATCTTGATTGAGTTCTACGATGAACAAGAAATTAGTAATAACTTTCTTATTTCTAACAGAACTAACTATGGGACTGGTATAGTTTATGGAAGTCGTACTAATGATTATATTCCACAATTTGGTACAACAATTAGTACCACAGGAGGAGTGGGATATAATACAACTACAACAACTTACAATACTTCAAATGCGATTTTTACAAGTTCTGTTAGTTCAGATACTTTTAGAAGTAAATTTGACACATCAAAAACGTTGTTGAGCGGTAAACCTAATTCACTAAAGAAGAAAAGTAAGTCAATTGAAACAGGTAGAGTTGAAAAAGGTGAACAATCTAATCAGAACTTTACCAATTCATATGAACAATTTAATTATCACACATCTCACACAATTAAATTAAAGATTCAACCAACAAGTACAAAAAACATTAATGTTGAAGAAATCAGACAATATTGTACTGAGTGTGGAACCAAGATGAAATCGAACTATAAGTTCTGTCCGTCTTGTGGAAATAAATTATAAATGAAAAAGGACCCCGTGAGGTCCTTTTTCTATTACTTTAAGTTCTTTGTTAGTATTCTTATCGACTTAGATAATATCTCCGATTCTTGAAAAGAATAGACCCCTCTGGCATAAGCCATTTCTAAAGCCTTAGTTAAGACATAAAAAGATTGGGGTGTATCCAAAGATTCGATGAATTTCTCAACGTCTTCAGGACTTTGATATTTGATTGAGTCAAAAAGAAATTCTCCTTGTTCCATATTCATAATAACAGATATTTATACTAAGATAATCATGATTACTAAAAAACAAATAAAAGAAGCCACAGGGTCAGGTAGTTCTGGAAAATTTAAAGTCCCTATTGTTTTGGCTCCTCAACAATGGAAAGAAGACCAATTAGGTCCATTTATTGAACCGGTGTATCATTATACTAATGCCGAATTGGCGTATGAAGAGGCTGATGGTGATTTTAAAGAAAGCCCTGAAAAAAGAGCGTCTATTGAAAATAGGACAAAAAAATTATCTAAAATAGATGATTATTTAAAACGATTTTATACAGGTCAAAATGACGAAGATGGTAGTAACATTGCTGATGTTGAAAGTCCTGAAAAAATAATACAACAAGCTGTTGGTCCAATTAAAGAAGATTTGGCTGTATGGTTCGGAACTAAAAAGAAACCAAAAGGTAGTAAACAACCTGCAGGACCTTGGGTTAATATATGTCGTAAAGATAAAAATGGGAAACATCCTCCTTGTGGAAGACCTGAGGCGAGTGATAAAGGTTATCCAAAATGTAGAGCGGCTGGTGTTGCATCTAAAATGTCTGACTCACAAAAAAAATCAGCTTGTCAACAAAAAAGAAAAGCAGAAAAAACACATTCAAAATTAGGAACTGGTAACAAACCTAAGATGACACATTACAAACCTAGGAATGAAGAATTGTCAACAATTATAAGAAGAGTGTTAAGAGAGTCCTTCTAAAATTTTATTTAATGAGTGTTTTATATTATTTGTAATTTTTTCCTCTAATTCAGTTTTCTTTCTTTCGGAAACCTCGTCAAATTTTTTCAAAACTTTTGAATAACAATCGTTGTCTTCCATGTATACACTATAACTGTAAATGTGATTAATAATATGGACAACTCTATGTTCAATGGTTATAGCCATACCTTTTTTATCATTAACAATAAATCTTTTATTGGATATTGGAGTATAGGTAAGTTCAGAATCTTCATATTCTAATACCTTCAATACAATTTGAGTGCACGTTTGTACTTCTTCAGCCACTGGTGGTTTTGGGTCAAACTTATTTTTTAGATATAAAAATATTCTAAATAAAATTCCTGAATTTTCATTTGGGTTCATACCACAAATATAAATATTTTTTTCGAATTAACAATATGCTCCTGAACATTGTTTTTTTCCATCCAAACCTTTGATTTTTCCTTTACAAACTTGAACGGCGTAACCATTTGCATAAGCTGAAGGATAAACCTTGAACTTAGATTTAGCCGCGGATTTACCTCTTGCACAAAGTTTTGTTCCTGTTTTTTTTCTACCTTCATATAATGAATTTTCTTCAACATCTTCATAATCAACATAATCAGATTCCTCACTCATTTTATTTTTGAAGAAATCAAAAACTTGGTCAATATTTGTTTTAGCCTCACTAATATGGTCATCGGCCCAATCATGTCCATTTTGAATGATGTCGTCAAGCATAGCTGGTTCCATGTCCAACATCATTTCACATTGTCTTTTTATTTGCTCTAAATTACTGAAGAACATATAATTTACTTGTTCTTGCTCTTTTAAAACCTTTTTCACTAAAAGGTTAATGTCTTTTTCAGTTAATCTAATTACTTTACTCATTATTTCTTATTTACGATTTGGAATGTTAATTGTTGTTTATAAGTATCTTTCTCACCACTAGTATTCACTTGAATATCAACAAAATATTGATTTGGTATTTTATCCCTCATATCAAATATAAAATAGTATTGGTTAGGTGTTCTGTTCAAAGGAGTCCAATCTTGTACTTGAACTTCAGTTGTTCCTTCCATAACATATACTCTATATGATGCCGAAACATTCAAAAGAACTTGTTGACCCGTGTAAGCTTGTTTAATTGTTACACCAACTTTTCTAATATCTGTATTTAAAATTTGTTCATTTTGTTTAATACCAAAAAAGTTGAACCCGAAAATTTCAGGGTCTTGTGACACGGTTCCAATTTGAATACCATTAGTATATGGTTGTAATATAAATTGATTCTGTACGTTTGGTAAACTTTGACCATTAATAGTTAGTCCTGACCAAACATCATAAAACATACAAGGTGTTGGGTATCCTGAGAATCCATTGGGTACAACTACCTCATAAACACCTTTAGTTTTAAGACATGTTGATAATGTTGCCATTCCTGTTACAGCATCACCATTTCTATCCTGAATTCTAACTATTGGGTCTGAATCCAAATTTGCGAAATCACCATTTTGATAAATGTATAAGAATAATTTATTCTCTTGGCTTTTTAAAAATTGATTTCTGTCATCAACAATTAAATCGTCATAGTTTGTTAACAAATATGGTTGATAGAATGTTTGAGTATACTTCGAGAAGAATGCCACACTATAACTGTCTGTCAATCCTGTTATGTTCTCAATTTGAGGTAAGTAAGCTAATCCCCACCCTGTGACACCAGTTATTGTTCCATTTAATATGCCGTTAATTTCTTCGGTCATATCCATGTTGATATCTTCATTACCTAAATCAAAGTGTTGTCTTGCAACAATTGTAAGTCCTGAGAAATTAACACTACCTTCATTTCTATTGTTATAGATACCTGGTTGAGACCAATTATCGATTGTTGTTGTCTGATACCAGTTAGATGGTCTTGTTGAGTATGCTCTACTATCTACGTATGTTAGTGGTGCTGAACCACCTATGGCACTATTTTTTGCGATGTTAAAATCTGAGTAGTCGTATCCAACACCTTCGTCCCAAAATTGTGGGTTACCTGTATCTCCTGAAGTTTTTGGTATTCTGAAAAGAATTAAATCAAATGATGTTGCCCTTCTTCTTTCATTGGACATGAATGTGTTAAGTAATTCATTATCAAATGAAGATGTGTTTGTCATTTGAAGGGTGTGAGTCATTGCTGAAGTACATCCTGTCGATATAACTCCTGTTGCAATGTTTTGTTCTAATAATTCTAAATCCAAATCAAAGATGTATCTTGAGTATCCAAAGTTCGGAACTACTAAATCAGATGCACCAAAATTTAGTTCTGCAACAGGGTTTCTGGCCGTGTTTACGTATGAGTTAGAAGTGATAGTATTATTCTTATCTATGTATGACCTTAAAATTGACATTTAATCTTTTATTATAAATATCAATTAAGACGAATATTACTATTTAAAACTTTTGTGTATGCATTTTGTAGTTCTGTAAGGATATCTGTGGTCGAAGTTCCGTCTTGAGTTACAGGTACTGGAGGTAATCCAGGATATGCGTGAGTATGTGTTAATAAGAATCTTGTAATTAAATTTACCAACTCTAATAACTCCTCACCTCTAACCATGCTTGATGTGTTAGGAATGATGTCATCAGAGAACTTATCGTTTGAAATACCATATAAGGTATCGTCAAAATTGATTTTCTTTTTTCCTGGTATTGCCGTTTGATGTGATAACAAGAACAGTTTATCTGCACCTAACGCTCCAAATGTTTGTGGTGTTGGAAAATATTTTGATTGAGGGACAACAATAGTTTTTGTATCCATTGGTATACCAACAGTATCTTTTTTATAAATTAACCCATATCCCGATTGTTTTAATGGGGCGAATAGTTTTACTTGGGAATAGATACTTGAGACATTAGTATATTCCTGACTTTTAACTTCTCTTGAATTCGGTGAAATATAACTATAAGTTCTATTGTTTGGTCTGTAAAAAATTGGATATCTATCCGTTACTGAAGCAGAAAATAATTGATTACCTTCTTTGGTGACGAATTCGCTATTACAAGATTTAATGAAATTATTGATATAATTAATAGTGTCTTGTTTACTTAATCCAAAAAATTCTTGGAAGGTAACTAACGTTTTTAAATTTTCATTAATAACTGAATCAACAGTAACATTCTGTGAATTTGTGGATAAATCAGGTTTAAGTTGGTATAAGAAAACTCCACCCGTAAATTTATCATAACCATTTTCAGGGTTGTCTATTGACCACTCAACAAGATATCTAACTAAAAGAACTTTCTCCTCAATCTCTTTATATGTCTTTGGTTCTAATGGAATCTTAACACTTTGGAATCTTGATAACTGAAGGAAACCTCTTTGTTGGTTTGCAACAGGAACAACATTTGGTTGTAATGATTGTCCTGTAAATTTGCCGGCTCTTAATAAAACTTCATTCTCTTTAACAACCAAATCCGCGCTTCCTCTACCTAAAATGGCATTATCTCCTGGTTCAGGGAATACTCCTTTATGAACACCTTTTTCAGTATAAAGTCCTGATGATTTTTCTTTTAAAGGTTTTGGGTCTTTAATTTGCATACCCGTACCTGTAAACTTGTTTCCACCTTCGTTAAATTGGAAGAAAGATGAAGTTGGAGAGTAAAAAGTATTTTGAACGTAGTATTGGTTCTGATATTTGAAATCTCTATTCAAATACATGACTTGAACCAACTCATTAACTTTTGGAACTTGATATACGAAATAAGGTAATAACGGGTTAAAGATAAAAGGGTCTCTTTCAGTCCAAGTATCTTTGGCTTCGTTCCAAGGTGGGTCGTCAAAACTTCTAATGATATCCGCGTAGTTATCTGTTATCAGAGTACCTCTAATTCTACCCAACATTAATGGGTCATTTACATCTAATACTAAACACTGATAAAATAACGGTTTACTCATTATCCTCTATTTTGAAATTCTTTTAATGCATTATTGTATAACACTTCAACATTATCTAAATGAAAAGTCATACTAATAAGATTTTTTTTAACGTCTTCAAACTCTGTTGATAAAATATCCATCATGCTAACCAATTCAACATTAGGTAAATTTTTCAAATCTTTTTGTTCGTCAACTATTTTATTATATTCTTCTTTGGTCATATCACACTTATTTACTAAAAACTTGTAACACACCCGATGGGGTCCATACCTCAGCATCAGATACACCATTTTCGGATTCTTCTTTATCAGCACCTTTTTTCGACATCTTATCAAACAAGTTCATTAAGTTAGGAGAACCATCGGGCATTGTACCTGTAGGAATTCCTAATTCTTGTAAAAATTGTATTGTATTTACACTCGCTCTACTTGGGTCAGTTCCTGGCAGAAATTGTGTAAACGGCATTAAAAACGATGGAATCTTTGGCCTTTTAATTGGTAGCCCATTAATTAATTTTAATAATGCTAAAATGTCATCAAGTAAACTTTTACAATTTCTATAATCTGAAATTAATTGTGCAATTGTTACTGCTAATTGAACTAACCTTAAAATCTTTACATATCTTTGTGTAATTTGATTCTTTGCAATATCTTGAATAACAATTGACAAAAGATTAATAATGTCTTTTTTCAAAATATCAAAAAGCGTTTTAAGATAGATTGCACCAATTTCGGAAATAACATTAATGTTAAATGTTCTAAACTTATTTAAAAAATCAGCGCCATTATTAATTATGTTATTGGCTTGATTACCAATAGTATTACCTGAACTAGTTAGTGTATTTGCCGATGTTATTGCTTGATTGTAAGTGTTTTTGGCACTTGTTTCTAAAACAGATAACATTGTGAAAATTGGTAAAAGTGTTTTTGGTGTTAAAACTCCAGCAGCAACTGCCATTGGAATTTGTTTTAAAACGTTTTGATTAATTGCAACATTCACATTAAAGTTGGCTGGTATGTATAAATTCCAATCAGGATTTTGAGAGATACTATCTATGATTCTTTCCATAGCAGCAACTTGTTGTTCTGTAGTTTGTCCTGACAATTCATTTCTAAATGTCCCTAACTCTTGAGTGAGACCTTCATAATCTACAGGTAATTTGACATTGTCGCAATCCTCAAATTCCATAACACCATTTTGAATGTTATTAACCTGAATTTCAATGTTTCTTAAATCAGATTCGGTAGGTCTGAAAAATTCATCATCCACACCATCAAGTTCCGCAACTTTTGCAACACCACTTACATCAATTTGTCTTCTGCTGTCGAAACATAGTCCCAATATTCTTGACACTATTAGAAAAAATTGAGAATCATTTGATAAGTCTTGAGGTCCAAGTTTAGCTTGGATTTTCATTGCACCAGAAAGTAAATTTATAATCTGATACGTAATGTCTACTGAATCAACCAATTTGATTGTTGAAAAATAATCTTTTAGGAACGGTCCTACTTTATTTGCTGTACCCCCTATAGTTCCTCCTGATATTGTTCCTTCTTCACGGTCTAATAATAAAATTCTAACATAATCTCCTGAAACACCAAATTCGTTTGTTTTAGTATATTCCATGTCAAAAAGTTCTTGACCTGAAGCTCCTTGGTAAACTTTACCATATTCTTGTTTAAACGACCTATTAACATTACCTCCATCCATTCTTTGATAAAGTTCTTTATTCATTGGATATGGAACATCTCCACCAAAAGGTTTGAACTCTGTTGATGTTGATGGGGTAAATGCTTCGTAATAAGCTTTTCCAACTGGGGAATCAGGTGAATTTTTTAAATTACCAAAAAAATCTAAACTTTGGACTGGAATATAAACACCTTGTTGTATAGGTAATTGTGACATTGAACCTATATTGGCATATTGTGATTTACTAAACCCTTTAAATGTTTGTTGTTGAGAACAACCTAAGGCTTTTAATGCGTTTCTTGAAAAGATTTCATTAACTTCGGGTTCTATTTTAACGGATGCTTCTAAAAATTTTTTTCTTAGATATACAAAACTAGCAGGACCTTGACCATTTGTTTTACCAAAAAGGTTTAAAAGTTGGTCCATTGATGTCGGAGCATCCCTTTCAAATCTTTTTTGTTTGTCAACAATGCTATTAAGACTTTTTGAAATTTTTGCAGCAGCACTTGATGCGGAATTTCCAGCTTTGCTTAAAATACTTTTTTCTGCTTGAGATGTCTGATTGTAGTCTTTGATTGCGTCTATTTGACTACCAGCATCTTTAAAACCTTGTGATAAATCTGGAGACGGCATCTTATCTTAATTTATAAGTTTCTTCATCTTTAGAAACATCTTTATCAATTAAATTTTGAATTAAATCATCGTCTAAATCAGATAATGTAAATGATTCTGTATTTGAATTTGATTTTTCCCAAATTGTTGATTGGAGTTTAGAAAGAGATAATTTTTTTTCAACACAATCATTTACAATTTTTTGTTGTTTCTCAATTACAGGACCAATACTTGTCATATCGGATGCATCCTTTAACATTGTCAACATTTTATTTTGAATTCTGATTGCAGTATTTCTTTGTTCCACTAACTCGTTATAAATTTCTTGCATAAGAGCTAAAATGGAATCTTTTGTAAAGTTGATTTCTTTTCTTTGTGGTCTAGGCATATCAATAAATACTTTTTTATTAATTTTTCATCCTAGTTTGAATCACAATATAAAGTTTTTTAAATCTTTTAATTGAGCTTCGTATTTCTTTAGTACTAAGATTTGTCATTTCCCTTAAGGAAAGTAAGATGACATTTTTATTAAATTTGTTATTATCCGCTCCTGAAAATATTGTTTGGTAATTGTCAAATAAATCAACTAATGCGTAACCTAATTTTTTTTCATTATCATTTAAATTTTCGGTTTCAATGAATTCTTTTAACTCTTCCAAATATTTTAAAATAATAACATCACTCTCGACAATATCTTCATCAATTCTATAACTCATGTCAGGTCTCTCTTCAATACTTGAAGAAATATCTTCATAAGAAATTTTTCTATTTGTTTCTTTTTGGTCTTTTATGATTTGACCCATTAAGTAGTTCTTACAAATTGTACCAAAATAAGAATAAGCTTTCTTATTTTTATCTGGTTTAAACTTGTCTACTTTCGTCATTAAGAATGAATGAGTATCAACATGAATTTCATTGAAATCCATATCTTTACGATACAACTTATAACGTCTAATTATTGATGAAATCATCTTATCGAGAGGCCCTCTTAAAAATTCGTTATAAATTTTATTTTTTTCGTGAGATGATTCAGTTAGTAAGTAATTTCTTACTGCTGTTTCTTCTCTAACATCAAAATAATTTGTATTAACCGCCTTTCTACCTCTCTTTTTTGATGAAACATCTTCTGTTGTTGCAGAGATTGTTTCTGACATTATACATTTTCTGGTTGATACTTTATGACTCTATCGTCAGTGAAGAAATATTCTTTTTTTGCAGTACCTATCCAAAATTTAACTTCATCATCAATCATTTTGACTTCACCATTTTTATAACTCCAAAATATAGAACCTTCTCTCATATTTGTATGTTTATATGCTAATCTTGGAATAGTCATGATTGAAACTGAGTTGTAAGTTAATCTTAATAAAAACTCATAAACAAATGTTAATTTGATTGAAGATTTAAACCCACCAAAGTCTTCAATTACTGATTTTTTAATCACAGCTCCTGCGGTTTGAAAGTTTTGGTAATCTTGTAATGTTTCGTTAGTTAAATAACCTATTTCTTGAGTAAAGTTTGCTGCGAATGTTGCTTCATTGGTAAAACCAACGAATTCCCCTTTTTCGTTTGTATCGACTACAACAGGTAAGAATACTTGAACATCAGGGTATGCGTTCATATATGTTTCAACATTTTTGAACCAAATTGATGCGTATTCATCATCAAATTCAAAAAGAGAAATCCAAGTTCCTTTAGAGTTTTTAATTCCGTAGTTAATTTGTTCTGAATAATTAGGTTCTTTGTCCCAAACTAATTTTGTAACATTTAAAGTTCCAAAATCGTAACCATTCAATAAAGTAACTAAAGATTCTTCCTGAGTGTGAACAATAACCAACTCCTCAATTTGGGTCTTTTGATTTTTTAGTGACGTAATTGCTTTTTCAAAATATTCATTAAAGTCTTTTGCTTTAGATGACTTAATTGGTAGTATAACTGATATTGATAAATTTTTGTCCATATTATTCTTCTGTTTTTGATATTTGTTGTTCGAATGAATTTGCTCTTGTTGTTAAGTAACCTTCAAATAGGTTAATTACTTTAGATTCAAAATCTTGTTTATTACTATATTGTAATGCGGTTTTTTGCATATTTTCAAATAATTCAGGTTTAATATTATCTTCTAACCAGTTTTGTATGAAATCTGCAACAAAATCTGCCATCAAAGTTACATCATCAACCCATATTCCATTATCTTCATTCATCCATTCTGGAGATAAGTCAGGTATTTTACCTAAACATGGAACACCACACGCCATAGATTCTAATGGGAAAGTACCAAAGGCACTTTTATCGTCTATCCAAACACTTAAAAAACATTCTTTTAATGACTTCGCAAATTCTTTTTCAGATAGTCCTCTCATATCTCTAAAGGTAAACCATCTATATTGTGGGAATTTAAGATAAAATGTTTTAATTAAATTAACGGTATCGCTTTGTTCTTTAGTGTGTACCGCAACAATAGGCATTGCAGGTAAATTTCTTGGTGTAAAACTATCTGTGATATAAGGAGATAATACATCAATTGACGATTGTCTCATAACCTTTTCAATATATTCTTTTTGTACGTTAGTTGTTGTGATACATTTTAAGAATCCAAATTGTGCCCAACTTTGACCAGGTTGTAATGTTTCTAACATATAAGCGTATGACTGTGTTAAAACAATTTTAGCGCAAGGTAACTGTTTTACTTGGTCCATGATATAACCATAGATTTCTGGAATAACTAAAAAATCTTCAGGACTAATTTCTAAGTTTTGACCTTCAATTGATTTATGTGGTAATTGGGTCATGTATTCATCACCTAACCATGCAGATACTCCTGAATAATCATTTTTTTCGTGTAAAATAATTGGATTAAATCCCGCGGTTTTTAAAGTCATAGCTACTTGATAAATGTATCTAATAGATGCTTTAGCGTTACCTTTTGTGTCTTGGGCAAATAAATAAATTCTTGCCTGTTTATTTCTTAAAGTTTCAATAGACTGTTGAACTTTTTCTGTTGCTAAATTTCCCATATTAATAATGATTGATAAGTTTTTTATTTAATAAACTGTTGAATGCGATTTTGAACGGAATACTTGTTTTTGATGCTCCTTTATATCCAAGTTTTTCATCCATATCTTCTTGTTCTGATAATATTGTTTCTAACATCATTTTTACCATCTCAAATTTAATGATGTTAATTCTCATTTCAGTTGTACCGCTTGTTGGTTCTGCAGATAATTCATCTGTCATATCAAGATACGATTCAATTTCATCTAAATCCACATAATAGTTTTCACCTAAAACATTTAACATATTTCTTCTATTTTAGTTTTGAGTTCTTTCAATGTTGAAATCGAATACTCGGTTTTTATATCTGAGTTGTAAGTAGTGTTGTATTTGATTACAATTTTACCTTCAGGATGATTTAATAATAAATTAGAATTCGCAGTAAGTAAAATGTCTATTGAATCCCATAACGAATTAATTGTACTTTCGCTATAAAATTTTACCTGTTCAACAAGACATCCAAACTTAGCTAAGAAGAATAAGGATGCCGGTTTTGATTTACCAATTTCATCCGAAACAATTAATATATCGTGATTTTCCCTCATCTCAACATAAAAATCGTTTAAATCAGTCATTCCGTTATATTCAACGGACGATGCATGACCAAATATTTCCATAGTATGCTCTTTGTATAAAAAATCATAAACTTCATCTTGGTTTTTGAATGATAAATGATTACTTAACTCTAAAGAAGTTACATCTGAAATAACTTTTCGTTCAATTTCTGGGTCGTCTTCAATTAATTTTAGTTCTTTCCAATTTTCATTAAGATACCATTTTTCATATTCTTGTTGAATTTTTGTGAGAGTATCTCTAAGAACACCGTTAATTTCTATTGCAATTCTCATTCTTCGTATCTTTTTAATATTTGTGTGATAAGTGGGTTTCTAACAATATCACCATCACCAAATTCATGTACACCAACACTTGGTAAGTCTCTGAATTTTTTCATAGCATCCCAAAGTCCTGTTTGTGTTTTATCTTTATGTCTATCAAATTGTTCTAAATCTCCTGAAATAAAAAATTTAGAATTAAATCCAATTCTTGTTAATAACAATTTCATTTGACTCGGTGTTGAATTTTGAGCTTCTTCAAATATAAGAATTGAATTATCGATGTTCATTCCTCTCATATATGCCAATGCAAAAATTTCAATTGCCTCAATATCTTTTAATTTTTCTCTAACTTCTTTACCAATAATTTTATTTAATAGATAATACGATGGAAAGATATAAGGGTCTAATTTTTCTTCTACGTTACCAGGAAGTGACCCAAGTTTTTCTTCTGCCTCAACCGCTGGTCGTACAATAATAATTTTTTCATAAGGAGTGTTTGGGTCACTTAATAAATCAACCGCTCCTTTCATTGCTATGTAACTTTTACCAACACCAGCAGGTCCTGAACAAATAGTTATTTGGTTTTGTTCTAATTTTTCATAATACTCTTTTTGACTTTCGGATAAAAATTTTTGTTTTGTTTTTCTTTTTATGATTGAACAAATTTGTTCTTTTTTTGTTTTAACGATTCTTTCTTCGTTTAAATTTGAAGGTTGAGTTGATACTCTCCTTGTTGTTTTTCCCATCCGTTTGTTTTTAATTGTTAATGTTTTATTTAACTTTTATTCTTTCTGTGGAACCAGTTTCTCTCTTAAATACTGTTGTTCCCCCATCAGGGCTTTCATAAATCCAAGGTGTTTCTAATTCTAAAGTATCTACTTGAGATTTTATCCATAAAAAAGTTTTTGTAAGTCCAACCAATAAAGGTTGACTAACTTCCCAACCAACTTTTTCACGATAAAGTTTATTATCGGAATTTCTTCCTTTAACACCAAGAGGACATTTAAATCCGTATTTGTCTATAAACTCTTGTCCATCAATATTTTTAATTGATAAATCTTTTTCAGAAATACTAATAGCCATTTCAGCGAGTTGATTAATTGTAACCATTTCTTCACTACCAATATTAACTGGACCTGTAAAATCTGATTCCATTAACCTAAGAACCGCCTCAACACATTCTTCAACGTAAAGGAATGAACGAGTTTGTTGACCATTACCCCACACTTCGATGATATCTCCGTCTTTAGATTCTGCGACTTTTCTACACATTGCTGCGGGCGATTTTTCTCTACCACCTTTCCAAGTACCTTGTGGACCGAAGATGTTGTGAAATCTTGCAATTCTCACGTTTAATCCGTAGTTTCTGTGGTAAGCCAAAAATACTCTTTCGGAGAATAATTTTTCCCATCCGTATTCTGAATCAGGGTTTGCAGGATATGCAGAACTTTCTTCACAGTTTGGATTAAATGGGTCAAGTTGATTGTGCTCAGGATACATACAAGCCGAAGAAGAATAGAATACTTTCTTAACTTTTTTCTTAACACATTCTTTTGATACGTTCAGGTTGATTGTTGCTGAGTTATGCATAAGATTTGCATCATTCTCACCAGTAAAGATATAAAGAGCGCCACCCATATCAGCGGCTAATTGATACACTTCGTCAACTCCTTCTTCGATGACCAAATCTACGACCTTAGGGTCTGTTAAATCCCCTAAAATAAACTCGTTACATATTTCATCTTGAAAGAAGTGTTCGTGTTTTTTAATATCACAGATTCTAACGTGATTACCTTCTTCTTTTAATCTTTTTGCAAGGTGTCCTCCGATGAATCCACCGCCACCTAACACCACTATTTTTTTACCTGTCAATTGATTCGTTTGCAACTTCATATTCAATATTTAATTTTTCGAAAATTTTATCACAGCTAATTTTATCACTGGTCCATGCTACAAGGTCAGACTCTTCAAAATACTGAGGATTAACCCACCAATCTTCAAAGAACAACTCAGGGTTTTTAACGTGAGATACGTCAGAACAAACTAATTGATATCCTTTCGATTTCAACAATTCACGTTGTGGTATTTGTTCTTTATTAATGAAGTCTTCACCAAGATAAGCATCATGTTCTATTGTGATTATTTTGAATGTATAATCACTCTCAATGATTTTTTTTAATAATTTATATCTATCACCACATCCTTCCATGTCTAATGTTAAATAATCAATTACTTTGTCATCGTAATAATCTTTAAGTAATTCGTTATAATTTTGATTTAGACAATCGGCTTGAATAAATTTACATTTTCTTTCTTTCCATTGTTCGTTAAAATTTTGGATATCTAAAGAGATACCATCCCACCCATTAAGTTCTAAAAGATAGGTGTTGTTAATTTTCATTGGTAAAGAACAACCAAGGTCTAAAAATTTACCTGATTTTCCTTCGTTTAGATAATAAACAAATAAGTCTTGTCCACACTGTGAATACGATTTCATAGTTTTTTTTATTAAAATAGTTTATTATCGTTTTAAATAAATAATGTTTTGTCTACCGATAATATTAAACAATCCCATTTATACTTGAGTTATAATTTTTTTAATTCCCTCTTTTAATGAAATAGTTGGTTTCCAGTGATTTAGAATGTATGGGTCCGGTTCATTTCTTTTGTTTAATTGAACAGTGTCTATTTCTTTTGATGGGGTTATCTTACAAGGAATTTCTTCATTTATAATGTTTGCAACATCTAAGATGGTATTCCACTCAAAATTTGTAATGTGTAATTCCTTATCTCTATCTATCTCATTATACTTTTGAGATAGAATCATTAATGCATTTGAACAGTCTTCAGCGTGAAGGAATTGTCTTTCTTCTGTTCCGTCGGTCATCATTGTAATATGACCATAATCTTTAGCTTTAATGATAAAGTCAGTAATTACGTGAGACTTTTCTAAATTATGTTCAGGTCCATAGACGTTCCAAAACTTAACTATAATACCACCTAAAGCTCTTGTATATGATTCTCCTAATGCCTTAGCAACTCCATAAGGAGAATAAGACATATTAGACATTTGAGATGATGCGAATATGAATGGTTTTCTGTATGACTTTAATGCTTGGAATGTGTGTACCATAATCCTTGCATTGTTATCAATAAAATCATATGTGTGTTGATACTTTTTCAAATATCTTGAACCTCCTACATCAAATGCTAAAAACATTACAAAGTCTGACTCACTTACACGAGAGTCGACCATTCCTTTAATTCTTAAATCTTGCATTTGGTCATCTTCGACATCAAAAGTTAAAACTTCGTGACCTTCTTTTTTTAAGAATTCATAAAGTTCTAACCCTATTTGTCCCGATGACCCTAAAATCAAATATTTCATATTTTATCTTTTAACGTAAACACCACCGATATATCCTCCGTGAGTTATTTTATATTCATAACCGTATTTATTTATCCATTCGATAAATGCCAATCTTTCGTGTTCATCATATTCAGATTCTGTTCCATGCCAATCGTCAAATCTAATGAATAATTCATTCCATTCACATTTTGAAACAAATTCAAGAGATGATACTGATGGTTCATAAATGTCAACATCAAGATTAACTGCAGCTATTTTTCCTATATTGTAATCTTTTGGTTCAGTTAATTTATGAACATCACTAATTATCATTGTTATATTACTATATGGGGATAATTTTGCCAACGCCTCCTCTTTTGTTTTTGGTACTCTTGAATTATTAATAAATTCAGGGTGAGACAAATTAAACATACCTTCTGACCAATCACTTCCTTTTGGTAAATTTTTTGAGGTCCTTTCTAAACCTTCAAAATGGTCAATGGTGTATATTTTACGGTCTTCAAAATCTTTTGATAAATGTATTGCTGATTCACAACTAAATGTTCCAAATTCAACAATATCACCGGTTAAATTGTAAAAATTAACCATTGTTTTTACGTCATGTATTTCACATCTTTTAGTGTTAGGACTTGTATTAATACTCATAATTTTTATTTTAAATTTTTATTTTAAATATTTTTCGAAAAAATAATCTTCCGCGGTTGGAAGTTTTTGAGCCAATTCGAAATTTCTTTCAATCGATGGCATCATAGATTGATATTTTTCAACAGATAATGTTGATAATGTTGGGTCATCTTCCAAAAAAATTACCCCTGTTGGGTCAAAGTATTTTGATACTATTTCTCTTGAACCCCAATACACCGGAACGGTTCCTGTAACGAAATTATCAGTTAATTTTTCTGTGAAATATCCTGGTGAATTGTCGTTTTCAATTGAAACTGAAAACATGTAATCTTTTAATCCGTCTTCTTTATCTTTTAATTGATTTGGTCTACCTGAGCCAAATAAGTCTACTTTATCTTTTAACTTTTCAACCCATTTTAACCTGTTCTGATGACCACGCAACCATCCTTTGTTTGATGCAATCATACTAACTAATTTAGTTTTTGGATAAATCATTCTGTTTTGTTCCCATATCCAAGGCACCACATTTGAGATAGTATATTTAAATGGTTCTCCAATTTCTAAAAGACTATCAACACAAGTAAAAATCATTTTGTAATGACTTCTTACTAGTTCTAAATTGTCTTTAATATACCTGATAATTTCTTCATTTACTTGTGGAGATTCTAATAACCATCCTATTTTTTCTTTGGATGGGTCTTTCATTCCCCAATCTTTAATAAAATTGTCAACGTAAACTGTCATATCACAAGATAAACCACTTTCTTTTGGTACCCATTCAATATACTTGGGAAGGTTTCTTGCCGAAGAACAATCGTATTCACCCCAATAATGAGAAATCTTTTTAATTTTAATTTTTTCGGACATATTAATTTTTTGGTTTTAGTTCTCCGTCAGAATAGATTACATCCATTTTAGTCCAATCAGATTCATACATATCGTAGTAATTTTGAGGACCGCTTGGGCCAAACCAAATTGACGGTACTATGACTTTTTTGTTTATGTTTTTATTAAGAAACGCGCTCCACCAAGAAAATGTTGAGTTTGGAATTATGTTGTTTTTACAAAGAGACATCATCCACATATCCACATAATCATCTTCATTTACCAAAGTGATATTGTCACCGGCAAAGTTGTTTGATAACCATTCTTTATCGTCACCAAACAAAAATAAATGACTGTATGAACCAATCATTTCTAACGCCTTATTTAAGTAATCTTTTGAAACACTTGGGTGTATATGAGGATTCTGTTTATAATCTCCAAATCTAATGTGGATTGATGTTGTATTCTCTTGATTAAGTTGTGGGTATTTTTGGGTAATTTCAGATATAAAATGTTCTGTCGGTCCAAAAGTTTCTCTAATCTTATCATTGAATCCTAATAAGTTTTTACCACTTTGAAAGTACCCTTCAAAAACCGTATCCCCCTCAACAGGGTTTACTTCTGTAAATTCCCAAAGTCCATCGTGGACCTTTGTGAATCCGTCAATATTATCAACAAACTTTAAATTTCTAAAAACATTTTCTTTGTAATGTGAAGTATCTTTACCTTGCATTGGAGTCCAAGACTTTAGAATGAACACGGTTTCTCTGTTATGTTTCCACCCTTGAGCTAATGCGTGACCAGCTTGAAACATTTGATTACCTAACCCACCCATTAAATTACATGATATTAAGTTACTCATAAATTATAAGTTGGTATTTTCCCACGCTTCCCACACAAAAGGATATTCATATCTTAATTTGAATCCTAAGTTTTTTAAATTCTCTTGTATGTTATTGTGTCTTGCTTCATAGTTTTCACCATATCTGTGGTATTGAACTTGAAGATATTTTACTTTATTAATAATCCCTGAATTAGTCCATTCTTCTAACAAAGGGTATTCTTCACCTTCAATATTAACTTGTAAAAGGTCAACCTTTTCAATGTTATGTTTTTGTAGGTAATATTCTAAAGTGTGACAAGTGATAGTGATTTGATTTGAAGATGATAAGTGTGCTGATGTTGCATCACCATCAACAGAAAACGTAAGTTCTTTTTCTTCTGTAGATATTCCAAAATTTTCTGTTTTGATTTTTTCTCTATTATTTTTCAAATGGTAATCAAATTCTTTTATCATTCTATTGTAGAATTCTGGAATTGGTTCAACAGTAAGAATATTACAATTAAATTTTTGTGATATTCTTTTTGTCCATAATCCATGATATCCACCTAATTCAATAACTTGTGAATTTTCATTTAAAGGGTAATCGATGATTAATGTATTATCACCCCTGTCTGCGTTCCATTTTTCGTTTGGTGTCATAATTTTCCGTATTCAGATTTATTTCTAATTTTATTTACTGTGTTAATAACATTACTCATATTAACTTTATGGTCGTTAATAGGGTTAGATTCGTTATAAATGTAATTTATGTTAGGTAAAAATCTATAATGCTCCTCACCTGACATTTCAAACATTGGAAACATAAATGCCAAATCACCAGCTACATTCCAATAATTACCATTCTCATCTTTTAAATCCTCTTCTTTAATCTTTTTCCATAACCAAGATTTCCAAGTTCTTAAGTGAGATAATGTAAATGTTTGTTTTCTAATATTTGTAAATTGTGTTGGGGGATTTGCAAAACCGGCTCTTCCGTCATGGTATTTGAATGAACCACTTGTCATCCAAACATTTGGGTCTTGGTAAACCTCATTGATTCTTGTGAAAACATTAGAATCAGGTAACCAATCATCTCCGTCTACTTCTACACATATTTCTTCACCAGGAATTGCTCCCCAATTAATAATTTGGTCATAGTTTCCAGGTTGATATAATTTAATATGATTTTCAATTAGGATAAATCTTGGGTCACCCTCAATAGTTTTCTTTATAACTTCTCTTGTATTATCAGTTGATAAGTCATCTGTAATATAACATGTAAAGTCTTTAAATCTTTGCGACATAATACTCAACAAAGACCTCTCCACGTAAGGAGCACAGTTGTATGTTGTAGTTAATATTATCACGAAAGTATTTTATTGTATTCTTCTTTTATTAGGTTTACAACATTTTTAGAATGATATTTTTCTAAATCCGATGGGACTTCAATTTTTTCTTTAGATTCAATACTACCTAATGAGTTAACTTTATAAATCCAACTTGGTTTTCCACATAACCAACTTTCGATTGTGGTTCTTCCTAATTGAATACCTGCGGTTTCAGAACATTGATTAATTAGTTTTTCAACGTTCCAACCAGCTTCGAAATGTTTAAGATGTTCCTGACTTAAAATTGCTGATAAATAATTTTGTTTATCCTCACCCATTAACCATAACTCTTTATTGTTTTCTTTTGTATAGTCAATTAAATCCATTATGGTTTCTCTTCTTAAGTAATCAATAGTGCCAACAAACAAAACAGCATCTTTAACTTCAGATTGGGTTGGTTTAAATTTTTCATTATCTACAGGGTTATAGATAATTTCAACTTGCTCTTCAGGTACTTCAAATTTATTTACAATATAGTCCTTAATTTCAGGTCTGATTGCAATATATTTTTTGATTGAATCGTGTTTGATTGGGTTTTCCAATTCAATCACTTCAGAGTGGATAGAATATATTTTATCTATCTCAGGATAGAATTCAATCATTCTTTCTGCAACAGGTTTATGTTGCATATGGATGATATCAAAATCAACTTCAGATACTCTGTATAGAACATTCTCAGTCGACGCTTTAAACCCTTCAGGTGTGTTAAATCCCCACTTGCCATCTCCAAGTTTAAATCCTGGTGCATCTTCAAATGAAACACATTTAATACCTAATTTCTTAGCCATGTCCGTTAACGGTCCACCTATTTGTGATAGAACAGTTACACTATGACCAAGAGCCTTTAACCCTTTGGCTAACTCATAAACGTATAATTCTGAACCTGTCAAAGTTTTAAAAAATAGACAAGATATTAATATCTTTAATTTTTTGTTTGTGTCAAAAGGAACTTTTGCTGGCAAAGATTCAGAATATTTGCTGGCAAATAATTGTTTGTTATCTTCCCATTGTTGGTTTGTTTGACCAATCGATTTGTGTGTAATTCTAATATTAGTGATAACACCAATTTTCACACCTTTAAGAAAATTCTCAAAACAAAACGCAACATCATAAAAGTGGAATCCTTGAAACTCTTCAATAAAGTTTGACTTTAATCTTTCTTTACTGACAGCTAAAAATAATCCATCAACCATTATTGTTTGTTTAATGTTATTATTTAAGTCATCGGCATATTTTGAAACCCATTTTTTACCTTCGTGTTCGTGGTTTACAATACCAACCATCTTTCTTCTATCTTCCCACCATTGACCACTTGCTGGCATGTTGGTTGTACCGGCCATACCAATAATACCAAAATCACTTTTATCAAAGTGTTTCATCAGTTTATGGTACCAACCTGTCGTATCGAAGTAAATGTCGTCATGACAAAATACAACTATGTCAGTTTCTGACTCAGATAGAATTTCATTATAAACTTGAGATAAAGATTTTTCTCCGTTATTAACTTTTTCTATTACGTTGATTTTTTTAAATCCTGAACTTTTCTTTAAGTATTCTGTAAATTCAGGGTTTGGGGTTCTTGTTGAATATCCTACTGTTATCATTATTTAGACCATTTTT
>Ga0209296_1000912_pt1 | contig 24272 bp, 21 predicted proteins | sample S_130206_EF_Meta_FD_187319 | JGI IMG/M metagenome (GOLD analysis project Ga0209296, IMG submission 187319) | Freshwater microbial communities from Lake Simoncouche, Canada to study carbon cycling - S_130206_EF_MetaG (SPAdes) (version 2) | ecosystem: Environmental > Aquatic > Freshwater > Lake ...
TGGTCGCGGAATTCCTGTTGATAAAGAACCTAAGACTGGTTTAACTGGTGTGGAAGTTGTTTTAACAAAACTGCATGCTGGTGGAAAATTCGGCGGCGGCTCATATGCAGCATCCGGTGGTTTGCACGGTGTGGGTGCATCTGTTGTGAACGCACTTGCTTCTCGCCTAGATGCTGAGGTTGATCGTGATGGCAAGATTTACTGGATGTCATTCCAACGCGGAGTCGCAGGAATATTTGATGGCGATGGACCAAAAGCTGCCTTTGAACCAAAATCAGGGTTACGTGTTATTGGAAAGATTTCTAGCAAAATCACGGGAACGCGCATTAAGTGGTGGAGTGATCGCCAAATTTTCCTTAAAGAAGCAGAGCTGGATTTAGAAGAGGTTTATGCACGCGCTCGTCAGACTTCTTACCTGGTTCCAGGCTTAACGCTCATTGTTAATGACAATCGCACAAAAACAAAAACAACAGAGACTTTCTTCCATAAGAGTGGAATCACCGAATACTGTAATTTCCTGCAACCTGATGAAGCTGTAGGCGATGTCATCCGCATCTATGGCACTGGCCATTATCAAGAAACTGTGCCTGTCCTAGATGACAAGGGTCATATGGTTTCAACTGAAGTAGAGCGCGATATGGAAGTTGATATCGCAATGAAGTGGGGCAATGGCTTTGAAACTACCCAGCGCTCTTTCGTCAACATCATTGCCACACCTAAGGGTGGAACCCACGTACTGGGCTTTGAACGCGCGCTCATTAAGGTCGTTAATGAGGCACTGCGCTCGACCAAAACACTTGCCAATAAAGAGATTGATGTTATTAAAGATGATGTGATTGAAGGTCTCACTGCCGTTGTCACCGTGCGCATGTCTGAACCACAGTTTGAAGGCCAGACCAAGGAAGTTCTAGGAACAGCTGCTGCCACGCGAATTGTTTCTGCAGTTGTTGCTGAGAAGATGAAAGAGTATTTCAATACTTCAAAGCGCATTGATAAAGCCAATGGGCGTTTAGTACTTGAAAAGATTGCAGCAGCTTCTCGCACACGTATTAGTGCCCGTGCTCATAAGGACCTGCAGCGCCGCAAGAACGCTTTGGAGTCATCATCTCTTCCAACGAAGTTATCTGATTGTCGATCAGAGGATGTGACACGCACAGAGCTCTTTATCGTGGAAGGTGACTCAGCCCTTGGCACAACCAAGGCAGCACGTAACTCTGAGTTCCAAGCGATTTTGCCGATTCGTGGAAAGATTCTTAACGTTCAGAAAGCATCACTTTCACAGATGCTTGAAGATAAAGAGTGCGGATCAATCATCCAAGTTATTGGTGCAGGCTCTGGCAAGTCATTTGAGCTAGATGAAGCCCGTTATGGCCGCGTTATCTTGATGTCAGATGCAGATGTTGATGGAGCGCACATTCGCTGCTTGTTACTTACTTTGATGTATCGATACATGCGCCCGCTCATTGATGCTGGCCGGGTATTTGCTGCCATCCCACCTCTGCACCGCATTGAAGTAATGGGCGGGGGAGGAAAGAAGGGTGAATACATCTACACCTATAGCGATGATGAGATGAAGAAAATTACTGCAGATTTAAAGAAGAGCGGCAAGCGCTGGAAAGAGCCTATTCAGCGCTATAAAGGTCTGGGCGAAATGGATGCAGATCAGCTGCGCGAAACAACCATGGATCCAGATGCCCGCACACTTCGCCGCATCACGGTCTCTGACGCGTCCGCTGCAGAGGCGATGTTTGAACTATTGATGGGTAGTGATGTTGCTCCACGCAAGGAGTTCATTGCTAACGCTGAGATTGATCGCGAACATATCGACGCTTAGTCGATAGAAACTAAGTCGAAATACTCTTCTTTCCACAGATCTTCATCACCATCTGGCAACAAGATAACGCGCTCAGGCTTGAGTGATTGCACTGCGCCCTCATCGTGAGAAACCATGATGACTGAGCCTTGATACTCAGCTAGCGCTCCAAGGATTTCAGCGCGAGATGCTGGATCTAAGTTATTTGTTGGCTCATCTAGGAGCAACACATTTGCGGCAGAAACAACTAGAACAGCAAGTGCCAGACGAGTTCGTTCACCGCCCGATAAGACCTTGACGGGTTTGTGAACATCATCGCCAATGAAAAGGAATGAACCGAGCGTGTTTCGTGCTTCTGGTTCACGCAGATCTGGGGTTGCAGACATCATGTTCTCAAGAACGGTGCGCTCAAAATCTAGTGATTCATGTTCCTGGGCGTAGTAACCGATTTTTAAGCCATGGCCTTGTTCAACTTTGCCTGTGTCAGATTCAATTTCTCCGGCCAGAATTCTAAGAAGAGTTGTTTTACCTGCACCGTTAAGTCCAAGGATTACAACGCGAGAACCCTTATCAATCACACATGAAACATCGGTAAAGATTTCAAGTGAGCCGTAAGACTTTGAAAGCTCTTCTCCCGATAGGGGAGTCTTGCCGCATGGGGCCGGGGTTGGGAAGCGAAGTCGTGCAACTTTGTCATTGACTCGAACATCCTCTAAACCACTGCGAAGCTTTTCAGCACGACGTAACATGCCCTGGGCCGCTGTTGCCTTCGATGCCTTTGCCCGCATCTTCTCGCCCTGCTTCTGCAAAATCTCTGCACGCTTTTCAGCGTTAGCGCGCTCCTTTTTACGGCGGTGCTCATCTTGCTCGCGCTGTAATAAGTACGCCTTCCAGCCCAAGTTATATACATCGATAACATTTCGGTTAGCATCGAGATAGAAAACTTTGTTAACAACGGTTTCAATCAAGTTCACATCGTGGGAAATAATGACTAGGCCGCCTGAGTATTTAGCTAAAAAATCACGCAGCCACACAATAGAGTCAGCATCTAAGTGGTTTGTTGGCTCATCGAGCAATAGCGTTTCAGCCCCGCTAAAGAGGATGCGAGCTAACTCAATACGGCGACGTTGACCACCAGAGAGTGTGGAGAGCTCATGTGCAAAGACGGCCTCTGTCACACCAAGGGAAGTTGCAATAGCTTCTGCTTCAGCAGTTGCGGCATAACCACCGGCAGCACTGAATTCATGTTCAACGCGGGTGTAGCGATCCATTGCTTTTTCTAACGCTTCACCTTCGGCCGTTGCCATCTCTTCTTCAACAGCGCGCATGCGATGTGAAATCTGATCTAGATCACGGGCCGAGAGAATACGTTCTATTACTGTGCCAGGTTCATCGCCAGTGCGCGGATCTTGTGGCAGGTAACCTATTTTGCCGGTGCGATTAACGGCGCCACCTGCAGGCATAGTTTCACCTGCTAATACTTTTGCCAGAGTTGATTTGCCAGCACCGTTTCGACCAACAAAACCAATGCGGTCACCGCTATTGATGCGCACAGTTACGCCCTTAACGAGCAGGCGGGCACCTGCTCGAAGTTCTAGCGCTTGGGTTGAAATCACGCCGTAGTTTAACGCTTAGGGCTTAGGCAGCGCCAATTCGAGTTTTTCTGGCGGTTGCATATGACTTACCAACAGCAGTTAACTCATCTGAAACCTGTGCTTTGATCGCATCTTCACTTTTTAGCAGTTTTGTCAGTTCAGCAATCGTTGCTTTTAACTCTTTTTGCTCGGTTTCAAGTTCTAGCTTGCTCATTTTAGTTAAACGACGAAGTGGCATATCCAAGATATAGGTAGTTTGCTCATCGTTTAACTTAAAGTCCTTCATTAACTTCTCTTTAGCAGCAGCTGCATCATCGCTGCCACGGATAATCTTGATGACTTTGTCGATATCGATAATCGCCTTTAAAAGTCCATCAACAAGAGTTAAACGCCCCTCTGCTTTTGCTTTGCGGAACTCACTACGACGACGCACAACTTCAATGCGGTGTTCAACAAAGACTTTAAGTAGCTCTTTTAGTCCAAGGGTCTGTGGCTTGCCCTTGACTAATGCCACGGCATTGATAGAGAAAGCATCTTCCATGGGGGTTAAGGCATAGAGCTGTTCTAGAACTGCCTCTGGTTCAAAGCCATTCTTGATCTCAATAACTACGTTGGTGCCAGTCTGGCCATCAGTTAAGTCGATGATGTCGCTAATGCCGGCGATCTTTTTAGCTTTAACAAGGGCTGCGATGCGCTCAACAACTTTTTCAGGCCCGATAGTAAAGGGAAGTTCTTTAATAACAATTCCCATTTTGCGAGAGGAGACCTTTTCAATCTCAACGCTGGCGCGGACTTTAAAGGAGCCTTTACCGGTTGCATATGCCTCGCGCACACCATCTAAACCAACGAGTTCACCGCCCGTTGGAAAATCTGGACCAGGAACGAATTTCATTAGCTGCTTGACTGTGGCAGATGGATTTTCAATCAAAAACTTAGTTGCAGCGATAACTTCGCCCAGATTATGTGGAGCCATGTTGGTGGCCATACCCACAGCGATTCCAGAACCACCGTTAACGAGCAAGTTGGGATATGCAGCAGGAAGCACAAGAGGCTCTGATAACTGGCCGTCATAATTTGGACCAAAGTCAACGGTGTTTTCATCGGCCTCTGCAACCATTGCCATTGCAGCAGATGCAAGGCGGGCCTCGGTATAGCGCATTGCTGCAGGGCCCGCATCCAGTGAACCAAAGTTTCCATGGCCATCGATAAGTGGCAAGCGCATAGAAAAAGATTGCGCCATACGAACAAGTGCGTCATAAATTGCGCCATCGCCGTGAGGGTGCAACTTACCCATTACTTCACCCACTACACGCGCACTCTTAACATGTCCGCGCTCTGGGCGAAGACCCATATCTGCCATCTGATGCAAGATGCGGCGGTGAACTGGCTTTAAACCATCACGTGCATCGGGAAGTGCACGTGAATAAATTACTGAGTATGCATACTCGAGAAATGATTCTGAAACTTCTTTAGATACATCGATATCAACGATCTTGCCTGGGTATTCACCAGGTTTTGGACCGAGGGGTTTCTTACCCTTTGCCGCAGTTTTCGCGGGAGTCTTCGCAGTTGCCATTGGAGCATTGTGCCAAGAGAGTTGCTTAATCTAGGGGAGGGCGCGCCCCAACAGTTGCTACACACTTTGCGGCCAACGCAGTTCCGGCAGAAAGGGCTGCTTCTAAATCATTTGTTTCTAGCCACTTTGGAATAAATCCAGCGGCAAATGAATCTCCAGCACCTGTTGTGTCGACCACATTGGTAGTGACGGCTGACACCTTTGCAACTATGTCACCATGAACTGCCATTGCGCCACGAGAACCTAATTTGATGACGACAAGAGGTGTGTAAGCAGTTAAATTCTTTTCTGCCGTTTCAACATCTTTAGCATCACCAAGATAAAGAGCCTCTTCAGAGTTGAGCAGAATTCCATCCATAAGTTTGACCCAGGACAAAACTTCATCGCGAGAAACAATCTTCATCGCCCCCGTTGTTGTTGGATCAAAATAGATTGGCTTTCCGGCAGCTTTTATCTTTGCAATCATTGAAAGGACCGCCTCGCGGCTGCGAAAATCTAATAATGCATAACCACTCACATACACACCATCGACATCAGCTAGCGGAGGAAGATCACTTACTTCAAGATCTGCATTAGCCCCGTTATCTGGAAACATGGTGCGCTCTCCATTGGAGTCAACCAAGATAACGACCACACCGGTGGGACGTCCTGAGTGCATCAAATTCATGTGTTCTACGCCGTATTTATCTAAATCAGAGATAAGGGCAAAACCAACAGGATCATTGCCAACACGGGCAACTAGCTGAGCTTTGGAGTGGGTGCGAGTAATCCAGGTTGCAACATTTGCTGCTTGTCCGCCTGGGTGGCTTGAAATTCTGCTGGCAGTGTCATTGCCATAGTTAATGGGCTCTTTTAGCTGGGAAATAACATCGAGGGCTAAATCGCCAATACATAAAATTTTCTTCATTTAAGCGCCATCGCAATATCTGCAGCTAACGCGCAGTTTGATTTAATGATTTCAGTATTAATGGCAAGTGATTCACCTTTGCTGGCGGTGTGGAAATGCTCAAGTAAATATGGTGTTACATACTTGCCATCTATTCCATCACGGGCAGCATTTGCAAGACCTGATGCCAAGATCTCATCATGGCGGGCCTTATCCATCTGCTTTTCAACTGGGTTAGTAACAATCAATGCTTGGTTTGAAGTTGAAACCTGAGTGCGAGCATTAATGATTGCTGCAATCTCTTGGGCAGAATCAACGCGGTGTTCAATCTCGAAGCCAGAGTCGGTGAGATAGAAACCTGGGAAGCGGTTGGTTTTATAGCCCACGATGGCAATAGCTAGAGTCTCAAGGCGCTCTAGGGTGGCATGAACATCCAGGATTGATTTGACTCCAGCACAGACAACGGTCATATCTAACTGTGAGAGCGCAGTTAAATCTGCTGATTCATCAAATGATTCATTGGCACCTCTATGAACCCCACCTAAACCACCAGTTGCAAATACTTTGATTCCGGCAATTGCTGCGATGTGAGCTGTGGCTGCAACTGTTGTGGCCGCGCTTTTCCCCTGAGCAATAATGATTGCTAAATCTCGGCTCGATGCTTTGGAAATATCATCGCGATTGGCTACTGCATCTAATTCATTGGCTTCAAGACCGATATGAACAACGCCATCAAGGAGTGCGATAGTGGCTGGGACAGCGCCGCGCTGTCGAATAATGCGTTCGCACTCTTGGGCAACCGCCAAATTGGATGGCCGTGGTAATCCATGGCTAATAATCGTAGATTCGAGTGCAACGATAGGCGTGGCCGCTGCAATTGCAGCCGAAACTTCGGCTGAATACTTAATTGCACTCTTCATGGGTCAACCTTAGCCGATGTAATGAGAAGATATGAACGTGCATTTGTCCCAGATAACTCCATCGATCTTTACATCCCTGGGGCTTTCCACTTCCGAAGACCTGTTAGCGATTGGGCCTTCACCCAGTGGGCGAGAACTTCTCTTTCTTATCGATGGTTTTGGCGCAGATGTCATTGAAAAATACGGTGATGCCATGCCCACTATCGCCCGCCTGACTAAGTTTTCAACAATAGAAACTTCATTTCCATCAACTACTGCAACTTCGCTTGCAACTTTGACAACAGGAGTTTTGCCTGGCGTGCACGGAATGTTGGGATATACCGTGCAAGTTCCACGAAGTGGTGGTCGAATTCTCAATGCACTTAAATGGGATGAGCGCGTTGATCCTATTAACTGGCAGCCAGTTCCTACTTTATTTGAGCGCGCAGTTGCTGAAAATATTAATGTCACACATGTTGCAGCAAAGCGCTATGAGAACTCAGGGTTCACTCGTGCTGTGTTTCGAGGTGCTAACTACAAAGGTGCAAATGTTGCAGCAGATTTAATTGCAGAGACAAAAGCTGCGCTGCAAAAGACTCCATCTTTTGTTTATCTCTATGTCAATGATTTAGATGCAGCTGGACATAGTGATGGTGTAGGAAGTGATAAGTGGTTAGCGGCGCTTTCAATGATTGATCAGATGTTTTCAAATCTAATGAAAGAGATGCCACATGGCACCCGCATTTGGCTCACTTCAGATCACGGAATGGTCAATGCCAGCGAAAAGATTGTTATTGGTCAAGATAATCCCTTACTGGAAGGTGTGGCCGTTATTGGCGGAGAACCTAGAGCCAGACATCTCTATTTATCTCCAGAAAATGAGAGCATTGCGGCCCGCAGTGAATTAGCTAGTAGATGGAAAGAGTTTTTAGGTTCCAAGGCAACGGTTCTAACCCGCGAAGAAGTTATTGCCACAAACCTTTTTGGTAGTGAAGTAAGTGCTGATGCATTAGATCGCATGGGTGAAGTTATTGCCATTGCTCAAGGTGGCGTTGTTTTACTTGATCCAGAACGGGCCGAAAAAGAAGGCGCAATGGTTGGCCACCATGGCGGGGATAGCGAGATTGAAACTCAGGTGGGGTTGTTAACTACAGTTTTGAGTTAATTACTGATCTTCGGTTGGTTTGATTCCGAACATAATTTCATCCCAACTTGGAACCTTTGCTCGTGCAACAACACCATCACGTGCTGCCTCATCATCTGGCAGTTCACGAATAACAGCTAATCGTGGAACTTCTGGCATAGGGGTGATGTCTTCACGCAAAGAAGGGTGATTGGCATCTGAGTAAACAAGTCCAGGAGTTGGCATCTGGCGTGCTGCTGGCTCATCACCCATCATCCAGCGCGCATTTTCATCCATGGAAGTCAGTACTCGACGAGTGGTGTCAAAGTTCCATTGCGCAATTCCCACACCGCTGGTGTTTGGATAATGCAGTTCAACTGTCCAAGTTCCATCTTCATGGCGCCATGTGGTCCACGAGAGATCTGAAAGATCGATATTGCGCGGTGCAAGACGAGAAACAACTACACCTAATAAGTTAACTGGATCGCGGCTTCCTTCTTTGCGAACAGAGACTTGTTGAGCTTGGTCAATGATGTAGATGCGCTCTTGCAAGATTGGACCAGAGAAGCGTTCGATTTTTTCAAGTGGAATATTATTTTCGCGAGCTAACTCTTCTGCTAACTCACCAGCACGCAAGCGACGCTGAATCTCTTTGATAGAAATTGTGTCAGCTTCTTGCTCTGGAACTGCAGAGAGACGGGGTTGATTAACTGTGGCGCGCAAAGTGTCGCTAATGCGAACAGTGAACTCATTTCCATCATTATCATGGAGGGACAAGTGAGTACCTTCCTCACTCTTGCCATTTAATCGAAGCTCAGTCACGGTTCAGAGAGTAATGGATGAGCCCCTTATAAACGCGAAAGTAGGGCAGTGTGGCTAATAAAGCTGCACACATAAATCCCAGAGGCACCCAGAGCGCGCTTTGTGCCCCGTAGGTATCGATGACCCATCCGCCAAGGGCGCTAGAGATTGCACCACCTAATGGCATGCCTGCCACCACCCATGTAAAAGATTCAGTGATCTGTTCACTAGGTACCGCATCCTGCACAACACCGTAGGCATTTACAATCAATGGCGCGATAGCAAAGCCGTTAAAGAAGAGCGCAACGGCTAGCCCGAATATTGAATCCACAAATACAAATGGAATTGATAGAACAGTCAGAGCTGTTAAAAAGATGAGAAAGCGTCCCACGTATGGAGTTTTCCATTTTATTAAGCCGTTAATTATGGCCATGACTGCGCTGCCAGATGCCCATAAGCCCAGCAACAAACCAGAGTGTGATTTTTGCCCTTGGCTTTCAGCAAAGCCAACAACAGTAATTGCAATTGCACCAAAGAATCCACCGGTGAAAGTTGTGGCAAGTGCAATTGCCTGAACGATGGGAATCCCAATCACTGGGGGATGTGGATCCTTTGTGCGAACTGGTGATGGCGGCGGCTCAGTTGCCCGTTGCATGGCAAAGAGTGGTAATCCAATAGACATCAAAATCATTCCAGCGATTAATCCGGCGGCAGGTGCAATCGAAGTTGCACATGCCGTGGCAGTAATAGGACCAACGATAAAAACAATCTCATCCATCAAAGCTTCATAGGAGTAAGCAGTGTTGACCACGTGCTTATCTGCTTCATCTTCGGCAGTTGTTGATTTATCTGGACTTAAGACATGTAGCCAACGGCGGCGCACCAGGCCGCCAGTGTTGATTGCAGCAAGTTCAGCCAAAATAATGGAGGCAAACCAGCTCCAGACAGGTGCTTCATTCATCACGAGTGCAATAAAGAGTGAGAGGCCAAGGATTTTTAAGGGGACAACTCGCAGCAACATCTTTCGTTGCCCGATGCGATCTGCAAGCCTGGACCAAAATGGTGTTGCAATAGAGATAGTAATTGAGGCAACCGCGCTCAGCGCCCCAGCTAGTGCATAGGAATCACTAACGGCAACAACAATAAATATCAGCGCTAATGAATCCATTGATATCGGCATTCGGCCGATGAGGGCTGGAATTGAAAATTTCATCGCTCCCGGAGTGCGAAACAGGGTTGTATATGCCGAGAACATGTCGCTCATCCTATGACACGGTTAAGATAGGTGCGTGAGCATAAATGATGAACTCTTAGCGCTGGCCTTGGATATCGCAGCGAAAGCTGGCCGTTTATTGCTTGATCGCCCAGCTTCTTGGGAGTTAACTTCTAAATCAACGGCGATAGATATTGCAACACAGATGGATATTGCTAGCGAAAAACTTATCGTTAACGCCATTCTTGCTGCGCGCCCAGATGATGGAATCATCGGTGAAGAAGGCGCAGACAGGGTGAGTAAATCTGGTTACACCTGGGTGCTTGATCCAGTAGATGGAACTGTTAATTACTTCTATGGCCTGCCTGGTTGGAATATCAGTATTGCCGTTAAAGATGCGCAGGGGACAGTGGCAGGAGTGGTGCATGCACCGACTATTGATGCAACCTGGCATGCAACCCGTGGTGGCGGTGCGTTCTTAAATAACCTGCCGATTTCATGTAATGAACCGATTGAATTAAACCGAGCATTAGTTGCTACAGGTTTTGCCTATGACGTGAAAGATCGCATTAATCAATTAGAACTTCTTAATACCTTGGTTCCAAAGATCCGTGATGTTCGCCGGATGGGCGCAGCAGCAACTGATCTGTGTTGTGTGGCAACAGGAATGGTGGATGGCTACTTAGAAACTGGATTAAAGGAGTGGGATTTAGCAGCAGGCGCCTTGATTGCCACGGAGGCCGGGGCAGTTGTGACCACACATTCATGGCGGGGGATGGAGTTAACCGTGGCAGGCGGTGCCCACCTGCATAGCGCGCTCATGCGGGAGATTCCCGCCTAGATCTACCCGATTTAGGCTCAAGGGCCCTTCTGTGGCAAGATACGCAGTCTGCACCTGCCAAAGCCGGTGCTTAATAGATAAAGATAAAAAAGGACGAAATTCATGAACATTCTTGACGCCGTAGATGCAGCATCGCTGCGCAAAGACATCCCACAGTTTCGTGCCGGTGATGAGCTCAAGATTCACGTTCGTGTTATCGAAGGTAGCAAGAGCCGTCTTCAGGTATTCCAAGGAATCGTTATCCGTCGCCAAGGCGATGGCGTTCGTGAAACATTTACAGTTCGTAAAGTTTCTTACGGCGTTGGCGTAGAGCGCACATTCCCAGTCCACACTCCAGTTATTGAAAAGATTGAATTAGTAAAGAAGGGCGAAGTTCGTCGCGCCAAGCTTTACTACCTACGCGATCTTCGCGGTAAGGCTGCAAAGATTCGCGAAAAGCGCGATGGCGTTGAAGGTTACGGTGATGGAATTCTTTCAACACCAGAACCAATTGCAGCTGTAGTTGCAGCAGCTGCTGTTGTTGAGGAAGTTGTTGAAGCGCCAGTAGCAGTGGCTCCTGTTGTTGAAGAAGTTGTAGAGGCGCCAACTGCTGAAGCAGTTGTAGAGGCACCAGTTGCTGAAGCATCACCAACTGCTGAATAATCACTTCAATGCGTCGTAAGGGTTCCCTCCTTCGGGAGCTCCCAATCCTTGTTGTAGTTGCTCTCGTTGTCTCCCTATTTATAAAGACTTTTCTAGTGCAGTTTTTCTATATTCCCTCTGGCTCTATGGAAAACACGCTACAGATTAAAGACCGCGTTGCAGTGAACAAAGTGCCTTTCCTTTCGCGCAATATCGCCCGTGGTGATGTCGTTGTTTTCCGCGATCCTGCTGGTTGGTTACCTGAAATTACAGATTATTCAACAAATAAATATGTTGCCAAGGTAAAGACAGGATTAGTTGCAGTCGGTGTATTACCTAACCCAGCTAAGCAGTACTTGGTCAAGCGCGTCATTGGTGTTGGCGGAGATCGCATTGTTTGCTGCGACAAGTCAGGGCTATTAACCGTTAATGGCAAAGCAATTACTGAGCCTTATGTCTTTGCTGGAAATAAGCCTAGTGATATGAATTTTGATGTCACAGTGCCTAAAGGAAAATTTTGGGTGATGGGAGATCACCGCGGGGCAAGCGCGGACTCTAGATATCACCAAGACGATATCAATAAGGGATTCATTCCACTCTCACGCATTACCGGCCGAGTAGTTGCAGTCATCTGGCCTTTCAAACACATTACATACGTTCCACAAATCAACGTTCTGAAATAGTTCTTTATGAAGGTTATTGAGCAGCTGCTCATTCAAGCAGGGATCTCACCTATTGCCGGCGTTGATGAAGCTGGACGCGGAGCATGTGCTGGACCGTTAGTAATTGCAGCAGTTGTGTTACATGATCCTTTTGCACCAGAGCTTGAACTGGTGCGGGATTCAAAAGAGATTAGTGAAAATAAAAGAGATGAAACCTTTGAACTCATCCAATCATTTGCAGCCAGTATTAGCGTGGTGATTGTGCCAGCCGAAGAGGTTGATGCACGGGGTGTGCATGCAGCAAATCTTGATGGGATGCGCAGAGCGGTTAATGGCTTGGATATAACCCCTGCATATGTATTAACAGATGGCTATGCAATTGAAGGTTTAGGCTTTCCTAACTTAGCGGTGTGGAAAGGTGATCAAGTAGTAGTCAGCATTAGCGCTGCATCTGTGGTTGCAAAAGTCACACGTGATCGCATTATGCGCCAGATGGATAGCGAGTTTCCGCTCTATGGCTTTGCTGGACATAAGGGATATATCACCGCTGCTCATACACAGGCACTGAATGAGCATGGGCCTTGTGCACAACACCGCCAATCTTTTTCAAATGTAGCGGCACTTATTCACAAGCAGTAGTTTTTCCCAAGGTTTTTATCACCTGTCAGTTTTATCGTGGCGCCTTATGTATATACAAACACCAGCATTTCTGACTCCCTTTGAAGCTCGCGCCATTCTTTTCTCGGCCATTGAACCTGGGCATTTCTTCTGGACCGCCCAGATTTCACAGTTCGGCCCCCTTAAAACTTTGGAATCTATTCTCTCTGATGAGTATCCGGCTGAGAAAACGAAAGCAATCATTACTGCCATTCGAGCAGCCGAAGTTGGCCAGATTCTCTTTGAGATAGAAAAGGCTGGGGCTAAGTTCCTGACGCCTGAACATGAGCATTGGCCACCAGGAGTGAATCAACTTATTAATCCGCCCATTGGATTAATAGTTACGGGGGATTCAAGCTCACTAATCACTCCAGCATTGGCCATTGTTGGTTCTCGTAAACCCACAACGTATGGCGCTCATGTTGCAAGTGATTTTGCCCGGGCTTTTTCAGATTTAGGGTGGACAATCATTAGTGGCGGAGCATATGGAATCGATTCCTATGCCCATCGCACAACGTTGCAAGCCAATGGGCGATCTATTGCGGTGTTGGCAACAGGGATAGAAGTTGCTTATCCAAAATCAAATCAAAAGCTCTTTGATGAAATGAGAGTCAATGGTGCTTTGATAAGTGAGCTCATGCCCAATGAGAACGCGGTGCCCTCTAGGTTTTTGGTGCGCAATCGATTAATTGCATCGATTGCCAAGGCAACGTTGGTGGTTGAAGCAGCATTTCAAAGTGGATCTCTTCGCACGGCGCGCGATGCTGCAGAACTACTTCGCCCCGTTATGGCAATTCCAGGTCCGATTAACTCTGCAATGAGCCAGGGATGTCATCGCTTAATTAGTGAACGTGCCGCAGAGCTGATCACATCAGTTGCAGATGCAGTGGAGTTCATTGGTGTAAAACAATGAGAGAATAAGCCTATGAGTGATTTCCGTTCGGGCTTCGTTGCCATTGTTGGCCGCCCTAACGTTGGTAAATCAACTCTCATTAACGCTTTAGTTGGCAGCAAGATTGCAATTACTTCCCATCATCCCAACACCACCAGAAGTGCTATTCGCGGAATTGTTCATGGGGAGAACTTCCAGGCGGTACTAGTTGATACACCTGGAGTCCATAAACCTAAAACTCTATTGGGCCATCGCCTCAACGCTGTTGTTGATCAATCCATGGACTCTGTAGATGTTGTCATTCTCTGTATTCCAGCCGATGAGACTTCAGGTGCTGGAGATATATACATCGCTCAAGAAATAGCCAAGCACCCGCGAGCTAAGAAGTTTGCAGTTATTACCAAGACCGATTTACTCTCTAAAGAAAAACTGGCCCTTCGCTTAAGCGGGATTATGGAGTTAGCTCAAGGCTTTACATGGGATGAAATCATTCCGGTCTCTGCCGCAATTCATGATCAAATTGATTTACTCAATACGCTCATTGGAGCGGCTCTTCCTGCCGGTCCTGCTTATTACCCAGAAGGCACAACTAGTGATCAGGCAATTGAGCAGTTGATTTGTGAGTTCATCCGAGAAGCTGCTCTGCAAGATGTTCGAGAAGAACTTCCGCACTCTATTGTTGTGACAATTGATGAGTTTGGTGAGCGAGAGGAAAAGGGATCACGTCCCTTTTATGATGTTCATGCAACTATTCACGTTGAACGTGACACACAGCGCGCAATTCTGCTGGGCCATCAAGGAACGAGATTAAAGGAAATAGGTATCAGAGCTCGAGCAGATATTGAGCGCGCACTCGTTGCCAAGATATTTCTTGGCCTGCATATTAAGGTTTCTAAAGAGTGGCAGCGTGATGCACGCATGCTAGACAAGCTAGGTTTTGAAGAACGTCGTTAAACTTTCTCTTTACGACTTGCTAAGTAGGATCCCAGTAAAACCATTGGTAGACCAACGATAATTCCTAAGGTAATCGGCTCATTTAAAATAAGAATTCCAAGGACCACAGCAACTGCAGTGTTTACATAGGTTGTTAATGAACCGCGTGCTACACCAATTTCAACGATAACAATAAAGAAGAGCATGAAGGCGATTGCAGTACTGAATACACCTAGCGCTACCAGGGCTGTGATTGCTTGAGTTGAAACTGGATTACTTGGCCATGTGGCAATCGCGATGGGTGTGTAGAAAAGACATGTAAGCCCCATTGCCACACCATTAATGGCAATTCCATCAACACCTGGCAAGTTAGTCGTAACCATAAGAACTGCGTATGCGTACATGATTGCAGCCAGGATCACCATGGCAATCGCCTTTGGGTTGCTGGTTCCAGTTATAGATTCAATTCCAACCAAGGCAACGATTCCAACAAAGCCAACGACTAGACCAAAGATTCTCTTGGGTTGCCAGACAGTGTGATCTCCTCGTAAGGAAGAGAAAATAGATGCAAAGAAAGGCACTGTTGCAACTAATAGTCCAGCTAGGCCGGATGAGATTTCTTTTTCAGCACTTGTTATGAGGATCCAGGGGCCAACCATTTCAAGCACAGCGTATGGAATTACATATTTAATGCCCTTAATGGCATCTTTAAATGTGTTTTTCTTAATTGCAATGGGAATCAAAATTGCAGCACCAATGAGTGTGCGACCAGCAACGATGAGCGGAGGTGGGATATCAGCAACCGCTACCTTCATGAGTAGGTAAGGAATTCCCCACAAGAAGCCGACTATGCCAAATTGAATCCAGGATTTACGAGTCATTTAAGCAATCACAGCGCGATTGAGATTTTTGGTTGCATAGACAAAAGCGTCCCAACCAAATCTCTTCATGGACTTACTCTACCAAGTTGCGGTGTTGTCTCGCAAAGTTCGATATTTATCCATTACCTGTGGTGTTGCTTGTGAATCATGATGTGAAACTTTTCCTAAATCCCACGTTGGCATTTCACCTAGTAAGGCCCAGGCAGCTTGCTTAGCTGCACCATCTGCAACATATTCTCCTGCCGGTGGTACCAAAACTTCGCGGCCAAAGAGTGCGCTAGCAATTGCTGGAATCGCAGGGTTTTTTGCAGCGCCTCCGATAAGAAGTATGCGATTGACGTTTACGCCCAATGCAATCAAAGAATCAACGGCATCGGCTAATCCGGCTAGCATTCCTTCGATCATGGCACGTGCAATATCGGCAGGATTGGAGTTGTTTAAATTCATTCCTGAAAAGACGCCAGTTGCATCTGGGCGGTTAGGGGTGCGCTCACCTTCAAAATAAGGCAGAAGAGTTAAACCATTAGCACCTGGAGTTGCAGAAAGTGCAAGTGCGCCAACTTCATCATGAGTTTTACCAAGAATCTTTGTTGCTGCATCCATGATGCGGGCAGCATTTAAGGTGCAGACAAGAGGCAGGAAGCGACCCGTTGCATCGGCAAAACCAGCAACCGCGCCAGTTGCATCATGAGTCGGAGTTTCAGATACGGCAAAAGCTGTGCCGGAAGTTCCGAGGGAAACAATGACATCTCCAGGTTGTGCTTGCACACCCAATGCAGCGCCAGCGTTATCGCCAGCACCTGCGGCAATTGGTATTCCAGTTGTTGTTGTTCCGCCAAAAGAGTTCGGTGCAATAATTTTTGGTAGACGCAGTTCTAAGTCATGGCGCAGTGCCAGACGCAAAATATCTTCGCGGTAGTGAGAAGTTGTTGGATCAAAATATCCAGTTCCAGATGCATCGCTGCGATCTGTAAATAGCGTGGAGAAATCTTTGCCACCTTGTAGTTGCCAAGAGAGCCAATCATGTGGCAGAGCCACGGATGCAACTCGCGCCGCGTTTTCAGCTTCGTTATCTGCCATCCAACGAAGTTTGGAGGCAGTAAAAGATGCAACTAATACAGAGCCAACTTTGCGAGCAATCTCAGCGTTGCCACCTTCTTCGCGGTTTAAATCCTCTGCAGCTTTGGCAGATCGTGTGTCATTCCATAACAGTGCAGGTCTAATCACTTCACCGTTGCTATCTAGTGCAACCATTCCATGTTGTTGTCCGGCGATAGAAATTCCTGCAACATCATCTACTCCGCCGGCATCTTTTATTGCGCTATCAAGGGCTTTTTTCCAATGGATGGGATCAACTTCAGTGCCTTCAGGATGTGCTGCTCTGCCTTGGCGCAGCAGTGCTCCCGTGTGGGCATCGCGCATGACTACTTTCACCGACTGAGTAGATGAATCCACGCCTGCGATAATTTGTTGATTGCCCATGTGGCAAGGCTAGACTGTTCCAGTCAGCGTTGACCACAGGCCGGGCGCTTTTCTTAGCTCGAGCCCTTCATCATTTTCTTTTTAATGGAGTTAATAATGCGTATTGGTGTGCTAACTGGTGGTGGAGATTGCCCAGGTCTAAATGCTGTGATCCGCGCCGTAGTTCGTAAAGGCGTAAAAGAGTACGGACATGAATTTGTTGGATTCCGTGATGGTTGGAAAGGTCCACTCGAGGGCTTAACAATGCCTCTCAATGTTGAGACAACTCGCGGGATCTTGCCTCGCGGCGGAACAATCCTAGGATCTTCTCGCACCAACCCTTTCAAGATTGAGGGTGGCGTAGAAAAGATTAAGGACAACCTAGCTAAAGCTGGAATCGATGCACTTATTGCAATCGGTGGCGAAGATACTTTGGGTGTTGCAACAAAGTTGGATTCACTTGGCGTAAAAGTCATTGGTGTTCCAAAGACTATTGATAATGATTTAAACAACACTGACTACACCTTTGGTTTCGATACTGCAGTCAATATCGCAGTTGAGGCAATTGATCGTCTACACACAACAGCAGAGTCACATCACCGTGCCTTAATCGTTGAAGTAATGGGTCGCCATGCTGGCTGGATCGCACTTCACTCAGGCCTTGCCGGTGGAGCAGCGTGTATTTTGATTCCAGAACAAAAGTTCTCAATTGAGAAAGTATGTGATTGGGTTGAATCTCGATTCAAATCTCACTACGCCCCAATCATTGTTATTGCAGAAGGTGCTATTCCTCAAGATGGTGACATGAGTGTGAAAGATCAGACACTTGATTCATTTGGTCACGTGAAGCTTTCAGGAATTGGCGATTGGCTTGCTAGTGAGATTGAAGCGCGCACAGGCAAAGAGGCACGCACATCTGTTTTGGGTCACATCCAACGTGGTGGATCTCCAACCGCATTTGACCGTGTTCTAGCTACGCGATTTGGTCTCCAGGCAATCACTGCTGCTCATGAAGGTGACTGGGGCAAGATGGTTGCACTTCATGGCACCGATATCGTGCGTGTTCCTCTGGCATCTGCCACAGAACAGCTCAAACTCGTTCCCCTAGAGCGCTATAAGGAGTCAGAGATCTTCTTCGGATAATTGCGCTACGCGATTATCAATTGATTCTCTATTCTTATCCCATGACTTCTCCTCTAGATAATCTCTTCACGCCTGGTCTTGTGGCTGCCCAACAACCACAGTGGCCTGGCGGCCCGGAGGGTGCTGCCATTAAAGCAGCAGTTGCCGAACTCAAATCATTTCCACCACTTGTCTTTGCTGGTGAATGTGATGATTTGAAGGCACGTATTGCACTTGCCGCCGAAGGAAAAGCTTTTTGGTTACAAGGTGGAGATTGCGCAGAAACATTTGCCGCAGCTACAGCTGATTCAATTAGAAACCGTATTAAAACTATTTTGCAGATGGCTGCAGTTTTGCAGTACTACTCATCATTGCCAGTCGTTAAGGTCGGACGCATGGCTGGCCAATTTGCTAAGCCACGCTCTAATGACATGGAGACCCGCGGGGATGTAACTCTTCCGGCTTACCGTGGAGATGCTGTAAACGGCATTGAATTTACTGAAAGTTCTCGCACGCCAGATCCTCATCGATTAGTCCGCGTTTACAACACATCAGCTTCAACTCTGAACTTAGTTCGCGCTTTCACACAAGGTGGCTTTGCAGATCTTCGCCAGGTGCATGAATGGAACAAGGGCTTTATCCGTGATTCATCTGTGGGTGAGCGTTATGAAAAGATGGCAAGTGAAATTGGGCGTGCGCTTTCATTTATGAAATCTGCAGGGGTAGATCCTGAATCATTTAAATCTGTTGACTTCTTCTCAAGCCATGAAGCGCTCATTCTCGAATATGAGAAGGCGCTCACACGTATCGATTCACGGACAGGTAATCCATACGATGTGTCAGGTCACTTCATCTGGATTGGTGAGCGCACCCGTCAACTAGATGGTGCACACGTTGACTTTGCTTCTAAGGTTCGAAATCCAATTGGTATTAAGCTTGGGCCTAAGTCCACAGTCGATGACGCACTTGCTTTAATTGACAAGCTTGATCCCAACCGCGAACCAGGACGTATTACTTTTATTACTCGCATGGGTGCAGGCAAGATTCGCGAAGCACTACCTGCTCTAGTTGATGGAGTTACTAAGTCTGGTGCAAAGGTTTTGTGGGTCTGCGATCCGATGCATGGCAATACCTATGAAGCACCTACTGGCTATAAGACACGTAAGTTTGATGATGTTATGGATGAAGTTAAAGGATTCTTTGAAGTCCACAAAGCACTTGGAACTCATCCAGGTGGAATCCATATCGAACTCACTGGTGATGACGTCACTGAGTGCGTTGGTGGTGGCGAGCAGATTTCACATGAGGATCTGGCTTCACGCTATGAAACTGCATGCGATCCGCGCCTGAATCACTCTCAGTCCTTGGAGCTAGCCTTCCTGGTTGCTGAGATGTTGCGCGACCGCTAATTTTCTCCTTGTGACGTTTTTAATAACAACCCATAAGACACCTGTGGGAAATCTAAATCTTCTAGCCGATGATCAGATATTAATTGGTGCAAATCTTTCAACCATCAGTGCTTTTAAAGCTGGCAAAGATATAAAGATTGTTAAATCAATTCCCGTGATTAGCGATTTAATCAATGATTACTTCGATGGTGATATCACTGCCATTAATGGCATCAAAGTGAGCCAGCCGGGTGCTCCATTTTCACAAGCTGCTTGGAAAGCGATGCGCAAGATCACTGGCGGCAAAGTTCTCTCATATTCAGATATTGCAGAGCGAGCTGGATCTGCTGCGGCAGTGCGTGCAGCAGGAAGTGCATGTGCCAATAACGCCATTATGTTGGTTGTTCCATGCCACCGCGTTGTTAAAACTGGGGGAGCACTTGGAAATTATGCCTACGGAGTTAATAAGAAAGAGTGGCTACTACGCCACGAGGGCTACCTTTAAAATCTCAATTGCTTCCTTGCATTGAGCATCATCGAAATCTAAATGAGTAACAAGGCGCGCATACTTTGGACCCAGAGCGCTAATCCATAAACCCTTTTCCCGGCAGCGTGTTGCTAACTCTGCCGCCGTTATTGGTAGATGAGCAAGATCTAATCCCACGATATTTGTCTGAACTGTTGTTGGGTCAATGAGCGAGGAATCAATAGCAGCAATTGCAACAGCTATCTCTTTTGCACGGCGATGATCTTCAGCTAAGCGATCAATGTTGTTATCAAGTGCATAGTGAGCACCAGCTGCCAGTAATCCCACCTGGCGCATACCGGCGCCATAACGCTTGCGCCACACACGTGCCTTGGCGACGCGCTCCTTAGTTGAAAGCATTACCGAACCAATGGGAGCGCCTAAACCTTTAGATAGGCAAACGCTGATGGTGTCAAAGTATTTTCCATATTCGTTAAAAGAGACTCCACTTGCGACATGTGCATTCCAGATACGAGCGCCATCTAAGTGAAGGGCCAATCCCATTACATCTGCACCTTTGCGAAGGGCTTTAATTTCATCAAGGGGCTGCACAGTTCCGCCACCAAAATTATGGGTGTTTTCAACAGCAATAGCTGTGGTTGAAACTAGATATGGTCCAGAATCTGGGCGGGCAATCTCAAGTGCATCGGCTGCCTTTAATAATCCATGGCTTGCTGGCCAAGTGCGGGTAGTGATGCCGCTAAATACAGCTGCTGCACCAAGTTCTGCGCGAACGATGTGTGAATTAGTTTCAGCGATAATCTCTTCGCCAGGGTTAACCAGCATTCGAATAGCTAATTGGTTGGCAAGTGAACCTGTTGGTGTGAAGAGACCGGCCTCTTTGCCAAAGAGTGCAGCTACCCGCTCTTCAAGTGAGTTAACTGTTGGATCATCACTATAAACATCATCGCCAACTGGCGCCGATGCAATTGCATCACGCATAGCCTGAGATGGGCGAGTAACTGTGTCTGAGCGAAGATCGATTGCCATAGCAGTGAGCCTACTTTGATTCTTTAATAACTATCAAATACATGGCAGTCACAACAAGGATTCCACCCAGTGCGCTCTGCAGAGTTAAGCGCTCTCCACCAAAGATGATTGCAAAGATAGCGGCAAAGACAACTTCCATCGTCAAAATGACGGCCACCTTTGTTGGGCTCATATGTGCCTGAGCCCATGTCTGAATAATAAATGCAAGTGCTGTTGCAAAGACGGCTGTAAATATGACTACGCCCCATACGCCTGCATCAGGTGGTGGTGAATAGCCTTCTGGTATGGATGCGATACCAGAGAGGAGACCACACATAAACAACTGCACCACTGTCATGGCATATACATCGCGGCCAGAGCTCCACTTACTTAGCGCAATGATGTGACAGGCATAAAAGATTGCACTAATAAAGACTAGAAGCTCACCAATACCAACAGAAAATCCATGAATGGAGAGCAACCCAAGTCCAACGGTTGCAACAGCGATACAGCTCCATGTGAATCTATTGATCTTCTCTTTCAAAAATAGCCAGGCGAATAGGGGAGTTAATACAACATAAAGACCGGTAACAAAACCTGTAATTGCGGCGCCCGTTCGAGCAAGGCCCAGAGTTTGGAATATGTAACCAAAACCTAAGAAAATTCCGGCAGAGCCAGCACGTAGGAGTAGGTCTTTCTTGAGAAGTTTCAGTACCTGAGGGCGAATAAGAACCATAACAACTGTGCCCAGAAGGAATCTTGTGAAGAGAAAGTTGTTAACACTCTGACGCTGGATCGCATCTTTCATAATCACGAAGGCCCAGCCCCATGCTGCAGCAACTGCAAGCAGTGCCCATGGGGCTAACTTCATTTTAAAGAGGTGTTTAGCTTCGCTCACTTTTTATCTCGTAGCTTCTTGAGCAGCGCAACTTCAGGCTTATGTTTTGCCTCCAAGCCTGGTGTTTCTAGAATCAATGGAGCGTTAGCTATAGCTGGATGAGCCAGTAGTTCGGCAAATGGTTCAACTCCAATATGGCCATCACCAATGTTTTGATGGCGATCCTTAAGTGCTCCGCACACATCCATCGAGTCATTGGCGTGAACTAATTGGAAACGCTCAACGCCTGCAATCTGGACAAGCAAATCAATAGTGGCCGTCATTCCGCCCTTAACAGAAATATCATGACCTGCAGCAAATACGTGACAGGTATCAAGACAGATAGCAACCTTTGGGTGATACTCCAGCGCTTTTAAGTAGTTTTCTAGATCATCGAGCTTCTTAACTAATGATTGACCTTGTCCGGCCGTTGGTTCTAGTAACAAATAAGGAGCATCATCGGGAAGAGCGTTAAGGATGGGCATCATGCCTTCATGAATCTGCTTCCATGCTTTTTCTACGTGGTTTACATCCACCGCAGAGCCTGTGTGAATAACTGCGCCTAACGCTCCGATATCTGCAGCACGTTGGAGTGAATACTTAGTAGAAGCTAAAGAGTTGATATATGTGGCCTCAGTAGGTGAGCCCAAGTTAATAAGAAAGGGAGCATGGACATAGGTTTCAAGATCCATCTCTGCAGCTTTGATTTTGTAAGCCTCATCAAGTTCAGGCTTAGCCGCCGGCATTGCCCACATACGTGGACTTGATGCAAAAACTTGAATTGCACTTGCGCCAATCTCCTGGGCATATTCAATGGAGCGCTTTGCCATTCCGCCAGTAGTTGGGACGTGGGCACCAATTCTTGGCTTCTTGGACTCCTTAGGCATTGGCTTACCCTACGGTAATTGTGACTACGCTGCCACGTTTAACTTTCGTGCCCACCTTTGGCGAGATATTTGTAACCTTCTTTACCTTCTTAGTTCCTAATTTCTTGACAACTACCTTGAGCTGTAGATCCTGCAAAGCTTGAGTTGCCTTGATTTGATCTAATGAAAAGACGTTAGGAATAAATACATACTGTGAGCCCTTAGAGATAACCAGAACCACAGTTGATCCCTTGGGCGCTACATCCACACCGGCTGGAGTTTGAGAAATAACCACACCAGATAAAATCTTTTCATTAAAGGCATACGTAGATTCAACGTTGAAGCCAAGGTCATTTAGTTCATTGAGCGCTTGTTCTCCACTCTTACCTGAATAAGAGGTAAGTTCCACGACCTCCACACCCTTACTAATGACAAGTGAGACTGGGGTATCACGTTTAACTTCTGTGCCTGATTCAGGCGATGCAGAAATCACAAAACCTTTAGGAATGTCCTTGTTAAATACTTCAGTAGTTGCTCCAACTACCAATGGCAATTTCTCAAGGGCAGTTGTGGCAGCCTCTGGTGTGAGTCCAGTTACGGAAGGAATGATGTATCGCTCTGGGCCTTTCGAAACGATTAATTTAACTTCACCACCAGAGTCCACACGTCCACCACCTGGGGGATCTGTTTCGATGATGGCGCCTTTAGCAATATCTTCATCAAAGCGCTTTTCTAGAATCACGGTAGTCAAACCTAGAGGTGTCAGAGTAGAAACGGCTTCGTCGTATGTGCCACCAACAACCGATGGCACAACTACGCGTGAACCAGGGCCAACCAATGTGTACCAACCACCAATACCTAGAGCTATGGCAAGAATGATTGCAACTTTACGATTGCGCCGCACGCGCTTGCTGGCCTTCTTTTTCTTTTCCTTTGCAGCTCTAATCTCTTGGGTTGTCTCTTTTACTTCAATGCTTTCTTCTTTTTCTTCCTCAACCGCCTTCTTCACTTTGCCACGTGGCTTTTCCTTAATAGGCTCCACCGGAAGATCAAGAGCTAACTTCATCTGATTAGTTTTAGGATCAATTTCGTTTTGAATAGATTCCAGAGCCTTGAGGAAATCACCGGCTGTGCGCGGACGCTTATCTGGATCACGGTTGGTGGCTTGAAGGATCAATTCATCTAAGGCCTCTGGAACATCTTTGCGCTTCGTGCGAAGGGATGGAATCTCTTGGTTAACGTGCATATAGGCGATTTGGATGGGGGAGTCAGCTTGGAAGGGTTTTTCACCGGTAAGCATTTCAAAAGCCACAATGCCAACGGCATAGACATCACTTCTTGAATCTGCAACACCGCGTTGTACCTGTTCAGGGGAGAGATAAGAAACAGAACCCAAGATGACACTGGATTCAGCCGTCATTGTTGAACCAATGAGTTCTCCGCGAGCTAAACCAAAGTCCGCGATCTTCACCCGGCCTTCTTTGGAAATCAAAATATTTTCAGGTTTCATATCACGGTGGACAATTCCTAAATCATGGGCAGCGGCTAGAGCGCTAAGGATTGGAGTGAGGTAGTTGATTGCATCTTTGATTTCAAATCTGCCACGTTCGTTTAAGTATTCACGAAGTGTATGACCTTCAATCAACTCCATAACAAGAAAGACTGCAGGA
>Ga0209296_1000913_pt1 | contig 24254 bp, 19 predicted proteins | sample S_130206_EF_Meta_FD_187319 | JGI IMG/M metagenome (GOLD analysis project Ga0209296, IMG submission 187319) | Freshwater microbial communities from Lake Simoncouche, Canada to study carbon cycling - S_130206_EF_MetaG (SPAdes) (version 2) | ecosystem: Environmental > Aquatic > Freshwater > Lake ...
CGGTCACCGTGGGACGAGTGCCGCCCAAGCCATAACACGCAGGCCCAGGACTTGAGCCTGCGCTCTGCGGGCCGACTTTCAACAAGCCTGTCGTATCAACGTGAGCGATACTGCCGCCGCCCGCACCGATCTCAATGAGGTCGATCGTAGGCAAACGCACCGGCAGCCCACTGCCTTTTTTAAACCGTTGCTGACGCGCCGCTTCAAACTCTGTCGTAATCGACGGACGCCCGTTCGAAATCAAACAGGCTTTGGCCGTGGTGCCGCCCATATCAAAGGCCATCACGTTCGGGGTCTTTGACACCCGAGCAGAATGCGCCGCGCCCAAGGCACCCGCTGCCGGCCCCGACTCAAGCATACGAATCGGCATACGCTCACCAAGTTCACGAGAAATGACACCACCGTTTGACTGCATGATGTGCAAAGTCGCGTTCAAGCCAATTGCCCGTAAGCCGTCTTCAATCGCCCCTAGGTAACTGCCAACCATCGGCATGACACAGGCGTTAAGCACCGTCGCAACGGTACGCTCGTATTCACGAATTTCACCTAACACTTCAGACGACAGCGAAATCGACAGCTCGGGCGCGATCCGTTGTGCGATCGCTTTCACACGCTGTTCGTGAGTGGGGTTAGTAAAGCTATGCAAAAAGCACACTGCAATCGCACGTACTCCAGCTGCACGTAATTGATTCACGACTTGCTCGACCTCTTGGTCTTGCATAGCAATCACGACTTGCCCCGCAGCATCTACCCGCTCGCGGACTTCGGCACGTAAGGCACGCGGTACGATCGCGTCAGGCCCTGGTGCCGTCAAGTCATACAGGTCGTAGCGCAACTCGCGTGCGATTTCGATCACATCACGAAACCCTTCGGTTGTGATTAAGCCGGTGACAGCACCCTTGCGCTCAATCACAAGGTTAGTGACTGCGGTCGTCGCCCCCACCACCACATCGGTCACTTGCGAAAGGGTCAGACCATGCTCTTTTAGCAAAGCCAGCAAGCCCAAACGAATGGGCATCACAACATCGGGCGCACCGGTCAGAACCTTTGAGGTGAAGATAGTGCCATCAGTACCGAGCAACACCAAATCAGTGAAGGTGCCGCCGATATCAAACGCAAAACGATACTGCTGGCTAGAAACTAATGCCTGAGCACTCATGCTTAGCCCTTAACTTTTGAAAGCTTAATGCCGCGTTCAAAGCCTTTTTCGAATTTCTTAGACTCAAACACATTGTCTTTAATCGAGAAGAACTCTTGTAACGCGCGCTGCTCTTCTGTGGTCGTGTGCATCGTAGTGGCATCAAATGGGCAGGTTTGCGTGCACATTTCACAACCGATACAGTTGGCATGTATCGATTCGACTGAGCCGTCACCCTGCGCCAAGGCATCGTAAAAACAGGTTTGAATACAAATCGTGCAAGTTGGATTTTTACAAGCCTCAGAGGCAATTTCACTATGCATGCGGGGCTTGCGAAATTGCTCGCCATAATCCTTCACCGCTGCGCGCGAAGCAATGCCCGTCATGGATGCGATATCTGGATAACCATGACTATCCATAAAGCTATCGAGCCCAGTGATCATGCTAGGCAAGTACTTGATTCCCTTGAGCATCAACACCGAGCCCACCTGTACGAGCGGCGCACCCGTCATGATGAACTCGACGATATCTTTGTGATCGTAAATACCGTTCGAACCCGTAATCGGCATCCCAAGCTCGGTATAGATCCGATTCACCCAGCGAAGTGATAAAGCTTTTGCCCATACCCCACCGATTCCGGCTGGCCCGCCCAAGCGTGGCAAACCAGTTTCAATGTCAACCGAAAAACCGGTGTAACGATTCGTAGCGGTCACACCCGCCGCACCCGCCTCTTTCACAGCGCGTGCAACATCCAACACGCGCGATTGATCAGGCGTGAGTTTGATCACAACAGGGATCTTGACGGCCTCGCAGACGCGCGCAGTCACCTCGCGCGCAATCTCAGGCTCTTGCCCGATCATTGAGCCGCCATGCACGCCAGGCATCATGGCAGGATGCGGGCAGCCAAAGTTAAGCTCAACCATGGGCAAGCCACAATCTTCGATCGTACGGCAAATATCGATCCAGCTTTGCATGGTTTTGCCACCGGCACTACCGATCAAATGAGAGCCCTGATCTTGCGCGTACTTGTTCAAGTCTTTTAGGTGCGGAATCCATTCGCGCAAAGGCGTACTTGAGTATCCCGAACGGCTATAGAACACAAAGTTCTTGTTGACCTTACCTTTAATCAGTTCATTCTTTTCATTCAAAATTGCGTACTTTGAATTTTGCGTCAAGCGCGCCATGTCCTCGATATCGGTGAGGGTTTTAATGATCATGCCACCCGCACCTGCGTCCACACACTCACGAATCACTTCTGGACTATTGGTTGTTTCGAGCGATGCAATCACCACCGGATTTTTAAATTTGACGCCACAAAAATCTAAAGAGAGATCAGCCACGCGTTACCCCTAAATTAAGCGAATTGAATAGATTAAATAAATGAAAAACGTTCGAGATCTCAAGGCGCCCCCACACGTCGTCCACGCGCCTTTAACGCTTCGCCGCCCGGCCGCAACGAGGTTCGGCCATTTTCATTATTGCCCTCGACCAGTCGTCCGAGAAGCTCCATGAACACCCGTCGATCGGCAGGATTGAGCGGGCTGAGCAATTGCTGTTGCGACAACTGCATATCTTTTTGATAGCGCTGTACGAATTTTTTGCCGTCTGGCGTGGCCAAACATAATTTACGCCGGCGGTTCTGCGGATCGACGACTCGGGTGAGCAGGTTACGGTCTTCAAGGCGCCTAAGAATCTCTGCAACGTTGGCTGGATCGAGTCCAAGCTCAGCACCAAGGGTGGCCTGATCGATACCTGGGCGGCGGATCAAAATACTCAGTAAGCCAAACTGCACAGGCGTGACTTGCCCATCTGCCACGCGGGCCGAAAACATCGCCACATGAATTTGATGCAACCTGCGTACCAAGTAACCAGGGCGATCCCAAATCGTGTGGTTGGTTGTTGAGGAGCTGGCGGTTACGTTGGACACCGTCGGCACGACCACCAAAGCGGGCTGCCTGCGCACGGCAGGTTTGGGCCCTAACTTGGTTGGCACAGCAGGCACATTTTTACGCACGGCTCGCCTCGTTTAACGGTTCGTATACTGATTGTTCGTATACTGACAGTTGATTGTCAAACCAAGCTAGCCGTGTTGTCAAGTAAAAAATCAGGCAGGGTTTACGCGCATTTGGTTACAGCAAACTATCGGCCCAAATATTACGCGCCCAGCCCCAGGCATAGACGCCTTCTAACTCACTGGGGGCCGCCGACACGCCGCCCGAACCCGCGGCAGTTTTATACGTCTTGTCTGGCGCACTGTACTGATGAACGCTGGCCACATGTACGACTTTTGTGGCATCGACAAAGCTATAGCAAGTGTTGTTTAAAACCGGCTGAGGGTTAAGGGCAAACCCTCGTAACTCAGCCACAATAGCGGCCGCAGCGACCTTAGCATGCTGATTTGCCATGTGCGCCGACTTGGGCATAAACGCGGCGTTTTGTGTCGAATCCCCCAAAATATGGATATCTTTGGCCGCCGTTGATTCGAAATTCAAAAAATTTACCTGCGCCCAGCGTTTATTTGAGTTCGCTAAGCCCGCTTGCACAATTAACTCAGCCGCACGCATGCGTGGCAAAACATTTAACACGTCAGCCTGGACTGAGTCTTGAATATCGAAGCGAAGCGTCTTGGTCGCAGCCTCGACTCTGACCAGATTATGCGATGCGCGATATTCAATCATGCCCGGGTACAAATCGGCCCAAGCCTTCTTAAACAAGCCGGGCTTTGACACGACGTCTTCGTTCGCATCGAGAATCAAGACCTTAGATTTAGGTTTATGCTTTTTAAAATATGCGGCAACTTGGCAAGCTCGCTCATACGGGCCGGGCGGGCATCTAAAGGGCGCCTCTGGAATGCTCAGCGCAAACACGCCACCGTCTGGCATGTCATGTAGTTGCTTCTGTAATCTAAGCGTTTCGGACCCGGCTTTCCAGGCCTGCAGTGTCACCCCCGCTTGATTCGCCTGCACCAAGCCTTCAATGCTGTCCATCATCAGGCCGATGCCTGGCGACAACACTAATTTATCGTAATTCAGAGTCGTGCCAGAGTGTAATTGCACAACCTTTTTAAGCGGCTCAATCGCAGTCACCCAGTCGCGCACCAACGAGACACCGTGCCGCTTTTGCAACGCATCGTACGAAACGGTCAACTCAGGCAGCGTGCTTGACCCCCCCAGTACCAGGTTAGAAAGAGGGCAAGACACGAACGACAACTCGGGTTCAATCAAGGTGACGTTTGCAGTGCCCTCAGACCAAAGGCGAAGATATTTTGCCGCCGTCGCCCCGCCATAGCCGGCCCCAACCACCAGCACTCGAGCCGCCTTCAAATCGGCACGCACAACAGCTGGAAACGCTAGGCTAGCAGCCAACAGAGCTCCGGTGCGATGTAAAAACTGACGACGCTTCATGGTTGTTGACCTCGGGGTAATCTTCTAGGGGCGAACGCCTGGGCTTTCGAGCAGCATGGCGCGTGCACGCCAAGCTAAAAACAATTCAAGCTCAAGCAACTCGGTCGAGCCAAACGCAAAAGGCTCTGCGCGAACCCCGACCAGACAATTACGCAAGCGTCGCTCGAGCGAACCAACCGCCTGCCATTCAAGCCGGTAGATTGGATACGCTGTTGGATGCGCCTGAGGAATCGGATTACCTGCAAGTTTTTGCCCAGCGCGCTCGGCATGGCATTGAGCACAAGAGAGGTTTAACTGGCCCATGCGCTGATTAAACAAGCGTTGGCCTGAGGCAAGTGCCGACTCATTAGCCGGCGTGCGTTCAACAGTGATCGGCATGCCTTTAGACTGGTTGGCGACAAAAGCCGAAAGTGCCAGCAATGGCTTGCTCTCAAAAGCAAAGGGCGTTGCGCCTTGGTGCTCGATGCGACACTGATTGATGCGCCCCGAAAGGCTGAGTAACTGACCCGCAGCGTTGAACTTAGGGAAGCTGGCTGCAATACCTTTCATCGATACCGTAGCATCACCATGACACGAGGCACAAGATTGATTTTTTTTACCCGCGATCTCTTGCCATAAAACCTGGCCGTCTAACACTGCAAACGTGGCCGGGTTTAAAAGAGGATCATCCTGCATTGCCTTGGTGTCAGGCGACATCAAGGCATAACTTGATTGACGCTCAGCCCCAACTGGATCAGCTTGCGACGAGGTGTGGAAGGGCAGCAAAATAGCGAGCGAAAAAAGAATAGCTAGCGACACCCGCTTTTCAAGCAGACAAGACAAAAAAACTTGCCACACCCAAGGCATCACGTCACTGTGAGCGTACTGGTTGTACTCGAAGCGTAGCCGTTATCTCCAGACCACTTGAACTCTAGTGTGCCGCTTTCGGTCGCAGTAGTCGTAAACACAATCAACGGATTCGCACCCATAGCCGGGTGCAACTCGACACGAAACACTTCAACACCGTTATAGGTACAACGGAAATCGCGAATGATATCGCGAGGAATCCGTTGACCCGTCTCTGTGTGCCGAAAACCAGACTCCATATCATGTTGCACAATGATACGGATCTCAAGAATTTCGCCTTTTTTAGCCGTCGCGGGCATCGTGACAATCGTACGAGAGGTCTTGCTCACATTACACCTCAGTGCAGGCTGCAAGCGTCACTAGGGTCGCTGCGTCACCTTGCCAAAAAGAACCATCACTCAATTGCGCGATTGCCCGCACGCGCTGCGAATCTCCCAACCGGATGCGGGTGGTCACTGCCGCGCGCCCCGAACGAGGCGACAAGAAAAAGCTCACCACATTGGGCAAGGGATTGCCCTCAGCCACGATATGAACGGCTCGCACGTAATCTGCTTCGGTCATCGGGCTTTGCACAGACACCTTCATGGTAACCAGATTACCGTTCTCAACCAGTGGCGGAATTTCGAGCGTCACGCGACCGACCTGTGCCGAGCGACCACCCAAAATTTTGTCAACGGCTTGTGTGGCATCATCGACCGTCGCAAACGCATTCAATGTTGGCAACACGCTGGCGGCTGCCGCACTTATCACAAAGGTTCTTCGAGTGACTGTCACGGTTTTAAGCTCACTAAAAAAGCTACAACGTCTTCGATGTCTTGCGCCGTCAAGATTGCTTTACCTGCAAACTGCGGTGCAATCCGCGTAAAACCCTCTGCACGAAAATAAGAGGGCATGATGGTATTTGGATTAAAGCGACTCGCATCGACGATGCGAGCACGCAACTGCTCTGCCGACAAGGCTGCCGAACTAGCCGCCAAATCTGGGGCAAGCGTGCCCTGAAAACGTTCTTCAGGAAACGGCCCGCTATGACACAGTATGCATAAACCGCCCTGACGACTCAACACCAGAGCGCGCCCGCGTACTGTATCCCCCGGTTGCCCCGACAATGAAGCGTTGATCGCATCACCGACAAAGACCTGCGCTTGCAGGGGGCTGAGGCAGGCAAGCCAGAAACTGGCCACTAACGCCCACCCAGCACCCCATTTGGTCATACCAAAGTCATACCACTATTTTTCAAAGGCACATCACGCAAACGCTTACCCGTTGCACGATAAATCGCATTGAGCACGGCGGGTGCCGCCACACAAATCGTGGGTTCGCCAATACCGCCCCAGTCTTTGCCACCGCCCTCAATAATAATGGTTTCGACTTTAGGCATTTGCGCAAGACGAATCGAGCCAAACGTATCGAAGTTTTTCTGTTCAATGCGGCCGTCTTTCACGGTGCACTCTTCTTCAAACAACGCCGACAATCCGTACACAAACGAGCCAGAGACTTGACGCTGAATTTGAGCCGGGTTCACGGCGTAGCCGCAATCCGTTGCTGCCACGATACGATGAATCTTGACCTTAGTACCGTCGGTCACAGAGAGTTCGCACGCAGCGGCCACGTAACTGCCAAACGCCGTCATCTGGGCAATACCTCGAAAAACTCCGGGAGCAGCAGGTTTTGTCCAACCAATGCCTGCAGCGGCGGCGTTGAGCACCGCAAGATTGCGGGGAAACTTGCCCATAAACTTACGACGAAACTCAACCGGATCTACACCAGCAGTTTCAGCAAGTTCATCCATGAAACATTCGATGAACACCGCGTTTTGATTCACGTTCACACCACGCCAAAAACCTGGTGGCACGTGCGTGTTGCGCATCGCATGGTCCATCAACTGATTCGGAAACTCGTAACCGAAGGCATGCTCGCCGCCGTCAAACACGCCTTGAAAAACCAAGGGATCACGGCCTTTTTGTTGCGCTACGACTGCAGGGCGCACCGCCGCCAGGATCGACTGACCCGACAAGCGCATGTGCACGCCGGTCAAGTTTTTATCCTTATCAAACGAGCCTGTCAGCTTACACATCATGACTGGGTGGTAACGCCCTTGGGTCATGTCTTCTTCGCGCGTCCAGATCAATTTGATCGGGGTACCAGGCATTTGCTTAGCGATATTGACAGCCTGCGTGGTGTAGTCTTGAAACGCACCACGACGACCAAAACCGCCACCCAGATTAATTTTGTAAACCTCGCACTTCTCAGCGGGCAAACCTGAGGCCGCAATGACAGCAGCCAATGAGGCCTCACCGTCTTGCGTTGGCACCCAAGCGTCGCAACGTTCTGGCGTCCACTTCGCCGTGGCGTTCATGGGCTCCATGGGGGCGTGATTCAAGAACGGATAGAAATAAGTCGCCTCGGTCTTGTTGACGGCCGCGGTGATCGCAGCTTTAGTGTCACCACGCGTGTTGCCAACGAAAGCCTGCTCTGCAGTCAAGCCCTCTACGAGCGTCTTAGCGATCGACGCGCTTGACACAGTTGCATTTGGGCCCTCGTCCCACACAATTGCAACCTGATCGAGGGCTGTTTTGGCAATCCAGAACGTCTCGGCCACAACAGCAACGGCGGTTTCACCCACCTTCATAACCTTCTTAACGCCCTTCATGGCGGTCACTTTGCTGTCATCAAAGCTTTTAACCTTGCCGCCAAAAACGGGGCACTCTTTGATGGTGGCTACCATTAGGCCAGGCATCGTTAAATCCATACCGTAAACCTGCTTGCCCGTCACCTTATCGGCAAAGGTGTCGATACGGTTCATAGACTTACCGATGATCTTCCACTCTTTGGGGTCTTTGAGCGTGATCTCGGTGGGGACAGCAATCTTTGAGGCAGCCTCAGCCACTTTGCCAAACGATACTTTGCGGCCAGTTGGCTTGTGGGTGATGACGCTTTCAGCGGCCACGCACTCTGCGACGGGGACTTTCCACTCGTCGGCAGCAGCTTGCACCAACATCATGCGGGCGGCGGCGCCGCCTTTACGAACATACTGTTCTGAGGTACGAATACCGCGACTACCGCCGGTTGAAAAATCACCCCATATACGCTTGCGCTTGAGGCTTTCACCGGGCGTTGGATATTCAACCGTGACCTTGCTCCAGGCACACTCAAGCTCTTCGGCCACCATCTGTGCCAAGCCAGTAATCGTGCCCTGCCCCATCTCTGAGCGCACGACACGCACGATGACAGTGTCATCGGGCTTGATCACGACCCAAGCGCCGATTTCTGGGGTTGACTCTGCGGCAAGCGCTGAGCCCATAAAAGGAATTTGCAAACCAAGTGCCAGTCCACTACTGACGGCGGTGGTACCTACAATAAACTGACGACGTGAAGGATTCGGGACGCGTGCGTTCATAGTTGACCCCTTAAGCTTTAGCGACTGAGTGAATGGCGGCGCGAACTTCTTGAAAGCTGCCGCAGCGACAAATATTTGTGATGGCCGCATCAATATCGGCATCAGTAGGTTTAGGTTTTTTAGCCAGCAAATCAGTGGCTGCCATCAACATACCTGACTGACAAAAACCACATTGCGGCACTTGATGATCGATCCAAGCCTGTTGCAGTTGGGTCAGTTTGCCATCTTTGGCCAGGCCTTCAATTGTTTGAATTTGTTTGCCTACGGCGGCACTCACAGGCAGGACGCACGAACGAATGGCTGCACCGTCCATCATGATGGTACAGGCGCCACATTGAGCAATACCGCAACCGTATTTGGTACCGGTCAGGCCGACCTGCTCTCGAATGACCCACAAGAGTGGGGTATTTGGATCGACATCCACGCTATGCGCTTTGCCGTTTACGGTCAACTGAATCGCCATCGAGAGACTCCTGAAAATTGAGCAAGAAAGTTTAGAAACAAATAACTAACTAATATGGCGCGAGTGTATCGCCAAAAAATGAACCCGTCAGTCACAACCTTACAGAATAAAACCCCCGTCTTACGCTAAGGTCAAACCATGCTTGCGCAAGGGCAAATCTCTTGCGGGTTTACCCGTAGCCGCAAAGATTGCATTCAAGACTGCAGGCCCGACAACACAGATGGTGGGCTCGCCGACACCGCCCCAGAAATCATAGGAAGGCACCAACACGCACTCGACCTTGGGCGTATCTTTAAGTTTGGCTAAGGGGTACGAGTGGTAGTTGTTTTCTTTGACTTGCCCGTTTTCAATCGTAATGTCTTCATTAAAAATTGCAGACAACGCCATCACAACTGACCCCTCAATCTGCGCTTTCACCTGCGAAGGGTTCACAAAGTGACCCGAATTCAAAGCAAACACCATGCGATGAACTTTGACCTGACCACTAGGCGACACCGACACCTCAGCCGTTGCCGCCGAGTAGCTGCCATAACCCATGAACTGCGCAATGCCGCGATGCTGTCCTGCCGGTAGCGGCTTACCCCAATCACCTTTCTGCGCCACCGCATCCAAGACAGCAAGGTGTTTAGGATGGTTTTTCATCAGATCACGACGAAACGCCAGTGAGTCGCGACTGGCCGCACGCGCGCACTCTTCAATGAAGCATTCCATGTAAATACCGTTTTGATTGGTATTCACTCCACGCCACGGGCCAACAGGCACATGACTGTTACGCATCACGTACTCGGTTAAGAGCGACGGAAAGGTGTAACCCAATTGCGCATCGCCCGGCGCATCATAAAATCCTTGCAGCTGCCTCACATCTTTATTGTTTTTAATGGCTGACGGGTTTAAGTAGGCATTGATCGACTGACCAGAGACGCGGATATGAAATCCCGTCAAATTACCTTTGTCATCAAGGCCAGCTGACATCTTGGCCATCGAAATCGGGCGAAAGAAGTCGTGCGTCATATCCTCTTCGCGACTCCAAACCATCTTGATCGGAATGTTTGGATATTGCTTGGCAATCGCCACGGCGTGATGCATAAAATCTTGTGTACCGCCGCGTCGCCCGAGCCCACCGCCCAAGTCCATGGTCTTGATGTCACAATTTGCCAAAGGCAGACCTGAAGCTTCAGACAGCGCGGCCATCGAGGCTTCGGCGTTTTGCGTCGGCACCCAAGCGTAGGCACGATCACCACTAAGCTGCACAACGCAATTCATCGGCTCCATCGTGGCATGAGCCAAATACTGACTGCTATACACCGCTTCGACCGTTTTGGCTGAGGCTTTAATGGCGGCTAGTGCGTCGCCTTCTTTACGCTGCCAATAGTCGCCTTCAGCGCCTAAGCCGTCTTTCAAGGCCGCTGCAATTGTCGTACTCGAGACCTTTGCGTTTGGACCCAAATCCCAATCGATCGGAAGATTGTCTAAGGCGTTTTTTGCACGCCACCAGGTGTCAGCCACCACAGCCACAGTTGAGTCATTGACTTTGACCACACCTTTCACACCGCGCATGGCTTTGACCTTTGATTCATCAAAGCCCACGAGCTTGCCGCCAAACACTGGGCAGCTTTTGACTGCTGCGCATAACATTCCTGGCAGACGTAGGTCGATACTAAAGACCTTGGCACCGTTCACCTTATCTGCGCTATCTAACCGCGCAACCGCAGTCCCTGCAATCTTCCAGTCTTGAGGCTTTTTCAAAACAATCGATTTTGCTTCGGGGGGCGTGAGCTTTGCCGCCGCATCAGCGACCTTGCCGTAGCTCACGGTACGTTTTGTCTGGGCATGCGTGATGACGCCTTGGCTGACCGTTAATTCGGACACAGGCACTTTGAACTGCTCAGCCGCCGCTTGCAAAAGCATCAACCGCGCCGCAGCACCACCGCGGCGCACATAGTCGTGCGAATCACGAATACCCCGGCTACCGCCGGTCGCCATCGCACCCCAAGCACGCTTGCGGGCTAAATTTTGCCCTGCGGAAGGCGCTTCATAGGTGACTTTTTTCCAGTCACAGTCAAGCTCTTCGGCAACCAACTGAGCTAGGCCTGTACGTGTGCCCTGACCCATCTCAGAACGAACGATACGAATCACCACGGTGTCGTCGGGCTTGATCACGACCCACAAATTCACCTCGTCGGCGGTCAACGCCGGCGCAGTGGTTTGTGCCAAGGCCGGACGCGAGTTCATCAACCCGAGCGCCAGACCCGCGCCAACCGTGGCGGTACCGATCAAAAACTGTCGACGAGCCGGGTGTAAAGGAGCGTTGCTTAAACGCTTGACATTGCGTGTTGCGCCCAAGGACTTACTGATACGATTTGTCATATTCAGCCTCTTTATGCTTTAGCGTTGCCAGCTGTGGCGTAATCTTTTAAAACGTCGGCTAGTTGCTTTTGACCCGCCGCGACATGGATACCGTCGCGGATGCGCTGATAAGTGCCGCAGCGACAGATATTCGTCATCGCCGCGTCAATATCAGCGTCGGTGGGTTTGGGCACGCGCTTAAGTAAGGCAACAGCGGCCATCACCTGGCCCGACTGACAGTAGCCACACTGAGGGATATCAAGTGCGATCCAAGCTTGCTGGACAGCATGGCTGGAGTCTTTAGACAGCCCTTCGACGGTGGTGATCATCTGACCGGCAGCGCTCGCCACCGGAATCGAGCACGAGCGCACCAATTCACCGTTTAGTTGCACAGAACAGGCGCCACACTGTGCAACACCACAACCATATTTGGTGCCGGTCAAACCGAGCACTTCTCGCAGCGCCCACAACAAAGGCATATCGGGTTCAACGTCGATCTTGTGAACGGTGCCGTTTACTTTGAGTTCCATGAACAGTGCCTCAAGTCAGAAGAATTACGGTCGAATATACCCGAGCGCATCACTTAAGTCAGCAGAGTTTTTACAGTCCTACGTTAAGAACACTTTAATGTTTTGAAGATACCCCTTGTTCACCCGCCCATATAGATGCACCGGGGTGCACAGTCGCCCTTGACGTGTCAAAAAACGACAACACTTCCTGAGCCTCAATAGGCGCTACTCACCTAGTGCATGTGTAGACGCGCAAAACTCTCAAAGTCATGCGCCGGAATTGGCCGGCTATACAAATACCCTTGAAACGCCAGGCAACCGATATCTTGCAAGAACTCTTGCTGCCCTAAGGTTTCTACGCCCTCAGCGATGACCTCTAACCCCAAAGAGTGCCCGAGCGTCACAATAGTGCGTGCGATCGCAGCACCGTGAGCATCGGTCAACATATCGCGCACAAAAGACTGGTCGATTTTGAGCTGATCGAGCGACAAGCGCTTCAAATAATTCAACGATGAATAACCTGTACCGAAGTCATCAAGCGACACTGCAATACCAATATCTTTAAGTGCTGCAATCTTGCGATTGACATCCGTTAAGTCATTGACCAGCATGCTCTCGGTGAGTTCGAGTTTCAGTCGCTCAGGTGGCGCCCCACTGGCCTTTAGCGCACTCAATACCGTCTCAGTAAAGTCAGGTTGCTGAAACTGCATAGGGCTAATGTTGACGGCTAATTTAAGCTCACGCATATGCTCAACCTGAGACCACCTGGACAACTCAATACAAGATTGCTCAAGCACCCAGCCACCAAGTTGCTTGATAAACCCGATTCTTTCGGCAAGCGGCACAAACAGCCCAGGCGAAATATTGCCGTAAGTGGGATTTTTCCAGCGCAACAAAGCTTCAGCTCCGCTGACTTTAAGGTTTGCATCAATTTGCGGCTGAAAGTGCAAATTAAGCTGATTACCTTGAATCGCTTGTCGCAACTCATTTGCCATCAGCAAACGTTCGTCCAGACTGGCTTGCATCTGCGCATCAAAGAAACGATAAGTATCCTTGCCTTGGGCCTTGGCCTGATACATCGCCAAATCCGCGTTTTGCAATAAGACCTCTGCGCTTGCCTGGCGATCGCCAATTAATATCACCCCTGCGCTGGCAGAAGAATCGTGCGCCGTACCTTGCAATTCAATCGGACTAGAGAGCAAACTCAGAATACGCTGCACCGCAGCGAGCACTCTGGCACCAGACAAAGCGTGATCGCTACCGAGATTTCTGAGCAACACGACAAATTCATCTCCACCAATCCGGGCAACCGTTTCATCAGCTCGCACACAGCTCAATAAACGCTGACTGACCTCGATCAAAAATTGATCCCCTTGTTGGTGACCAAAGGCATCATTCACATTTTTAAAGTTGTCCAAATCTAAATAAATTAAGGCACCATAATTGTGCTCATCCAAACAAGATTGCAGCGCTTCGCCCAAACGTTCAGTCAGCATACGACGGTTGGCCAAGCCAGTCAGCGCATCCGTAAACGCCAGTTGCTCGATTTTTTGTGCGGCTTGTTTTTGCATCGAGATATCGCGTTGTACACCAACAAAATTTGTACAGACAGCTTGCTCGTTAAAGAGCGGCACAACGTCTAAGGCAATCCAGCTAGGCTGCTTTGGATTGGCATACGTCAGCAGTTCAACACTTAGAGGCTTGCGCTCACTAAAAGCCGCAGTCACTGCCGCAAGTTCTAACGGATCGAGCTGACCGGGCTTTAGTAGCGGTGGGCACCGACCAAGAAGCTGTTCGCGCGCTACGCCTGACATCTTAGTCAAAGCATCGTTGGCAAAAATGACTTTCGGTCCATTCGTCAGATCGACATCCGTCACCCAAACGCCGTCGTTCACGTATGTCACTGTCGCCTCAAGCAACCGTAATTGCTCGATGCGCTCGCGTAATTCGCGATCAGTCTCGCGCAAAGACCGTTCAGACAAAGCCTTACTGGTCAGCGAATCAGCAATTTGCTGCACTTCTATATTATCGAAAGGCTTTTTAAGAATCAAAAACCGATCACTGTTTTCGAGTTGCTCACGGATCTCGCCCCAAGAAAAATCCGAGAACGCAGTACATAAAACCACATGAAGTTGCGGGTCGAGTTGCCACAAACGCTGTGTGGTCTCGATTCCATTCCAGCCGTTGGGCATCCGCATATCGACAAACACTAAAGAATAAGGGTCGTTTTGTTCTTGCGCCTCGCGCACACGCTCAAGCCCTTCTTGTCCGCGTGTCGCGACATCGATGCGGTATTCAATCTCGTGAAATTTGACAGGCGGTTCACGCCCAAATAAGCCAGCCGCCATATCTTTGAGTTGAAGACTTTTGACAGAACGAACGGCCAGCACTTTCAAAAAGTCTTCACCAATCGCAATGTTGTCATCAACAACTAAAATTCGCCTTGGCAGATTTTTTTGCGATCTAGGTAGATTTTCTTGCAACATCATGACATTTCAACCTGTTCTGGTTGGACTGCTGTTCGATCAATCGGAAGGGTCAAACTGAAGGTCGAACCCAAATACAAACCATCGCTGTGCGCTGTCAGCGTGCAGCCCATCTCGTGGGCCGCTACAGCACTTGCGTGCAGACCAAGACCGTGACCGTTCTCTTTTGTCGTGAATCCATAAGAAAACAACCCACTTAACGTTGCCTCGGTCATCCCAATGCCATTATCTGTAAAATCAATGCGTAGGGTGTGATCATGACTTTGACTAACCTGAATCTGCAATTTGCGTATGTTTCTTTCAACCGAAGCCATAATCGCCTGCTGCCCGTTCATGACAATATTCAGGATAATTTGGGTCAATTTAATACGATCACCCATCCACAAAACCGCTTCGCCGACCTGACAAGTCACCTCAATTTCGGATTCTTTTAATTGCACTGCGACAAGTGAAATCGCGTCATGCAAGACGTCCTTCAAATTCATTTGTACTTTAAGGCCGCCTTGACCACTCAGCGATTGTTGGCGCGCAACGATCTCTTTAATGTGCTGCATACTCAGCATGAGTTGCTCAAGTTCTTTAATTGCATTGGCGTATTCGGCCTCCCACACTTCAGCCAACAGCGTCAGGTACTCGGGGAGCTGACGGCCCTGAGGGTCTTGAAGCAAGTATTGCGCCAAGTCGTTTCGATGTGCTGTCATCAAACTAATCGCTAACGGAAAATCTTTTAGCGAAGTTGTTTTATGCTGTTCGTACAAAATCAATGCTGACACGTTTGCACTGTTTAATACATTACCAACGTTGTGCAACACGCTGTTTGCAACTTCAGCCATCCCGGCACGATGTGAAATCGCGTAAGTCAAGGCGTTAGCGTTGACCAACTCACGCTCGACGCGTCGTCTTTCGGCAACCTCCAAGCGTAGCGCCCTAGTACGTTCTAGCACTCGCGACTCAAGCTCTTCGTGAGCCTTGCGTAACGCCTCTTGCGCGAACTGACGATCTTTTAACTCAAGTTGCAATTGCGTATCAGACCGTAACAACCACCAAGCGCCCAGGCCAAGCAGCAAGAGCGCTAAACTTGAGCGCCACAGAATCTTACGTACAACGTCATCCCACTCTTTTAAAAAAAGATCACGCGTAATGATGCTTGTGACGATCAAAGGAAATTGTTCGACGCGACGCACGGCAACCATGCGCAACTCGGTACTCTTTGATTCTGTCAACCGCTCAGAATCCGTCACCAAAACACCCTGCGCCAGTTTTTGTGCGCCGATGAGGTTTTGGGTCGCGCTTTTTAAATTTTGAACACCCACCAGCGCGTCGGCAGAGGGCCAGCGCGCCATCAGCGTGTAATCACTGCGGTACAAACTCACCGAAGCGCCTGGACCCAGGTCTTCAACCACCTTCTCGTAAAGCTCAGAAAAGGCCTGCAATGACATTTCGACGCGCAGCCAGACTAAGGTTGAGCCGTCACGATTCTTCACTTCGCGCAATAAATCAAATAACCATTTTCTTGTCTTGTCATCAAACCTCGGGGGGCCGAGAAAGATGGCGCTTGAAAAACGCGGGGAGACTTGGACAAATTCGCCTTTGTGCTGCTCAACATCAAAGTACGAGACATCATGGTCTGACGAACTGACGACGCGACCGTTCGGCAACACCACGCTAATCGCTTCAATCAGTCGATTAACTCGCACCTTATCCCGCAAGATCTGGCGCACAATCAGATCACTCTCTGACTCAGTTTTGCTTTGATCTGCGTTCACCGCTTGTTCGATGATCGTATCGGACAGTGCATCTAATACCACTTCGGCCGAAAACAGCGATTGGTTCGCTTGCTCGGCTAGCACTAAAGTTTGATGCGATAGTTGCTTTGACCAAAGCTTGACAGCAGTCGCGTGTCGACTCGTGGCGTTGAACAAGGCGCTTGCAATAATGAATCCAGCAGCCACCAACACCATAACCCAAATCAACAGCCGTCTTGAAACTCTACGCAATTTGAATTGAGAGAACAGTGCCCGCCCAGCTGCTACAAAGGCAACAAGATATCTCAACTTTGGTTGCGCTCAAAGATAAGGTTGTAGTTTAAGTACGTCAGCCAAAGGTAGTGCTTTTGAATATAACCAGCCTTGCGCACGATGGCAGCCAGCAGTGATCAAGGCCTGTTGTTGTTCAGCGTTCTCGACGCCTTCGGCCGTGACTTCAAGGTCTAGCGTCTTTGCTAGATTAATAATCGCAATGATGATCTTCTTTTGCGTAGAATCGTGCAGCGCAGAGATAAAGCCCGAATCAATTTTCAGGCGATTGATTGGCATATTTGCCAGTCGTGCAAACGATGAGTAACCTGTTCCAAAGTCATCAATTGCCACTTCAACACCCAAGGTACGAATCGATTTCAGCTGCCCAAAGATTTCTGCTGCAGAATCAGCTGCATGACTTTCAGTCACTTCGATTTCAAGACCTTCTAAAATTTCGGGTCTTTCGTGCAAATCTTTAGTCAGCAAACCAAGCAACGTGCGATCGCGAAACAGCTGTGGTGAAGCGTTAAACGCGACTTTGGCACCCGGAAACGTCTTAATGATAGTTGGTAAGTCACTCAGCACTTGCGACAACAACGAACCACTTAAGCGTTCAATGAGTCGACCCTCTTCTGCGATCACAATAAACTCAGCTGGCGAAACGACACCGAAGACATCATCATCCCAACGTGCGAGCGCCTCAAAACCAATGATTTTTCCGGTACGCATATCAACTTCAGGTTGATAAAAGGGTTTAACCAGGTCAGACGTAATCGCTAGCGAGAGTTTCTCTTCAAGAAACCGTCTGCGCGAGACGAGATCACCTAAGGCCTCAGTGAACCAAGTCAAGCGTGCCCGACCCTGCTCTTTTGATAACTGAAGTGCCGCATCTGCCGCGAGCAACAATTCATTTATCGTTTTTGCCTGGTCTGGGTACACCGCACCGCCAGCACTTAAACTCAGTGAATACGACTGCTCATCGACCATGGTCGGTACACTGACCACAATATGAGACAAAGCAGCTTTTAGTTGATCGAGAAATTGCACTTGCTCAACTTCAACCACAGCAATGAACTCGTCACCCGAACGACGGCATAGGCTCGACCCGTTAGGCAAGACCATTTCTAGATAGGCCGCAACCTGAGCGATCAACTTATCGCCGTTCTCTGGGCCGTGCCGGTCATTGATCGTTCGCAGACGGTCAATGTTTAAAAATAGAAATAGAAATTGCTTACGGTTAATTTCTGGATTTGCAATCCGCTCTTGAAGCGCCTGACTAAACATGGCGTAGTTTGGCAACTGTGTAAGTCGATCTGTTGTGGTGAGTTGCCGCAGCTTTGCCTCGACCTCTTTGGTGTGTCGAATATCTGCAAATATTGAGACGTAGCCTTGTCGGACACCCTGCTCATCGAGTATTTTTGAGACCGACAAGAGAACTGGGATTGCACGATCACTTCGATCGACGAACACAGTTTCGCCGCGCCAGTGGCCTAAGTCAATTAGGCCGTCTCGAATTTGAACCGAACTGTTTTGCGCAGCGTTGTTGCGATACAGCATACCAGCGGGTCGGCCAATCAACTGCTCTCGGGCATAGCCCGTCACCTTCAGTAATTGCGGGTTGACATCGACAATCTTTCCGTCAACATCACTCACCAAGATTGCCTCACCTGCGGTAGTAAATACGTGATCTGTGATCCGAAGCTTACCGATTTTTCCTTGCTGTTCGATCAATAGCGCATGGATAGACTCGGTGACATGACTAATCACGTCTTGAGGAGAGTCTGACGGCAAGATCACGCTCTTGCCCGCAACAATATCGTGACTCAACGAGACAATATCGTGCATACGCGAATGCATATCTTTTGAAAAGACGCGAAGCTGAGTCTGATTCAAATACATCACAACGCCTGTTGCGATCAGTATCACCAACGCGCATGCACCCACCCAAAGCACTGAGGCACCAACGTAAAACGCCCAACCCAAGCCACACAGAACAATGACCAACCCAAATAGCAACGCGTACATGCGCCGAGCGACCCAGACGGATATTTCATTGCCAACATGTTGCACAGCCATTTCTTGCATCCTAAGTACGCTAGGTGTAAACCTTAACAGCGTTCAGAGCGGTTCTGCCCTTAACGCAAAGTGATAAATGCGAAGTGGATAAACCCTTGCACGATTTGTCCGGTTTTTGCACTAAACGCCGCCTCAGGCTAAATCATCAAGACCAAATCGCAGGCGAGCTTTAATAAATCGAACAGGCAAGCGAAGTCAAGGGAAACTCTAGCCATCACATCGCCTTAGTGGATTGAATCTTTTGAAGCCCTCTGCTGTAACACCCGTTCAGGAATTTCCCAGATCACCAGCTTAGGCGGTGTTTTCTTAAAGGCTACGCTTGAAAGATAAGCATTCATCGCACCAGAGAAATCACCGCCACTACGCGCAAGATTTGCCACTTTCGCGTTCAACTCTTTTTCAATAAATGACACAAAATTTGACGTACGCGAATACGAAGTACCGATCACGACAGTATTGGGCAAATCAGCATCACCGAACAAGTCGTCTGTTGACGCGCTCGCAGAGGCCGCCGAACTCGAGCCAAGCGGGTTTTTTATTCGCTCATCAACTTTGAAACTTGTCTCTTGAGCAATATCTAGCTCGGGCTGCATGGCTGTCGGCAACCAGTCAACACCAGCTAGACGGATCAAATCCCCGGGGCGACGGCTTTCAGTGCGCTTATCAATCACTATTGCCTGCGTTGGGGAAGGCATCACCTTCAATCGCAGGACTTCGGCACTGACAGCAATTGCCGCAGCGTGCGCACCTTGCTCAGTCCAGTGCGAATCTGATTTCAAAAAGGCAGCTTCATGCTTTTGCTTAAAGGCCGTGAGCGTGTCAGTCAGATCTAACGCGTCAACACCAGCACCTTTCAGTTCTGTCACCCACTGATTTGCACGTTGTGCGTAGCGAGTCGGGCGATGCAACATACCAAGCCGCGACGCTTCGATGCGGGTTTTATCCGGCACGACGACCACGAGTAATTTGATTCCTTTCTCGGACAAGGTTTTTTGAACCTTTAGGACATCTGCTTTACGTTGCGCCGCATTGCGCTGTGGTTGGTCATGCACAGTGAGTTCGTCACCAAGAAAAAGCCATCCCGGGGCGCCTCGCCGCACCCGCGGACCCAAATCGCCCGCAACCACCCAGCTCACACCACGTTCGATACGAGCGGCACTTGAAGGGACAGGGGCGTCGGCAAGCGCCAACGCAAAGGCCTGAGACACATCGCCACGTACGAAGGGCGACCACGCGATCCCATTTGGAAACAAATTTAGCTTCCCAAAACTTGTCGCATAAAGAGTCGATAGCAACCCAAACACGATAAACAACGCAAAGCATGCGCCTGCAAGAGGGCTCGCCTTACGATCACGGTCGGTGATCGGTTTGAGGCCAGCTTCTGGTGGAATATAGGGCTTGGTCATCAGAATTGAAAATACAAAAATGGAACGGCGCCGCGACTAGCGATAAGTGCGAACGAAAAAAGAAAACCAATGATCGGCCACACGGTTGCCACGAATACCACCCCGCGCCCAGACTGCCGCTCAACCCAGCCCTGCAGTAATGGCACCATCACACACGCAATCCCTAAGACGTAGGCTAACCAGTGCGAAGGTCGCAAAATCACCAGCATGGCATCACTTAAGCCAAAGCCGTTCAGACCAAACTGACCCGCATACATCTGCAAGCCACTATCAAAGGTATGCGCCCTAAAAATTGTCCAGGCTAGAAAGACAAATAACAATGTCAGCGTGCGCGACAATATGGTCGGCAAACTTCCTAGTTTGGCTTGATTCCAAAGTCGATCTACGCTTAACGCTACCCCGTGTGCAATCCCCCAAAGCAAGAAGTTCCAGCTATCTCCTCCATGCCACAACCCAGCAATTGCCATCGTGAGTAACAGGTTGACGTAGGTTCGCACCGGACCAAGTCGATTGCCACCCAAAGGAATATAGAGATAATCTCGAATCCAGCTCGAAAGCGACAAATGCCAGCGTCGCCAAAAATCTTGAATACTGGTCGCGAGGTACGGGTTATTAAAATTTTCAGGAAACCGAAAACCCAGCATCATGCCTAAACCGATTGCCATGACGCTGTAACCAGCAAAGTCAAAGAACAATTGCAAACCGTAACCGATACAACCTAACCAGGCATCTAAAAACGAAGGATTCTGCACCGCAAAAGCAACATCTACGACAGGCGCCAGCGTATCTGCGATCAAGACCTTCATTGACATACCGATCATCAGCCGGCGTGCACCCAACGAGAAGTGCTCCCAATCAAAAGGGCGTGAAACCAGTTCGCGCTTGACCCATTCATAGCGAATGATCGGGCCCGCAATCAAATGCACAAACATTGACTGATAGGCACCGAAACTCACAAAGCTTTTGTCAGCAGGAACGGTGCGGCGATAGACATCGATCAGATAAGAAATCGACTGCAGTACGATAAACGACAGACCAATCGGCAAAATGACCAATTGCCACTCAATTGACAGGGTACTCCCCGGGCCAACAAATCCATTGAGCGTTTCAACCAAGATATTTGAGTACTTAAACCAGCAAAGCAGCAACAGATTGATCGCAATGAAGGCGGTTAGCATCCAGCCACGCGCCCGTTGGGTCTTGGTCGCATCGATCGCTAAGCCCCCTACCCAACCCATCACGGCAAGAAACATGAATAGCAGCAGAAATACTGGACTCCACCACCCATAAAACACCCAACTGCAGAGCAACAGGGTAGCGTTACGGCGAGACGGTCCGACCAACGCGTATAAAGCCAAAAAGGCGGGTAAAAAAATTGTCAAAAACTCAAGCGAAGCAAAAACCATAATCGTTTAGTGACTTGTAAAAGCGTTAACGCGCAACAGCGTCTGAGGCAATGAAAATACGTGTAGCGTCAACGACAGGAACGGCAAACACGCTATAGCGCTCACCCGCAGTCAATTCACCAAGCTCAAGCGGCGCACCAACTGTCTGATCGCCGCACAGCAATTGAACAGAAATTTTCACTGGATTAATCATGCGCCTTGTCAAGGCATTGACACCGAGCTTCTCGAACAACATGACGTTACGACCCACCACCTGTAAGCCGGCGTTGGCACACTTGGCACTAGCGTTATAAAACGCCAGCGATACCTTGAGTGCATTAAAGTCATCGGGCTCTTCACCAATCGTCACGTGTTTGAGTGTTGCGCCATCAGCCAAAGCAATCACACTGACAAACTCACCAGCCTTCACGGTTGTTGCAATCGCACTTTTGCTTTGCGCTTGCGTAAATTGGCCCTTAATATCGGACTTGGCACGAACAGGATAAAACACAGTCGCAGGCGTCTTAGCATCTAACTGGACTTTTGCCTGCGATCCTGCCGCGGTCAGTTCAAGCGCAGCGCCTGTGCCGTTAACAAACCTGACGAAAGACGAGTCGGCGCTAGGGCCGGTGGGATACAACGGAATATCGGCGGCATGGTTCAAGGAACTGACCGCACAACCAACAACACACAAGGCAACAGCCCAAAACCTGGTTGCATAGCTTGTGGATTGCGATACGCCAACTGTCTTATCTTGTATGGCAGAGAAAACTACACCTGCATGTTTCATTTTTTCAACCCTTGAACCAAAGGCAAAGCAGCCAGTGCTTTGGTGATATTTGCACTCCAGGCCTGATAGCCAGCCTGATTAAAGTGCTGCCCATCAACCGTGGCCCATTGGCCAGGTTTTGAAAATTTCAATGAATCGATGAACACGCAAGGCGCAACGTTTTTCTCTAAAAATCCTGCCATGAATTCAACACGCTTATCGTTCTTAAAATACTTGCCACCAGGGGTTCCCCAAGCAGGGCCAACCCAAACACAAGGCGTCTGGGTCGCAGCGATCTCTTTAGTAAGCCCGGTGATCCCTTGCCAAGCCCAGGCTCTTGGAAATGTCTCGTTGTCATAAGACGCCATGGTGTCGCCTAAGATAATCACCACAAGATTTGGCTTATCTTTCGCGATCAATTCTTTGATCGGGCTGGTCGTGGCAGCACGGCCTTTAAAAACGGTATCGCCTTTAAAACGATCGGCACCGCAAGGGACTTCGACTGTTTTTAGCCAATCGCTCGCTGTAGCACCACAGGCGCCAATCGCATGGACGGTTGCGCCTTGTGTCGTCAAGTCTTCATAAAGTGGATTCATCAAATAGCCGGGTAGTGAGAGGTGGCTCTCACCAAGCACCAGCATCGCAATTCCGGCAAGTGTTCCTGCTGCCATCTGTGTTTCCTTTATTTGCTATTCGCTAAGTTTTTCACCACGGTCGAAGCAAGAACGTTTTTAACAATTTCGCTGCCCCATAAGTCGTAGCCAGCAGCCGTGAAATGCTGCCCGTCTGAGGTGGGCCATTGCCCTTGCTTAGAAAACTTCAACGAGTCGATGTATTCACAGGGTGCGACCGTAGTCGCTAACAAATTTGACATTTGCTGAACACGTGCGAAGTTTTTACCGAACGGGCCGCCTTCTGTCCCCCAAGCAGGTCCCACCCACATGCACGCGGCACCCGTCTTAGCAATCTCTTTGGTCAACGCTGTGACTTGCTGCCAAATCCACACCTTTGGAAAATCTTGCTTATAGCCAGCCATCGTGTCGCCCATCACCACGATCACGAGCTTGGCCTTATCAGCTGCGACCAGATCTTTGATCGGCGTGGTTTTGGCTTCTTTTCCAACAGTCGTTGGCGCGGCCTTCCCTATACGCTCGGCACCGCAGGTCGCAGGCACTGCGCGAATCCAATCTCCAGCAGGCACGCCGCAGGCAGCAAGTGAATGCACCTGCGCGCCCTGCTGTAGCAAACCGTCATGCAACGATTTAATAAGATAGGTTGGCATCGACAGATGGCTGTCGCCGATCACCAATACGGTCAAACCCGCCAACAACGCTGAAGCCATAAAAACACTCTTAGAAAAAGTTATAAACCGTAGGGAGAAACGTAGGGGCTCATTGGCATCAGCACAGGCCCTGTTCTTGGATAAAAGCTAAAGCGTACATACATGCCCGCGCCCCACTGTCGGTAATTGCTGGAGTTATCAAGCTGTACCAAACCACCCAAGAACGCGTAACGACTCAACTGATACTCGCCGCCAGCTGAAAGGTTGTAAGCAACCCCAGACTGACTTTGAGCCTCATAGGTGGCAGTGCCGGTGCCTCCGCCACCCAAGGCCAAGACGCGCGCCATGGCAGCATTCGCTGCCGCCTGCAGATCACCGTTATTTGGAAAATAATCTGACGCACTTTGTGAAAACTTTTGTGCCCCCAAAGCGCCAGAGATTCTGTATGAGAAATCGCCTGACCGCTGAGCCCAACTCAGTGGCAAAGTCAATGCATAATATTGCTGAGGGCTAAAATAACCCCCTTGCCCATAGGTATAGTTGCTTAGGTTTTTGTTGTAGAACATGCTCGCCGCATTGACGCCTAGGGTAAGATTTTCGTCGTTCGTTTTAACGAGGTTCCAGTACATCCCTAAGTTTGCATCCGCACGCGTGTTCGCCGCCACGTTGTGACCGTTGAGTGCAAATAAACCTGCCGAGCCTGTGACACCGTAGCCACCAAGATCTTTC
>Ga0209296_1000915_pt1 | contig 24231 bp, 7 predicted proteins | sample S_130206_EF_Meta_FD_187319 | JGI IMG/M metagenome (GOLD analysis project Ga0209296, IMG submission 187319) | Freshwater microbial communities from Lake Simoncouche, Canada to study carbon cycling - S_130206_EF_MetaG (SPAdes) (version 2) | ecosystem: Environmental > Aquatic > Freshwater > Lake ...
AATCTTAATATTGGCCAGTCCATTGAGAATACGTAACCGATAATTCTGACATATTCACCTGAGCCAGTTGGCGGAACTATATCGATCTCACCTGGTGTAGTCTGCATGTACATAGGCTTGCCATTACTATAACCATTTCCATTGCACTGTTCGTTTTGAGCAAAGCCAAACAGCAACACGTGTACTTGTTGTCCTTGGTTTGCATCATTTAGCGCAATACCTAACATGTTTTCAGACCTAGGGCGGTTTGTACCAGTTGCGTCTGCTTTATACCAGTTAGGCTCCATATTACCATTACCTTGTGTGAATCCGTCCATTACGACTAGATCATGCTTTTTAATGGCGTCATCACTCCAACCGACCATGGTTTCGCCAGTATAATTGTCTGCAGTGTAATTAGCAAGAGTTACTATATTGATTACTGATGCAAATCCGCCAAGCGGTGTCTCAGTGCCAAGGCTTGCTATTGCAGGTAGTTCCTGAGAAAGAGTGGTTCCGTCGAATTGTAGATTCTGTTCTCCATTTAATTCTGGAGAAGTACCAGTTGCAGTAACGACATAATTATCGATATTGTTGCTTAGACCTACACCTCCTCCGCCTGCTGGAGAAGTACCTGAACTACCTGAAGTACCGGATGCTCCACTTGAACCTGACGTACCTGATGTACCTGGTGCTCCAGCTGCTCCACTTGAACCTGAAGTTCCACTTACACCACTTGAACCTGAAGTTCCACTTACACCACTTGAACCTGAAGTTCCACTTACACCACTTGTTCCAGACGTTCCATAGAACGGAGATATTACGCTCCATGTTGCGCCATTGTATTGGTATACACGGTTTGCGACAGTATCAATATATAGATCCCTATTGTTAAACGGTCCTGGATATCCGCCTGGAGGCGCGGTGTTTCCAACATATAATTGTTGTAATCCACTTGTTCCTGAAGAACCTGACGTACCTGCTGCACCAGCTCCTCCACTAGAACCTGAAGTTCCTGAAGAACCTGACGTACCTGGAGAACCAGCTGCTCCACTTGAACCTGATGTTCCAGAAGAACCTGAAGAACCTGATGTACCCGGTGATCCAGCTGCTCCGCTTGAACCTGATGTTCCGCTTGATCCACTTGAACCTGAAGTTCCTGAAGAACCTGACGTACCTGGAGAACCAGCTGCTCCACTTGAACCTGATGTACCGCTTGAGCCGGACGAGCCTGAAGTACCTGAGCTACCGGAAGATCCAGAAGTTCCGCTTGAACCGGATGTTCCAGAAGAACCTGATGAACCTGATGTTCCTGAGCTTCCGCTTGTTCCTGAGTTACCTGAAGAACCTGAAGTTCCAGAAGAACCTGAAGAACCTGATGTACCGCTTGAGCCGGACGAGCCTGAAGTACCTGAGCTACCGGAAGATCCAGAAGTTCCACTTGAACCTGACGAACCTGATGTTCCGCTTGCTCCGCTTGAACCTGAAGTTCCAGAAGAACCGCTTGAACCAGATGTTCCACTTGCTCCGCTTACTCCACTTGATCCAGATGTACCACTTGAGCCTGAAGTTCCAGAAGAACCGCTTGAACCGGATGTACCCGATGCTCCACTAGAACCTGATGTTCCTGAAGAACCAGATGTTCCAGAAGAACCACTTGATCCTGATGTTCCAGAAGAACCTGACGTACCAGATACTCCACTTGAACCGGACGTTCCAGAAGATCCACTTGAACCTGATGTACCACTTGAACCTGAGCTACCGGATGTTCCTGAATTACCTGAAGAACCTGAAGTACCCGAAGAACCACTTGAACCTGATGTTCCACTAGAGCCAGAAGAACCAGATGTACCTGAGCTACCGGATGTTCCAGAGTTACCAGAAGAACCTGAAGTTCCACTAGAACCAGAAGAACCGCTAGTTCCGCTTGAACCGCTAGAACCTGAAGTTCCAGAAGATCCGCTTGTTCCAGAGTTACCAGAAGAACCTGAAGTTCCTGAAGAACCGCTAGAGCCTGATGTTCCAGAAGACCCAGAGCTTCCGCTTGTTCCAGAAGAACCACTTGAGCCTGAAGTTCCTGAAGAACCTGAAGTTCCTGAAGAACCTGAAGTTCCTGAAGAACCACTAGAGCCTGATGTTCCGCTTGAGCCGGAAGAACCACTAGATCCCGAAGAACCTGATGTACCAGAAGAACCACTTGTTCCTGAGTTACCTGAAGAGCCTGAAGTACCAGAAGAACCGCTTGAGCCAGAAGAACCTGATGTTCCTGAGCTACCTGAAGAACCTGAAGTTCCACTTGAACCACTTGAGCCCGAAGTTCCACTTGAACCTGAGCTACCAGAAGTTCCAGAAGAACCTGATGTACCACTTATTCCTGAAGAACCGCTAGTTCCTGAAGAACCAGACGATCCTGATGTGCCTGATGAGCCGGAGCTTCCACTTGTTCCTGAAGATCCTGATGTTCCGCTTGAGCCTGAACTTCCGCTTGTTCCTGAAGAACCTGATGTTCCGCTTGAGCCTGAACTTCCGCTTGTTCCAGAAGAACCACTAGAACCTGATGTTCCTGAGCTACCTGAAGTTCCTGAGCTACCGCTTGAACCAGAAGTTCCAGAAGAACCGCTTGAACCGCTTGTACCTGATGAGCCTGAGCTACCGCTTGTTCCCGAAGAACCTGATGTTCCTGAAGAACCTGAAGTCCCGGAGTTACCTGAAGAACCTGAAGTTCCAGAAGAACCACTTGAGCCGGATGTACCTGAGCTACCAGATGTCCCTGAACTACCTGAGCTTCCGCTAGTTCCAGAAGAACCGCTTGAACCAGAAGTTCCTGAAGAACCGGACGTTCCAGACGAACCACTTGTTCCTGAGTTACCTGAAGAACCTGAAGTACCGGAAGATCCAGATGAGCCTGATGTACCAGAGCTTCCGCTAGAGCCGGATGTTCCTGAAGAACCTGAAGTTCCCGAGTTACCTGAAGAACCCGAAGTTCCAGAAGAACCTGACGAACCGCTTGTTCCGCTTGATCCACTTGAACCTGATGTGCCTGAAGAACCTGATGTGCCTGAGCTACCGCTTGTTCCTGAAGAACCTGAACTACCGGAAGTACCACTTGAGCCTGAAGAGCCTGATGTGCCTGAGCTACCGCTTGTACCGCTTGAACCTGAGCTACCAGATGTTCCAGAAGAACCTGATGATCCTGAAGTTCCAGAAGAACCAGACGTTCCGCTTGAACCGGATGAACCAGAAGTTCCAGAAGAACCGCTTGATCCTGAAGTTCCACTTGATCCAGAAGTTCCCGAGCTACCGCTAGAACCAGATGTTCCGCTTGAGCCTGAAGAACCTGACGTTCCCGAGCTACCAGAAGTTCCAGAAGAACCTGAAGAACCAGAAGTACCTGAAGAACCTGAGCTACCAGATGTTCCGCTTGAACCTGAAGAACCTGATGTACCACTAGAACCCGAAGTTCCTGAAGATCCAGAAGTTCCACTAGAACCACTTGAACCTGATGTTCCTGACGAACCTGAACTACCACTTGTTCCAGAAGAACCAGAAGTTCCAGAAGAACCGCTTGAACCAGACGTTCCAGAAGAACCTGAACTACCGCTAGTTCCAGAAGAGCCTGAAGTTCCACTTGAACCTGAAGTTCCACTTGATCCAGAAGATCCGCTAGTTCCTGAAGAGCCTGATGAACCACTAGTTCCAGAAGAACCGCTTGAGCCAGATGTTCCAGAAGAACCTGAAGTGCCTGAGCTTCCAGAAGATCCAGAAGTTCCGCTAGAACCACTTGAACCTGATGTTCCTGACGAACCTGATGTACCACTTATACCTGATGAACCACTAGTTCCTGAAGAACCAGACGATCCTGATGTGCCTGATGTACCTGAGCTACCAGATGTTCCACTTGAACCGGATGTTCCACTTGAACCTGACGAACCAGATGTACCTGAGCTACCACTCGTTCCTGATGAGCCTGAGCTACCGCTAGTTCCTGACGAACCGCTTGAACCTGATGTGCCTGAGCTACCGCTTGTACCTGAAGAACCTGAGCTACCAGACGTACCAGAAGAACCGCTTGATCCGCTAGTTCCTGAAGAACCGCTAGAACCTGAAGTTCCAGAAGAACCACTAGAACCAGAAGTCCCAGATGATCCTGAACTACCTGAAGTACCAGAAGAACCGGATGTACCATTTATACCTGAAGATCCTGAAGTTCCAGAAGAACCACTAGAACCAGAAGTCCCAGATGATCCTGAACTACCTGAAGTACCAGAAGAACCGGATGTACCATTTATACCTGAAGATCCAGAAGTTCCAGAAGAACCGCTTGAACCTGATGTGCCTGAGCTACCGCTTGTTCCACTTGAACCTGAAGTTCCGCTTGAACCTGATGATCCACTTGTTCCACTTGAACCTGATGAACCTGATGTTCCAGAAGAACCTGATGTACCAGATGAGCCTGAGCTACCGGAAGTTCCACTTGAACCAGAAGATCCAGAAGTTCCAGAAGAACCCGATGTACCGCTTGATCCTGATGTTCCTGACGAACCGGAAGTTCCAGAAGAACCGCTTGAACCTGAAGTTCCAGAAGAACCGCTTGATCCTGAAGTTCCAGAAGAACCGCTTGATCCTGAAGTTCCGCTTGAGCCGGAAGAACCTGATGTTCCTGAGGTTCCGCTTGCTCCAGATGCTCCGCTTGAACCTGACGTTCCACTTGAACCTGACGTTCCACTTGATCCTGAGCTACCAGAAGTACCTGAAGAACCTGAGCTTCCACTTGTCCCTGAAGAACCAGATGTACCGCTTGAACCTGATGTCCCAGAAGAACCTGAGCTACCTGAACTACCACTTGATCCTGAAGAACCTGATGTTCCAGACGAACCTGAACTACCACTTGATCCTGAAGAACCTGATGTACCAGATGAACCTGAAGTTCCCGAGCTTCCACTTGTTCCTGACGAACCTGAACTGCCGCTAGTTCCTGAGCTACCGCTAGAGCCAGACGTACCTGAGCTACCACTAGAACCTGATGTGCCTGAGCTGCCTGATGTACCTGAAGAACCAGACGTTCCTGAAGAACCTGAGCTGCCTGAAGTTCCACTAGAACCTGAAGAACCACTTGAACCTGATGTTCCCGAGCTACCAGAAGTTCCAGAAGAACCTGAAGATCCTGACGTACCAGAAGAACCTGATGTACCTGAAGTACCTGAGCTACCACTAGTTCCGCTTGATCCAGAAGAACCACTTGTTCCTGACGAACCGCTAGAGCCTGACGTACCCGATGAACCTGAAGTTCCACTTGAGCCTGATGTTCCCGAGCTACCACTAGAGCCAGAAGTTCCTGACGAACCTGATGAACCTGATGTACCTGAGCTACCACTTGTTCCAGAAGATCCAGATGTTCCGCTAGAACCAGAAGTTCCAGAAGAACCACTTGAACCAGAAGTTCCAGAAGATCCAGAGCTTCCTGATGTTCCGCTTGAGCCAGACGTTCCTGAAGAACCGCTTGAGCCAGATGTACCGCTTGATCCGCTAGAACCTGATGTACCAGAAGAACCAGAAGTACCTGAGCTACCGCTAGTTCCGCTTGAGCCAGATGTACCGCTTGAACCCGAAGATCCTGAAGTACCAGAAGAACCGGATGAACCTGAGCTACCACTTGTTCCTGAAGAACCTGATGTGCCTGACGATCCGGAAGTTCCTGATGAACCAGAAGATCCTGAAGTTCCAGAAGAACCAGAGCTACCTGAAGTTCCAGAAGATCCGCTAGAACCTGAAGTTCCTGAGCTACCGCTAGTTCCGCTTGAACCTGAGCTACCGGAAGTTCCTGATGAACCGGATGTTCCGCTTGAACCACTTGAACCGGAAGTTCCTGAGCTACCGCTAGAACCAGAAGTTCCTGATGAACCGGATGTTCCGCTTGAACCACTTGAACCGGAAGTTCCTGAGCTACCGCTAGAACCTGAAGTTCCTGAGCTACCGCTAGTTCCGCTTGAACCTGAGCTACCGGAAGTTCCTGATGAACCAGATGTTCCTGAAGTTCCACTAGATCCTGAAGTTCCAGAAGATCCGCTAGAACCTGAAGTTCCTGAGCTTCCAGAAGTTCCAGATGAACCTGAGCTACCAGAAGTTCCACTTGATCCAGAAGAACCGGATGTTCCGCTTGAACCGCTTGTTCCAGAAGAACCTGATGATCCTGATGTTCCACTTGAGCCTGAAGAACCTGAAGTACCTGAGCTTCCTGAAGAACCTGATGTACCTGAGCTTCCTGAAGAACCTGAAGTACCACTTATACCTGAAGAACCACTAGTCCCTGAAGAACCAGATGATCCTGATGTGCCTGAAGAACCTGACGTTCCAGAAGAACCAGATGTACCACTTGATCCTGATGAACCTGATGTACCGGATGTACCACTTGATCCAGAAGAACCACTTGTTCCACTAGAGCCTGATGTCCCACTTGATCCGCTTGAACCTGATGTTCCTGACGAACCAGAAGTTCCTGAGCTACCTGAAGTACCACTTGATCCAGAAGAACCTGACGTACCTGAGCTACCTGAAGTTCCTGAGCTACCAGATGAACCTGACGTTCCGCTTGAACCTGAAGATCCAGAAGTTCCACTTGATCCTGACGTGCCTGATGAACCAGAAGTTCCTGAAGAACCTGAGCTACCGGAAGTACCACTAGAACCTGAAGAACCTGAAGTTCCGCTTGAACCGCTTGAACCTGATGTACCCGAGCTTCCTGAAGTTCCAGAAGAACCTGACGTTCCACTAGATCCTGAAGAACCTGAAGTTCCTGATGAACCGGATGTTCCTGAAGAACCGCTCGTTCCGCTTGAACCGGAAGAACCTGATGTACCTGAAGAGCCTGAGCTTCCTGAAGTTCCAGAAGAACCTGAAGTTCCACTTGATCCGCTTGAACCGCTTGTTCCTGAAGAACCGGACGATCCGCTAGTTCCTGAAGAACCGGAAGTTCCGCTTGATCCTGAGCTACCAGAAGTTCCACTAGACCCAGAAGTACCCGAAGAACCAGATGTTCCACTTGATCCGCTTGATCCCGAAGTTCCAGAAGAACCAGAAGTTCCAGAAGAACCCGAAGATCCACTAGTTCCTGACGAACCTGAAGTTCCAGAAGAACCGCTTGAACCAGATGTTCCAGAAGAACCCGAAGTACCTGAAGATCCTGAGCTTCCTGAAGATCCGCTAGTGCCTGAAGAACCGCTTGAACCTGAAGTTCCAGAAGAACCGCTAGAACCGGATGTACCAGACGAGCCGCTTGTTCCAGAAGAACCTGAGCTTCCACTAGTTCCGGAAGAGCCGCTTGAACCGGAAGTTCCTGAGCTTCCACTTGTTCCACTTGATCCTGATGTACCTGAACTACCTGATGATCCACTTGTTCCAGAAGATCCTGAGCTACCAGATGTTCCACTTATACCTGAAGAACCGCTAGTTCCTGAAGAACCAGACGATCCGGATGTTCCACTTGAGCCGGCCGTACCAGACGATCCACTAGTTCCTGAAGAACCAGACGATCCTGATGTGCCGGAAGAACCTGACGAGCCTGAGCTACCAGAAGTTCCACTTGAGCCTGAAGTTCCGGAAGAACCACTTGAACCGGAAGTTCCTGAGCTTCCACTAGTTCCTGACGATCCTGATGTTCCAGATGAACCTGAACTTCCACTAGTTCCAGAAGATCCAGATGAACCTGAACTTCCACTAGTTCCAGAAGAACCTGATGTACCTGAAGAACCTGAGCTACCAGATGTTCCACTTGAACCTGAAGTTCCAGAAGAACCGCTTGTTCCGCTTGAACCTGAGCTACCAGATGTTCCACTTGAACCTGATGAACCAGATGTTCCACTTGAGCCTGAAGTTCCTGAAGAACCAGATGTTCCACTCGATCCTGAGCTTCCAGAAGTTCCACTTGATCCAGAAGATCCAGATGTACCGCTTGATCCTGATGTTCCTGAGCTACCGCTAGTTCCTGAAGAACCACTAGAGCCAGAAGTTCCTGAAGAACCGCTTGAGCCTGAAGTTCCTGAAGAACCGCTTGAGCCTGACGTACCGTCTACTCCGTCTACTCCAGAAATACCAGACGATCCTGATGTTCCACTTGAACCTGACGTTCCTGAACTACCTGAAGTACCAGAAGAACCTGATGTTCCTGACGAACCACTTGATCCGGAAGTTCCAGAAGAACCACTTGATCCGGAAGTTCCAGAAGAACCTGATGAACCGGAAGTTCCGCTAGAACCAGAAGTTCCTGAAGAACCCGATGTTCCACTGGATCCTGAAGAACCGGAAGTTCCACTTGAACCTGAGCTACCTGACGTACCGGAAGAGCCTGAGCTACCTGACGTTCCACTTGATCCAGATGTTCCAGAAGAACCAGAAGTCCCAGATGATCCGGAAGTTCCTGAACTACCGGAAGATCCAGAAGTTCCTGACGAACCACTTGAACCTGAAGTTCCTGAAGTACCACTAGAACCTGAGCTTCCTGAAGTACCACTAGAACCTGAAGTTCCAGAAGAACCGCTTGTTCCAGAAGAGCCGGAAGTTCCTGAACTGCCGCTTGAACCTGACGTTCCACTCGAGCCAGAAGTTCCGGAAGAACCTGACGAACCGGATGTTCCAGAAGAACCGCTTGAGCCAGATGTTCCAGAAGAACCGCTTGAGCCAGATGTTCCAGAAGAACCGCTTGAGCCTGAGGTTCCTGACGAACCAGATGTACCGGAAGAACCACTAGTTCCGCTTGATCCTGATGTACCACTTGAGCCACTAGAACCAGAAGTTCCTGAAGAACCGCTTGATCCAGAAGTTCCTGACGAACCTGAGCTTCCTGAAGTACCGCTTGAACCTGAAGTGCCTGAGCTACCGGATGTTCCAGAAGAACCTGACGAACCGGAAGTTCCACTTGAACCCGAAGAACCCGATGTTCCACTTAATCCAGAAGAACCTGAAGTTCCAGAAGAACCTGAAGTGCCTGAAGAGCCTGAGCTACCCGATGTTCCAGAAGAACCTGAAGAACCAGAAGATCCGCTTGTTCCGCTTGATCCGCTTGACCCTGAAGAACCTGATGTTCCTGAAGAACCTGAGCTTCCACTAGTTCCAGAAGAACCGGACGTTCCACTTGATCCACTAGAGCCGGATGTTCCACTTGAACCTGAAGTTCCTGAGCTACCTGAAGTACCAGAAGAACCTGATGTACCGCTTGAGCCAGAAGAACCTGAAGTACCTGAAGAGCCTGAGCTACCTGATGTTCCTGACGAACCGCTTGAGCCTGATGTTCCAGAAGAACCGGATGTACCACTTGAACCAGAAGTTCCTGAAGAACCGCTTGAGCCAGATGTTCCTGAAGAACCCGAAGTTCCAGAAGAACCAGATGTACCTGAGCTACCCGAAGAACCGCTTGATCCAGAAGATCCTGATGTTCCAGATGAACCTGAGCTACCTGAAGTTCCCGAAGAACCAGATGTTCCACTTGATCCAGAAGATCCGCTTGTTCCTGACGAACCAGAAGAACCTGATGTACCTGAGCTTCCACTAGTTCCTGACGAACCGGAAGAGCCTGATGTACCATTTGATCCACTTGAGCCGGATGTTCCAGAAGAACCTGATGTACCTGAACTACCAGACGAACCTGAAGTTCCGGAAGTTCCGGAAGATCCACTAGTTCCAGAAGACCCGCTTGAACCTGATGTACCACTTGAACCTGATGTTCCAGAAGAACCTGATGTTCCTGAGCTACCTGAAGAACCAGAAGTACCGCTTGAACCTGATGTTCCTGAGCTACCTGAAGAACCAGAAGTACCGCTTGAACCTGAAGAACCGGAAGTTCCAGAAGAACCACTAGATCCCGAAGTTCCTGAGCTACCGCTTGTTCCTGACGAACCTGATGTACCACTTGAGCCAGATGTTCCTGACGAACCGCTTGAGCCTGACGTTCCTGAAGAACCTGAAGTTCCTGAAGAACCGGACGAGCCTGAAGTTCCTGAAGAACCAGATGTACCGCTTGAACCAGAAGTACCCGAAGAACCGCTTGAGCCAGAAGAACCTGATGTTCCATTTGTTCCGTCTACACCAGAGATACCTGATGTACCTGAACTACCGCTTGAACCCGATGTTCCAGAGCTGCCGCTTGTTCCAGAAGAACCGGCTGTGCCTGAGCTACCGGATGTTCCAGAAGAGCCTGACGAACCTGATGTTCCGCTTGAGCCGGATGTACCTGATGAACCGCTAGAGCCAGATGTTCCACTTGATCCAGAAGATCCTGAGGTTCCTGAGCTACCGCTTGAACCTGAAGTTCCAGAAGAACCACTTGATCCAGAAGTCCCAGAACTACCTGAAGTTCCAGAAGAACCTGATGTACCTGAGCTACCGGAAGAACCGCTTGAGCCAGAAGAACCTGATGTTCCACTTGAGCCTGATGTTCCGCTTGAACCTGAAGTGCCTGAAGAACCGGAAGTACCACTTGATCCACTTGATCCACTTGATCCAGAAGTTCCTGAAGAACCTGATGTACCGCTTGAGCCTGAGCTACCGCTTGTGCCGGAAGAACCGGAAGTGCCGCTTGAGCCACTAGAACCTGAAGTTCCAGAAGAACCGCTAGAGCCAGATGTTCCGCTTGATCCAGAAGAACCGGACGTTCCACTTGATCCACTAGAACCTGAAGTTCCTGAAGAACCTGAAGAGCCTGAACTACCCGATGTTCCTGAAGAACCAGAAGAACCGGAAGTTCCTGACGAACCGCTTGATCCTGAAGTGCCTGAGCTTCCTGAAGTACCATTAGACCCAGAAGAACCTGATGTACCTGAGCTTCCACTAGTTCCAGAAGAGCCGCTTGATCCAGAAGAACCTGAAGTTCCTGAGCTACCACTAGAACCTGAAGTTCCACTTGTTCCTGATCCACCCTTTAATAATGTAAAAATATTGTCGCCTTCATATCTAAGTAGATATGACTCGTATGGAGTAGCAAATGGAGTTAAGCTAGTTGATGCATTTGCGCCATTCACCTTAACAGTACCAGCAGTATCGGATGGGTTAATAGTTAAGATTGGACCAGTTCCATTTATGAAACCTGAAGGATCGCTGATTTCTATTTCAGCACCTTCGCCTAGTCCGTTTATTCCACTAACTCGTGGAAGAATAAAGGTCATTGACCCTGAACCGGAAGTTAAATCACCTATTAAGTATTGTGAATATTCAGATGGATTGAGTTGAATTGGACTCATTCCTGACGTTGCGGTTATCGAATTCTTATAAATTGCCATTCAGACGTTTGTTCTTTTTAATATCTATTTTCTCTTCTCCTAAAAAAATTATCTGCACACACTAATTTACGAAAAATTAGTAGGGTCTTGGTGAGTATACTGATTGCAGATTCCATTGAACTAGGCTACTACTTGTAACTGTCGCTGGATATCCCATCCAAGTCACTCCATAATTTGCAGTAGGAATTGTTCCACATGAAATTATGGTACCTGCTGCATAGAAGATTGCATCGTTATTCGATATATTTAATAGGGAGTACGTGAACGCTGACTCAGAGTTAGAATACATGTAAACTCCTTCCATTAATATATGATTTTTATTATTGGATGGAGCATTCGTGATAATGAAATTAGAAGTTTTGCTGCTAACTCCATGCGCACTTAAAGATACATTGTGTAATCTTAATCTAGCGTTAGTTGCGTGTGATCCATCTTCAATTGAAGCAGTTTCAGCAATGATCCATGAGTTTTCGGTAAGTGAACTAGTATCAAAGGTTGGACCTAAATCATCAAGTTGAGTTTGACTTAGTGATTCAAGTAATGAATTTCTAACACTAACCTGTGAATTATTATAATTTAATACATATACTGCATACGCATCACTAGCAGTTCGATTACGAATTGTTGAATTATCAATTTCAACTGTTCCAAATCCTGATTGGATTACTGTGCAGCTACGATTAGCATTAGACTGTATTGTAATATCGTTAATTTTTAAGAAACTTGTATCGCCAATCTCAGTTTGACCTGGGGCTCCTAAACTATATGACCAAATTGCATCTAGTCCGTTGACTGTGATTCCGCACATGCTACGACCAGCTCCTGCAATTGAAACTGTTGAGGCTTGCGCAGATAGCCAATAAGCATTAGAGGCTCCATCAACTGTTAAATATGCTCCAGCTTCAAAATAAATTGATATATTGCAATTGATAAACTGAGCAACTACTGAGGTTTCAGTATAGTTTCCTTTAAATACATGGACTGTAAATCCATTAGATAATGGAGACGCTGTGACTGCTGCAGTTATTGCAGCATTAATTGATTTCCAAGGATGTCCAAGATCTCCAATTACGGCAGCTGAATCATTTCCATTAATTTCATCAACGAATAGAGTTTGAGCATACAGATTAGCAACCCATGAAGTTCCAGAAGAACCTGAAGTTCCTGAGCTACCGCTAGAACCGCTTGAGCCAGAAGAACCACTTGAACCGGATGTTCCAGAAGAACCTGAAGTTCCACTTGATCCACTAGAACCTGATGTTCCTGAAGAACCTGAGCTACCAGATGTTCCACTTGAGCCTGATGTTCCTGAAGAACCTGAGCTACCAGATGTTCCACTTGAGCCTGATGTTCCTGAAGAACCTGACGTGCCGCTTGATCCAGAAGTTCCAGAAGAACCACTTGAACCTGAAGTTCCATTTGTTCCGTCTACTCCAGAGATACCAGATGTACCACTTGAACCAGATGTTCCAGAATTACCTGAAGAACCTGACGTTCCGCTTGATCCGCTAGAACCTGATGTTCCTGAGCTACCGCTTGTTCCACTAGAGCCGGATGTACCGCTTGAACCTGATGTTCCAGAACTACCCGAAGAACCTGACGTGCCAGATGAACCTGATGTTCCACTTGATCCAGATGTACCTGAGCTACCGCTTGTTCCTGAACTACCGCTTGTTCCACTTGATCCACTTGAACCTGAAGTTCCTGAGCTACCACTTGTTCCAGAAGAACCGGACGTTCCACTAGACCCGCCTGTTCCACTAGAACCTGAAGTCCCGTCTACTCCAGAAAGTCCACTTGATCCAGAAGTTCCACTTGAACCGGATGTTCCGTCGAATCCAGAAGAACCCGATGTTCCACTTGAGCCTGACGTTCCTGAAGATCCAGAAGTTCCTGAGCTACCACTTGTTCCTGAAGAACCTGATGTACCATCGAATCCGCTAGAACCGCTTGTTCCGCTTGAACCGGACGTACCAGAATTACCTGATGAACCGGATGTACCACTTGAGCCTGACGTTCCAGATGAACCAGATGTACCACTTGAACCACTTGTACCACTTGAACCTGAAGTTCCGTCTATTCCAGATGAACCAGATGTACCACTTGAACCACTTGTACCACTTGAACCTGACGTTCCTGAACTACCGCTTGTTCCTGAAGAACCTGAAGTTCCTGAGCTACCGGAAGTACCCGAAGAGCCTGACGTTCCTGAACTACCGCTTGTTCCTGAAGAACCTGAAGTTCCTGAGCTACCGGAAGTACCCGAAGAGCCTGACGTACCTGAGCTACCTGAAGAGCCGCTTGTACCTGAAGATCCAGAAGTTCCAGAAGAACCTGAAGTTCCACTTGAGCCACTAGAACCTGACGTACCTGCGCTACCGCTTGTTCCACTTGAACCGGAGGTTCCGCTAGATCCAGAAGTTCCGTTTGTACCATCTACTCCTGAGATACCTGAAGTTCCAGAAGAACCAGAAGTTCCTGAAGAACCACTTGAACCTGAAGAACCTGACGTGCCGCTTGATCCGGAAGTTCCGCTTGAGCCAGATGTACCTGAGGAACCTGATGTTCCATCAAATCCACTTGAACCAGATGTTCCACTAGATCCAGAAGTTCCTGAGCTACCGCTTGTACCGCTTGATCCAGAAGTTCCTGACGAACCACTTGTACCCGAAGAACCAGATGTTCCAGAAGAACCTGACGTACCACTTGATCCAGAAGTACCACTCGATCCTGACGAACCTGATGTACCGCTAGAACCTCCTGTACCAGATGAACCGGACGTTCCGTCTACTCCAGAAAGTCCGCTTGAACCAGATGTTCCACTAGAACCTGAAGTTCCGTCAAAACCTGAAGTTCCTGAGCTGCCGCTAGTTCCAGAAGAACCGCTTGTTCCTGAAGAACCTGAGGTTCCGTCGAACCCAGATGAACCGGAAGTACCTGATGAACCTGATGTTCCGTCTATTCCTGATGAACCTGATGTTCCTGAGCTACCACTTGTGCCTGATGAACCCGAAGTTCCTGAAGAACCTGAAGTTCCGTCTATTCCTGATGAACCTGAAGTCCCTGATGAACCTGAAGTTCCGTCTATACCCGATGAACCAGATGTTCCAGAGCTTCCACTTGTTCCACTTGATCCAGACGTTCCCGAGCTTCCGCTTGTTCCAGAAGAACCCGATGTACCACTTGAGCCAGATGTTCCTGAAGAACCTGACGTTCCGTCGAATCCAGAAGAACCAGAGGTTCCAGATGAACCTGATGTACCAGAGCTTCCGCTTGAACCGGATGTTCCTGAATTACCTGAACTACCGCTTGTGCCTGATGAACCCGATGTTCCGTTTGTTCCGTCTACTCCAGAAATACCAGAAGTGCCGGAGCTACCGCTAGTTCCTGACGAACCCGATGTACCGCTTGATCCAGATGTACCCGAAGAACCTGACGTTCCGTCGAATCCAGAAGATCCGGAAGTTCCGCTTGATCCAGATGTTCCATCAAATCCGGAAGAACCTGAAGTTCCTGAGCTACCAGAAGAGCCAGAAGTTCCACTTGATCCTGAAGTTCCACTTGAACCGGATGTACCGGAAGAACCAGATGTTCCAGAAGAGCCAGATGTTCCGCTTGAACCGGATGTACCACTTGAGCCAGAAGATCCAGATGTACCACTAGAACCTCCTGTTCCTGATGAACCTGAAGTTCCGTCTACTCCGGAAAGTCCGCTTGAACCTGATGTTCCTGAAGAACCTGAAGTTCCGTCTATGCCTGAAGAACCAGAAGTTCCTGAGCTACCACTTGTTCCAGAAGAACCTGATGTTCCTGAGCTACCGCTTGTTCCGCTTGAACCAGATGTGCCTGAACTACCGCTTGTTCCACTTGAACCGGAAGTTCCATCTATACCGCTTGAGCCAGATGTTCCAGAAGAACCTGATGTTCCTGAGCTACCAGAAGTTCCTGATGATCCACTTGTTCCGCTTGATCCTGATGTTCCCGAAGAACCAGATGTTCCGCTTGAGCCTGAAGTTCCTGAGCTACCAGAAGTTCCTGAAGAACCAGATGTTCCGTCTATACCAGAAGAACCTGATGTACCTGAGCTTCCTGAAGTTCCAGAAGAACCAGAGGTTCCACTTGAACCTGATGTACCGTTTGTACCGTCTACGCCTGAGATACCAGATGTTCCGGAAGTTCCGCTTGAACCTGAAGAACCTGAAGTACCTGAGCTACCGCTAGTTCCAGAAGAACCAGATGTTCCAGAGGAACCTGATGTACCAGATGATCCAGATGTTCCAGAGCTACCGCTTGTTCCATCTATACCCGATGATCCAGATGTACCGCTTGAACCAGATGTTCCGCTTGAACCGGAAGTTCCACTTGAACCGGACGTTCCAGAAGAGCCAGAAGTGCCTGAGCTACCGCTAGTTCCAGAAGAACCAGATGTTCCTGAAGATCCCGACGATCCAGATGTTCCACTTGATCCTGAAGTACCGCTTGATCCTGAAGAACCTGAAGTACCGTCTACTCCAGAAAGTCCACTCGAACCAGATGTTCCATCTATACCAGAAGAACCTGAAGTTCCTGAAGAACCAGATGTTCCGCTTGAGCCAGATGTTCCGCTTGAACCGCTTGTTCCAGAAGAACCTGAGGTTCCGTCTATACCAGAAGAACCAGAAGTTCCAGAAGAACCTGATGTACCGTCTATACCTGAAGAACCTGATGTTCCTGAGCTACCGCTTGTTCCACTTGAACCAGATGTTCCAGAGCTACCACTTGTTCCTGAAGATCCAGAAGTTCCGCTTGAACCTGATGTTCCTGAGGAACCAGATGTTCCTGAACTACCACTAGTTCCTGAAGATCCTGAGGTCCCGTCTATACCTGAAGAACCTGATGTTCCGCTTGATCCTGATGTACCGGACGAACCTGATGTACCGTCTATACCAGAAGAACCACTAGTTCCCGATGAACCTGATGTTCCTGAAGAACCTGAAGTACCACTTGAACCTGAAGTCCCTGAACTACCGCTAGTTCCCGAAGAACCTGAAGTACCGTTAGTACCATCTACTCCAGATATACCGGATGTTCCGCTTGTTCCGGAAGAACCTGAACTACCAGCTGTTCCTGAAGATCCAGATGTTCCACTTGAACCGGAAGTACCGCTTGAACCGGAAGTACCGCTTGAACCGGAAGTACCGCTTGAACCGGAAGTACCGCTTGAACCGGAAGTTCCGTCTATACCTGAAGAACCTGAGGTACCAGAAGAACCTGAAGTACCTGAAGAACCAGAAGTTCCGTCTATACCCGAAGAACCTGAAGTTCCTGAGCTACCAGAAGTACCGCTTGAACCAGAAGTTCCGCTTGAACCTGAAGAACCAGAAGTTCCAGAAGAACCGCTTGTTCCTGAAGATCCACTTGAACCTGAAGAACCTGATGTACCGTCTACTCCGGAAAGTCCGCTAGAGCCGGATGTACCGTCTATACCTGAAGAACCTGAAGTTCCTGATGAACCTGAAGTTCCTGAGCTACCACTTGTTCCTGATGAACCTGAGGTTCCGCTTGAGCCTGATGTACCGCTTGAACCGCTTGTTCCGTCTATACCAGAAGAACCAGAGGTTCCTGAGCTACCACTTGTTCCTGAGCTACCACTTGTTCCGTCTATACCAGAAGAACCTGATGTTCCTGAGCTACCGCTTGTTCCTGAAGAACCTGATGTACCGCTTGAACCGCTTGTTCCTGATGAACCCGATGTACCGCTTGAACCTGAAGTTCCAGAAGAACCTGATGTTCCTGAGCTACCGCTTGTTCCGCTTGATCCAGAAGTACCGTCTATACCTGAAGAACCTGATGTGCCAGATGATCCAGATGTACCATTTGTACCGTCTACACCTGAGATACCCGAGGTTCCAGAGCTACCAGAAGAACCTGAAGTTCCTGATGAACCTGAAGTTCCTGAGCTACCGCTTGTTCCACTTGAACCTGATGTTCCAGAAGAACCTGACGTTCCTGAAGAACCTGATGTACCGTCTATACCTGAAGAACCTGAAGTACCTGAAGAACCTGACGTTCCACTTGAACCTGAAGTTCCGTCTATACCTGAAGAACCAGAAGTTCCTGATGAGCCAGATGTGCCGCTAGAACCTGAAGTTCCTGAAGAACCGGATGTTCCGGATGAGCCGGCTGTGCCGCTTGAGCCTGAAGTTCCAGAGCTACCAGAAGAACCTGATGTACCGTCTACTCCAGAAAGTCCACTAGAACCTGATGTACCGTCTATGCCTGAAGAACCAGAAGTCCCAGATGAGCCTGATGTTCCAGAACTACCACTTGTTCCAGAAGAACCAGACGTACCACTTGAACCAGAAGTTCCATCTATGCCTGAAGAACCTGAAGTACCAGAAGAACCAGAAGTTCCACTTGAACCAGAGGTTCCGTCTATACCGCTTGAACCTGATGTTCCTGAAGAACCTGAAGTCCCTGATGAACCTGAAGTTCCTGAGCTACCACTTGTTCCTGAAGAACCTGAAGTTCCAGACGAACCTGATGTTCCGTCTATACCACTCGAACCAGAAGTTCCAGAAGAACCAGAAGTTCCACTTGAACCTGAAGTTCCGGATGACCCAGATGTACCATTTGTACCGTCTACTCCTGAGATTCCAGAAGTCCCTGATGAGCCAGATGTGCCGCTAGAACCTGAGGTCCCTGAGCTACCACTTGTTCCTGAAGAACCCGAAGTTCCACTCGACCCTGATGTTCCAGAAGAACCAGAGGTTCCATCTATTCCAGAAGAACCAGAAGTTCCAGATGAGCCGGCTGTTCCAGAAGAACCACTTGTTCCAGATGAACCTGATGTTCCTGAGCTACCGCTTGTTCCTGATGAACCAGATGTTCCTGAGCTACCGCTTGTTCCGCTTGAGCCTGATGTACCAGAAGAACCAGAAGAACCGCTTGTTCCTGAACTACCACTAGTTCCAGAAGAACCTGCTGTACCGCTTGAACCGGAAGTACCGCTTGAACCGGAAGTACCGCTAGAACCTGATGTACCTGAAGAACCAGAGGTTCCGTCTATTCCTGAACTACCGCTTGTTCCTGAAGAACCGGAAGTTCCACTTGAACCAGAAGTTCCAGAAGAACCAGATGTTCCATCTATTCCAGAAGAACCAGAAGTTCCTGAAGAACCAGAGGTCCCGTCTATACCGCTTGATCCGCTAGTTCCAGAAGAACCAGATGTTCCGTCTATACCGCTTGATCCTGAAGTTCCTGAAGAACCTGAAGTGCCAGAGCTACCTGAAGTTCCTGAAGAACCTGAAGTACCACTTGAACCAGAAGTTCCATCTATGCCTGAAGAACCTGATGTTCCTGAGCTGCCGCTTGTACCACTTGAACCTGATGTTCCTGAGCTACCGCTTGTTCCTGAAGAACCCGAAGTTCCGTTTGTACCGTCTACTCCAGATATTCCTGAAGTTCCAGAAGAACCTGATGTTCCTGAAGAACCTGAGCTTCCACTAGTTCCAGAAGAACCGGACGTTCCACTTGATCCACTAGAGCCGGATGTTCCACTTGAACCTGAAGTTCCTGAGCTACCGGAAGTACCAGATGAGCCAGAAGTTCCGCTTGAGCCAGATGAGCCAGAAGAACCAGATGTACCTGAAGAGCCAGAAGTTCCGCTTGAGCCAGATGAGCCAGAAGTTCCGCTTGAGCCAGATGAGCCAGATGATCCACTTGTTCCGCTTGATCCTGAAGTTCCATCTACTCCAGAAAGTCCACTTGAACCACTTGTTCCAGAAGATCCTGACGTACCGTCTATACCGCTTGAACCAGAAGTTCCGCTAGAACCTGACGTTCCAGAAGAACCAGATGTTCCGCTTGAACCTGAAGTTCCAGAAGAACCAGATGTTCCGGATGAGCCGGATGTGCCGCTTGATCCAGAAGAACCTGATGTTCCAGAAGAACCGCTTGTTCCAGAAGAACCAGATGTTCCGCTTGAACCTGAAGTTCCAGAAGAACCAGATGTTCCGGATGAGCCGGCTGTGCCGCTTGAGCCAGACGTTCCATCTATACCAGAAGAACCTGACGTTCCACTTGAACCTGAAGTTCCGTCTATGCCTGAGGAACCGCTTGTTCCTGAAGAACCAGATGTCCCAGAAGAACCACTTGACCCAGATGAACCAGATGAACCAGATGTTCCACTTGATCCAGAAGATCCACTAGTTCCTGAAGAGCCTGATGAACCGCTAGTTCCAGAAGAACCGGCTGAACCAGATGTTCCATCTTGACCAGAAGAACCAGACGTTCCTGAACTACCGCTTGAACCCGAAGTTCCAGAAGAACCGGATGTCCCATCTTGACCTGACGTACCGCTTGAACCCGAAGTTCCTGACGAACCGCTTGAGCCTGATGTTCCTGACGAACCACTTGAACCTGATGTTCCAGAAGAACCGGAAGATCCTGAAGTTCCACTTGAACCGCTTGAACCTGACGTACCGTCTGCTCCACTTGTTCCGCTTGATCCAGAAGTTCCAGTTCCGCCACCTGATGTAAATTCAACTAGGTTTGCGTCTAAAATCCCGTCACGATACCAATATTTTCTTGATGTGCCAGCAATAATTAATCTAGCTTCCATTGATTGGAAACGAATCGCTGATTCGATTGTTGCATTTGCAATATCGATAGCCTCTTGTTCTGTTCCACCGAAATATGGACCCGACCATGTATCTACTGGTAATGGGTTAACCGGTTGTACTCCAAACGGTAGCTGTAATCCTGGTATTAAGCCTGATGTTCCTGACATTTATTATCTTGTTATTTGGTGTCTGTGATTTCCAGCAGGAGTTCCACCTGCTGAATATGGTATCGCATTGGTCATAGTGTATACATTGTATGATGTTGCGGTACCTGCTGCATTGTTCACATTAAAGGTTGAAAGTATGTAGTTAGCGGTGATGTTCGCGTTTAACGCGTCTAAATCCAATACTTGAGTTATTGTTAAACTTGCAGGCATTGCCGCTGTAAAAATTCTTTCAACTGTGCCTGTTTGTAAGTTAAATGGATTTGAACTAAACGTAAACATACGGTTAGCCAATGCTCTAACGCCGGCCGAGTTAGCTGGAGCGCTTGAGGCCGGTCCATAGAAAATTAAATTGTAAAAACTAACCGTTGAATTTCCCCCAGTTACGTATGACGATAATGAAGTTTGGTAAATATCTACTACTTTAACTCTATACGCAATTGAAGTTGATGCGTTAAGTAGTGCATCGTTATGAGTAACTGTCGTTAATGAAGTTGTTCCTGGGCCAATCGCTACGCTAATTGATCCAGTAATATCTGTCCAAGCTCCGCTATTTGCTGAGTATTGTAGTGTGTAGCTAGTTAAGCTGATTAATGGACTATTTCTGGTAATTGTACCGCTTAGCACAGTGCTAACGTTACCAATTTCTCGAGTTGAATTTGTTTCTGGAGAAGTTGCGGTTGTTGCAACAACTGACAGAGAAATAGATGGAGCAACGTATGCAACTGGTGTAATATTTAGAGTTGCTGTAGTTGTTGCGCCTTGATTATCGGTAACTGTGTATCGATAATTAAAAACAGACGCATTAAAATTAGTATCAGTTAACGAGTGAGTCAGTGTCGTTAAGGCAGTATTCGTTGAAAGACTTGTCCATGTGCCAGCGCCGCCTCTTCTCCATTCCAGTAAAACGCTAGAAACTGCTGCTCCAAGCGAATTAATAATGTAACTAAAATTAAGAACATTACTGATTGCCGTTTGATTAAATTGAACCGTTGTTGAAGAAGTTAAAGACACAGTTGGGGCAATTGCCTCAGCTAGCGCTAATTGAATAACCTCAGCTGGTGTTTTGCCTGAGGCTGGAATAGTATTGCCTGAGACATATTTACCAAAAGTTTTCCCACCACTTAATGATACTGTTAAATCTGATGGAAATCTAAATGCGTTAATTACAACTTCACCGGCTGTACCAGAGGTTGCAACTGTAAAATCGCTACTAAAATTAAATAGTGAAGTTACTGGTAGAACCGAGGTTCCATTACTTAGGACTCCGACTGTTTCTGAAGAACCTGATGTACCACTTGAGCCAGATGTTCCGGAAGAACCACTTGAGCCTGAAGTTCCGCTTGAACCTGAAGAACCCGAAGTTCCAGAAGAACCTGATGTTCCGCTTGATCCTGAAGAACCGGATGTTCCTGAGTTACCTGAAGAACCTGATGTACCACTTATACCTGAAGAACCGCTTGTTCCAGAAGAACCAGACGATCCTGATGTGCCTGAGCTTCCACCTGTTCCTCCGCCTCCGCCTGTGCCGCTTATTGCGTCAGACCAGGAAAGATTTCCAGATGAATCGATTACGAGAACTCTGGTTTTAGAGTTGTCTTGCGTGACCCCACTGAGGTCTACTTGTTTTATCTTTATTTTATGCGACATATTAGATTGATACGTTTTTCTCTGCTAGAGTTATTTATCAATCTAAAGTATGGTAAGAACTTACTGGCGCTTTTCTTTTGCGTATAAAATGGCCTCTACGTATTTAGCAGACGCGGTATTTGGATCAATCTGTGAAAAATCAGCCTCAAATGGATTTTTATTAATAAATTCACCTTTATAAAATAATTTTCCACCATTATTTGAGGTAACTCCGGCATTGTGCATGATATTGTGCTTCGTGTAATCAGCTAAGGATGAGGTTCCCCAGCTAAATTCTAAACCTGGCTCGATTAGAGTCTGTGCACCCATTTTCCAGGCTCCCCAAAGAACAGCCCACATATCTGCGCACCATTTTTGGATTGGATGATATGCTTGTAGTTTTTCAGGAGACAGAGTCGATCTTTCATGAGTCTCGCGATCTGACATGTACTTATACAGAGCTAGCGAAGTTTCTTTAACTCCTTTCCAATATTCAGCAGAGACGTGTTTCATTAAGTATTGAGCTCCACCCGAATTTTCTTGATTTTTCTCAACCATTTCTGGTAAAATTCCAGCAAGAGAACACATGTCCTGAAACAAGTCCTCAGATTTTGATTTAATATAGTTAGCTCCAATATACGAAATAGTATCGCTTAGGTACCAATACATATCATCTCTCATTGCATCAAAATTAGGCAGAGATTTAAAGATAATATCTGAATCATGATAGAAGATAACTTCGTTATTTAATTCTGGATATTTACGGAAATGCTGCTCAATAATATCAGGTCTAAGAATTGGAATATATCCTAAATTATCGACAATTGTCTTTTTGTATGAGAAGAATCTGACATACGGATATTTTTGAGCTAGCGCAATAAGCTCAGGAGAAGGCTCTCCGTTATAGGCCCACAGAACTTCAATCCAGTTGGGATTGATTCCGGCTTTTACAAAATTATGAATCATTACCTCAACTTGCCAATGAAAATACGGCACGTCGGGTTGAGCTGATATGAATATGACTTTCTTTGTTAACATACTAAATTATACTAACGAAAAGCCAATTGGTTTAAGGATTTTCAGACAGACAAAGTTCACATGATCCGTACGATGTACCGATTGTTATTAACATAGTTGGAGGTAATCCAGTAGAAGGTTCGATTGAATAACACGCTGATTGAAGTCCGACTAATTCGAGAGCGTAAACTTCACCTACTCTAGGATCTGCTTCGAAACCGGCAAAATCAACTGTGTAACGTGTTCCTCTCTCTGCACATGATCTAATATCAAATAGCATTTCTCTACTAGTCGTGGTAGTTGTTCTATCACCAGAGCTAGTAGTTGTGGTCGTAGTAGGCTCTGCTTGAGTCGTTGTTGTTGTAGCCTCTGCTCGAGTGGTAGTTGTTGTAGTAGTATCCTCTGCTTGAGTCGTTGTTGTTGTAGCCTCTGCTCGAGTGGTAGTTGTTGTAGTAGTATCCTCTGCTTGAGTCGTTGTTGTTGTAGCCTCTGCTCGAGTGGTAGTTGTTGTAGTAGCCTCTGCTCGAGTCGTTGTTGTTGTAGCCTCTGCTCGAGTTGTAGTTGTTGTAGTAGTAGAAATTGCGCAGGCCTCACAAGTTTCATAAGGCTCGCTGGCTGAAAGTACTTGAATTGTCGCTGAGTCGACTGCATCTAGTACTACATAGCAACCGGCTATATTATCTCGATCTAATTCTACATAGTAAATAAATCCAGAGGTTGGAGTTTTTCCACTTCCGGCAAAATCAACGCTCAGTGTTTCTCCAGGATTATCACAAGACTGGATTAATCTATAATCTCCAGGTAAACGGGTGGTAGTTGTAGTGCGTTCAGAGCTAGTTGTTGTAGTTGTAGTGCGTTCAGCACCAGTTGTTGTTGTTGTAGTAGTTGGAGCGGCAGTTGTTGTAGTTGTTGTAGGAGCCGCAGTCGTTGTAGTTGTTGTAGGAGCCGCAGTCGTTGTAGTTGTTGTAGGAGCAGCAGTCGTAGTTGTCGTTGCTGCTCTAGTAGTAGTCGTAGTCGTAGGAGCCGCCGTAGTAGTTGTTGTTGTATTACCTGCAGTTGTAGTGGTAGTAGTATCGTCTTGGATTGGAACGATTACTTCATACTCACATCCGCCTTTGCTAAATAGGTAAGTACCTACACCATTTGGAATTCCTTGGAATACTGGATTTGAGACATTAAATGTCCACGGTAATTCGACCATATTTCCAAGTAATCCAGTTAAGGTATGCTCTTCTGAACTTTGATCTGTGAATAAGACTTCAAATGGACCGGTTGGAGTTCCATCAAATGTAACAGTGGATGGAAGTTCGCCAGAACCCGGTTCGTATGTGATGCGGTTTGGAACGCAGGTTGTGGTTGTGGTCGTTGCCGCTGTTGTTGTAGTTGTTGTGCTTGAAGTAGTGGTTGTTACTCCAGTATTTTTAATTAAATAGAATGGACTAAAAGAATCTACTTGAGCATAAATTGAACGAGTTGCATAATCTGGAATGTATAAATCTCCAGCAATATCTCCAGGATCAACAGTTTCATCGACTAATATTCCGCTAACTTCGTGGAATATTCGGATTAGGT
>Ga0209296_1000916_pt1 | contig 24214 bp, 27 predicted proteins | sample S_130206_EF_Meta_FD_187319 | JGI IMG/M metagenome (GOLD analysis project Ga0209296, IMG submission 187319) | Freshwater microbial communities from Lake Simoncouche, Canada to study carbon cycling - S_130206_EF_MetaG (SPAdes) (version 2) | ecosystem: Environmental > Aquatic > Freshwater > Lake ...
TCTGAGCTATATAATTTAGCTGATGAGATTTTAGATCTTAAAAATAAAGTGCAATATTTATTGCAACTACGATAATATGTTTATAAAAGTAAAACGTTTTCAGCACTTAGAGTCATTACTATTAGAGTCACAGGGTATCGATATGAGTAATCAATTTGATGATGCATTAACTGACTTTACAGCAAATACGGCAGCACCAGATTATACAAAATTTGATGCTTTAATTGATTCAATATTGGATGAGCAAATTTCAAATCAACAAGAGTTTATTAAAAAGTTTGGAGATAATACTGCTGCTAATTTAATCAATAGTTATTTAGGATATTGTGATACTAGATTAAAAGCAGTAACCGCAAAGATTATTAAGGAATACGGAAGTAATAATCCAGTTTTAGAAGAAATTAAAAATAATCAAGAAGCACTGGTTGTTATTAATTCTAGAACTGATAAGTTAACTAAAATCTATGAGGATTTATCAACACGAATTCAAAATAGTCAAATACTACCAATAATTACTCAAAAAATACAAGAAGTTACAAAAACAGTTAACGAGGCTTGGTCTGAAGTACTGAATGGAATAGCCTCAATTGTACAAACCACCCAAAATAATATGGCAAATGCTGCAACTGAGGAAGAGAAGCAAAGATTTGCAAAATTAACAATTCTTAAATTTAAGACGCTAACTAGTTTGGGAGAGCCAATGCCTATTGAATGGAAACAAGGAATTAGTATAGCAAATGCGTCAGCTAACAGTAAGATAAAAGCCGCAGGTATTGACCCTGATCAATTATCACAATCATATGATCGGACTGATGACATTACAAAGCGAATTGTTAGACTTGAGATAACTAATTGGAAAACAGTTGATTTGCTTGACGCTGAATCCAACCAAATTAAGGCTCAAATTAATGCACTAAATGGAACGGCAGCTGAGTCTAAAATTGAAGCATATACTGCTGAATTAAATGACCGAGTTTCAATGATTAAACAAAAGTTATCTGATAAAACTCTTAATTTAGATAAAACCAAAGGAATTCATTTTGATTTTAATATAAAATTAAGATTATATGAAAAAACGCTTTTACCAGTAACCGGTCAACAAATTGCAGATAATTCAAAAATTATGAAATTTAGAAAAGGATTAGCCTCATTTATTTCATTTTTTGCAATAGATTCCAATACTCCACTTACACCTGCCGGCCAAGCCTTTGCTAATTTAGGAAAGAAAGTACATGATACCTATGCAAAGGTTTTAAATACATCGGCCAAGTTTATTGGAAAAGCGCTAGGAGGTAAAGAAGGAAAATTAAAGGCTGATGCTATTTCTAGAATGTTTATTCCTGACTCAAGCGTATTAAATAAAAAACCAGTAGCTGAAGAATTAGGAGCAGGTTCAGCCCCAGGATTAAGTGTACAGGTTCCAGGCTCAATTGGTTCAATGGGGCCAATTACTCCACCTACCCCGACAACATTTGGTTCAGGAGATAATTTTTCACCAAAAAAGAAAAAATCCAAGTCTAAAATTCTTGGATTTAGTGAATATTTAAAAGAGAATAAATTTTAAAAAAATAACAATAACAATGAAAACTTTAGTAAAAACATTTGAATCATTTAATCATAATTCCAAATTAGGAAGTATTGAAATTGATCACAATTCTGAAATTGATCACGAATCACATCATGAAGTTAATCACTACATGTTTTTTGGTAATCTTGAAACAATTAAGAGATATGTTGATGCAATGTTAGAAATGGATCCAGTTACAGTTAATGAATTATTAGATAATGGTCATGATTGGGCGGCAGATCATATTGCAACATCAAAGGATGATATTGAAGAGGTTGCAAATTTCCTTATGAATAAAATGCATGAGTCACCTGAGTCAGAAGATGAAATGTTTGAAGATGAAGAAAATGATGAATACGTTGGTGAGAAATATTCTTGTAATGAATGTGGTATGACTTATGAAGGCGGTATTTATGAAGATGATGAAGATGAGTCAGTATGCGAAGCTTGTGGAGGTACAGTTACACGAATGTAATTAGCTATGATAAATCCCCGTATAATTTCTGAAAATTTAAAGTACCATATAGAGCGTGGAATGTCTGTTGCTGAGTCTATTTTTAGACCAGGCAGTACTGCACATATTCAGCTATTAGTCGAGGCACGTAGTCAATTTGACGCTGGTGAAATGAATTTTACTGGAGTTGATACAATTTTATTTATTGAAACTGATCTAGGTAAAACAGATATTTTTAATGGTAAAATAGTTGCACTTGATTTTCCAATTGAAGAATTTGAGCTATATGAGGCACAGTATCATGGAAAAGAGGTTAGGTTAGGATATCCGCAACGAGGCGGAGCAAAAAAATATCATGTTTTTGTAAAAGACCCAGCCTCTGGTAAAGTTAAAAAGATTGCCTTTGGTGATGTACACGGTGGATTAACTGCAAAAGTAAGTAATCCCAAAGCCAGAGCCTCTTTTGCTGCCCGCCATCAGTGTCATCTTAAAAAAGATAAAACAAAAGCTGGGTATTGGGCATGTAGAAGTAACCGATATGCTCATTTATGGGGAGGTAAAACCTATCCTGGATTCTGGTAATTATGAAATATTTACATTCATATTCAATATTTGAATCAATTACGTCAACTACTGGTAATAAAGTCGTTACCTATTTAGAAACTGGCCAAGGTTCAAAATACTTAATGACTAATAAGGGAGAGACAAAAAGATGGAAGTCGGTTCACACAATGACTGGCGGAAAGGATACGGGTTTAAAATCGTGGCATCAGAAGTCATTTTTTATAGAGCCTAAATTTGAGTCGCTTGCTAATTCTATCTTACATTTGACAAACAAAGGTATGATATTATCAAATATTGGAATACATGTTGAGAATAACAAAGTTAAGATATATATACTCAAAGATGATAAATGGGTAATAGGTAATATGTTAGATGCTTATCCAAAATTTGGAAAAGATTCACCATTGGAGTTTGAGTGTGTTGATAAACCAACAATTGGATATAATATAGTAGAGTATAGTCTAGATGACAATAAATTCTCACTTAAAAAATATCATTGTGGTAGCAAAGTCACTAAAATTACACCAATTGATAATCTTGATAAAAAGGACTTAGCTTTTTTTATAGTATCATCTAAAATGGATACAGTAAAGCCGGTTTCTACAGATGTTAAAGATAATGCAGAGTATTATGAATCAAGTTATGGCACAATAGCCGCAAATTATTTATTTACAGGAGGTAATGGAGTAATTCTTAGTACTGATTATTTATTACAAGCTTTAACAGCAGTTTTTCCTTATTCTGGTAAAGCAATTGATAACATCAGAAATAAGTATGCAAATAAACTTAGCCAAATACTTAAAGATGATATTAATACAGATACCTATAATTCTGTAATGCAAGAAATAAGAAATGCAATAAATAATACTTATGGAAATGAAAAAGCAAATAAAATATTTGAAAAAATACTTAAAAACGCAACAGGTTTTACTTTAAGTAGAGAAGGTAACCAAGTAAGTAGTGATGCAGAAAAATTAAATGCAGAACTAGCTGCTTTAAAAAAATAAAATAGTATGAACTATCGACAAACATTTGAAAGCAACAAAGATAAAAGTTTAGTAAGAGCAATTGCTGAAGACCTACTTCCATATATACAAAAGATTAAAGATGAAACTGGAATCTATACAGTAGGCGAGTTTGAAAACTTAATGAGTGGCCGCGGCGGGGATATGGGATTAACTGATGAAGTTATTTCAGAACTAGTAGATATGGGATTTGAATTTGATGAAGATCAAGATTCAGCCGGTTCTGACCTAGATGGTTTTGAAGGATATCCTGGAATAGAATATAGGCTAAATGAAAAAGAAACTAAATTAAGTAGTAAAAAGAGTCCATACTTTAAAGGTTTAAACCCTGATCAAAAATCTAAAAAACAGGCTCAAATGAAGCGTCAAGCTAAAATGAGTGATTCAGATTCAACTGCATATAAACCAATGGCTGGAGACCTAGATAAAAAAGGTAAGTTTAAAGGTTCAAAAGTTAAGAGTTCATATACTAAAGAGGTTAACCGTGATCTATCTGAAACTAAAGTTTTTAAATTTACAGAATGGATGCAAGTTAATGAATCAGGTCCAGCAGATACCTCATTAAAGGCAAAGGCCAAAAAATATAAAATGCCATTTGGTATATTAAAACAGGTATTTAATAGAGGCATGGCTGCCTGGAAAACAGGTCACCGACCGGGTCAAAGTCAACAGGCTTGGGCACATGCCCGAGTAAATTCATTTGTTACAAAGTCAAGTGGAACTTGGGGCAAGGCTGATAAAGATTTAGCTCAAAAGGTAAGAGCTTCAAAAAAAGGATAGACTATAATTATGAATCACTTATTATCATATAAAGATTTTTTAATTAGTGAATCAAAAAAGCCAAAAGGCTCTCCAGCCTGGCATGACTCAAATGCGCCTGATGCAAACGGTAAATTTAAAACACTTGGAATAAAGGCACTTGCCGCATGGTTAATAAGAACCAGAAATAAAGATATGCAAAAGATTACCGGTAGCATTAACCAACAGGTTGTGTTTAACCGTAAAAAGAATCCAGCTTATGCAAAAAAGATGGAAAAGGTTAGAGCTGAAGTAAAACGTCAACTTGGTAAAAAATAATAACCTATGAGTCTGCCATTTCAAGAAACCGAGCTAGACAATACAACCTCGATCAGGGTATTCGGTGCAGACATTGATCCGATTGAGCTTATGTGGCACAGAGACGATGAGGCCCGCACAATTGAAGCTATTAATTTTACAGATTGGCTCATACAATTAGAGAATTGTTTGCCTTTTGCAATAGATCACTCTATAAATATTAATAGACATGAATGGCACCGACTAATTAAGGGATCAGGCAGTTTAACCCTAAAAATTATAAAACATAAATATGAAACTTAATATTGGCGATAAGGTTATTTTTCGAGCCAGTGCCGAGGAGCAACAAAATGCACTATTTGAATTAATAGATGGAGCATCAGCTACGGTAACTGAAGTTGACTCGCCAATTTATGCACCGCATATTAAGTTTGTTGAGATAAAATTAGATGAACCAGTTGAACTTAACGGAGAAATGATTAAAATAGTTACTGGCTTAGACCCAGATAATATTGAAAAATTAGATGCAGTATCTGAATCTAAATTGGCCAGAAATAAAGATAAAAAGTCTTTAAAAATAAAGAAAAAATCGGACCGTAGGCTAATTTCTGAATTAAATGAACTTGCGGTCTATAAATTTAGTGATTGGGAATTAACTAAACTACTTTAAAATAATATAACTAGATAATGATATACGCAAATTCTTTTAGTCAATTTAACGAGGCTAATTCAACAGAACCTGAAGAGCCTATTGAATTATTTTGGTATTATGGAATAGCAGACTGTCACGGCCTTGAGTCTTTTATTAAAGAACCTAATCGTGAGGTATGGACCGAAGTTGACTTTTTAAATTCAATTGGGGTATCTGACATAAGTTCAGCCAATTTAGACGATAAAAAAGCATTTAATGGTCAATTAAATATGATGCAGATGCGATGTAGCGCAAATATGCAGAGACACCCAGTTATATACCGAGCACTAATGGAAACAGATGATGCGGATATGGTACAAGATCAGCTAGACAGTGGTGACTATATTATGGGACTTAAGATTGTAAAAGCAAATTCCAAAGAGATTCAATTAGCTAGAGGAACTGGTAGAAATCTTGAAAAGCAGTGGTCAAAGATTCCAAATCCTGAGTTGGATCCTATGCACGGGTAACGTGCGGTTATTTCTATATTAATTTTTCGCTAATAAATAATATTAAATAGCAATTTTAATCTATGTCATTTTCAGATTTTTTAAGTGATTTATTTGCTGGATCTACAACTCCACTTGGCGGAATAAAAGAATTTGCTGGTCAAAAGGCATCAGTTGGTCAAATATTTAGTGGAATTAATTATTTACAAGCATTAAGTACCAGTACACAAGCAAGTTTACAATCTGACCTACAAACCGGTAAGTTTAAATATTTCTCAGATAAAGATGAGAAAAAAGCAAATAATAATGCAAATGATAATAATATAGCAAGTTCAACTGATTCTATTTTTAATAAATTTACAGTTTTTGCATATCAAAATTTTCAAGGCGGCAGTGGATATAAACCTCAACTTCATTTTATTGGAGCACATAATACGGATACTGAATTATTACAAGATCTATCAGATGTGTCCGGTGAAAAGCGCAAGGCACTACTGGCAAAACGAGCGGTTGCAATAGAACTTAAAACCCCGACTAAGAGTTCACAGGGACTAGCTGCAGCTAATACAGAGGCAGGTATTCGAAGAACCGCTACTATATTAGCTAATCCAAATGCTGCAAATATTATTGATTGGGCCAATAAGACCTCATCAATTTCAATAACCGGTTTTCAACCATATGCCATGACTGATTTTATGTTTTGTAAATATTATGGAAAAATTCCAAATAATAGACTTGTTACACTTCGCCGATATCCATTTCCAGTAGATGATCAAATAAAAATTAGAAAAGATGGTCTATACCATAGCCCAATTCCAATTTCTCAAGCTGTAACCTGGTTTGGCGGAGATACTAAAAATGTATTATCAAGTATTGGTGTACTTAACTGGGCAATGCCTTTTGCAAAAATAAATGCACTTACAAAGGGAAAATCGGATGGTACTGAGGCGCAAACCCTTGACGGTAATGAAATTTTATTGGACGATTTATTAGCGTTTGCCGAAAAGATTCCTGGAATAGCCGAAACAATAGCAGGCTTTAAAAATATTGGGATTGCACTACTTGGAAATGATGCAGATTTTAGATCAGTGATTGGAACAGAGAAAAAGTTGCAAGACTATGCCAAGAAGTTATACATGGCAGAGGGACCGTATTGGAATAGAATTTTTGGGCCAGTAAACGTAATTAATGAAAGTACTCGACGCGAGCGAGGAATGCAAACTAACTGGGAAAAGGCTTTTACTTTAAATTTCCATTATCAATTTAGATCATTTAATGGACTAAGCCCAAAAATTGTTGCACTTGATCTTATTTCAAACTTTTTAAATTTAACATATAATGATGCCCAATTCTTAGGTCAAATGGCTAGATATTTTCCAAAAACTGGTTTAAAATTTAGCGAAACTGTTAATCAGGCACTTGGTGGATTAGTAACCAAGGGATCACTAAGTATAAGTGATGATTTAGCTGGTGATATACTAACACTTGTTGCTTCAATAAAAACGGCAATGGCTTCCGCATTATCAACTGCTCAATCTACTCTTACCCCAAGCGTTATTGCTGCTCGATTAACTCAAGTGACAACTATGAACATCCTAAAGAATGCTATACCTGCGATGATACCGGTTAGATCAGCTTTATCAGATAGACCGGTTGGTGAATGGCACCTGGTAGTAGGAAATCCATTAAATCCAATTATGGTAATGGGGGATTTAATTTGTAAAGGTTGTACTATGACATTCGATGAAGAATTTGGGCCTGATGATTTTCCAACTGGAGTAACCTTTGCCGTAAGCTTATCGCAAGGTAAACCGCGAGATAAAATTGCAATTGAACGCATGTTTAATTTAGGAGAAAGTCAACTGGCTGGAAGTTTATTAAGGGCTCCGTCCAGTGCCGAAGATACATTTGGTGTACCAAATACCGCATTATGGGAAGGGCTCGCAACTTTAAAAGATAAAAGGGCAAAAGACTTAGACGTGGCCAGAACTGCGACAATACAGGAAGAGATAAACAAGCAACCTGCTTTTGCTAAATATCAAAATAGAATTAGAAAGTCGTATGGATATAATGCAAATGCTGAAGCCGGCGCAAGTGGCAAGGGGGAGCAACAGGATGGCGCGGTTAATGATTCATTGTTATATATGTATTTTGATAAATCATTAGATCGTCAATAAAAATATTAATTTTTATAAATGTTAAACTTAAAGACTATATTAAATAAAAAGGTATTTACTAAACTAAATGGAGAAGTTGTAGTTAATTTAATTATACGGTCAGTTTCATTTTTGGGAATTAAGTCAAATTCTGGTGATAATTATCAAGTGACAGATGAAACTGCAATGAGATCTGATCTTATTGCAAAGTATTACTATCAAGATTCATCGTTTTGTGATTTATTATTAAAATATAATGGATATTCCAATCCATTTGCTATTGATGTTAATGATATAATTAAAATACCTCAAACTGCAATATTAAGTAGTTTTGGAAAAGAAGGACAGGCCTTAGAGATTGGAAAACCTCGTAAAAAGAAAGCAACTGCATTATTTCAACCAATTACTAAAAAGGATAAGGCTAGAATTAACTTTTTAATTAAAAAAGCCGGAGTAGGAACTGCTCCAATTCCTCCAAATATTGCAATAAATAGTGGAGTTACTATTTCAAATGGTAAAATTATATTTGGAACAGATGTTACTAATATTAAAAAAGAAGACTGTCCAGAGCCAATTTCACGAACTAAATTAAAAGAATCGCTGCTTAAAAATAAAATAAATAGTTAAAATGGCGATTATTTTAAAAAAGCTTGATCCAAAAATTCAGCCGAGTTTAATTGACCTTAGGGATCTTGAGAGTAGTGCATCTGCCAATAAACTTACATCACCGAATAGTTCTGGTTATAACCAAAATCGTGGATTAACTGAACCATTTATAAAAATAGGCAATATTAGACTAGAATATGGACAGATCGTGTCATTAAAAATTTGGCAAGATGAATTTGTTCCAAGAATACTAATTACTCTTATTGATGTTGATTCAGAATTTAGTGCTGGAAAATTTCCGATTTCAAATATACTAATTAGTGTATTTATAAAATCATCTATTAAAAATCTTAAATCTTTTGCTTGTGATTTTATAATAACTAATATAAGCTCATTTAATATATCAAATACTGAAATTCAATATACATTTACTGGAGAAATGCATATTCCAAAGTTACATACCAATATATCAAAAGCATTTAGTCAAGTTACATCACGTGATGCCCTATTATTAATAGCAAAGGATTTACAACTTGGATTTGCTGACAATTTAACTGAAGATACCAATGATAAAATGACCTGGTTAATTCCAAATTATTCGTATAAATCTGCAATTACTCATATTTCTAAAATGGCATACAGTAGTGATGAACATTTTTTTGACTGTTTTATTGACCGATACTATATGCTAAATTTTATTAATGTAGAAAAACAGTTTGAAAAAATAGATGATGAATTAAATGTTGCATATATTCAGTATGATTATAATAGTTTAGGCGGAGCAGATAGACTTAATCCAGAAAAATCGGATAAGACTGAGCCTGCCAAAATGCCGCTAAAAATTACAAATAATGTTACCTTTACCAATACTGAACTTTATATATTAGAGTATTCGCTAGTTAGTAATCATGGAGAAATTTTAAAAAATAATGCATTAAGAAGAAATATATATTTTTATGATCATGGTGGAAATATTAATGAAGGACTAACTAAAACCTCTGACCTAGATTCAGATAATTTTATCGAACAGTTTATTGAGCCTCTAATTGGAACACAGGATAATAATGGAACGCTTCCTCAAACAACTAGCGTATCCGAATTCACAGATACAAATCTCGATACTCAAACCTTTGTAGGTCAATGGGTTGGGGTTGATTATGGAAATGCCCATACTAGCTACAAGTTTTCTCACTTATTAAATGATCATAATCATAAAAATCTTGAAAAAAATATGTTAAAGGTTAAATTATCTGGATTTAATAATAATATTATTAGAGGAAGCCGATTAAAGGTTGAAATTTATATTGATAAAGCTACTTCAAAACTTGTAGAGATTAATAGAACTGATGCTGATTCAACTGAGGATCAGTCTAATAAATTATCGGATTTCCCAAATAATAAGAATACTCACATAGTTGATAGATTCTTATCTGATTCATATTACGTTAAAACAATTAGTTATAGTTATACAAATGGAACATTTGAAACTGATCTATTATTAACTAAACGAAATTGGATACCGGCTATTAAAAATAAAATTAAAACATAATGGCAGCATTTCAATCTTTAGCAATACCAATAAATGGAATTAACCGAAATAATCAGTTTATTAAATCAGCAATGGATGATTTACAAGATCCATTATTTTTAACATTTAAACTTGATTTTTTCCCGGAAAGAGAATCTTATCCAAGGGGAGATGGATTAGCTAATAGCGGTTTACTTAAGCAGCCTGGGAAGTTTGATGAGGTTGCAAAGGACGAATTCAAGGTAGATGCAACCGTTGAATATTCGGCCCAAGACTGGTTACAAAAATATTATGGAAACAGTTATCTAAACGAAATTAATCCAAGTCAACCTCATCCATATGAGGCACTGTATAAATTTAGAGAAGGATTGCGAGTATTACAAGATATGCCATGGTATTTTCAGTCTATTGCTGGAGTTGGAGATCTTTGGAAAGCTTCACATAATGTAGCAACTGGAAAAAAAGACACAATGTTAACTATTAATTGTTTAGAGTCAGTAATGCAGCCACTGACTGACATAGCTGAAAATTATAGATATGCAATATATGATCAAGCAAGAGTAGCATATAGACTTCCAGAAAATTTAAGGTGGTTTGATTTGGTAATTAACCTAGTTGAAATTAGGGAGATTGTTGATCGAGGTGGTAATATATTTCAAACAGACCGTAAGGGTAATGTATTAGAGGGGCTAAAGGTAATTCAATTTAGGTGTAAAATGTGTGAATTTGACTTTAGTGATTTTTTAAATCCAGTTGGGGCAACTGATTTTTACACATATACTACCGCAGATAAACCATTTTATCCTTTTTTTAAAATTAAAGTAGGTTGGGTTAATCAAGAAGAGGTTAGTTTACAGGATGCAGCTGATCTAAAAACAATTGGATTATTTTCAGGATTATCAAATATTGTAGGTAACAGAATTAATAGATTTATTCAAGGTGCAGGCAGATTACCTGGCCAATTAATTGGGTCAGTGCTTAATCCATTAACCTCAGGGCTTTTAGGTTCAACATTCGGTAATGCATATGAAGGCCGGGCATCAGATCTTAAAAATATACCAACAATAATGAGTAAACTACAAGGTGGTAAGCCAACAGCTGATGTACCTATTCCATATAGTACTGATATATTAGCTGGAACACTCGATAACTATCCAGATTCAATTGAAAATTATCGGGAAGTTAAAAACGGACCGCCAAATAGATTTGATCCAAATCCTGCCGCTACTATTAACAAAGTTCAGGTTCCAGGTACTACAAATATATATGATACTGAGATATTAAAAGGAACAGCCACAGCCTATGAGCTGGGAGATTTACCTAAAGTTCCATATAATACTCAAATATTAGAAGGAAAATCCGATACCTATACCGATTTAAATGAAGCTGATCCAATTGAAAATATAGGAGCAGCATATGACTCGACAAGTTTACCTAACGTTCCATACAATACTCAAATAGTAGCAGGAAAAGCCGATACCTATACAGATTCAAATGAAGCCTATCCTGGCCCAAGAAAAGGGCCGCCAAATAGATTTAATCCAAATCCGCCTATTGAAAATATATATGACGCTACCGTATTAGCTGGAAAATCCACAGCCTATGACTTGTCAACTTTATCTAAAGTTCCATATAATCGTGAAATATTAGCTGGAAGAGCTGATGTATATCCAAATTCAGCTAGAGAGCCGGTAGTTGGACCGCCAACTGGAAATGTTTATTCTAGGTAAACTAACTAACTTGTTAAAAAAATAAACTCGCTATTAAATTATAGTATAATATTAAATGAATTATCACGAAGGCCAAGCATCATCACATACTGATCATAATTTTAATGCCTATTACGTCGGAAAGGTTGAGGCAATCGACGATCCTAAATTTGAAGGCCGCTGTAAAGTTAGAGTATTTTCACTATTTGATGATATGGATATTGCTGATTTACCATGGGCAAACCCAGCAGCTAAACCTACCGTTTTTGGACAAGATGCGAGAGCTGGCTCAATTTCAATTCCAAAAATAGGTGCAGTAGTTGGTGTTAAATTTAATAATGGAGATATTTATTCTCCAGAATATTCTCAAGTTCAAGAATTAGGCGAGGATATTAAGGAAGAATTAAAAAAGGGTAATACGCCAGAAACATTTAGAAAAAAATATGAAGGTTCTCATTTTATCCTGTTTGATGGTGATGAAGAAATTAAATTCTGGTTTGACCGAGAAATTGGTTTACAAATGGAACTTAAACAGTCATTTATTAGAATTGATAATGCAACTTCAAATATTTTAATAGAACATAAAGATAATTTTTCTCAAATTGGGCTAGAAGATACAGTTATTAGAGTAGTTGCGGATTCTGAAGTTAGAATATCAGCTGGCACTAAATTTACTGCAACTTCAAAAACCGCTCATATAAATTCAAAAACAACAATCCTTGGCGCAAGTGGAGTACAGTATAGTGCAGTATTGGGAGAACCCCTGTTTGCAATACTTAAAACAATGGCTGCAACAATTGATGCAAAAGTACCATCTACTGCTGGAGCACTAGCCTCTGCTGTAGATGCAGCAAAAGTTCAAGTTTTGTCTAGAACAGTAACAATTGGAACTTAAGAAACTATCTTAAATTCATTTTCACAAGAGATTAAAGGTGTAGATTTAGTAATTGAGTCTAGATCGCCAAGGTGAGCTCCTTTAAATTGAAGCAGCCCTGTTAATTTTGCACTGTCAATACTATCAGCCATTTCAGAAAGTTTATTTCGGTCTGGAAAATATCGACTTGATGCTAAATATTTAGATAAGAGGTCAGCCCTAACCATTTCCATATGATGCATTGAAATTTGACTGCGCTCAAATATTCTAGACTTGAAATATGAATCGTCTATCATTCCGCGAGTAGGGTCAATGCCTGAAAAAATAAATTGACTTGCATGGTGTCTGGATTGTGAGGTTATTCGATAAATAAATGGAACTCTCCATCTGGCATGGCCACGGTGTAGAGTTGGAGTAACATAGTTTATATAGTGAACCGCTGTTGCATCTAAATTAAAAGTTTCAATTTCAGCCTTGGCCCAGCTAAACTCAGAGTCTCTATAAAACTCGTCTGCGTCCATTGAAAGGTAATGAGTTGCACCTAATTTAAATGCAAGTTCAAGACAACCTTGGCGCTTTACTAATTCAAATGACTTTGCCTGTAAAACTTCAGCTGGCGAAATTAATGAGCTTGGCTTAAAATTTTTAAATTCAATAAGTTCATCAATTAGGCCCAGATTTTGTAGCCGGGTAAGAGTCGGGATAAGTTCAGGATTCGCTACGGTTCCTCCCCAAGAGGTGGTTTGATATGAGACTATTATAATATCAACCTGCAATCGGATTGACCGCAGAGAGGCTTCTAGTGTTTCAAGTCCATCAAATACTACATATCCTGCTGCAAGTTTCATGAGTTTAATTTACTCTATTCAACGGTTATTGTTTCGCCACTTTGTCTAGCGCCTAATTGGTCGGCAAACACTGCTTTATATTGTACGTATTCTCTAGTAGGATAACACTCTCCATAATTAGAAAACATTAATTGGTATATATGGAAATCTAAAGCCGCAGTCATTGGAGATGGGTACCAAATATTTTTATCTGTAAAGTTTGATCTTCTAAATGTAACTTGGGTAGAATCACATCTGCCGGCTGGAGCAGTAGGCCCATGGTCTATATTTAGACTAACCGTTAACCTAACTTTTTCTATTTTTTGAAAGTCTTCAGTTGCAGTTTCAATTGAACCAGTTGTTGGATTATAGTATTTAACAAATGAATAAGACCAGTTAATTGTAGGATTTTCAGTATAGAATTTATCTAATTTATTTAGTCCATCTGATATTAGTGCATCATCATCACACAGAATAACTATAATATCTGCATCCGAATTCCTGATTGATTCATTCATAAAATGGCCATGCCTAGATCCGCCAACTGATTTCTTTATTTCGTCAGTATCATAGGTTGGAATATACGTTATTTTAGAATTATCTAAGCCGGCAGTTAAGAGAGTTTCTTTAAAAGAATCATCCCCAGAATCATCAATAAAATCTACATGCCAATTTTGATATTGTAGATTTTTTATACTATTTAAAGCATTAAATACCATTACTGGCCGTTTGTAATAGGCAAGAATGATTAAAAATTTTGTATTTTCCATTATAAACCTCCAGTTATTTTTATAGTTGAGCCATTAACATACTCCGTATCAATCAAATATTTAATTGTGTTTGCTATTTCTTCAGGTTTACCTAATCTTTTTGCAGGAATAGAGTTTACAATTGTTTCTATAAAGTCAGGGCTTAGAGTATAGGTTAAACCTCCATCCATATAACCTAATTGAATGCAGTTAGCAGTTATGCCAGTTGAAGCATTTTCAATAGATATGGTTTTAACTAAATTTTCCATATATGCTTTAGATGCAGCATATACCCCGGTGCCCATTACATTACGATCAACTGTTATGCTTGATGCAATTATAATTCTTCCAAATCTTTGCTCTCTCATAGATTTTAAAGCTCGAGTAATACTTTGAGTTATACCGGTTATATTGATATTGATTTGTTTTAACAATTGGTTATCCGTATCATTTGTATATTTATGCATAAACGAATTATAATTGTAATTATTAAAAATAATTAAGACTTCAATATCTTTATTATTTTTAAAGTATGAGTCTATTGTTTCTAAATTTTCAAAATTAACAAGCTTAGAGCCGACTACATCAATAGTATGTTCAGTTAAGTAATTTTTAACTTGGGATCCAAGACCACTGGTACCACCAAAGAATGCTATTTTTCTCATATCGTATGATTAAGTATATTTTTTGCCGATAAGTCTTTATCTGAAAATTCGCCTTTACTTCGGTTTGAAAATAATGGTGAATAGTAGTGGTCACAACCTTCAAAATAAAAGTGAGTGGCTTGAGCATATCTAGTAGAGTCAGGATTAGTGATCGGAGCTCCACCGTGTAAAAGATTTGAAGCCCATATCAAAGTTTGCCCTTTCTTTCCTAACCAATTAACCTTTTCTTTTTTCATAGCTTTCATTAATTGAATTAAGAAGTTTTCGTACTCTTGATAATTTTCAAATTGAGAACCGAATTTTGGTTTTTCCAAATTTATTGATTGAAAATCGTAAAACGGTAATTTGTGACTGCCTGGTACTATATTAAGAGGACCACAATCTTCAGTCATATCCTGTAAAGCGGTCCAGGTACCAACCATCCACCGTTCCGGCTGAGTGTAAAAATGAATAGCATCTTGATGTAACGGTTGATTACTACCTTTTAAGAAGTTAATAGTTTGAAACGGTATAGGCTTTCTTCCATAAAGTAATTCCAGGGTAGATATAATTTTTGGGTGCCTTGCCAATTCTAAAATAAATGGATTGGTTTTCCAGCCTTCAAAAATTCTAGGCGAGTCTGAATAGTGATATCTAGGATCTTGCGTTTTAATATTCTCAAGTTCTTTATTGACTAACATTAACAGATTATCAATATATTCATCAGTTAAGTCTAAGTCAACTACCGTATAACCGTTTTTGTTATAATATCGTAGGATTTCTTCTTCCTCTTTAGTGTAGTTGGAGTTCTCCATTATTGAATCAAAAAAAGGAGACTCAATCCATGGAATATCCATGGTATTTTTATCAATTAAATAGTTTTTCATTTGCTTTTATTTATTTCCTACAGTATATATGAATTCTAATTCATCTACCGATTTTATTGAATATGGAAATTGACTACTATGATTAGTGTAGTTATCACATAAACAGTTAAAGTCAGGATGGTTTTTTAATACCTTCCCTTCTACGTTTAATCGACCTGTAAATTCTATTTCTAAATTTTCAAAATAGCCATAACTATTTATTGATTCTCTGTGCGCCGGTAATATATCATTTATGATTGAGTCTTTGGTATAAACATAAGACATCCATTGAGTTGAGGTTAATCCACAACCTCCGCCTGAATGCATTTTACTGGAACTACTATTAATTGTATAGTCAGAAATTGGAGCTAACGAAACAAAACTAACGGTATCTTTATTACTTTCAAAAAAGTCTACAAAAGACTTCATATATTGGTCCTTATGTATTAAAACATCATCTTCACAAAAGAACCAATGTGTGTAATCATTTTTGTATCGATAAAAAGAATCAAAATAACAGCCAAAAGAAGCTCCATAATTATCTCTATTAAAGACGATTATCTTTCCATTTTTAGTTGGTAGGTTATTGTATTTAGCCAATGCACCATCTAGTTCAGGATTTCCACAATTATTAACAGATATGATAACGTCAGTTGAATATCCATTGTCTATATTAATTTCATTTTCAATAACCAAATTAACAAATCCTAGTATATCTTTAGGATTGTTGTTGCTATCTCTTCTTTCTCCAAAATAACAAGCTATGACTTTTGCACATTTAATCATTTTGGAAATTTACAAAAATTTGGATCGTTAGCTAGATTAATAACGTTTTCTTTGTTTCTTGGTTTATGTAGAGCTAGAGGATTTCCTAAATACACATTCCAAGGTTCAAGAATATTTTTGGTATAGATAAAACTCTTAGCGCCAACCGTGCAGCCTTCAGGAATTTTAACGCTTGGCATAACCATAACATCAGATGCAATACCTGAGTAATTTTCAAATGTTATATCGCCTCTAAATATTTTGTTTTTACCCCAATACTCATTAACTGGTCCAAATTCTCCTGAATAATCTTCAGAGGCACAAAATAATTTAGAACCATATCCAATAAATACCCAATCTCCTAATGTGATTTTGTGGTTACTTCCACCGCCTAATACTGCATGTGAACATATTTGAATATTGTCACCAGTTTCGAGTGCAGTCGTTATCAAGGTAAAAGGATCAATCCTTACATTATTACCTAAGTGTACGTTTTTAGGATTTGTGAATATAACATAGTGTCCGATAAACACATTTTCTCCACAAGAGCCCAATTCTTTTTTTATTTCTTCATTCCAGCCTATCATAATTTATTTAGTTATTTTAAAAATTTCGTGAACATGTTCCCCCTGTGCGGTAAATGATATATGTTTATGTATTTTAAGATTATTATTTTTACAATAGTCATTTAATTTTGATTCTTGTATATAACTTTTACCATAAAATCGTTCCCATATATGCGGTTCAGGACTTTCAGTTTTATTAAAGTCAGATGTAAAACAAGAAAAAATTATGTCACAGTTTGGGTTTTTATCAAAAACTTTAATTAATGTGTCTAATATCTGAGTAATGTCACTAATAAGCAGATGAGTAAAAATTGATATTAAAATAATTGAATCTATTTGTTTTGAAAGACAAAAATCTAAATCATCGTTAATTAATCCTAAAAAAACTCTTTCATCTTTAAACAAATTTTTACCTAAATTTATTCTTTCTTTTCCATGAGGTGTATTAGGTTCTAATCCATAGTAGTTAAAGTCGGATAATCTCTCACTTATAAAGTTACTTAAAATTCCGGCACCACACCCATAATCTAACACTGAAAAACCATTTGTAAATTTATCTTTAGCCGCATCTAAAAAACAACACATTCCAATTGACGCTAATGGTTCAATATTAGTACCACCATATGAAATTGCTGGTGGATTTGTTACAATCGGATTAGCATTTTTAACTGACCAAAATAAATCCCATATTTCCATTACCATCCTTTTTTTATACATTCAACAATATATTGTCTCTCTTCTTCGGTTATCCACCAGCCAACTGGAATTGAAACAACTTTACCAATTGTTTTATCCAATGCAGGCAAACCGGTTTTAAATTCTCTTACACATGAGTGCTTATCATTTCTTTCATGAACTTGAGAAACTACAATTCCACATTCTTGCATATGCTTCATAAATTTTTCACGATCATCAACTAAAAGGCTGTATATCCAAAATGCTGATTCATGACCTTCATGTCTTTTAAGTAGAGTTACTTTGTTAACGTCTTTTAAATTATCATCGTAATATTTTGCATTACTTTGGTGTTTAGCAATAATTTCTTTTGCCGATTTAAGATTTTCAATACCTACGGTTGCACATACGTCATTCATATGGAATTTAAAACCCCATTCTTCAATATCAGATTCGCATCTAAAATCTTTTCGGTTTCCTTCTCTATCAATACCGTACCATCTAATTAATTTAGACCTATTGTAAAGTTCTCTATGAGGCAGAACTAAAACTCCACCGTCAATTGCGGTTATGTGTTTGATTGCCTGTAGCGAATACATAACAATATTATTATGATTTCCTAGATATTTACCTTTATACTTTGTTCCTAGTGAATGTGCGCCATCTTCAATTACAGCAGGTTTAAATCCATGTAAGTTTTTAGCCTTTTCTTGAATTTCTTTAATTCGATCTAAGTCGCTAGGATATCCGCCCCAATGAACTAACACAATAGCTTTGGTTTTTGACGTAATTTTTCTTTCTAAATCATCCAAGTCCATATTTAAAGTAGTTGGATCTATATCAACCCATTTTATGTTTAAGTTGTTAGCTAGGATTGGGAAGTTTGAAGCCGTACAAGTTAAGGCTGTTGCTAAAACCTCGTCGCCTTCTTCAATACCTGGCCAATAATTTTCTGAATTTTGATTTCCTACCGGTTTCTTAAGTAGGTGTAAGGCTAAATGTAGTCCAGACGTACCAGAATTTAAAGTAACAACATAGTCTCTATCTAAAAAAGTTTTTAGATTAGATTCGAATTCATCTACTTTAGGACCTTGTCCTATGAATCCACTGTTTAAAACTTTTCCAACTTCTTCAGCAGCGGTTGGTGCCATAAACACTTTAAATAATGAAATTTGCTTTTTTTCCATAAATTTATTTTTTTTTAGTTATATGTTTTTATTTATTGTTAATTATTTTAAATGCCTCTTCCGCTAAGTTTTTGGCATGAAATCCAAATGTATCGGTTGGAACATGAGTACTATCCATTGGTATTTCTACTGCAAATCTAGTGGCAAGTTCAAGTGGAGCAATAGTTAAACCGGCATCTGCAATTTCAGTTTTATATACAACGGCAATAAGAACATCTTCATTTAACGTACAGTTTAAGTTTTTTGTAAATTCTAATAATTTTTTACTACGTAAAGAGAATCCTCCATTTCCAACTTGCGAGCCAACCGTTGGCCAACCTATATACAGGGGCCATGGTGCACCAATATAGTCATATTTTAAAAAGTCAGCTGACCATAACTCTGGATTAAGAATAAAGCCGTCATCTTGAAAAACTAAACAAAATTCAGTATCTACATAACTATGTAATTTATTAATACAAAATTGTGAATATTCTTGAATTGTCAGCGGTTCAATCTGGATAAATTCAACTCCATCTACCATTGGATCCTCTAAACTTATCATTTTTATTTTACCAAAAGTTACACAAGATAACATATACTTTAAAATAGTTTGATAATTGGCTTGCCTGGCCGGGTCAACCGGTCGCCCGTCTATACAAATTGCAGTTACATTAGATAGGTCAAGTTTCATAATTTAGTTATATAATTTTATGTAATCTAAAATTTCGTTAGGTATATTTCCAATTTGGTTATCTTTACTGATACCAAAATTTTCTTCTAGCCTTTTTTTAAATATTTCCATTCCAGAATAAAATGTGTTTTGATTTTTATTATCTATGTGATCTTTATCACGATGACCTTGTGTATAGTGTAAGTGATTAAAAATAATATTATGTGCGTGTATTAAGTATCCTTCTAAATGAGCAACACACGTTAAATCAGTATCACAAAACATATGTTCATATTCTGGATAATATATCCAGGATTTTCTTTTTAAATATTCAGAAGAAAAAATTGGCATGGTGATTAGGTCAGTTCCAATACAGTCGCTAGTTTTAATTATAAATATCGTATTACCTTCTCCAATACAGCTAATAATTTTTTTATCCCAGCCAATAAAACAGTCAGTATCATCTGATATAATAAAAATTAAATCGCCGTCTATGTGCGGTTTACATCTATTTATAGCCTGAACGGTATTGGTATTGTCATTAATAATTAATTTTATTACTACATCAGTATATGAAGTTAGATCATTTAATACTTTTGTATATTGATCCTTGGTTGGATCAGTTTCATCAATTGATATTATAATAGAAAGATTTTTTGGATTACTAGATTCTTTTATAAATTTAGTAAGGACTTCTACTAGATTAGTAGGTCTTTCTCTAGAAGCAGCGACTAAATTTATTTTCATTTTTTTATCATATTATATATTATATCATCAGCTGAGTCTAAAGATTTAACTCTTTCTAAATTTTCAATAATATATGGCATCATTGATTCATAAAGGTCTGGAGTTAATGAGTCTACTCCTTTAAAATCTTCCCAAAAAATTATTCCATTTGGATTAAAATCTTCACTAACCTTTTTGGTACCCCAATAAATTGGAATAGTCCCAGTTGCAAAACAGTCAGTTATTTTTTCAGTGTAATACTTATCGTATACTGCATTTTCAAAAGTAACTGAAAAACGATAGTCTTTTAGGGCAGGTAATTTAGATCTCCACCAGTCTCCACTAGGGCCAATACCTTGACCTATTCTTTGAGAACCATGTGCTCCACCAAATAGATCAATTTTATCTTTTAATTGGTCAGCAATTTCTAACCTAAATTGATGGCCTTTGGTTCTTGACTTTGGTGAACAAATCATTGAACAAGATTTTGTTTTTTGATAAATCTTCATTTCATCTAATTTTGTCCATGGTAAATTTGAACCCGGTGGAGCATATATGAAAAATGGATCAGTTAATAAGGTTTCATCACATGTAAAAATTCCACTAAAATATTTTTTATAATGTTCAATATTTGATTTTATTTTTCGGTATTGATCATCACAGATATCTCTAGATTCGCATAACCAGCCAAATTTAGTTGGAGTAGCTCTATCTAATAAGCCGTGATCAATTGCTCCATCTATATAAATTTTAATATTTGAAGGCCCAGTTGTCCACTTAAATAGTTTAGGTGGTAAATTTGAACACGAAGAGTAGTCCGGCGGAAATGGTAAACCTATTCCTGTTATTTGTTCCATATTTTATCCCAGTTTTTTTCCCAATTATAATCTTCAGTTATTTCAATATCAGTAGAGTTAAGCTCTTTAGTTAAAAAATCATAAAAAAATATTTGATTACCGGATTCAACTATTAACTGTTTTAAATATTTTGATTTAGAGGCTTTTAATGATTCATCAAAACAAAATCTAATTCTACTGGTATTTGAAAAATTTAATAGGCAGGCATATGCATTAGCAAAAACCGAGTCCTCTATGCTGCTAAACTTGATATTAAAAGTTTTAGCACCGGCACTGATATTCCAGCGTTGATTATCGGTTAGTGAATTTACTTTTCTAAAAACTTCACCTTTTTCTGGCATATTACTATTTCCATTATCAATATATCGACCATGAACAAAATCCATCCAATTATTGGATAATAATTTAACTGAAAATTCACTTTCTAATTTAGGAATAACATAGTGTTTAATTGCATCATGGTCTAATTCAACAATGCCTTTTGCTAGTGCACAGCTACTATGAATTACCCATTCTCTAATTACCTTAAATGCTCCAACCGTATAGTTAAAAAATATCGGTGAAGCCTTTATTCCTGTCATATCTCCGCTATGGGTTGCCATTGCCAAGTCTTCGCCTATCTCATTAAATTCAGCAAATGGCTCCTTAAATGTAGTATCGCAGTCCATCCAAATTAATGACTTTTTATATTCAATTAACTTTTCTAAAATAAATTGAGGTTTCATTAAACAATTTGAAGAATAGTCTCCGATTGGCTCCTTTTTTACAATATCATGCTTTACTGAAAATTCAGCACACTGTCTTTTTAATTTTTCTGCAAAATTTAGATAATAGTTTCTATTGTTTGAGTCTGAATGAAAACTAACTATTAATGGGGTCATTTTTGCTAAGTTTGTTAACTTTCGTGATGATTTAATTAATATAATTTCTTTATCAATTGACGGTTCAGTGATTGATGGTTCAGAGATTGACTGAATTGAATTAACAATAGATTTAGCAATTGATCCAGTTTTTCTAATAATTTTAGTTAATGAAGTTGATTTAGTTTTATTAATATGCAGGTCTCGTATTTTAAATAACTCTTTGAAATAAGGTTTTCCAACTGAATCAAAAAGATCAATTGCAATAAGTTTATCAATATTAGGAGAGGCAGTAGTAACAGGTTCCCTAAATATAAAATAGTGACTAATTGACTTGTCTGAAAAGGACGGTGAATTTGCAATAAAATATGAAAACATTCCAATAATTGACTGTACTCCAAAATCCGCAATTGAAAACGCCGCGGCTGCTGCATTCGCAACTGTACTATTTAAATTAACCGTAAACAGGCTAGATGAAATTGTTCCGGTATGGTTTTTATAAAAGGTATTTGCTGTATTGCTAATTGGAACTCGATTAACAATAAAAATATTTGGGTCAATTACGGTTAATCTATCAGCACCAGTATAAGAAAAGGCTGAAATAATTGATGGATTAATTATAAATTTACCAGTTGATCTCTTTTTTGCAAGTTTAGAATTATAATCTGGATATAATTTAACAATATTAACTGATTGAGATAGGGCATTTAATATTTTAGAAGGAATTTCTGATTCTGAACAAATTACTAAATGGTCAGGTTCTTCATCTAAATTATAAATAAGCGATTCTATATTTTTAACAAAAATATCAACTACATTTTCTGAATAATAGGTAAAAATTGCAGATTTCAAATCTAATATTATTTTTTCAATTAAATAAACTTAATTTATATACTTAGTAATATACTTTAAAAATAATATTAGATTTACGGTTTTGAAAAATTATTATGATATATTAGAAGTATCTAAATCAGCTGATCAGGATACAATTAAGCAAGCGTATCGAACTCTATCAAAAAAGTTTCATCCAGATAAAAATCCAGATGGAGAGGCTAAATTTAAGGAGGTCTCTGAAGCATATGATACGCTAGGCGATGTTACAAAAAGAGCAACTTATGATAATCCACCACGACAAAGCTATTCAAATTTTTCAGGTTTTAGTACAACCTTTACTGATTTCTCGTTTGCTCATACTAATTTAGCAAATCTTAATATACAAATAGATCGTAATTTTAAAATTGCTGAATTAATGGCTGGTGTTGAGTTTACGGTTAATTATAAAATTTCAAAATCTAATTCAGCAGGATCAACAGTTGAAGATAAGTCAATTAGAATAAAATTAAATTTATCAAATCAAGCCTATCCATTTACTCAGGTTGGTGCAGATAATGCAATTATTCTTAAAGTTAGAGGTGGAGGTTCTAGTCAAGTAACAAATAGTTCTGATTTTTTCGGAAGACCGATTCAGTCTAATGTTAATGGAGACCTAATTATTAGAGTAATAATAGATCTACAAGGTCTATCAATAGATGAAAGCGACCTGGTACAACCCGTTGAAATTAGTTTATATGAATCACTATTTAATGATGAACTTGTATTGGAAAATCCATTAGGTAAAAAATACAGAATAAAATCATTTAATTCAAATAATTTATCAGATTTAAAGGTTACAATACCCGGCCATGGATTATTTGCACCAAGCGGAGCTACTGGGTCATACGTATTTGATATTAAAATAAAAAAAATAGACCTTTCTAAACTTAGCGAATCAGCTTTAGCCAATTTTAAAGAGTTACTTAGTGAGTTTGATAAATAATGTTAGTATAGTTTATCTTTTTTAAGATATTGCTATATAAATAATTAAAAAGTCTCACTAAATTGGCTAATAATACTATAACAAATTTAAATGCAAAAAACTTAGGTAAAGATCAAGTTTTTATTATTGAGAAAATCAATGAGGCATTATCTGTAACAAAAGGTTCAGATGGATCACTTATGCTTGAGGGTATATGTGCAGTTTTTGGACAAAAAAATGCAAACAATCGTATTTACGAAAAACAGGAGTATTTACCTCACTTAACTTATCTAAATGAAAAAATAAGTAAAGGTCAACTGTTTGGAGAATTAGATCATCCTCAAAGTTTTGATGTTTCTCTTAAAA